>JACCDG010472699.1_pt1 | contig 18059 bp, 18 predicted proteins | sample 7442471 | NCBI WGS metagenome assembly JACCDG01 (sample SAMN15323444, study PRJNA562643) | freshwater metagenome | isolation source: river surface water | place: USA:Blue River Watershed | collected 2017-08-17 | reverse complement strand
TCGGTAGAGCGCCGGACTGTTAATCCGTAGGTCCCTGGTTCGAGCCCAGGTCGAGGAGCCAAAAACCTAATAAAAACAAGCACTTAGCGCTTGTTTTTATTTTTTATGTCAATTACACATATATTGCACATAAAATTGGTAGACCATACACTCTGGACGCTTGTAAAATACACTCATGCGCGTACCAGCCCTACAAACTATTGTTGTTAAGCCCGAACTCATTCGCATAGTTCGGCGTGAGAACAGCCGTAAATGGCAAGTTCATTACAAGATAGAAGGCGTAAAAACATGGTTTCGCAAAAGCGTCCAGACCACTGACGCGGACAAAGCCATTCAACTTGCTGAGCGCATGTGGATGAAGGCCACATTCGATCATGAAGAAGGTCGACCTGTCATCAGCAAAAAGTTCAAACCTGTTGCGGAAGTGGTGCTGCGGCGTTTAAACGAAGAGATTCAAGCTGGCACTGCCCGCCCCATCGCAAAAGACTACGTTTCAGCCATCAACCTGTACTTGATCCCCTTCTACGGCAACTACAACGTGGGCAGCATCAAGCCCTCCACAGTGAGCGAGTTCCATACATGGCGCAAAGCCAAAGTAGGACGCGAACTGTCTGGCAGTGCTCAAAACAATCACAACTCAGCTTTCAACCTTGTGATGGATGAAGCCATCGAGCGCGGATACCTGACTGAGCACAATCGTCCCAGCACCAAGAACACAGGTGTTGAAAGTGACCGCAGAGCTGAATTCAGTCAAGATGAGCTGGAGTTGTTGCTGTCGCAGGGTGACAAGTTCATTGAAAACTCTCGTACCGACAAGACCCGAATGATTCGGCAGGTCTTGGCCAAGGCCTATGTGCCATTTCTTGCTGCCACAGGCATGCGTGCAGGCACTGAGTCAGAAAACCTTGAGTGGCGTCATATAGACGTGGAGGTTCGTGATGGTCAGCCCATCCTTCACATTCGTTTGCAAAAGGGCAAACTAGGTGCCCGCAACTTTGTGGCCCACAACAGTTGCTGGCGCATTTTGGAAGTCATGAGACAAATCAGTCCTGATCTTAGAGATATCCCACTTGAAGAAGTACTGCGTCAACGAGTAGGCAAAAAGCTGTTCCGTTTAGCTGATGGCACTGAACCAGACAACTGGAACAAGCCATTTAGGCAGTACTTGGAAGACACGCAGTTGCTGAACTGTCCCTTCACAGATAAAGAACGTAGTCTTTACAGCCTGAGGCACTACTACGCCACTCAACGACTACTAGATGGCATTCCCATTCATGATCTTGCTCAGCAGATGGGCACGTCTGTACTGATGATTGGCAAACACTACAGTCACCTCACACCCCTGATGAAGGCCACTCAGTTTGCTGGCACCCTGTCTACGGACGGTAGCGCAGAGACAGCAGAGATCAAGGCCATCATGGCAGCGCAAACTGTGAATCACAACATCTTGAGCCTGGTGCAACTGGGCACAGAGATGACTACCCCCCTGATTGTGCAAAGCCCTGGCTTGGCAAGAGATTTTGAGCAACGCCTCAAATCTCACACCCCTCAACCTCAGTAAACCGCATTAGCGCCCTAGCCCACCTACGACTGGATATTCAGCATGACTCAATACATCCACGACTACTTTGCAGGCCATGCGAAAAAGGCTATTGCAGGCATGAAAGAGAGTCAGCAGGCACAGAGTTTTTATCACCGACTGCTGGCACGACTTGAACGTGGGGAGGATTTGACTGCAGAAGTCCCTGAGATTGCACGTGTAGGCAGTGCTGGCGCAGTAGAAGTGGTCAAGCAGGCCATTGCAGAAAACGAGACTAAGTTCGATGCTGTGTGGAATCTACCCAAATCTGTTCAAGGCATAGGACGACAGCATGTGAGCATGGCGCGCGAGCCCTATGAAATATTGCCCAGAGTTACGTTGGCATTCACTTTTGTTGGTGATGCAGGCAAGGTCACTGTGCACACTACTACTGCTGGTGAAAATGTCACCGTCGAGTTTGTTGAACCCAAGAACAAAATGGCAGCTGCAGCAGCAATGTCAGAGTTAGAGAAGGCCCTTTCTTTTGCACTACTTGCAGCCAAGTAAAAAGCAAGAGGATCCGAGTAGCATCAGTAGCTAGCCACTACGAATGGCATGGCACCAAAGTTATCGCGTACAGCTTTAGGTTGTGCAGAGATCAAAGCGTGTGACTCCAGCCCGGTTTCGGCTTCAAAACGTGTGACCAGTTCTTGGGTGATCATCACACTCACTCGATCTAGCTTCTCACGTCTAGCACTGCCTTCGGAGGCTTGGATCTTTTGACATTCCAAAGCGTCCAGAAGCTGGACGAGTGCACTGGTGCCAACCGCATGCTGCTGCGCATTCACGCTGCTCCAGTAGCCTGTACTCTTGCCCATCATTTTGCTGAGCGAGCGCACTGTGATGTTGGGAAATACCTCAACCAAGGCCCAATAAAGATCCATATTGAATTGCATGTGTGTTCCTCATTTGCATAAAGTATTTATGCAGGATAAATAAACACATGAACACATACACAGCAATGGTTGCAGCGCAAGTGGGCAACTCAAGTCGACTAATTAAAACCCAGGTTCGTGCCGCGTCTGCGGGTGAAGCCAAGTGGCTGCTACAGGCCGTCTATGGGTTTCACGCAATTGCCTCTTTCCCAACGCAAGAGCGTGAAGTGCTGACAACCGAAGAAGCTGTAACTCAACCTGTCACTCCGGAACAGCATCGAATTGCCAGTCTCAAAACAGCCAAAGACCGGGCTAGTGATGCACTTAAAGCTGAACGAGACAGACAAAAGCGACTCAAGGCCACTAAGGACCTTAGGTCACTGTCATCTACAAACGAATTATCAAAGATAAATTTTTGATTTTTATAAAAAGTTAACTTTGTATATGCTTCTTACAATTTCGGATATTTGAAAATGTGCTGAAGTTCCAATTCCATCGAAAGCGTTAGCAAGATCAAGGTCATCACATATTTCGACTTCATGAAAAATAGTGCTTTCATAACAAACTTGCTCAAATGCTATAGCTGCACTCATGATGTTGTGAAATGAAGAATCAATAGCTTTGCGAATTGCTTGCTCACGCTTGTACATCTTTGATATTTCATTTTTCCATTGCTTTTCGGTAATATCGTCGATTTCGAGAGATGCAATTGCTGATTTGTCCAGTAATGCCAATGTAGCGAATTTGCTATCTGCTTCAAAAGCCGATAATTGAGCTGTACCATGTTTTTCACAACAGAAGTGTGAAATTATTTCAGAGGCGATATCTTTTTTGCTGTCCGACTGATTCAACAAATCAGTTGAAGTCTTTTGAACAGATACGATGTATTTTTTCATTTTGGATTTCCTTAATTAATTTATTGATAACGATAGCCTTCAAGCTCGGTTTGCTTGATAAACCAGAAGTTGTTTTGAGTGCTAGATCGAAGAGCTTGATGAATTTCATCGCGTCTACGAGCACTCAATTTATTGCGCACAATAAATGCGTCGTGAATCAAAGCGATAGGCTTGATTCCCTGTTGAGACAGCACATCAATAGCCGTTTGCATTAGCTGTGCTTCTGCGTGTTGATACAAGAACGCCACTGCTTTGCTCTTACTGGGCATGACATTTCTTGTGATTAGCGGGCCGTAGTACAGCATGGGCAGTTCTTGCTTCATGCCATCTGCAAGATAGTTGTCAAACATGCCTTGTTCACGAATGAACTGCTGAATCTCAGGGCTGTTCAAAAATGCCGCACGCTGAACACCATTTTTAATAATGTCAACCAAGGCAGGGTTCGTCCAGCTTCCGCTTTGAGAGCACCACCCTACTCCTTTGGCTCTAGCTCCAAAACTGATTGCTGTGACCGCTTCTTTGATCAACTGCTCTTGAAAATCCACAGACAATGTAGTTGGTGTTGCGAACATTTCACGACGAACATCTCGCATGAAATCTGCGCGATCTTCCAAATAAAGTAAGGTTGAACGAAACACCTTTTTCCACTCTTTAGTTGGATATAGTTTGTCTGACAGTTCTCTTGCAAATGTCATCTTCCAGGTAACTATGCTTGATCTGATGTCGTACTCCCAGCAGTTACCCAGCATGGCCCTGCGCAGTTCTTTATTGACGTTTTGCACACTAATACCTGAGTAGTAGGTTCGCCCAAAAGCACTTAGTTTCTTGCGTTGAGGAAACCAACCATTTGTATGTCGAGCAACACTCAGAATCACCTGAGCCTGCTCGGTGTATAGGCGAACACGACCAGGAGAAATCATGGTTGCTCCCTTATTCAGCCAAGCTATGTAGGCTTCCAAGGAGGCAATGTCTATTGGTGCTATGTCAAACACTTGCTTCTGAGTTTTCCCCAGATATGAAAAGTAGTCTGGATACAAAGCAGAAAAGACATCACTGTTGCGCTGCGCATCAGCACATAGGACAGAACTCAACTGCTTGGCTGTACTTACGGTAGAAAGTGCCTGCTGAACTGCAGTTGTAGTTTGATCAATACTCACCAGTTCCGTGAGCTTGATCATGCTTACGCGGCCAGTTAGATTGCTACCCTTTTCAACGGTTTCAATCAAATCAAGCTGGTTATCGCTAAGCCACTTGTGCAGACGTACTTTGTCGTAGCCAATGTGTGGCCCTTTGTGAACAAGTTCACTTACTGGAATTGAATAGCAGTTCAGCAACCGTTCGTAGTTGGTTTGCCCGCGCAGGGAAGCCCTAAACAACAGGTCTTCCAGCAGGGCTTTGTATTTGATCAGTGCTTTCGCAGCGGCAGTGCGCGGAGTTGGAAAACTCTGCTGCAGCGTTGCAAGCACCACAGGATCTATGGTGATGGTCAACATGTTTGGCCTCTTTTGTGTATTTACAGACACAGGCGATTGCTGGCACTCAAAAAGTTACACTCTTATAGTATTGAAGCTTCGCTTCCAGAAAAAACCCCGAATTGACCCGTATGTGAGAGGGGCGAAGCAAGCCCGACCCCTCTCGACCTCGTGGTTTTTTTTCAGTGATTTTTTTTGGCCCGATTGCCCTGAAACAAAAGGTGTGCAGCTGATTGAGCGTCCAGAATCTGGACGCTGGTGGTGTGCCAGCGTCCCTGCCCTGTCAAGCCTGTTGCAGCTCCTTAGACTCATTGGCCGTTAGGGCGCCAAAACCAATGCTCTGCTCCAGCCCTTGCACTGTTGTGCTTAGTTCAGTAATACTCACATCCATACGTTCTGCAATTACTGAGAGTAAGTTTTGCTCATAAGCTTGGTCGAACACACTACCTTGAACTACGCGATAGCCTCCAGTTTCTGGATTTTGCACCGTGACAAAAAACACAAACCGGCCCTTTTCATACCGTGCGTCGGGTTTGGCAGTGGTCTTGGATTTTGTAGCGTCAGCCTTGGGATCTTTGGGCACCCACTCAGTTACCTGGCCTGAGTAGGCTAGTTCTTTGTCAGTGGCATGTGCAATGGCCGAGTAGAGTCGAGTGACCAAATGAGTACGAGTGGTTTTATCTGCAGCTTTTGCATCTGCCAACTCCTTGGCTGTGGCCTGCACTTTAGCTTCATGGTCAAACACAGTATCAACTACACCACCCACACCGCCATGCTGGGCCAAGAAGTCTGCGTATCCCGTAACCGGAATATCAAGAGCACGAGCCTTTTCCATGGCAATGGTGTAGTTGTTGCGGGTCTGACGGCTGAGATCTGGGAAAACATATCGCACAGTCACACTTTCGGTGGTGGCATTACTGGCCACACCCTGACTGTCACGCATCTGGATTTTGCGGATCAATTCGTTGCGGGTTTCACGCTTTTGGGTTGAACCGTCCACCTGCTGCACATAGGCATAGACCTGTTGCAGCATTTCCCAAAGTGCACGATCTGTGCGATCAAGTACTTCTACTCGCAGTTTTTGGTAGGCCTGGGCCAACTGATCGGCGGTGCCAACTGCCCGCTCCACGCTGGCAGGCAAGGATGTGAGGCTACTGGTACTGGCCTTTTGGACGCCAAATTTAGGACGAAACACATTGCTCAAGTCGGGAAGTTTGCGGGTTGTGCCCATAACAGCTGCGAATTCATCCGTCGCAGTGAGTTTGGAAGCGTATGTTGTAGTCATTAAAAAACTCCTAGTTCATGGTTAAGTGAACACCACAAGAGGCTCTTGCGGCGATTGCAGCAACTTTTTGTTGTTTGTTGCAGCAATGGAGCGGATTTGAAGGGTTCTACAAGCAATTTGCGCTTATATTAATTAGCAACGGTAGCATTTCATATAAGGTTTTTAAGCTATTTCGAGATGACCACGCATCTGAACATCAGCGAGCAAACTCGCCTAAAACATGGTCGAAGTAATGACGAGCATGAGTATTTTTATCGTTTTTTGCTGATAAGCCCAAGCTATAAACTAGCACACAGATATTCAACCGGTGAAGCAGTCAACAACGATGAGATTGCTAGAGTTAAAGACTGGGATTTGGTGTTAGCAACCTACTCAAGATGTGGGAATATTTACAACCTCCCATTTCTCAAATGGTGGGATCAAACAGGTCGTGACCTCTTTTACAAAAAAAAAGATGACGGAACTTATACAACTGATGGCGCAATGCCTCTTTTGATCAATAAGATTAATGAACTGACATTGCACGAGGCACTTAAATTAGTCTATGCAAAACTTACTTTAGATCAGGATCTCGGAAAGAAAGCTGAAAACTGGAGTCTCGGTGTATTTGTTGCAATCAAAAGTCAATGGGTTAAGCAGCTCAAAGTTGGAGACAAAAGGTCTCCACAAAATCTTGAAGCAAGAACCAAATTAGGAATCTTGGTTAGCAGGAAATTTAAAGAAGCTTTGTACTTGGCAGAAAATTCAGCAAGAGGCAATTTTCCTTCTTTAAAACCAATCGACTCTGGTCTTAGATTTGATTATGCAAGTGCCAAAGCAGCACTGAAAAATTACTACCGTCTTCGTGACTTAGACCATAAAGAGCGACGAAAACTTGGGCTACACGTACCAAGACCAAAGAGGTATAGAGACTCTGCAAACTATTACCGAGAAAAAAGCAAAATTAAAAGAGCAGTTGAACTAGAGCTAAAAAAACTAAAAATGATCAGATAAGTTTTAATGAAATACGCTTGAGTCACGGAATATTTAGGGTGTTTGACCACTTTGATCATGGAGAAATTTTCACTATCAATACTCACTGGGTAGCATGATCACCCAGTGCTCTGTATCCCAACACGCATATAAATCGATATGCGCCAAAGGCAAGTCCGTGTAAGGTATCTCCTGTCTTGCCAGCTCCTTACCGTTGCCATCTTGGTACACCATCACAGCACTTGTACGTTTCACTGTAGTTTTGATAACAACAAACCACTCCGCAGTTCCTATCTCTGAAAGATGACAGGCAACGGCGTCCATCAACCAAAAACAAGCTGCTTGCTCTGCCAAATAAAGTGTGCCGTCAGTTAGCAAATGTCTGCGGCTGATTCTGTAATATCTGCCAGTGCCCGTGAATTGGCCAAGCTGGCTGTTGTCAAATTGCTTCATCTGTAGTTCCTTGTGCATGACTACAGTGTGTTTTCAGATCATGTTTTGGGCGACCTGAAACCCGATAGTTTGGCGGACCATGTCTTTGCTGTGGTGCATTGATCACGGTGCTTAGCTGTGACCTCAGAATGCATCAAAATTCGTGGCGCAGATCCCACATCACTGCTAACACTACCCTGCTCTAGCGATTGTGCAGCGTCCAGACTCTGGACACTAGCTTCACGCTGTACGACGCATAAAACAGCTTGTGTACTGAGATCTACTGGTTCTGTTACTTTGACAGCTGATCGGTTCGATCTGCGCTTGCAGGGCTTGCTCTAGATGATCACCGCCGTTATCCACAGCCCTGCTCCGTTATCCACAAAAAATCTATGAAAACTGTGCTTTCTAAAGATTTCACTATTTGAGCGTTGAAATCATTGAAGAAAAAAACCGCTGAAAAGTTATCCACATGCAGTTCACTTTACCCTGATCTCGCTGTAGAAACCCGCCACTTTGAACGGACTCAGGTTGTCCTGATAAATGTATGAAAACACAATGAAATTAACGCAAACACATGATTTAGAAGACAACACTATGGCACAAGCAAAGACACTTACAACTGCAGAAATTGAGCACCTGCTCAACTACATCAATACACGCAAGTACGCAGCCCGTAACCGCTCAATGATGTTGCTAACGCACTGGGCAGGTTTGCGCATTGGTGAAGTTGCTTGCTTGCGCTGGAGCGATGTCACAAATAGTGATGGACAAGTGAAAGATGAAATTCGCTTGCTACCCGATATGACCAAAGGCAGACACGCTCGTACAGTTTTCATCAATATCAAGCTGCGCGAGGAATTGCAAGCTTATGCAGTGCAGGCTAAGTTTGTGGATCGCAGCTATCCATTCTTTGCTAGTCAAAAAAGCATCAAGGCAGGGTTCAGCGCAAACAGCTTGGCACAAACGTTCGCACTGCTTTACTCGGGCGCTGGACTTGAAGGCGCTAGCAGCCACAGCGGGCGCAGAACGTTTCTAACAAACCTTGCCAATAAAGGCACAGCAATACACATCCTGAAAATGCTAGCTGGGCATCGCAGTATTCAAACTACCGCTGAGTATCTCTACAGCAGCCCAAGTCAGTTGAAGGCTGCTGTTGAGTTGGCTTGATTACATCTCATGAATGAGATTGCATGAATATTTGTGCAAAAGATTATTAGACGTCGAATTGCGCGATTAAGAGTGTCTACAAAAAATCGGACACCCTCGACACCCTCAACCCTCCCTCACTTTCAATGAATATTTAATTAAAAACAACAACCTAAAAATTAATTGAATCAATGAACTTGATAAAGTTTAATTTTTTCTTGTAATTCATCTATTTGCAATCCAGACATTTTTGCAGCAAGCTGCTCGTTTCCGTTAGCTTCTTTGAGCAAAGCTTTCAGGCATTGCCTCTCCAGATTTGCAACACTTTCCTTGATAACTTCTGTGTAGCTGGTCTTATGAATAGACAGCAGCAATTTTTTTTCATTAACTTGTTCTTTTTGCAGAAGCTGTAATTCTTTTTCACTCAACTTATTACGAAGTGATTGGTTTACAACTTCAAGCTGTTGTTGCGCCTCAATAAAATTATTGTTTTTTCTCTCACTTGGTCTCAAATCGCGACAAAAAATTGCTTTGACAAAAGTATCACCTTGAAAACTCATTGCTTTTGATAAAACAGGAATAACTCTTGAATCATGACCTTGCAGGTTGACGTGTCTCCATCTTGCGTCTGTGTACTCTTTAGCAGCGTCATTTTCAAGCAGTGGCTTTAATTTGTTGATTGAGTCGTTGCAAAGTATGTCTGAGAATTTTCGTCCAATCCAGCTGTGCAGATCAATCTCATTGAACAAATCTTCTTGAAAAAAACCAACCACGTGATTGGCTCCGTCAAGTAACAAAACTAAATCTTGTGTTTTCTCTATCAATGATTTGAAACTGCGCGAAGATAGCTCAGGGAGTTGAACTTCTGTAGGACGACGAAAGGCATTCATTTTGGATGTCTCTGTAGATTAATCAAAGATGAGCAATATTGGATAGCATCATGTGGTGTAGAAGCGATGAAGTCAGCCCCAATCCAATCGTATTGACTCAGCGGCAATTCAAAAATGTTACCACCCAACATGATTTTGAGATTGGGGTTTTTACTCGCAGTTCTGTATTCATCCAAAAGATTGGTTAAACCTTCTAGTGCTGCATCATGTCCAACGGAGATTCCAAGTACATCAATTTCATGATTGCAAATTTCCTTGAGTGTTGAATATTTGCTCTCCACAATGACCTCGCTCACTTTCCAACCAAATGATCGAAAGTGATCGCTTAAGATCAAAACACCCAAGTTATGCTCGCAGTTAGGTGCAGTAGCTATGACAATACGTCCTTGCCAAGATTGACTTAAGTCGTCGTTAGGATTTTTAAATTCAGGAGTCTCAGCATCCAAAAGTATTTGTAAATGCCAGAAAGCAAGAACAGTTTCACTGAAGTCTTTTTTCCCAGAAATCCAATTCTGCTCAACTGCGTAGACAGAGGGAATGAGTAACTCTTTGATGTATCCAACCTTTGAATTATGGCTGGCATCAAAATTCCTACAAATTGTCTTTGCAATTTCCAAATTACGTTGGTAGAGCGCCTGTAACAAATCAATGCGTACTTTTTCCAAAAAGACTGTGTTTTGCTTGCTGTCAGTTGGATAGCGTTTGAGATTTTGAAGTGAAGACTTCAACCACTCATAGCAAATATCAGTGTTGGCGCAAATGTTCATATGTTGGGATGACAGGTAGACAAATTTATTGATGTTATGGATGTTGACCTTAACAAGTCAAGAGAACTACTCTTGCACATCACATTATTGATCAAATTGAGATAAGTAAAGAGATTTTTGATGGGGAAAAGTCAGTCAGATTTTCCCAATCAAATCTTCTGGCTTTTTGTAATCAGCCATTAGACTGTCTATGAGGTCTTTGGGTACTGCTTTCTTTGGATTTGCGGTCATCTTCTCTCCAGGAAGTTCGGCGGTTACCCGCCATTAGACCATTTGCACAATATTCAGTACACCCTCAGGTGTGGAAGTAAATGTCGAAGCGACTTATCATTGCGCACATTAATTGAATGAAGCAATGCCAGTAATGGCGCGGCCCAAAATCAGGGCGTGCACATCGTGCGTACCTTCGTAGGTGTTCACCACTTCCAAGTTGACCAAATGCCTTGCCACGCCAAACTCGGCGCTGATACCATTGCCACCTAACATGTCGCGTGCCATGCGCGCCACATCCAGTGCTTTGCCGCAGCTGTTGCGCTTTAAAATTGAAGTCACTTCGACAGGTGCATTACCAGCATCTTTCATGCGGCCCAATGCCAAGCAGCCCTGCAAGCCCAGGCTGATCTCGGTCAACATGTCTGCCAGTTTCTTTTGAATCAATTGATTGGCAGCCAAAGGACGGCCAAATTGGTTGCGGTCCATTACATATTGACGTGCACGGGTGTAGCAATCTTCTGCAGCGCCCAACGCACCCCAAGCAATGCCATAGCGTGCACTGTTGAGGCTCGTGAAGGGGCCCTTCAAGCCGCGCACTTCAGGGAAGGCGTTTTCTTCTGGGCAGAACACTTCTTCCATCACAATTTCGCCGGTAATGGACGCGCGCAGTCCTACCTTGGCATGGACCGCAGGGGCGGACAAGCCCTTCCAACCCTTTTCCAAAATGAAGCCTCTAATTTGACCTTCATCGTCTTTGGCCCAGACCACAAACACATCAGCAATAGGGCTGTTGGTAATCCACATTTTGTTGCCTGTGATGCTGTAGCCACCAGGCACCTTGCGTGCGCGGGTGATCATGCTGCCGGGGTCTGATCCGTGATTGGGCTCAGTCAAGCCAAAGCAGCCGACCCATTGCCCTGTGACCAACTTAGGAAGGTATTTTTGCTTTTGCGCTTCTGTTCCAAACTCTTCAATGGGCACCATGACCAAGGAAGACTGAACGCTCATCATGGAGCGGTAGCCCGAATCGACCCGTTCGACTTCACGCGCAACCAAGCCATAACAGACGTAATTCAAGCCCGCACCACCGTATGCTTCAGAAATGGTGGGGCCTAAAAGTCCCAGTTCGCCCATTTCCGTAAAGATGGAACGGTCGGTTGTTTCCTCTAAAAAGGCATCCAACACGCGAGGAGCCAGACGTTCTTGGCAGTAGGCATGGGCAGCATCGCGTACCTGGCGCTCTTCCTCGGTCAGTTGGCCATCAAGGTTAAAGGGGTCGGACCATGAAAAAGCAGCTTTAGAAGTAGACATTTGAATTTATAAATGCAATGAATAAACACGCCAAAAAAAAAGTTTCAATGAGCATCAACGCCACAGGCTTCCAGCCCACACTGACGATGTCTTTCAAATGTGTTTTCATGCCAATGGCGGCCATCGCGCCAACCAAAAATACCCGCGACACAGAATGACCTGTGGACACAACAAGTGCGGGCAAAGGCCGCACACTGTTCACCACCACCAACAACACAAATAACACCGCGAACCAAGGCAACAAGGGAGGCCGTTGAAGCGTATTCGAGGTATTCAAAATGCCAGTCTGCACTTCGGAGGTTCTTCTAGTTAACCAAGCGGCCACCAAAATCACCGGCACCAACATGGCCACGCGCATGAGTTTGACCACAGTGGCGGTATCGCCAGTTTGCTGGCCCATGCTGTAGCCTGCGCCCACCACTTGAGCCACATCGTGGATGGTGCCGCCCAAGAACACGCCAGCCTGAACGGGATCCAAGCCCAACCAACCCACCAAAATGGGATAGCTCACCATAGCAATGGTCGACAGCGTGCTGACACTGATGACCACAAACAAAGTGGCCCTGTCTTTTTGTGGATGGTTTGGAAATGCGGTGGCAATGGCCAACGCAGCAGAAGCACCACAGATGGCCACAGAGCCGCCGGACAAGAAGCCAAAGAAGGTTTTGAAACCCATCCATTTGGCCATCACAATGCCCAGCACGATGGTGCTGCTGACCGCCAAGACCACCATCAACACGGGCTGCCAGCCCAAGGTTTGCACTTGGTCCGCCGTGATTTTGAGGCCCAGCAAAGCGACACCCCAACGCAGAATTTCTTTGGCAACAAACTCAATGCCCGGCTGAGACCTTGCCTCTTTCGATAAAAAATTCAGCGCCATGCCCAACAGCAAGGCAAACAGCATCACAGGTGCTTGGTAGTGTTCAGACAAAAAGAGCGCAGCTGTGGCCACGACAGCAGATAAGCTGACGCCTGGCCACAGAACCTGCGCTCTATTTTTCTTTGTGTGCAGCCAAGTCTGTGCAACAAGCAGGCGACTCACTGGTTGATTTGAATGTTGAACTGTTTCACGATGGCGGCATTGCGATCAAAGTCGAGCTTGACCGTTTGCGCCATTTGAGCAAGGCTGGCATCTTCCGAAGGCTCAAAACCATTGGCCACTACTCTTTCTTTGAATTTTGGATTCAATGCCGCGGCGCGAATGGCTTTGTGAATTTTTTCAGCCAAATCAGGCGACACGCTGGACGAAGTGATGATGCCCATCCAATTTGAAAAATTCAAATCGGGGTAGCCCAATTCGGTCATGGTTGGCACGTCAGGCAATTGGCTCAGTCTGTTTTTAGAAGCCACGGCATAGGCCTGCACTTTGCCAGTTGAAATCAAATTGCGGGAAGTTGCAAAGCCGTCAAACATCACGGGAATTTGTCCACCCATCACTTGTGCCAATGCAGGCGGTGAGCCCAAAAATGGCACGTGCTGCAGATCCAATCCAGCTTTTTGATTCAGGATCATGCCCACGTAATGCGAAATTGTGCCAGTGCTGTAAGACGCAAAACTGAGGTTACCTGGATTTTTCTTGGCATACGCCATGAAACTGTTGAAATCTTTGGCGGGCACATTGGGCGCGGCAATCATGACCAAATTACCGCGTGCTACAAATCCAACAGGGCGCACATCTTTCAAGGGGTCGAAGCCCGTCTTCATTACGTGTGGAATTTCTGTGAGCACGTTACTTGCCGTCACCATCAAGGTTTGACCATCGGCGGGTGCAGCGCGCATGGCTTGAATGGCGATGGCACCGCCAGCTCCAGGCTTGTTTTCAACCACCATGGGTTGTCCGATGTCTGCAGAAAGTTGATCGGCCAACAAACGGGCAATCACATCGATGTTGCCACCTGCTGGAGCAGGCACCAACAATTTAACGGGTTTGTCAGTCCATGCCATTGCAGCCTGCGACAGCAACGCACTAGCCAATACAGTCAGTGCATGACGCTGAAATTTGCGAATTTGTGAAAACTTGAACATCGGTGGTCTCCTGATGAGTTGTTCTGAAATGGGATGTGGCGATTGTTCAGAATGTCTGTGTGCGGCATTTATCCGTTGACGACAGTCGATTATCTTTCCATGTCACATCGGGTTCTCCCTGACTCTTCATCTGTCCACCAAACAGTCAATGCACTGTCGTTAAATGCTAAATCAAAGTCGTGAATTGACAATAGCTTAAAGACAAGCGGTGGCTACATTTTGAGCATCAGCCATGCAACCGGAGACCCCCCATGCGCATTGAACCTCTAACCTGCGCCATTGGCGCGCAATTGCACGATGTCTGCTTGGGCGACGCTGTGCGAAACGACGCTTTGTTCAACGAGATTTATGCCGCCTTGCTGAAACACAAGGTGCTTTTTTTGCGTGATCAAACTTTGGACAAATTGTCTCGCCTTGATCACATGGCCTTCGCTCAACGCTTGGGAGAATTGGAGACGCATCCGATGGTGCCAAGTCACCCAGAAGCACCCGGATTGGTTCAAATTTACAAAAACCCCGACAGCCCCATCGACCGCTATGAGAACTCATGGCACACCGACGGCACCTGGCGCCCTGCCCCGGCGCTGGGATGTGTGCTGCGCTGCATTGAGTGCCCTCCTGTGGGCGGCGACACCATTTGGGCCAACATGGCATTGGCCTACGAAAAGTTGCCACAGCACATCAAAGACCAGATTCAAGGTCTGCGCGCTAACCACAGTTTCCATTCTTCATTTGCAGCAGCCATGTCCGAAGAAAAGCGGCAGGCCATGCGCTCGCAATACCCTGACTCAGAACATCCCGTCATTCGCACGCATCCTGAGACACAAGAAAAAGTACTTTTTGTGAACAGCTTTGCCACGCATTTTGTGAACTACCACAACAAACAAAATGTTCGCTACGGCCAAGACTACAACCAAGTCGGGGGTGACTTGCTGCAATACCTGATCAGCCAAGCTTATGTACCTGAGTACCAAGTGCGTTGGCGCTGGCAACCCTACAGCGTGGCCATTTGGGACAACCGAGCCACTCAACATTACGCCGTGATGGACTACCCACCTTGCCACCGAAAAATGGAACGCGCAGGCATTGTGGGCAGCGTGCCCTACTGAAAATTTTTAGAAATTCTTTGAGGAAATTTATGAGCCGAGTGATTCGCTTTCACCAAATTGGTGGACCTGAAGTCTTGAAATTAGAAACGGTTGAAGTGGGTGCGCCAGGCCCCGGGCAAGCTAGGGTCAGACACAGTCACATTGCCGTCAACTTCATTGATGTGTATTTCCGCACTGGCCAATATCCTGTGCCCGGCTTCCCCAGTGGACTGGGCTCTGATGCAGTGGGCGTTGTGGAATCGGTGGGTGAAGGCGTCACAGATATCAAAGTAGGTGATCGAGTAGGCTACCTTCTCGGCCCCCTGGGAGCGTATGCCGACGTCCGCGTCATGCCCGCTGATGTTCTGATTCCATTGCCCGATGGCATCTCTGACAGCACCGCCTCTACGCTCATTATGAAGGGCATGACAGCCCAATATTTGTTTCGTCAGGTCTACCCACTCAAAGGCGGCGAAACCATTTTGTACCACGCAGCGGCTGGCGGTGTTGGCTTGATTGCATGCCAATGGGCACGCGCCTTGGGCGTCAACATGATTGGCGTGGTCAGCAGCGATGAAAAGGCGGCCATTGCCAAAGCCCATGGGTGCGCGCACACCATTGTGAGCACACGTGAAGATATTGCCCAACGCGTAATGGAAATCACGGACGGTCTAGGTGTTCCCGTGGTCTTTGACTCTATCGGCAAAGACACCCTGCAAGCTTCGCTAGCCAGTTTGCAAGCGCGCGGCACCTTGGTCAGCAATGGCACTAGCTCGGGCCCTGTCAATATTGACTCGCGCATGCTTGCTGTCAAATCACTTTGGCTCACTCGCCCTGCCATGGTTCATTACGCCAAGCCTCGCGCCCACATGTTGGCCATGGCGCAGGAGTTGTTTGACAAGGTACTGGCGGGCCAAATTGTGAGTGAACCAAGCCATGTGTTTGCATTGACTGAAGCCGAACAAGCGCACCGCCTTTTGGAGTCACGTAAGTCCACTGGCGCCATTGTGCTTATGCCCTGAAGACCCTCTGTTTGAAACCCTTGTTCTTTTTTCTAGTTTGGAGCATTTATGAATTTCCTCGACGGACATCTTTTTCCTGAAAACCAAGACAAACTCATCATCACAGCAGCACCCTACGGTCCTGAGTGGATTCCTTCTGACTACCCAGAAGACATTCCTGTCACCATGGCAGATCAAATTCAAAAGGCAGTAGATTGCTATAACGCTGGTGCCACGGTCTTGCATTTGCATGTTCGCGAAGAAGACGGCTCAGGTTCTAAGCGTTTGTCCAAATTCAATGAACTGATTGCGGGTGTTCGCAAAGCAGTGCCCGACATGGTGATTCAAGTGGGTGGCTCCATCTCGTTTGCGCCCGAGTCTGATGGTGCCATCGCCAAGTGGCTGTCGGATGACACACGCCACATGTTGGCCGAACTATCGCCCAAGCCTGACCAAGTGACTGTCACCGTTAACACCACGCAAATGAATGTGCTGGAGCACATGGACGAGCGTGACTTTGCGAGCACTTCACTGGGCACCCCCAATGGCCGCCGCGCATTCAGCGAAATGGTGGTGCCTTCCAACCCTGCTTGGTTTGAAGAGCACATTCGCCGGCTCAGTGCGGCAGGCATTCAGAGTGCCTTTCAGTTTTACAACATCAACAGCTATGAAACAGTGGAGCGCTTAATTCGCCGAGGCGTCTACAAAGGACCGCTGGTGATGAACTGGGTGGCTATCAGCGGCGGCATGGATGCGCCGAACATTTACAACATGGCCAACTTCTTGCGCGCCATTCCAGACGGCGCGAAATTGACCGTTGAAAGCAGCATGCGAAATGTATTGCCCATCAACATGATGGGCATGTCCATGGGCTTGCATGTTCGCTGCGGTATTGAAGATAACCTTTGGAATCAAAAGCACACGGGTCGCATGAGCACCGTTGAACAAATCAAACAATTGGTACGCGTGTCCAATGAAATGGGTCGTGATGTGGCCAACGGCAAAGAGGCACGTGAAATTTTGAAAATTGGTGTGTTCTACGAAACAGTAGAAGAAACCTTGGCAGCCAATGGCTACTCACCCAATCGAAATGGCGGCAACCAAGGCTTCTTGCGAAAAGCAGCATAACGTGTTCAGGGTCGCATTTGCGAAGGCGTACACTCAAATTGCGCGGTGAACCAACGGTTGAAGGAGCTGGTGTTGGAATACCCCAGCAGCTCAGCCACCCGCGCAAACGCATGCGAGGTGTGTTTGATGTAGCGCTGTGCCAACTCACAGCGCACATCGTTCAATACATCTGAAAAACTTACCTGACTTTCTTCAAGACGACGCTGCAAGGTGCGCACATTCATGCCTAAACCCGAAGCCACTTGATCGACATTGGCACGGCCCATGGGCAGCAGCAAATAAACCGAGCGCCGCACATCCAAAACGAAGGAACTTTGCCCCGGCTTAGGAATGGCTTCAAGGAACGATTGCGCATAACTGGCCATGGCGGGATCTGCCATCACATTGACGGCGTCGAGGTCTGAGCTAAGGCACATCAAGCCGTTGAAGTCGCTGTCAAAATGCAATCCGCATCTGAAAATCCGCTTCAAAATCTGAACGTCTTGCGGCGCTGAGTGCGTGAAGTGCACTGCATGGGGACGCCAATTGGGCCCCAAGATCGCCCTGAAAATAAGGATCAACACACCCACGGCCATGTCCGTTGACTGCCTAGCGCCACCCGCATGGTCGGTCATGATTTCTTCGCGGATCAGGGTGTACTTGCCAGCCTCCTCTATATGCATACCCAGAGATTCATTTAGCAAATGCCTATATTGCATGATGGTGTTCAGGGCACTGCGCATGCTTTGCTGCTGCATCAAAAGCAAACTGACCGGCCCAAAATCAGACAGCACACGCGCCTCGGCCATCATCAAGCCAACCGTGTCACAGCCACTTTCATGGGCCGTCAGCTCAAGCAGTGCAACTGCGCTGTTGACCGGTATCAATTGCGTGGGGGACACCAACATTTGACGCGTCAAACCTACTTTACGAAGCAAGGGTTGAATATTGACACCCAGTTTTCGGGCTACGGTTTCGTAATGACTCAAAGCCGCCG
>JACCDG011028003.1_pt1 | contig 18068 bp, 34 predicted proteins | sample 7442471 | NCBI WGS metagenome assembly JACCDG01 (sample SAMN15323444, study PRJNA562643) | freshwater metagenome | isolation source: river surface water | place: USA:Blue River Watershed | collected 2017-08-17 | reverse complement strand
TAACCAATTCATCCGGCGTGCAGTCCCAATACACGATCTCATCCGCATTGATTGCCGCATCCCGCGCCGCCTTCAGTTCCTCAATCGTTCGCATGCTGTCCTCCTGTAATCTGATTTCACGTTTTGCTTTAGCTGCCATGCTCCCGGTGTCCTAGTCGCTCCGCCGCCTCCCTTGCACTATCCACGTAAATCGCAAGCTTGATTTGCTTACCCCGCGTAATCGCCGTCACCACGCGCTCGTAGCGCTCGCGGCTTTCGGCGGGCGGATGCTCGCTTTCGAGTGCAGCGAGGTCGTCAAGCGTTAGGTGGTAGTCAATCGGTATCATTCGCTGCCTTGCTCCCATCGTGTGCGCGGTGTTTCCACCATGCGATAACCCAACTTGCTAAACCAATATTGCGCTGCTGAGTAGTTAATCCCTAGCTCTTTCGCTAGCATGTTCGGATTAACCGCCCCTTCCTCGATAACCTGCCTCACGTATTCGTCTGTTGTTAGTCCCTCCGCCTCTGCTATATCCCGTAACTTCCAACGCTGTTTCACCATTTAGCTTCCTTTCGTGGTATCATATTTGAAACCTACGTCGGAAAAAGAAACCCGCAAGCGGGTTATCACATTCCATAACTTTTATTGTAGTCAAAACTGATACTGTGTCAAGCACCAATAATTGTGATACTCTAAATGGGGGGGTTGATGTACATAGACATAGGAAGCGAGGTGCGTATGCCGGGGTTCATGGGCAATCGCCTCAAGGATCGTCGGAATGAACTTGGCATGACACAGGAACAACTAGCCAATAGGGTAGGTATCCATAAGGGACGTGTCAGCCAATACGAACGCAACGTTATCGAACCAGGCGCGGCAATCCTTAGTAAAATGGCGGAAGAACTAAAGGTATCGGCTGATTACCTATTGGGATTAAGTGACCAGCCGACAGGAAAGTTATCGCCAGTCGCGCTATCACCCCGCGAGTGGGAGGTTATACGCCTCTTGCGGGATAAACGCTTCGATGCCAATGAATGGCTCAAGATCGGCGTCAAAATCAGCGGGGATACCAATAATTGATAACAGGTAGTCCCCGTATCCGTAATCGAGTAAGCCTATAGCGTATTCGGCCTCATGCTCATTCAGGCTACGCAACCGACTAATGAGCATGAGTTCTTCCACTGTGAAACCGTCCATATTACCTTTCCTTTTATTACCAACTAAGCTATCGTTTCCTTTATTGATCCTAATTACAATAAGACTGTAGCAGAAAAGTAAAGAACTATATACACTCTTCATAGAAATTCACAAAGTTTTCAGAAATGATAACCTACAGGGAAGTCTATTTTAGCACATAAGTGCTATTGTAACATGACGATTGAGCTAACTTTGTCTCGTTTTTGGTATGAGTATTCAAATGGAGTGCCTATCATGCGTTTAGCCGCTACCCTCGTCTCAATCTTCGCTCTATGCTTCCTCCCTGTTTTCGCGCAATCAGAACGCCGGGTCGCCGAATGCGACGGACTGGAACGCTGGTACACGGGCATCCCGGTAGACGAATACAAGAGCGCTTACGACGCGGCGATGGATGCGAGTTCCGCCCGCGCTTTACGCGAGTACGCAACGGAAACGTTACCCGGTTTCGTGGAAGCGCAGTTGCGGGCGATTAGCGCCGACGATGAACTATGCTTGACGATGGCGCGTAGCTATCTCATCTTCGGATGGAGCAAGGTGAATGACGCGGTAACACAAATACAGGAAGGCAATACCGTGTTAGGGCTGGCGTCGTTATCGATTGCGATGCAACGCATAGGCGAGTTACGCGGCTTCGTGACTGCACACGGGATTGACATCGAGTTCGATGAAAGCGGAGTGTTCTTCAAGTAATGCAAGCGCCTGCATTCCCGCCGCCGGGTTCCCGCGCTGTCCTGTTCATCCGGGTATCGAGTGAAGAACAGGCCAAAAGCGATAAGGATTCACTTGCCGAGCAAGAGCGCGTTTTGCGGGCGGCGGCGGATAAGTTCCAGTGGACGGTCGTGGATGCCATCATCATCCCCGGTATCAGCGCAAGCTTCTATTCATATGAGCAGTTCGTCACCGAAGCCGAGCGCAACCACGTCACCGCGCCTGCACGCATGTTCGATCACTGGCGACGACGCGATTTCGACGTGCTCATGGTGTACGTGCCATCACGCTTAGGGCGCAAGCAATCCATATTTGGGCAGATGATAGAGCAGACGATAGACGCGGGCGCGGTGCTGTGGATACCCGATAGCGGACTGATAACGCCTGAGAACTATACCTTTATGAGCGCTATGGGTGGCTTCGCTGCGACCACCGAAGTAGCCAACCTGACGAAGTACCGCAAGATGGGAGTAAGCAGCCGCATCAAGCGCGGTCTGATGTCCGGCGATATACCCGCTACGCACAGACTAATCCGGGATGAGAAGGGACGCGGCACGCACCTTGAGTTAGTGCCTGAGTGGGTAGAAATCATGCACCGCGCCGCCGATCTCTTGTTATCGGGCATTGCGACGTCGGGCAACCTGGAACCCCAACTATTTAAGCTGTACGGCATTGGTGAAGCCAACAAGCCTTTTCGCCGCTACTACGTAATGAAGCGGTTTTTTAATCCGTTATCGTGGGGCAACACGTACACGGGCCACATCGTCCGGGCAACCGAACCATCGCTATGGTTTGCGGAACCCGGTCACAAGCAACCCGACGACCTAACAGAAATCCACTACAATACAACGGTAGCGGTATTCACGGGCGACCTGAGGGCGCGGGTGTTGGATTACATGGCGGACTTCATCCAGAACCGAGCAGGCGCGGGTAATAAGGCGCGGTCATGGCACGCGGGTCTCGTCGTCTGCGCCGAATGCGGGTATGCGGCTAACGTGCGTTCGGCAACCAACCACCCGCCTCATGTGTACCGTTACCTCGCGTGTAGCACCGTAACCCGCGCAAAGGATAACATGCCGGGTGAACGCGAGTGCAGCAATCGAACGTTCCTTAGAGAGGATACGCTGCAAGAGTACGTCAACATTTTATTGAAGCGCATGATCGAGGCGCAATCGCTGGCGCTGGTAACGCAAGCGTTAGGCGACGTGGATACGAGTGCGCTGTTAGCGAATGCGAATAAGAGGGTAGAGGAACTAGGCGCAAAGCTGCTTATAGCAATTAAGAACATGACTGATGCAAATATATCAGTCCGCCATATCCATGAGGAAGCCTACAAGCAATTAACCATTGAATATGATGACGCGCTGGCAGAGGTTCACAAGTATGTCAGCCACCAACGCCCGCCGGACACCCGGCAGCAGGAAGCCGCGCTATCCCTGATTACCCGGTTGACGTTGGAAACGTTTTGGCATCAGGAACCCGGCGTGATCCGGCAAACGTTGCGGGAACTGTTGGGCGGTCTACGGTTTGCCATCGAAGGCGGGCGCGTGATCGGGTTGACGCGGTTCCGGCGGTAGCGGCACCCCGAGAAATTGGGGGTTTTGCCTACTTGACAATATAGCTGTTCGGCTATATACTGACTGTATAGTCAGGTAAGCAAACAGGAGTAACCAACATGGCCCGTCACATTACCGCAAATGAAACCGCTAAACTTGTTCGTGAGACCCTGAAAGTTGAATTCCCCGGTATCAAGTTCTCAGTTACTAAGCGCGGTTTTTCTTTAGACGTTAAATGGGTTGATGGCCCGACCACCAAGCAGGTTGATAAAGTTATCGGCATGTTCGAGGGTGCGTCATTTGATGGAATGATTGACCTGAAATCATATAATACGGTTCACACTGAGGGCGAGGACATTCACTACGGGATTGACTACATTCTGACCAAGCGTAGCTACAGCCGTGAATTTCTCCAGCACATGATTGATTATGTCAACGCTAACAATCTGAACTGGACGGACGGCGATCCCCAAATGAGTGTAACTTCTTACACCTGGACACACGGCAAAAAGACCATTACCGAGTACGAAGTTGATGCAGTAAACAAGTCTGCCCGCTTCGGCAATCAATTCTGGAATGACATTATGTGGCGCGCTTGCTCAATCTATGCGGGTAACGCGCTTCCTGAAATCAAGTTTGGTGAATTCCGCTGGTACTAAAAATAGGGGGAAACCCCTATTTGACTTTCTATCTAATCGGCTATATAATCAAGGGGTATTTACTGACACGTTGGTAGGTGATTATGCAAGAATACAGCGCGGCACAAGTTGCCGAAAAGTATCAGTACAACAAGAGTTATGTGAAAGCTGAAATCCTGCGCGGCAAACTGAAAGCGCGTAAGGTTGGCAATCAGTACGTTATCAAGGCAACCGACGCGCAAGCGTGGTTCGATAGCCTGAAACGTCGCCACAATGTAACCCCATAAATTAGGGGTTTTTCCTACTTGACAATGTAGCCGAATAGCTATATACTAACTGTATAGTCAAGTGAGCAAACAAGGGTACGTAATCATGGGCACAATCACAGTATACGGCAAATCGGAATTAATCTCTCGTGCTAATCATTACATGAAACTTGCAATGTATTGGTACGGGGTTGGTGGCAAGAAGGCTGATACTTTTGGTGATGAGTGCGCGAAAATGGCAATCAATTTCTTTTCTCAGGCTCAGCGCACACATAACGGCGCATATCGCAAGGCTATCTAATTCATTTACCTACGCATGTGGTCTAATGTTGACACTTTTCAAAAGGTGTCAGCATTAGACAGTAATGGAGACACCCGATTATGACATTACTTGACGACGCTGTAACCATCTTTGGAAAGGTAATCAACTTGATTGCACCGCCTCCCGCCGAACGCGACGAACTCGCACGCGAGCAAGCTGCCATCGCGACTAAGTACAAGCACTTGATCGGACGTGCTGTGATCTGGCAGGCACCGTCAACGCGCCGCTATCACGGTGTCGTTTGCGAGGTGTTCGTAGACGACGAACTCAACGTGTGGCTGAAAGCGGATTACGAGATTACCGCATTCGACGATCCGGGGAAGCAGATACGGATGTCGGCGAACATGTGGGCATCGAGTTTCCGGTTGCCGGATCGCCAGGGGCTTGAGTATTCGGTAAACAATTTTGACGCGCTACCGGTGGCAGCGTAAGGGAGGCAATGATGGACATTCAAGAAGTGCTACATGATCGTGAGGTTTTCTTAATAGCGCTTTGGTACTTTGAGGGTAATGCCGATTTGCCTGTCGTAATTATGCAGCGAATTCGTTATCGCAATTCTCGCTCAGAGTACCTCGAACGCCGTCGCCGCGAACGCACCGCCGCCGCGCTTGCGGCAGCCGAGGCCGAGGTGGCGCGGTTGCGGGCGGCGAACTTCAAGCAGGCGCAGGTAATTGAGAAGTGCGACAGTCGCCTGAATGCTGTGCTGTCTCAGCTTAAGGTTATCAGCGGGATTATTGACGGTCACGCGGCTAACCCGCACAGCTACGCGCCGTTAACGCTGAGCGATATTGCTGTAACTGTCAGGTTGGCCTATCGCGCCTTGGGTATCGAGGAGGCCACCCATGAAAACGGGTAATCGCCGTCGTCGCAAGCTGAACCGGCTTGCGAAAGCGCGGGCGCTGCGGGCGCGGTGTCAGTTGTGGCGGTGTGCTGTTGGGACATGGGGCAGTGACACTAAACGATGGCCTATTGAAGCATGGAAGATGGCAATGTGGGCTGACTTTGATGTCAGAATTGAGCCGGGCGTTAACGACGCAATCATGTCTACGATTGATTTCAGTTGGAGCGAATGACCATGCACTGTGTAACCCACCGTATCCCCGATTACGCCGACGACGATTACATGCCAGCGATTGACGCTGACGAGGTGCGCGAGCGGGCGGCGATTGCGATAGACTACGAAGCACGCCCGCATATTTGGTACGCGGTGCCTGAATTCAACGTCGTCACCGATGGCGTTGTGATCCAGCATGACAGCGAATGGCTCCAGGTGTACACGTTAGGCGCATGGGATAACCCGGAAAGCTACCGCCGTGTGCATGTAACCGATGTCGTGGAAGCGCGGGCAAGCAAGCGCGAACCGATTGCGGTTGAGCGGTGGTCGGTTGGTGAAAGCGGATACTATGAAATCGAGGAGGTAGCAGCATGAACATTCCTGCACTTGAGGCGAACGTGGAAGAAATCGACCGCCAGATTGCGCGGTTGGAACGCGAGTTGGCTGATATGCGCCTCAAACGCCAGCTAACGGTGAACGACATCGCCGCCGCCCGCTTGCAAGCGTGGTACGCGGCAAACCCCGGTATCGAGCTTGCGGTGGGGGATGAGCTTGCGGTGACGGATGAGTACCGCGCCACTAGGCTTAATCGCAATAAAGGCGTCGCAACAATACAGGCTATTTATCTGCATAGCTATGACGATGAGCCTGTGGTTGAAATCGTTGGTGACGACACGGCAACCGACGAAAACGAAGATTACTGGGTTGATGACGTTACCGTTTTTCTTGCCCGCCGGATGCGGGAAGCGTGGTTAGCACAGGAGGCGCAATCGTGAACCCAAAGACTTTGCCCAAAGTGAACAGTACGCGCTTTGATGGTAGCGTGGTCAAGTCAAACCGTAACGCAGGTTACGTGTTGTTTGACGGTGACAATATTGTCGGTGTCATTATCCGACCGCGTAATGGTAAACGGACGTGGGGGTGGGCGCTGACAGGTAGCTACACCAACGGCTATGTTGTGGGCCAGCAAGCTGCTGTGGACGCGCTAGTCAAGGCATACGAGCAAACATTGGAGGCGCAATCGTGAATGAAATCGATTGGGATGAGATTGACCGTTTTGAGAGAGACTACACATGCTGCGGGTGCAAGGTGTGTTTCTGTACCAACTTTGTCAAATGGGACGATGACTTGATTTGCGAGAAATGCCGTGAGGGTGAGCATAACTTAACCGACGAGGAAGCACAGGAGGCGCAATCGTGACACCAGACAACGCGCCGACCGTCATCACGACGGCGGAGTTCGTGAGCGGCGGATACGCGCAGCGGGTAGCGGCGGGCGAGTGCGTGGTGATTGCACTCGATCGACAAGTTGAAAACGTGAGGTTAGAGGGCGTGGGGTATCTCGTCAACTGGATACCAGTAGATGACAATGACTTTGACCCTTACGATTACTTTGAAACTGACGACGCGCCGACAATGTACGTCCACTGGTTCCCCGCAACCCCCGCAACCGGCGAACTCGCCAGCCTGCGGGCGCAGGTGGCGCGGTACCGGGAAGCCATGATAGCAGCGGCAGACGACTTAGACAACGCTTATGGTGACGATGTGATGGTCGCAGCGCGTATTCTGCGCGCCGCGCTTGCGGAAACGGAGGAGGCGAATGGATAACGTAATGGTTCCAGGTGACTATGTAGAGGCGCTGCAATACTTCTGGCGCTACGCATGGGAGAACGGCTATGTTGGCACCATGCGTGATGACGCAAAGACAGACGGGTTAGATGCTCAAAAGTTGGATGAGGTAATTGCCTTGCTTCGGAAGATGGATAAGCAGTCAAGCGAACCACCGTTCTAACGACAGCGCAATCGTGCAAGCGGAAATCGCGCTGAATGGCAGCGCGGAATAGGAGGCGGGGGCTTTCGCCCCTACTGCTCCCGATTAAGTAAGTTCACAGCCTTGCGCTTTGTTTCTTCCGGTCGGCGGTCGTATTCCTGCGTTTGCTTGATGTTACTGTGACCCGCCAGCGCCGCAATTGTAGCGCCATCGGTTCCAGTATCCCACAGGTTCGAGATGAACGCATGGCGCAGGTCATGAGGTCGCACAACGTCAATCCCGGCACGCTTGGAACGGGTTTCAAGCATTACGTAAATAGATTGCGCCGTAAGTGGTTCGCCCTTGCTATTGCAAAACAGGTATTGAGCATCGCCGGTTGGGATTAAGCGCGTCCATGATTTCAGGTGGTGGATTACATCAGTGTTCATTGGGACTGTGCGTTCTTTGTTACCCTTACCTACAAGCTGAATAGCATCCCGTTTCAGGTTGCCAATCTGTAGATTAACGAGTTCATCCCGACGCAACCCGCACATATACAGGACGTACAGTATGGCTTTGTCCCTGACACCCTTGATTGACTGTTCGCAGGTCGCCACAAGTAAATCAAACTCACTAGGGGTAACGTATCGGCTGCGGACTTCGCGGGAACCCTTCGCACCTTTAAAGTCTATCAGCCGCATGTACTTCTCCGCTGTGATGTACTCATGTCGCCAGCATTCCTTAAGCACGCCGCGCAAGGCTGCATGATGGCGGTTAATCGTCGCTGGCGCGTATCCGGTTTCCGACTTCGACAACTCCGCAAGGATCAGCGTTACATGCGCTCGGTCGATTTGATGCCAGGGGAAATCGTAAGCGGTGGACTTGAAGCACTGCGCTATGTTTTCCAGCGCCGCCCACATCGTCCGGCGGCTTTGCTTACTTTGCAGTTGCGCCAGATAGGTCAATGCCGGGTGTTTATCGTCGGTCAATTCGTGATGATTAACGGGGATGATATACATAGAACGCCTTTGCTAACTAAGTTACGAAAATGACCCTTCTCATATGGATATTTTCATAAATACATGCTATCATTGTAGCATGAGTTCGTAATAGCACAAGAGGTCTAATCGAAAGGGGTAGCAATAATCATGTCATGTAGTCAATGTGGTGTCGGCGGCGTTGATGGTATTTGCTCGGTCTGCTATGGCAACCCTTACCACAACACGGATGGATACTACCTGCAAATGATTGAGGATGAGGAACGTGCGGCGCAAGAGTTGAAGCAACACATGATAGACATGGCAAGTGAACCCGCGCTTGGTGTTCAATGCCCTAATTGCGCTGGGGTCAACGTGTTTACGTGGAACAATGAATACGAGTGCCATGATTGCGGGTATGACTTTTCCCTGAGCGAGTTGGATGAATATAGTGAGGATGACGAATGACCATCGAAGAACTACAGCGCGAAATCGAAACCTTGCAAGCGGAAATCGAAACACTGCAAGACGAAATCGCAGCGGACGAAGAACGGATTAAACCGAAGCGCCGCCGGGTAGATAGTTTGCAAGATCGACTTGTTCCATTACTGGTGGAAGCGTGGTTCCGGGAGCACCCAGATAAGCGGATTGCGATTGGTGACGAGTTGGCGGTAACGGATGAGTATATGGCGATCATTCGGGAACGGCGTTTCCCTATTGATAGTTTTACTCGCAATCTTCGCGTTTATGAAATTGCTCGTAAACCTGATAGCTGGATGGCTATCCATGTAACCAGCGATGGCGGCGGTTCCGGGTTTCCACTTGACGTGGTAATCGGTATGCGTCAAGCGTACTTAGAACAGGAGGCCACGCAATGACAGACGACCGCACACACGAACTCGAAACCGCCTACGCGCAAGCGGTCGCCGCGTTAGCCGCCGATGTCGCCGTGAACGCGCTCACGGTGGACTGGTTGCGGACGCGGCTGGCGATGGAGCAGCGGGTACTCGATGAACGGCTGGCGGTTGCGGCGGCATTGGAAGCGACGATAACGGGGAAACGGGAGGACGAACACGATGGAGCTACTACCTAAGCATGTACTTTGCTACATTCACGGCATGACGGCATTTTTCACCAACTGCCCGCTCGATAAACAGTGGGGTGATGATTGGGACGATGCACCATACGAACATAACGCGGGGAAGCCCTATGAATGGAGCCAATACTATTTGGATCGCTATGGCATTCCAGAATACACAATTATCACCGTGATGTTTGATGCAAGCGAACTACAAACGCCGGAGGAGCACGCGGGCGGGAATTCGGTCTACTCGGTAGCCGCAATCAATCGCGGTGATATTGCGTGGTTGTCTGCTCCCAGGTGGGCAAGTGACGACCATAAGCCTATCCACGCGGGCGTTACCATTGACGAATTCAAGCGACTTATATGGGCTGCGGGCGGCAATATATACGAACGGGTAGAACCTACACAGGAGGCCACCGAATGAACGTCATGCTTACGCGGTTACCCGACGGCACCGTCAACGCGGAACCGGGCGACCTGATTGACTACTACGAGAACGGTAAATGGGTGGAAGGTTTCTATTTTGTGTTCTCAGGTGTCAATGAGGCAACGGCAGATGTTACCGTCAATTGCAAAGCGGAATGGGGGCGACCGATACCAATCTCGCGTATCCGCCATGCACGCGGCGGCGCGGGACACCTGCGGTTGCAGGTTGCGAGGTTGTGTGAAGCTCTGAAAGAGATTAACGACAAAGCATCAAGGGGGTTGTACGAAAACGAAAGAAGCGCATTGAGTGAAGTTGTAAACCTCTCTAGCTCGGCTCTTTATGACGATAGCTACGAATACACAGAACCGGAGGCGTAGGCGATGATAGCAATACTACCTGAACACCGACGGCGGTTACAGCGTTCCGTAACCATGCACCATATCACTGAGGCCGAGCAAGCCGCGCTTTACCGTGAAGTAATGTGGTTTAACATGGATACGGGTGAAACAACGCCAAAGCTTAAGCGTATGTTGCAGGAACTTGAACAACGCGGGGCAACTTATGTCTATCACGGGTGGCAAATCTACGATAAGGATTACCACATTGACCGCATAGTGAAGGAACCGGAGGCGTAGGCGATGACGGATTATCATCCACTTTATAAGGTGATGGTTGACGCTGCAAAACGAAAGGGATTATCTGTAATCTCTATCATCGTGGATCGTAAGCCGATTGAGGCAAAATATGTAATAGACTGCACATTCCACGATGCAAGTAATCAGATGCACACCTTTCAACTTGAAATTAGTGATCGTATCGCTGAACAGATTTTGAATGATGGCAATGAAGCTGACCAACGCCATATGCAAAACTGGCTATCGACGACGATGCTTGCACAGTTGGAGACCTAATGCGCGCTACCCTGCTCGCCATTGCCATCGCGTTCGCTGCACTCGCTGGCGCGGAACCGCTGGCGGTCGTGGCGGCGGTGATCGTGGTTGCGGTGGTTGCGTGGATACATAAGGAGAGATGACGATGTATAGCGAGCATTATGCGATCCATGATTTTCGTAACATGGAACTGTTTAAGAATGCACCACCTGAATGGCATTCATTTGTTCAAAAGGAGTGGGAAGTATTCGCCTACGGCGCATTATATGACGCGCCGCTATTCGTGCAAGCTTGGCTGTTTAACTTCCTTGATTTGCGTGACGAGTTCCACCAATGGCGACAGGAACACACAGCCATTACGCGCAAGTTTGAGGATGATACAGCACAGCACCTACAAGACTGGTTTAGTGCTGGCGCAAGTGCGGAGATGATTGTAGTTTATCAGCGTCGTTTCAAGCAGCTTCAAGAAGGGTATCAAAAAGCAAGAGATGAATGCTGGAAGCGATACTACGAAATGGTGATTGCCAAAATAGAGGCAGCCAACCTCTTACAGAAATAAGTAGGTTCAACATGGCAAACAAAAAACACCCCCGCGATTGCGAGGGTGTTCTCTTTAAGCGTGCTGACGTGTCTACCCGGCGGCGGGTTCCGTTACCGGCGGTTGCGCGGGTTTGGTTCGCCAGCTATACAGCAATTCTACAGCGGCGTGAATAGCTTCTGATCCAACAGCAGCCAGCAACCCGGTAACTATAATCCCAAACCATTCCGGCACAGGAAACCCGGTAATGATATTTAGGTTTGCGCTTGCCGCCAGAGCTACGCCCGTTACGCCCTGAATGATTTGAAGCAGCAATACACGCCACTGCTGTTCTAGCCCAATCGTCCCTACGAATGGCTTGACGTACTGAACAAACCGATTGATTGCTGCACTTAGAGCAAGTACCAATTCAAGGTTCTGCATGTGATCCTCCTAAGCGACCTTGCGAACAGTCGCATTACCAAACGTTGTAGTGAGTACCTGAGCGAATTCAGGCGTTACCCCGCGTACCGTGTACACGATTTCATAGGTACCGAGTTCTTCCGGTTGCGGCGGCACGTAATCGGCAAACGTGACACCGGGCAATTGCTTAAACCACCCGATACGGTTATCAATCTGCGCCTTGTACCAATCCGGGTTATTCTCATCGTCGCTCATCAAGAGCGCCTGCACCTTGCCACGCAACAGCGCGATCACGTTACCGTCAACCGCGCTTTCGCGGAACCGAACGCCGCCGGGGTATGCGGTGAAATCGACGGTGACGATGCGCTCACGAAACGGCGGTTCCTCTTTCGGTGGTTCCGGCTTCGGCGGTTCCGGCGCAACCGGGTCAGCGTTGAATGCGCCTGCGGCGATGGCGGCTTGTAACTCGCGCAAGATCGGCATCACGTTAAACGAACGCCACCCGTTATCGGACGCGGCAAACAGGCACAACCCTTCGAGTACGCCGAATTGCACATAGCGCCGCCAGCGGTCGGCAAACGTGGATTGCAGCAAGCGAATGTAATCACCCGCATTCAGGTTCCACGCGCCCGCGTAGCCGTCGTTTTCACCGCCGCCTATGTCGCAGCCATGTTCCGTTACTGCGATGCGTGGTGGCTTGATTTGAAGCTTTAGACAGCGGTCTATGACTGCGCCGATGCTGTCAAACCAACCAATCGGCATATCCTTCAAATGGTAGATGTGAACGCCTAGCAAATGCTTGCGGGATGCAAGCGCCTGCAAGAGTTCGTCGTATCCTTCCCATGAGAGTTGGTTGTTGACCGATGGATTACCCGTTGCCGGGTTAAACACGCACAACGTCACCGCGCTTGAGTTTGCCACATTGATGACAGCGCGTAACCAGTCTGATAACCGTTTGCGTTGTTCCGGGTCGCTACCGGGATCGGGTTCATTGAGCGTTTGCAGCACTAACCCGCCCTGCCCGAATGCGCCATAGCGTCGGATGTAATCCTCCGGCGTCATGCCGCCCGGTTTCCAGAGTGCGCCATCGTCGGTATCCTTAACGCGGACGATGACGGTTGACGACGATGGCAGTTGCGCCCGTACCTCTCGCACCGCGTTCAAGTCATTCGTGCTGATAACCTCGACGACGACGGTTGCGGGTTGCGCGGTTCGCAGGAAGGTATACAGCGCACCTTTATCGTTGACGGCGCTAATGCGAATGTTCAAGCCTAGTCGGTTCGTCACGCGGCTTTATCCTTGCTTGCCGGGTCAACCAATAACCCGGTTTCAATCTTGCGGAGCTTGTCGGTTTTAATCCCATCGGCGGCTTCTAACCCGGCAACCCTGGCATTGAGTTCTGTGATTTGTTCCTCTAGGCGGCGGATATGTTCCAACAGTTCCCGCTTTTCGAGTTCCAAACGGTTCGCCCTTTCGGTAGCCTCGCGTTCTGACTTCTCTTTGTTGGCTATCGTTTCGTCTTTGAGCTTGAGTTCCTTAGCCGCCCGCTCAATATCGCGGGTATTCTGCGAGAGTTTCATCTCCATTTCGGCTAGGCGACGTTGGGCGTTATCGAACTCCAATTGCAATTTATCGCGCTGCTCTCGCAAGGCGGTAATTGCCGTCTTGTGTTCTTTGAGTTCCGCGCCTAACCAATTGACTTGGTTACTCAGCGTCGTCACCACGATTTCAGTTGACCGCCGCGCTTGCTCGGTCGCCTGTTCGATTTGCGCGGCTAGGCGTTCTTCACCGTCGGCGCGTTCTTTGTCCATATCTGCCGCCCGTAGCTGGAGCGCTGTCGCCTGCTTCGCTAATTCTTCCTGCTGTTTGGCGTTGGCAGAAATCGAACGGCGCAAGACGAGTAGCAAGACAAATGATGCAAGCGCAGATATGCCAACGTCTTTAATCAGGTTGAGTAATTCAGGCGATAGTTCCATGTCGTATCCTTAATACGGCAGCGGTTCGCTTGCCATAATTGCCGTAATCGGGATAGCGGCAATCGCAAGCGCAAGTAAGGTAGCGAACAGTACAGCGACAATGACCATTAGAACCCCCTCGGTTGCTGGTTAAACCGACTGTTGCGCGGCTTACCATAGCGGGCGATTTGAAACAGTCCCTCCACACGCGGGTCATCGGCGGACACCAGCGTGACCCGTCCGCTGGTGGCGTCGTAATCCACGCTGTCAATGTAGGTCTCTGACGGGTTATCCCCGATACCATTCCACAACGTCGTGAGGTCGGTAATCCGTATCCCGCAATCCGGGCGCACGGTGGACGGGTCAACGAGGCGTCCGTAGAGGTCGCGAATGCGGAGGCCATCCCGAACGCGGGCGGTGTAGCGAATGCTGTAATTCGATTGTCGGTAGTACAAGCGGCGCGTTCTCAGGTTAACGTCGGTGGGTTCAATGCCAAAAATCCAGCGGTTTGTGCCGTTACCAATTTCGACAATCTTACGTACAGCTTCAAGTACCGTGATGATGAAGTAACTGGCGGGCGCAATCGTTACCGCGTTCGTGTTGATTGCACCGTAGTCGCTGGCGGTGTTGTTGTACCACACGTTTGATTGACCGTTTGTCACTGCAACCAAACCACTCATGGCGCTATTCAAGGCGATGGCAACGGCTGAGTTATTGGTTGTGACCGACCACCCCAACGTATGATAAAAACCGATCATCTCAAGGCGTAACGGTGAATTCGCTTGCCCCGGTGCAGCCACCATCGATTTCTGCGGCCACCCGTTCGCCGTGACCAGCGTATCCCGCGTTTCTAAAAGTGACGTGGTACCGGAATGATTGCCCACATTGATGACCGCGCCCTTACGCCCATACTTCGCTATCGAATTTGCATTCGTAGATGAACCCGCCAGCGTAGTCACACCCGTACTCGCGTCGTATTGCATGTATGCCGCGTTGTACATGCTATCGAGGGAGTTGGTAAACATTACCCCGTTTTGCGTGTAGGATACGCGGTTAACGATGCCTTCCCAAATCGGTTGCAGCGGATTACTACCGAATGCCGCAACCCGCGCCCCGATGTAGTCATCGAGTAACACGTTGTACTGCGAGCTATCCGGCACAATGTCACAGGTCGCGGTGTCATACCAACCATTCGCGCTAATGCGATGGCGATAGTTGAGCGCTACATGACGCTTAAGGAAGTTCGTCCCTTGTACCGGACGCTGGTAGATGTTAATCGTGTGGCGCATTAGGTATCCCGCAATCCTAGCCAACGGGGGATGATGTTGACGCCGACTTCAAGACGTGCGCTGGATGGCGTATACGTGACATAGGTTCGCGTGCTAACCGGGGTTCCGCTTTCGGCGTTTTGGTACGCGAAGATGTACAACCGATTGTTCACACGCGGGCGCAGCGTAATCGTGGTACCCGTGAATTCAAGCGGCTCGTTACCCGTGCCGCCCGTTTGCCGGATGGCGTAATCGTCCGGTTGCGCCCGTTTCAAGTACCCAGTGTTGTCGATGATGAGCGAGTTACGGGTACCAGAAAACACGGCTAACGGGTCGCGTGATTTCATCAGTACAGCGGCTTCATCGGTCGGGATAAACATCAAGTCCGATATACGCAAGGCAGACGCGCCACCGCTTCGAGATGCGTAAATTAACACTTCCGTAGCGGTCGGGTCTAACCCTGTCCCGTCTAGCGCCGCAATTTCACCCGGTACCGTAAACTCCCCCATGTTAATCACGTTCCAGTCAAAATCATTGACAGTCATGGCGGGAACGTTCATCAGTTCGCCCGTGCTAAACGGGAGCGTTGCGCCAGCCACCCGCAACGCGAGTTGAACCTGAAACGTACTCGTGATCGCTTGCGGTTTCACGCGGGCAAAGATGAGGTACTTACCCGGAACCAACGTCTGATTAATGCTACCTGCTGTGATATTGGTTGCGCTTATGGAAGCTCTCAATTGCAGCGTTGCCGTAGTAAATGAGATATTTAACGCATTGCCACCTACAGCGGTACCGTCTACAACGCTGGTTGCATCTGTACCCATCGTCATGATTGAGCATGGCAGTGTGGCGAGTGGGCTGAAGGCAGTACCGCCATTATTAAACGTGGTCGGCTTGGTATACCGCCCGATGACAACGGTGTTCGGCGCTGCATTCGTGCCGCCGCCTTGCGCCACTAAGGAAACCATAAACGTAGTCAAAGCGGGCAGACTGCCCGGTACTTGTGAGGCAGGGATGTCAATGTATGAAACATACGCTGGTGAAGCGGCGGTCTGAAAGTGAACCGAGTTTGAATACGCCAGATGAATATCGCTACCCGTCGTCGCAACACTCATGTTGCTGGTTGTCGGCGTTACGCTCTCCGCATACTTTGTCCAGTATTGCGGGTTAGCTCCCGGCGGTATCGGCAACCAATCCGGGCGACGGACAACCGTCAGCGTCACCGTTTGCGGTACCGAATTCGACCACGCGAAATCGAGCGAGTAGACGTGGGCGTATTGGTAGATAGGAGCGCTGGCGATACCCGTTTGCCCGACCACGCCCCACTCGATATACACCGGATCTAGGTTGCCCTCTTGCGCCCAAAACGCCTCCGCGTTGTGCTTCATGTACAGGAGGTCATTTTCAAGGCGTAAGCGGTCAAGTGGATTACCCGCATTCACGGTAAGCGTAAACGTTTCCGTTACCCGTTCGTAATTGCTTTCCTGGAGCACTTCCCCCTGTGCGCCGCCGAGTTGCAGGTAGTTACCCCCACCCGCCAGCGCCCCCAATCGCGGCACCCATGCGCCAACATCGGTTGCCAGGTTGAACCCGCCAGCGCTCAACAGGTCAACCGTTTTCTTGACGCTTTCGTTCGTATTCGTGTCACCGCTGATCGCGGGTAAGCCGTGTATCAGGCGGAGGCGGCTATGGACGTAATAGGCGCTAGTCATTAGTACGGGTTCCCTCTGAATACGTTATCGGTATCCGCTTGCGATGCAGCAGCGGCGGCGGCGCTGTTATTCGTGACGTTGTTATTGACGTTGATAGTTGTGTTGCCCCCGCCCCCACCGACCGACGACGGGACACCGGAAAGCGCGGCAATCAGGCTTGCGGCGGCGGCGGCGGTTGCGCTGATTTCACCACGTAAGCGCAGCATGGCGGCGGTTCCGGTGCGATCCAGTGCTTGCAAGTCGGATGCAAACATCTTGGCATAGCTACCCGCTTCCGGTAGGTTCTCCTCAGCAGCGGTCAAGATGCTTTCGATGTCAGGGACAATCGAGTTACCGCTGATGCTATTGCCGATGCTCTCGTCGGCGTCCTCAAACGCGGTGGACATGTCACCTGCCGCCGTGTCTACGGTGCTGGCGGCTTCCTCTGCTGCGGTTGCGAGTTCGTCGATTTTGGCGATTAATTCCTCATCGCCAATCGTTTCAGCAAGTTGCGCGGCGGTGTCAAAATCACCTTCAGATAACGCGGTATCAATTGCGCCTTGTATCTGCGTTGTGATTGCACCAATGTAATCGGGGTTGCCCAACTGTTCCGCAATACCGAGTGCATCCGCTAACCGTCCATCGCTCACAGCGGCGGAGAGGTCGGTTTCCATTTGCGTGATCGCGTCGGTAATCGCCTGCTGGCTTTCGGCGGTGTCAACGGTTGGCAGGATGGTAAACTCACCGCTTGCACCTAACCCGGCTTGCTGGATGAAGGCATCCCGCATAGCGACTAACCGCGCCTCAAAGTCGGCTAACGTTTCCCCGGCTTGCTGTTGGACGTTCACCGATTGAGCGCCCGCGCCGCCGAAACCTGCTACGTTTAAGGTCGCATTCGCTAACCCGACATTACCGATTAAGTCCTGTGCCGCTTGGATGTTGCCCGCCGCTAATTGCTCCTGAATGGCGGTATTGATAGCGGTTCCAACGTCGGCTTCGCTTACGCCGCGATCCAGCGCAGTCTTAATCACGTTGCCAATTTCAGTAGGGTCTACGTTCTGCACATCGAACGCCAGTTGACCACCCGCTAACCGTGCAATCTCGGCTTGTGTGCCGCTGGCGTCCTTACCCAAAAACGATTGCACGCTGGCAATCATTTCGAGTAGCGAGATAACGAAGTTACCAATAGCTGACTGAATGCGGTCTACCTGGTCGCTGAAACCGGGAATACGGAACCCGATTTCAATGGCATCGGGTAAGCTTTCGCCGCTGGAAAGCGCGTCAAGCGTATCCTGTAAGGCGGCTTTGAAATCGTCTAGCGTTTGCCGGAATGTGCTGTTATTCAGGAAGCCTTCAATGCTAACCT
>JACCDG010080898.1_pt1 | contig 18077 bp, 19 predicted proteins | sample 7442471 | NCBI WGS metagenome assembly JACCDG01 (sample SAMN15323444, study PRJNA562643) | freshwater metagenome | isolation source: river surface water | place: USA:Blue River Watershed | collected 2017-08-17 | reverse complement strand
TTGAGTTGGATGGTGCTGGTGTCTTGGAACTCGTCAATGAAGATGTAGTCGTACTTCCCCTTGAACATGCTGAGCCACTTGTCCTCCTTGAACAGTTCATGGACCTCAATGAGCATATCGGCAAAATCCCGGCTCCTCTTCTCCTTTTGGTACTTCTCGTATTCCAAGAAGTACGTCGGCAACTTCGACTTGATGCCATCCGCGCGCTGCAACTTGAAGGCGCTTATCTGACCGGAGATCAGGTCGGCCGATTCGTACATCTCAGAGATGTTGTTGTAGAACTCCTCAACATCCCCACGCGGGGCCGATCCATATGGTTTGTACGCCGCTTTGTACCAATCGATGAAGTCGAAGAAGCTCGTAACCTCCTTTTTCCGTCCAGCACGCATCAGCACGGACAAGCAGAAGGCATGGATCGTTGTGATCTTGATGTCCTTGTTCTCGATGCGCTTTATCAATTCGTCCGTGGCGGCCTTGGTGAAAGAGAAGAAGATGATCTTCTTGGGGTCCACGCCACGTTTGAGCAGATGTTTGAGCCTGCGCACGGAACTATATGTCTTGCCACTGCCAGCGGTAGCCGCCAGTATGACACTCTTCTTCCCGCCATACTCGATGAACGTGGTCTGTTCCTCGGTATCGGATTGGGCATCTATCTGTTCCAACAAGGTTACTTGCCGTACGTCCTCCTTTTTTCTGCGGCTCATGCTCCCTCAATGATGGAGTTCTTGGCTTTTTTCAGGATGCGCTCGGCGATGTTCAATGCGTCCTTCGGCACTTCAGCCTTTGGCGTGCGCATCCAATCGTAGTAGTCGGAGTGGTTGATGAGCGTATCGGCAACAGGCTTGCCTTTGTGTTTGCCGATGTTGAACACGGCCTTGTTGTTCTCATCAAGGGCGAACCATCCGCGCACGTCCAATGTCTTTACTGTTCCGCACTTCTTGGCAATGGCAACGAGGTCTTCACCCTCGCTTTCCAATGGCTTGAGCATGTTGTCCATCATAGGCTCAAGCATGTCGACATAACGCTCTGTGCTGATGGGGTCCACCACAGCAACGGCGCTATCGACGTATTGCGCCACAGCAGCCTTGAATGTTCTGGGATTCAGCTTCACGTACAGGTCATACAGGTCGATGACCTCCCTGTTGTGTACTGTGAACGACAGGCCCAGCCTGTCGAACTCCGCCATGAGCATCTCAAGGTCGAACCTGACGTTGAAGCCCACGATGTCGGAATCGTTGATGAAGTCGTACAGGTTCTTCCCGACCTGATCGAACGTTTTCTCCTTGTCCGCCACCTCATTGGTGATACCGTGTATTGCGATCGCCTCCTGAGGTATCTCGCGCTCCGGGTTGATCAACCTCGTGCCGGATATGCGCTTTCCGGAAGGCTCGAACTTGGTGATGGTTATGCCCACCATCCTATCGGTTCTTACATCCAGCCCTGTGGTGTGAACCTTGATGATGGAGATCGGTTTTTTGATGGACAGTTTCATAGCTCGGATGTTGTTCCGCAAAGCTATGATAAAAAACCGAATGACTATCCTGACTTCTCTTAGGATAGAACTTATTGACGTAACTCTCTGATCGTCAGAACTCCATCTTCAGGAAGTCCTTCAGGCGGATGCTCTTCTCATAGACACGCATGCGCTTGATGGCCTCCTTCATGATCTGGCGCACCCGTTCATTGGTGAGGTCCAGCGTCTGGCCTATCTCCTTGAGCGTCATAGGGACCGAATCGTTCAGTCCGTAGTACATGCTGATGATCTTGACCTCCCGCTCGGACAGTCCGCTCATGGCGTGCTTTAGCTCCTTGCGCAAGCTCTCATAGTTCATTTTGTTCTCCACGTGCTCGTGGTCTCCTCCGTCCAGCATGTCCTCGTAGCGAAGGCCTTCGGAGTTTGGCACCGGCTCATCAATGTGGAACTCGAAGTTCCCGTCCATCAGATAGCTCTTCACGTCATTGGGCGTCACATCCGCCTTGGCCAGTATCTCTTCCTCGTTCGGCGCCCTCTCTAGGATCTGGGTGAGCCGTTCCTTGGCCTTCGTGATTTTGTTGATCGAGTTGATCTTGTTGATAGGGAGCCGTACGTTGCACTTGTGGTCGTTGATGGACTTGATGATGGACTGTCTCACCCACCACACCGCATAGCTGATGAACTTGAACCCCTTGGTCTCATCGAACCGGTTCACCGCCTCCATAAGCCCCATGTTACCGTCGCTTATGAGGTCCTCCAGTGGAATGCCGCTCGCCTTGTATTCCTTGGCTATTGAAATGACAAAGCGCAAGTTGCATTCGATCAGTTCATCGAACGCCTTCTTGTCGCCTGCCTTCGCCCGCACCGCCAACTTGATCTGCTCATCGCCGCTTCTTACTGCGGTCTTCTTCACATCTCTGTAGTAGCTCCTTATAGCGATATTGTCCTTGTACTCGATCTCACTGCTCATCTATATTATTACATATCAGTCTTCCCACTTTAGCGCGGTGAAGAAACTCTTGATCCTCTCAAAGTCATCCTTGTCGGTTATGGTTATGTAAGCGTTCGTCTCCTTTCCCTTACTGTCATCATCCATAGAAAAGCCACGCACCTGAAGACTGAGGTAGCGCACCTCATTGCCTTTCTGACGATAGCTCATGAGGTCGAATTCCACATACCCACCTGCTGGAGCCCCAACACTGAGATACGTTCCTGTTTGTCCGACCGGCATTTCCTGAACCGTCTCGACCTCATCATGCGTGACAACCCTCTCAACGGGCTGTACATGTTGAACAGGAGCAGGTGAAGGTGCCGCAGGCGGAGGTGCGGGAGCGGGTGGAGCTACAGCCACAGGAGCGACCACTGGAGCAGCGACTGCTGGGGCTGCTTCTTGCGTCTTCAGCTTGTTGGCTTGTAGCGGGGGTAGCGCTCTGATGTTCGGTGGCATGTTGGCTCTGCGCAAAGTATTCTGTGTATTGTGATCTTCTCTACCGACAAACTTTAGGATAGCCTTCCGGGCGACCCATATCAAATATAGCAAAAATGTAGCGAATATACAAATGATAACTCCACTACAGAGACCTTGCACTGTGAACGTTCGTGATATGATGCTTGACAAATCCAATGTCAGGATACTTTGCTTTTACCCCCTGCTCTGAAGCCTCCAGCCAAGATTCATTGTCCTCATAGAAGTGGACCATCTCCCAGCCGTTCTGTTCGATGCTCGACAGTATGACCTTCAGCTTGAAGTCCTTGATACCACCATTGCCATCCTTAGGATAGCAATGTAATCCATAGTTGGGGTATTCCAGATCCAAGGCCGACAGCCTGCCTTCAATGTCCGGGATCAGAGTGCTGTTGCGGCCCGTGAGGATCATCTTGTTCTGTGCAGCATGATAGGCCTGAGCGACATCCGGGTTCAAGGTGGAACCGATGGTCTGCGGGTTGGAGTGAAAACCCCTTATCTGCAATACAATGATGTGGCCATCCCTCTCCCCTAGAATGTCCAGTAGGTCGGAGATGGATGACCGCTTCGCACCGTACAGTTTCTTGAAAGCCTCAGGCTTCATCGTGCTGAGCGTGCTTTCCAGCTTCTCTCTCATGACCGACAGCATGTGAGCGGGCAATGGAGAGCGGTTCTTGGCATCCACAAGAATGATGAAGTCGCCCTGCGTAACAAGGTCTATGTCCTTGGACATGAACAACATAAATGCCTGCTTGACGTGCCGTACGAAGTCGGTCAAACGTGGGTCAAGGCCCTGCGTCAGGAACTCCGCGAATGTTGGCGTCACCAGCAGGGTGTCGTCCATGTCGAATATGTGTATGGTCTTCACAATGAAACAGTTTGCCCCTCTTTTACGTATAAATACTGCCTTTTGATTCATCATGGACGAAATAAAGCGGTTCAAGCATAAGCTCTACTACATCCACTTCGGTCTGAGCAACCCCCATTCGGCCATCCACGGCGCCATGGTCGATGCCTTTGACTCCAACGATCGTTGGATAGCATTCGACCATTTCACCTACCTCGTCTACACTCCCAAGGAGTTCGAGGTTGTTCAGCGATCGATCGGCATCCATATGATTGGTAAGATAGACGACTTCATGGTCATGAACGTTGGTTATGTTACAGCCATGACCACCTTCACCGACAGGAATGACATCATCGCCTTCCTTCGTTCGATCAAGAGGAACACGGTACGTCCGATGTTGGAATACCCCTCACAAGAGCGCATTGATGAACTGCTGGACAAGGTCTCAAAGGGCGGTGTGGAAAGCCTGAGTTCTCGGGAAATGGAGATACTTCGCCTGCTCAGGTCGTGACCGAGGACAACTGGTCGAGTATCGAGTCCAATTCCGTCTCTGGCAATGTGGCGAAGGCGTCGTTGAACGTCATGGTCTTGTGGATGTTCTTGGCGTAATAGAGCATCTCTTTGTTGACGTCGGCGTACCACTCCTTGCCACTGATAGTCACTACTGGCAGGTTCATGAGCCCACCCCTCTTTCTGGCGCCATGCGCTGGCCTGTCCTCCAGATCGCTCGTGGTGATGAGAAACGAGCCCTTTTCCACCACTATACGCTTGAGCTTGGCTATGCTCACCACGTACTGGACATCTCTCGGAATGTACTTCTCGTGGGAGAACATGGTGGTAACCAGATCATTGTTTCGCACAACGGCCCAAAGGGTGTTGCCCACGGACGGTTCCAATTTGTCGCTCACGAAGGCCTTGAATACCGTACCGGATTGGAACAACTTCACGCCTATGCTCGCACCCCTTGGAAAGTCTATTCTCGTCAACAAGTGCAGGAGCGGCTCTATGACCGACCTGTTCAGTGGCGGAGTTATCCTATCGGGATCGAGCAGCCGCTCGGCCACACGGTCGGTATAGTGGGCTGTCTGTACGGCCTCCAACACCAACTTGCGAATGATGGACCTGAGTTCATGCACCTCAATACAGCGTTTTGTACTTGAGTATCTTCTGCATCTTCACGGCGTCCAGAACAAGGCCTTGGCCCGACTTGAGAGTTATGGAGTACTCTTTCGAAATGGCATCCTCCAAGAGTTCGAAGCTCAGGCGGGTCCCCTCAACAGAAAACCCTCTTTGGGAGAACGTCGCTTTCCATGGCCTATCGGTCTTCGTATCGAACGAAACTGTCGTTGACCTCTTTTGTGCGGCGGCTGTGGAAAGAGCCTCACTCACCACCTTCATGATACTACCAACGAGCTTGGGCTCCATATGCGCTCTCTTTCACATAAATAGGGCGCAAACGAACGCTGTGGACCCTTATCCCTCCAAGGGAGGAACCGGGGCGGACGCCATGTAATCCTGCATCTCCTTGTCCACAATGCTTCCACCTTCTCCGGACAGCCTGTTGATCAACTCGTCCAACTTCTTCTTCTTGGCGAGCATGATCTGCTTTCTCTTCTCGATGCGGATGTGCTTCTCGTCACGGGACGCTTTTTCCTTGGCGAACTTCTTCGCACCCCTCTTGGCGTGAGCCCTCCTCTGCTTGGTTGAGTTCTTGTTCTTCTTCATGATGCTGCTTCTATTCTGAAGCCAATACAAAATAGGAACCCCTTCTTCAAAAGAAGAATTTTCTGCTATGTATATCCGATGTTGACCTACAATTCTGAACTGCGACCCACCCATGAAGGAGACGAAAAGCTCCTCTTGACCTTGCTCGACAGATATCGTGAGGTGGTCAACGCGGCGGCAAAGGCCCAGTTTTACGGAGGGCTCAAGGGGCTTCCTGAATTGCACAAAGCGTTCTACTACGAGACCCGAGAGCGATTCCCGGACGTCCCGTCCCAATGTGTCATCAAGGCCGAGCAGGAATCTGTCGCTCGCTATAGAGTCATGGCCGCCAACAAAAAGCCAGCAAAGCGACCTTTCGAGAAGAAATCTCTCTCGCTTCGTCTTGACAAACGCATCTCCTCGCGGACCAAGATACCCACACGCATCAATATCATCACCACGGAAAAGCGGAAGTTGTTCGACATCGTCGTATACCCGAAGCTCCAAGAGTTAATGGAGAGGTATGAATGGGCTGACCCTCTCGTCTTCGTACGCGACGGAAAGCTCATGATATCGCTCTCGTTCGATGTAAGTATCCCGCAGAAGGAAGCAACTACCGTCCTCGGCGTGGACCTCGGCATCCGCCGAGTCGCCTCTTGCTCAGACGGTAGGTTGTTCATCGACCACGAGTTCAATCGAGAGAAGAGAAAACTGCGTTATCTCAAGCGCCAGCTTCAGAGTGTCGGAACCAAATCATCACGGAAACATCGACGAAGGCTGCTTGGAGTCGAGCGCAATCGAAATAGGAATCAGACCCATCTCATTGCCAACGCCATCCTCCAGACCGATGCCTCATGTATCGCGCTCGAAAACTTGAGTGGCATCAAGGCCAAGAAGCACAAACACCAGAACAAGAACGCCATCTCACAGGTCCCGATGTTCGACCTGAGACACATTATTACCTACAAGGCCATGCACATGGGCAAACATGTGCGTTTGGTTTCGCCCGCTTATACCTCCCAAGACGACTCTGTCTCCGGCAAGAGGGATGGCGTTAGAAAGGGATGCCGATACTATTCGGCAAGCGGGAAGGTTTACGACGCGGACCTCAATGCCGCTTCCAACATAGCGCTTCGCGCAAAACTCCCCTTCTCGAATGGCGGCAACGTTATTCTCGACGGGCAGGGCGTGGTCAACCGCCCGATCGCATGTCAGCCCGCCGCAAGGTGGCATTGCAAGCCAACGGCTAAAGCCGTTGGCGGTTGACGGAGAGAATATAGTAGAAAACAGCCCGTACTCAAACTTTATAGTATCGCACGTACACGCTGTTCGGTGGACTTGATGGCAGTATGGCGAACTTGAGCGGTCCTTGCGAGATCTTGGGCAGCAGGTGTGCGGCAAAATCATCCTTGCTGACCCGTGTGCTATCGAAGTGAACTACGAAATCGTAGTATTTGGTGCTGTCCCGCATCAGCGTCATGCCATTGATGCTTCCTTCCATCTTGGCCTTGATGTGGCTCTCCACATCGCTTGGCGACAAGGGTTCATTTTCGTTCTTGGCGGGCCTCAGGTGCTCTGGCACCTCAAACACGGGGTGCTTGACTGGGCTCACCACGACCTCATAAAGATGGCCGTCATGTTCTGACCTGAACCAAGACACCACTCGCCCCGTGGCATCAGACGATGTCTCCAGCATGCGCAATTTCGGCAAGCCCATCATCATTCGCACGATGTCACGGGCTCCATTGCGGAGGTCGACCTCCTTGAGCACAGAACGGATCGCACGGCGGATATCCATGTCCATAAATACCAAGGAGGAGCCTTATTGGCTCCTCCTTGTGGTTCGGAACACTCGCTCCTTACTTTGCAGCACCCACCGAGGCGCTGGCAGCAACAGTGTCAACAACGACGGTGTCGGTGCTTGCTGAGGCGGCCGAAGTATCGATCGAAGCCGTGTCAACGGCCGTAACCGTCGAGTCGATGGCCTCGGTAACTGTCGGGGCTTCAGGCGAAGAGCATGCCGCGAGCATGGTCGCGAACAATGAGAGAATCAGTAATGTACGTTTCATTTTGGCTTTATTGCTGGTGCAAATCTACACTAAATAGAGCGCCAAATCAATCACTGCAAATCCTTTTTCTTCAGATACTCTATCTCTTGTTGTAGCACGACTGCCCGTTCATAGTCCTCTAGCGATATGGCTTTGCGCAGTTCGTATTCCTTGTCCTCCAATGATACAGCGGCAAACTCCATGTCGTCCCCGGAAACTAGGCGCTCTAGGTCTTGCAGGTGTTCCTCCCGCTTTGAGGGATCGCCGAACCACGTTATGGTCTCTATGAACCCTCCGATCATGTCATACAGCGTAACGTCCTTCTTGGCCTCCATGATGTTCACGAAGCTCGTCTCGTTCCTTCCGCTGGGACCCTTCTCGAAGACCACGTCGGTTATCCTCATGGTGTCGCACAGGATGACAGGCAAATGCTTCCACTCGTTCAGGGGCATCTCCGACAGGTTGTGGTAGGTGGTCTCTCGTCTCCACTTTTTGGACACACCATTGACAACCATGGACAGGCACAGTTCATTGGGCTGACCTCGTCGGTCTGACCTGAAATAATCAGCCGTCCAACCGATCTCTACCGATGTAAGGTCGCCACGTTTGATCTTCGGCGCCTGACCCATTTCCTCATAGAAGGGACGCATTTTGTGCCCCTTGGAGAAGCCGAAGCACAGTATGTCGACTTCATCCTCATGTGACATGAGGGCATTCATGAGGTTCTCCACCGTAACGCCCTTTTCGATAGTGACCATGTCCTGCAAGTACAGGAAAATTGGCCCCTCTGCCGGAGAGAGCGATACCTCGCTCAGGGATTCATCGTATTCATTGACGTAGAACCCATCGGGCTTCAGAATGATTCTTCCCACGTGTCTCATGAACTACATCCTTCACATTCAAAATACGAATCCTCCGGCTTTTTTGGTACCATTATCTGCGGCTCCAACGGCAGCGGTACCGACGCGGCGATCTTGGGCTTGTCCGCACCGGTAAACTTGGAAACGTCCGTGGCCAAGTGTTTTGCTCCAGTGGAGATGGCCTTTGTCCTCACATAATAGCACAAGGTCTTCAATCCGTGCCTCCATCCCCATATCACTGCGGAACTCAACTTGGAGAAACTCGGATCGCTCAGGTAGAGGTTCATCGACTGTGACTGGTCAATGAACGGCCCGCGATCGACGGCCATGTTGATGATGGACTTCATGGGTATCTCCCAAGTGGTCCTGTACTTCTTCACCAGATGTTCCGCCCGCTTGACATTCGCCTCGTGGCTCTTGCGGTCTGGGTCCAAGTACTTGTTCAGATTGATGTGCTGAATGGATCCATCGTTCATGATGATCTCATTCTTGAGATCTTCCGACCATATGCCAAGGCGCTCGAAGTCCTCCACCAGATACTTGTTGATGAGCAATATCTCACCTCCCACAACACGACGGCTGAAGATGGCTGAGTGTGCTGGCTCCGTCATCTCGAAGGAGCCGGTGATCTTGGCTGATGATGCAACCGGCATCTGGGCGGTGAACAGGCTGTTGCAGACACCATGTTTGGCCACGCGCTCCTTCAGTTCATCCCAATCCCACATGCCGCTCACTTCGATGTCAAAGTACTTTTCGACCTCTTCTCCGACATCATCCTTCTCTATCGAGAGCCTCTTCCACATGTCGAACTGGAAAATGCCTTTGGACATCGGACTGCCCTTGAAGAATTTGTACGGCTTATGCACACCATCCTCACAAAGCTTGCAGCTTTCAGAGATAGCAGCGTAGTATATGGTCTCGAATATCTCCTTGTTGAGCTTGATGGCCTCTGGTGCCGTGAATTCATAGTCCAGCATGAAGAACACATCCGCAAGACCTTGAACGCCGATAGCGATGGCGCGCTGATCAAGTCCGCCCTTCTCACCCTTCTTGGTGATGTACGAGTTGATGTCGATGACCTTGTTCAGACCACGGACGACCCTCTTGGTTTCCTGAGATAGTAGCTTGAAATCGAACTTCCCGTCGTTGATGAAGTTCTTGAGCACCATGGAAGACAGAGTGCATATCGCGGTCGACTTCTCATCGGTGTATTGGTAGATCTCGTTGCACAGGTTGGACTGCCGCAATGTACCTATGTTCTGGTGATTGGTCTTGCGATTGGCGTTGTCCTTCGAGCACAGGTATGGCACGCCGGTTTCTATCTGTGACTCATAGACCTTCTTCCATATCTCCTGCGCCTTCACCTTTTTACCAAGACCCAAGTCAATGGCCTTCTGGTATTCTTGATCGAACTCCTCTCCGTATAGCTCCTGCAAGGGACGAAGTCCAGCTTTCTGGATATCATGTGGGCACATCAGGTACCAGTCTCCATCGGCGCGCAAGGCGCGGAAGAACGCATCCGGTATCCATAGGGCGGTGAACAGGTCGCGTGCGCGCGCCTCTTCCAATCCCGTATTGCGCTTGATGTCAAGCAGGTCGAAGATGTCCTTGTGCCAAGGCTCAATGTAAATGGCGGCAGCGCCGGGCCTGCGTCCTTGTTGGTTGAAACCACGTAGGCCCTCGTTGACGATCTTCAGGTACTTCAATAGGCCCATGGCACGCCCACCGGATGACTTGATCCTCGTCTCTTTGCTCCTTATGTTGGACATGCACAGGCCTATGCCAGCGCCCGATGAAGAGTAGCGTGCTACATCAGAGAACGTACTCAGCAGTCCATCGCCGGAGTCCGCCGTGTTGTACTCCAGAACACAGGAGGCCAATTGTGGCACTGTCGTCCCGGCGTTTATCATGATGGGTGTCGCCGGAGAAATAAGTTGCTTGGAGAGGCTCTCGTAATACTCCTTGGCCTCCTTCAGCGAATTCGTTACCCATATGGCCACACGCAGGTACATGTGCTGTGGACGCTCAACGGATACGCCATTACTCTTGAGCAGGTACATCTCTTCCAGAGTACGCCAAGCGAAGAAGTCGAAATTGTAGTCCCGATCGTGATCGATGATGGCGTCCACCTTCGATGGGCCATACTCCTCTATCTTCTTGATCAGGTCCTCATGTACGACCCCTGCCGTATTGAGGATGCGCATTGTCTCGGTGAAGCTCGATGAGGTCTCCTTGTGGTAAGATGATACGGACACCATGGCCGCCAGCCTGCTATAGTCGTAATGACTTCCGGTGTAAGCGGCGGCTATCTCGGCTATCTGCTTGTCCAACCTGCGGGTCTCCACCTCTCCTTCTGTGGGCATGGTGGTGATGACCTTGGCGAATATCTCGTCAGAGTTTACTTTCAATCCTTTCGCTGCCTTCTTGATCCTCGTGTGGATCTTCTGTGGAGTATAGAAGACTTTCTCTCCGTTACGTTTGACTATTGTAAGTGACATGGTGTTATCAGAATTCGTCGGTTATGTCCAGCTTCTGGTTGGACTGAGGCTTCTGATATTCCGAGACGCGCTTCTCGAAGAAGTTGCCCTTCGTCTCAATGGCTATCTGCTCCATGAACTTGAACGGCTGTTCAACATTGAACACCGGACGGCACATGAGCTTCATCAGCAATTGATCCGTAATGAACTCCAGATACTGCTTCATCAGATTGGAGTTCATGCCGATGAGCGATACGGGCAGGGATTCTGTGATGAACTCCTTCTCTATCTCAAGGGCCGAAAGCAGTATCTCCTTGATCCGCTCCTCTGATGGCCTGTTGACCACATGCTTGTTCAACAGGTGGATGGCAAAGTCACAGTGAAGGTTCTCGTCTTTGAATATCAGGTTGTTAGCGTGGCATAGCCCGCTCATTTTGTGTCTGCTCTTCAACCAGAAAATCGAGCAGAAACTACCGCTGAAGAAAATGCCCTCAACGGCTGCGAACGCCACTAGGCGCTCTTGGAACGTGCTTCCTTTGATCCAGTTCAGGGCCCAGTCGGCCTTCTTCCTTACTGCCGGAAGGCGGTCCAAGGCGTGGAAGCATTCATCTTTCTCCTCTGAGTCCTTCACATACGTGTCGATCAGAAGCGAGTACATAAGGCTGTGGATGTTCTCCATGGCGATCTGGAATCCATAGAAGAACTTGGCCTCCGGGTACTGCACCTCTTTGAGGAAGTTCTCCGCGAGGTTCTCGTTCACGATGCCGTCGCTGGCGGCGAAGAACGAAAGCACTTGCTTGATGAAGAACCGCTCCTTGTCAGAGAGTTCTTCCCAATCCATGACGTCGTCCGTCAGATCAACCTCTTCGGCTATCCAAAACGCCTGTTGGTGCTTCTTGTAGAACTCCCAAATGTCGTGGTGCTCTATGGGGAACACCACGAATCTGTCAGGGTTCTCAACAAGGATGGGTTCGGTGTTCATGTTGTCTTTTTAGGGCTGTTTGATGGTCGTGCAATGTATGATTTAATCACCCATGATAGCAGACAACAAAACTAAATATCAGTCATTTCAACAAAGTGTTGCAGCTTGCTAACAGCGCGGGGTAGAGAGACTATCAAAGCCCCTCATCCTCAGCCTCAAAAGGTCCATCAAATTCGTTATCGTAGGACGACGAATCGATGTCATATGGCATCTCATCAACGGTCGGGTCCAGACCCAGTTCCAGCATGGTGTTGTCCTCCTTGTCCCGCTGTTCCTGTTCACGCTCTACCTCCGACTTTCTCTTGTCTTGTTCGATGAACTTTTCCCAGTGCGTAGCGCTCACGGTTTCCTCCAAAGTGGCCTTGATGGACCTCTCCTTGTACTCCTTGTCGAAGGGGCAATAAACCCCATCATCCGGAAGGCCACGCATTACCTCATCGGAGTGCTCCGTGCGCTCTCTATAACCCTGCTCCTCGTAGTAGCGGAACTGCTTGATGTTGAAGATCAGATTGGCCGTACCGGGAAGACCTATGAGTTTGGGCTTCTTGATCTTCTGACTGCGGAATTGCGTCATACGAAGGTGTCTTCCGTGATCCGTCACATCACTGGTGCGGTTGGAGTTCATCGCCCGCGTCTGATAGAACGGCTGATATGTACAGATGATGTTGTCCATCTTGTTGCCCCACATGGCTCCGCCAGCAATGTCATAGATGTCGGGACAGCGGTAGTTTCCGGCGTTCTTCAGTTCGGGGTCCTGATTCTTGTCGGTCAACTTGTCAAGGCCTCCCTTGGGGTGGGCGATGATGATCTTGTAGACGTTGTTGGTCAACGCGAACCTTTTTTCCTTCGCTCCGAAGGAACTTATGTACTGATCGTCCCTGCCGCCTGCCGAAGCCCAATCGTTGTCCAATTGGTTGAACGGGTCTATGAGGCATCCACTGATCTTCTCTTTGATGATCAACTCGGAGAAGCGGTCATTGATGTATTGCGGGGTAGGACTGTCGTTCTTCGGATAGAGAAAGTAGAAGTACTCGCGCATGAAGTCCATGCCGTTGTTGAACTCCTTTTCATCCATTCGATGCTTATGCCATGACTCGGTGCTCTTGCCGACATACATGTGGATCAGATCCTTATAGAAGTCGATGGGGGGGTTCTGCTCTGGCGAGAAAATGCCCCACTTGACGCCCTCGTGGATGGACTTCAGGAGCATCATCTGGAGCGTCAAGATGCTCTTACCGTGGTTCGGCGGCCCGTGCATCAGCGTGACCTCACCCCGCTTCCATGACCAATGCCTATCGATCGAGTTGAAGAAGGTCGTTTCTCCACGCGAGTCTCCTTTGAAGAAGGAGTTGAGCATGTCGGTCCTGATGTCATCCAAGTAAATGACATCGCGGGCCCTATCGTGCGGATCGAAATCCATCATGCCCTCCTTGGCCGACCACTTCGATATGCCGTTCTCGTGTTCGTAGGTGATGTAGATCCTCTTGACGATATCGTAGAAATCCTTGGAATCCACCCACGAGGCTTTGTCCTGATAGCTTTCAATCAATTTGTTCGCGACGAGGTCCGGCTTCAATCCGAACCGATTGCATGCACCAGCGAACATCACGAGGAACTTGTACTTGTTCCCGTCGTGGTAGCTGTTCCTTGCGTCCGCCCACTTCTTGAGGTTGCGGAATATCACCTGCTCGTCCTTGATGACGTCATCGGCAGTGAACTCTATGACAACGGGCTTCGGCTTGGTTATGATGTCGTATATCGCCGCCTGCTCATTGACATAGATGTCCGGATCGAACGACTCGTAGCAAACACGCGCTATGTCCTTGAACTCATCGACCTTCTGCTCGTCCTGATAGAACCACTTGCTCAAGCTCGCGGCGTACTTCGCGTGATTGTCTATTTCTCTCGGGATGCGTACGACGACCTTCAGTCCATCCCCGCTGGGGGATACGAAGACCGCAAATACATACTTGCTATTGGTGAGTTTTGTCTTGAACGCTAGGAGCTTTTCCTTGCTCTCAAGATGGTCGAAATCAAGACAGATGAGCCCGGAGTGGTCCAGAATCCCTTGATTATCGCGGTGTTTGAAGGTGCCGGAGAAGCATATGCTGGGCAATTGCTTCTTCAACTCATTGCGCTCCTTCTTGTCCTGTTGCTCCCTGATGCGCTCGATCAGGTCTTTAGACTTGCCGCTCCTTATGCGCTCGAATATGTCCCGAACGGCCCTGTGGTGTGGCTCCCTGCTCTTGGTGATGTTCGGGAAGATCGTAACCGTACTATCCAGTGGTGATAATGCTTGCTCCATGATATTGTATGTTTCTCCTTATAGGTCATCGTAATCAAATCTTCCAGCGATCGGTCTGCCCAGCATGGCGACAGGAGCCACATCCTTCGTCTCCTCAAGGTATCCGATGAACCTGTCACCGAACAATGTGGATGGGCGAAGATGTTGACGCATTTTGTCGCTGTCGCTCCATTGCTCAAACTTGTTTCGAATCACCGCTTGGAAGTCCTCAAATCTGACCCCCTTGCGCACGTGAGATATGATGAGAGCAATGGCTCCCTCCTTGTCATATCCTTTTGTGGGACGGACCACGCGGTGGAATTCATCCAGCACCTTGTTCGCCAGTTCCCTCTCTTCTGTCGTAGCCGTTCCACTGAGTGAAACCCTCTCGATGTCCTCCACCATGCGCTTGGAATAGTACGTACCATCCTCGTGCTGTCTCATCACACCGTTCATCAAGAGTTCGTTCCAAATCCCATCGAATTCCTCAGTGGAACGGCATTTCAGCATCTTCTCAACATCCTCCTTGGTCAATGCCTTGCCTTCTATCGTGAGGTATCCCCCGCGTTGGCTTTGATGCATGTAGCACATGAGGTCCATCCACGCGCCTTTGGTGGCATAGCTGCACAGCGATAGTCGTGAGTCGGCCAGCCAGTCCTCCGGATGGAAGATGAACCATTTGTGCCGCGACATGTCAGTCCTCTTTCTTGGCGAACTTATCCACCAACGGACCTCTGTTGGGGTCCTGCTTGTCGAAGAAGATACGCTGATGATCCTTGTCTATCTTCTCCTTCAGCTTGGCCGTCAGGTCCTTGAAGAACAGATAGTAGGATACGTTTTCGTTGAATACGTCCTCAGCATACTGAGGAATGGGTATCAACGCGCTGTGCAGCTTGTTCCCCTTGTACTTCACAACGAACTCGATCTCGTTGATGTTCTTCTCTGCCTGACGCAGCTTTTCCTTGATGTTGTCGTTCATGTCTTTCAGATGTTTACCTGTTCATGGAATAGTGAGTACTCCTTCTCTTTTAGGATGATCCTGTGGAACGGTTCAAAGTATGTCCTGATGTCCTCTTTTACGTGTGCCTTGTAGTTCTCTCTCTCATACCGTAGCGCCAGTTCGTCCAAGCGACCATCTCCAAGGGGCGAATATAGACAATAATTCACCTGTGTATGCAACTCGGTGTTCAAAAAAGGTTCTTGCATGTTGACAAGGTAAGAGTTGCGCTTGAGCACATCGTAGGCCCCCAAGACGGCATCATACACCTTGAGCCTCACGTCAATCCTCTTCCTGCGCGCATACTCTATGAGGTCGTTATAGGAATAGTGTTCCAGCTTCAAGCCGTTGAAGTAGTGCGTCATGCGAGCCAGCGTCAGACCTTTCACTCCATGCACAACACCTGACGGCATGCCTATGAAGCACTTCAGCATGAGGTCGTTAGTGTGGTCATACCCGTAAAGGTCAAAGAAGTTCCGGTGCGTAACCAACGACCCGTCATAGCGCAGCAGGCTGATGTGTTCCGAGATAAGCTGGGAGAAGTCATGTTCTCGGCTCAGAATGATCAACTCCTCTCCGACCTGCACCGCTTCTTTGGCATACAGTGCTATGGCGTCCATGGACTCCGATCGCTCCTCGTCCACCTGACGCACGTTCAGTTCCCCGAAGTGCTTCTGCAACTTCACCCGCTGCTGCTGTATCTGGAACTCATGCTCTTCCTTGCTGGAGCGCACACGGTGCTCCTCTTGCAGGAGCAATCGTCTGTTCCACACCTTCTCCTTCTCGGCCCTCAACGCGGGGTACTTGTCGTACTTGTTCAAACCATCAAGCATGCCGTCCCACACCACCACCACCTTGTCTATGAGATGCTTGGCTATCGCCGCCCTTATGTGGTCAATAACCCCCACGAACCCACCACAATACAACCTGTCAGGACCATGATGCATGGTCATGCGAAGGTTCTCATAGTGGGCCCTGCGTAGCAACCAGTCCCCCTGAACAACAAGCGTCCTCATGGTCTAGCCAATGAGGACGCAAGTTATGATATAATCTCTTGTCAACACCAATGAATGAATCCATTGACTTGCAATACTACCATGTTCTTGCGAACCGGAAGATTTACATGCGTACGGGCCATTGACCGGGCCCTGCCCTCAAGGTCCGCCTTAAGGCGGACGAGAAGGGGAGTTGGCTCCCAAATGGGACTCTCGTGTACTTCGTTTGGTTTTCCATCGGAGGAAGTTTTTGCTCCGACAACCTCATTCCAAGACATGCAAAGAACAGGTGCAAATATAGAAACACAAAAGACTAAAGCAAAGTCAATTCTATGGTCACTTCATGACTCTTGTTTCCCCATAAACCCACGACAGCCCCTACTCCACTTCTATCTGTTCATGGGTCTGTCCGAAGTCCAACTCCCAGCCGTCCTTGTAGGTGGCCTTGTACTCCTCTATGGCCGTCTTGTCGTCAAGGATGAAGCCATGGTCCGTGCAGATGATCTTCCCTTTGGGGCAGATGTTCGTCACGTGGTTCTTCTCGACAACGATGTGCGTACGGATGGCGTAGGCGACCTCCATGCCGTTCTTGGTGGCTGTGATCTTCGATGAGGCCGACTTGATGCCGCCCATCCTCACGATGAGGCTCGCCGAGTACGTCACTCCTCCACCGCCGTAGAACACCAGTTTTGGCGGTCCTCCCGGCACGTCCGATGGACCTGTATATGCCTGATTGATGATCAAGAAAGTGGCCGTGTAGGGATACGACTCGTTCCTCGTGTTGTTGATGCGGTGGCTGAGGTAGCGTCCGATCTTCTCGCGGATCACCTTGGCCGTCTCCATCATGGCGCGTCCAGACTCCTCCTCTTGCTTCTTCAACTCAGCCTCTGATGGGGTTGAGCCGATGGAATCCCAGATGATCAACAGGTCATACTTGAGGTCGCCCTTTTCTTGGTCATCCAAGAGGTTCTTCACGTATGTGCATCCTTCCTCGATGGTCTGAATACCGTTATAGACGATGGCCTTGTCGAAGTCAACTCCCATCTTTCTTGCGCGGTCGAAGCTGAACTTGTTCTCTGTGATGATGAACACCGGTACGATGCCGCGCTTTTGGGCTCCGGCCGCCGCCTCCATCGCCGCTGTGCTCTTACCGCTGTCGGGAAGACCACCTATGCATATGACGTGTCCTTCTGGAATACCGGGGAGCGTTGTCTCCGTCTTCCATGCAGAACTCATCTCTATCCACTCCTGCGGCTTGTACACAGGCTCCTTGTAGTTCATCTTGGCCTTGTACTTGTCAAGTTCCAAGAACTTCTTCTCAGCCTTCTTGGCTGTGTCCGCCTTGTACTTCCGCATCTTCAACTCCTTCTCGACGGTTTCCGCCGTATCGATGTCCGCGTTGGTCTTTGCGGTGGCCAACTCCTCCTGCAACTGCTCCTCAGTCAACGTTTTGTAGTCCGTCTTTTTCTTTGCCATTACATAGTCATTTTATAGTAGATTAACCGAAGTGAACGCAGGGTCTCACTTGCTCTGCTCACGCGGAACGAACTTCTGCCAATCGAACTGTGTCTTTCCGTTCGCATCGCGCAGGTTGTTCCCGTTGTCGTCCTTCTTCAGGCGCAGGAAATAGACGTTCGGGTTCTCCTGTTGCTTGCCGAAGTTGACGTATCCACGGCACTTCTTGCAGGTGATGTGGACATAGTCGTGCTTGTTCTGCGCGACATGTGCTCCCAGTGTCAGGTCATCGCTGCCACATAGGCCGCATTCCTTCACATCGGGGAAAGACAGGTTCTGGCTCTCCATGATGAGGGAGTGGAAATCCTCTCCCTCAACCTCGAACGTGTGCTTCTCTTTGCCGATCGTCTTAGTGACGAACTTCCTCAAAATTGCTCCCATAGTACATTATCATTTTAGATTGTATGATAATCTAATGAAAGTCCCGCA
>JACCDG012049539.1_pt1 | contig 18079 bp, 12 predicted proteins | sample 7442471 | NCBI WGS metagenome assembly JACCDG01 (sample SAMN15323444, study PRJNA562643) | freshwater metagenome | isolation source: river surface water | place: USA:Blue River Watershed | collected 2017-08-17 | reverse complement strand
CCAATGTTATATTTTATTTGATCCAATCCAAATAAAATATTTACAGTGGTAAATGCCGTTGCTATTAATGTTATGGTGCAATGTAGTGAAACGGAATTGAACCATTATATTAATGCAAACGGTATTATACCAATGTTAATAACGAGAAACAGTACAAAATCTAATTTTCCGGATCAGCCTGAATTACAGGGGCAAATTCCGTTGGATAACTATGTTCTGGTCAATCGATCCAAGGGAAAATTGGCCTGATACCTATTTCCAAACGGCATTATCTCCTTTTCTTTCCCTTTCGTTCCGGTTTCATTGGTGTTCGGCTCACAATTTCCACAAAGGCAAAATCCAGTTGTTTTTTAATAAGGTCGGCGCGCTTTACTTCTATGTTTACTGTATCGCCGAGAGCATATATCCTGCCGCTATTGCGGCCTACGTACCGGTAGTTATCTTCGTCGAAGTAATAACTATCGTCGCGCATATCGCGGGCTTTAATCATTCCTTCGCATTTATTTTCAATAATTTCTACATAAATGCCCCATTCGGTTACTCCGGAAATAACACCTGCAAATGTTTGCCCAACTTTATCCTCCATGAACTCGACCTGTTTGTATTTAACCGAAGCGCGTTCGGCTTCTGCGGCGGTGCGCTCCATATCACTGGAATGTTTGCAGAGCATTTCCAGTTCGTCGGCGTTGGAATAACGGGTATGGTTTAGTTTCGCTTCCAGTAAACGGTGTACCAATACATCCGGATAGCGGCGGATCGGTGAAGTGAAGTGGGTGTAATACTCGAAACCCAAACCATAATGCCCAATGTTTTTTGTAGTATATACCGCCTTAGGCATTGAACGTACAGCCAGCAATTCAATCATACCTGCCTCCTTTTTACCTTTAACATCGGTTAGCAGTTTATTAATGGATTGCACCGTGCTGAGCTTGTTCCTGGTATTCAGTTCGTATCCGAAACGAGAGACAAAGCCACCCAGGTCGCTTAGCTTTTCCTGTGAAGGCACATCATGTATACGGTATACACAGGTTGATTTTACATCTTTGTTTTTCGATTTTTTACCATCTTCCTCAACACTGCCTTTACCCAAAAGCTCAGCTACTTTTCGGTTAGCAAGCAACATAAAATCTTCAATCAACTTATGAGCATCCTGTTGCTTTTTGAAATAAACCCCCAGCGGATTGCCCTTTTCATCGAGATTAAATTTCACTTCCTCCTTGTCAAAAAATATGGAGCCTTTACGCGTTCTTTCTGCTCTTAGTTTTTTGGCTAAGTTGTCCAGTATCCGTATTTCCTCGTTATACTCCCCTTCTCCGGTTTCAATAATTTTCTGCACTTCTTCGTAAGTAAAGCGGCGCTTACTATATATAACAGTTTTGCCGTACCACTGATTAAGGATAGTAGCGGTTTCGTCCATTTCAAACACTGCACTAAAGCAATATTTTTCTTCGTGAGGTCGCAGGGAACACACAAAATTACTGAGTACTTCGGGTAACATGGGGATGCAACGGTCTACCAGGTATACAGATGTGGCACGCTGCACAGCTTCTTTATCAATAATACTGTCTGGCTTGAGGTAATGAGTCACATCGGCAATATGCACACCTATTTCGTAATGACCATTTTCGAGTGGCTTAAAAGACAGGGCGTCATCGAAATCTTTGGCATCTGCGGGATCGATGGTAAAGGTGGTAACACCCCGAAAGTCACGTCGTCGGGAAATTTCGCCAGCGGTAATTTCGGTGGGAATGTTTTTAGCTGCTTTCTCTACAATTTCAGGAAACTCTACAGGCAGGCTATATTCGGCCATGATAGCATGTATTTCCGTTTGGTGTTCGCCCGGAAAGCCAAATATTTCAACAATTTCTGCATTGGGATTAGAATCGCCCTTTTTCCATTCGGTCAGGCGTGCCAGCGCTTTTTGCCCATTCTTTGCTCCTAGGCTTTTATCAAGCGGGATGAAAAAATCGACATGAATTTTGTGGTTGTCCGGGATAAGAAAACAAAAACGTGGTAAGACTTGTACGGTACCTACAAAGGTAGTTTTATTACGTTTGATAACCTCCACTACTTCTGCTTCCTTCTTGCCACGATTTTTCTGTGCGTACAGGTATATTTTTACCAGGTCGCCCTGAAGGGCATCTTTGGTTTTTCGCTCGCTTATAAAAATATCCTTCTCCTGTTCCGATACTTTTACGTAAGCTGAGCCGGAAGATGTAAAGTCAATGACCCCGCTCAGATAGGTTTTGGTTTCTTTCATCAGAAATTTTCCACGCTCGGGTTCCTGAATGAAGCCTTGTTGTTTGAGCTGGTCTAATACTTCAATAATGGCCAAACGGTCGGGATCGGAACTGATTTCGAGACCCGCACTAATTTGTTTGTAATTTAGTGCCTTTCCTGCATTATTTTTCAACAAGTCCAGCACTTCCTCAAACAGGTAACGTTTTGCAGGTTTTTTATTTTTCGACATAGGCTTTAAAATCAAAGGTGATTAAGTTATACCAATGTTAACGAGAAACAGTCCAAAACTGTTTCGGGTATTACATTGGTAAATGCCGATGGATAAATAAGTTCAGACCAATTGACTGAAAGGAGAATTGGTCTAATACATACTTCCAAACGGTATTAAAAGTCAAAGGGTATTGCAGATGAATACCCCCTCTGGTAAATCTACCGAAATAATCGGGCAGATAGCCCTTGATCGGAAGCTATTTATTAACAATGGTGCATGGTATATGTAATATGGGAGCATAAGACTGTACCCTCAGGGCTGTCAGGCTTCCGGCACAAAGTAAGTTACCAGATAGGTACGTTCTTCAAATTCCTGCCCGGCGATTTTTTTTACAGACTTAACTGTAGTCCGCAGTTCCTTTTCAAAGGTGCTTAGCTCATTAGGCTTATTGGCATATATGCCCAAAACAAGTTCCACATTTCCATCACGATTGTTGTAAACCGATTTTACCCAGCAGTTTTGCAGAGGGTATTTTTCTTTATAGAAAGAGACAATTGAGTCATTTGTGCGGTCGATAGTTCTATACTCATTTCCGTTAGGGTGTATGCTGCCGTTAACATAGTGAATAGTTAAAAGTTCTACCCCTTTGTATTGACTGGTGTCGCCCAGCCAGAAGTAAATTATCCCTGTTTTAGACAATGAGTCGATAAAATACCTGTCGGCTACGCGGGTATATCGGGTATAACGCCCCAGGCTATCCTGTAAATCGCGGATATTGGATTGAACAATTCTTTCGTTAGTAATTTCCTTTACGCGATGGCGCTGAATAATGTATAATCCGTCTTCCTGAGCACCACCATAAGTGCCTGTATACAAACGAGCTTTGTAGTTTTTTAGTAAATAATTGACCTGCTTGTTATTTATTGCTCCGGCAAAGGTGTTCGAGTTATGCTGAGTCCCCAGGCGGTGAAATACATAAGAGTTCTCCGGTTTGTCCTTCAGATACCTGGCCAGGTTCAGTTTCCGGGTACAGGAAAACAACAGTAAACAAGAGAGTATAAACGGGTATAGAAGTTTCATGAGCTGCTGCTCTAAAGCGGCGGTCTAAAGGTAATTGAAATCTGCTAATTGTATGCCTCTTTGGTCGGTAGTTGGTCTGATACCTATAGGAAATATGTATTAGTCCAATTCTCCTTTCAGTCGGCTGACCTAAACATATTTGCCCATCGGTATTTACCAATGTAATCCCGGCTCAGCCTGGAAAATAGGGTTTGGATTATTTCGGCATTACTCGTGTCAGGCCGAAATCGTTCATAAATAAGGGACTAAAAAATAGTTACGCTGAAAAATGAGGTCTATTTTAAACGCTTAGCGGATGTTGGCGACAATCTATTCCATGGTTAAAAAAGTTGGTGACAACTTATACCAATGTTATATTTTATTTGGTCCAATCCAAATAAAATATTTACATTGGTAAATGCCGTTGCTATTAATGTTATGGTGCAATGTAGTGAAACGGAATTGGACCATTATATTAATGCAAACGGTATTAATTCAGAGTTAACAACATGCGGTCTAAATCTATTCAGGACTAATCAAGAGTACTGTCAAAATATTTCAGGAGCATACAATGAATGAATATTGTTAATTTTAGATTCTTAATCCCGTTAGGGATGTGGTACTATTAATTAGTTTAATCCTGTTAAGCCAAATTACCAGTGTTTATAGAAGTGATGATGCTATACATTGATCCTGGTTCGGGGAGCATTCTGTTTCAAACATTAATAGCAGGTGTTGCAGGCTCTATTGCTGTCCTGAAAATATACCGGAAAAAAATAGTAAAATTCTTCTCCCGGAAAAAGAACAATGGCTCCTGATAACTTTGAATTGGAATACGCCTCGTATAAAGATGCCGCAGGTAGTGTTTTCTATGCGGGCTCAAAAGTATACCGTCAGATTAACCCCGATTTTTATGAGAAGTATTTAACCTTAAAACAAAGCGGTGTTTATGATATTCTGGTACAACAGCAATTTTTACTTCCATTCAGGGAAATCGGGAATGGGAACGATATACTGCTGGAAGTGACAAGACTGCCAGTAGTAACATATCCTTATGAATGGGGATTTGAGCAAATGAAAAAAGCAGCCTTGTTTCATCTGGATTTATTTGAGCTATGTTTGCGAAATAATGCGATCTTAAAAGATGCCAGTCCCTTTAACATACAATTTTTTAATCAGCGATTATGTTTTATTGATCATCTTTCCATAGAACCCTATCATAAAGGCACTCCCTGGTATGCTTACCGACAGTTTTGTGAAATGTTTTTAGCGCCGCTTTTGCTATCTCATTATTATATAGGAAATTGGAACAAACAACTTCTGCTACAACCCGAAGGGATTTCAATAGAAGAAGCCGCTTCTTTGTTGCCACTAAGAGCATGGTTGAATTCTCTTGCAGCCTTGCATATTCTTGGGCATGCAAAATACATTGCGGGAAAAAAAAATAAGCCCAATAAAAGCGCAACAGTAGTAAAAGCAAAAGTGCTTTCGCTCGTGAACCATCTTAAGGCAGGCATAGAAAGTCTCTACCCTGCAAAAATCAAAAGCAATTGGTCAGGTTATAGCAAACAATTGCCTTATTCCCCGGAGGAGGCCGATTTAAAAAAGCGTACCATTCAAAACTGGACGGAGAAGGAGCATTATAAGCTGATATTAGATGTAGGCGCCAATAATAACAGTTATTCACAGTTGCTTTCATCAAAAACAGAGAATATTGTTGCGATGGATAATGATGCCGTAATTGTCGACCAGATTTTTAAGTCATCAGAAGGAATTAAGGGTAATTTTATCCCCCTACATGTTGATATAACAATTCCGAGCCCCTCATTGGGACTAAATCTTAAAGAGCGGAAAAGCCTATTTGAACGAATCTCTCCTGATCTTACATTAGCACTGGCACTTATTCATCATTTATTTCACAGCAGAAACATTCCACTTAACCATCTGGCAGATATGTTCGCATCTTTTTCCAAACAATTGATCATTGAGTTTGTAAGCGAAAACGATGAGCAATTTCAGGCTGTCAAAAACATAAACAACAATCACCCATACAATAAATGGATTTTTGAGGAAGTGTTTTCGGTATATTTTGTTATTAAAGAACATCAGGAAATAAAAAAGGGAAAAAGAGATTTATATTTTATGATCAAAAGGAATTTGTGATCAATGATGAGGTATAGAATGTACAGAACTGATCTCGATCTATAACCGATTATATAGTAAAAAGTGCGTAAAATTAAAAATATACTTTGCTTTTGTTTATTTGCCATATTTCCGGCATTAGCAGTATATTTTCGCAACAAGAGTTTTATTTTTGAAGGCGGGCTTGTTCCTCTTTTGTCAGTAATTTTGCTGCCTTTAACATTACTGTATTTTTTACTCGGACTACTCAATAAAAAGCCCAATAACAATGTTGTCATTTGTATAATTGTTGCTTGGTGGTTCCTGTTGTATGGGCACATATACTACCGGATTCTCGATTATTTTGACCTTCCCTATTCCTCGTTCAGGCACAGGTATTTTGTTCCTGGCTACTCCCTGCTGTTTTTCTGTATCGTATATGTTGTATGGAAAGCAAATCAGTTTACAGACAAACTAATCTCCATCTTTTTTACGATTGGTATTGTACTGAATTTCCAATTTGCGTGGGATGCGACTACGGATATTATTCGAAAGGACGCATCACATAAACAGGAAGACATAGAACACAAGGTGTTTCGTGATGATATGCCAGATGTGTATTATATAGTAATGGATTCCTATCCATGTACAGAAAATCTGCAGAAGTATTATAATTATAATAATGAGTACTTTATTGGCGAATTAAAGAAAATAGGCTTTCAGGTTGTGGATCATGCAAAGAGCAATTACCCGTATACCTATTTTTCCCTTTCCTCCAGCCTTAATATGGAGTATATTAATTATTTTGAAGACAGTGTGTCAGTAAAAAAGGGGAATGAAAATTACCCCTTTACAAAAATTCGTCATAATAAAGTCGCCGACTATTTTAAGAGAAAAGGATACAAATATGTAGTGTTTGCTTCGGCATACGAAGAATTAAACGATAAGGGTCAGGCAGACATATACATCAACAACAGGCTAAGTATCAATAGTTTTCATGAGTCTATAATTCAATTGAGTTTGTTAAACTGTTTGAACCTCGAATTCTATTCCCAGGGGGTTTATAATTTATGTAGTAATTCTCTCAAACTTTTTCCTAATACTCCTGACATTAAAGGGAGCAAGCTTGTTTTTTTTCACTGCTTTCCGCCTCACCCGCCAAATGTTTTTGATGCAAAAGGCAATTACCGGTATAGCGATGAAAATGTAGAGAATAGATATGCACAGAAGATCCAGTATGCAGATCAGGTGCATTTTATTAGTACCAGCATGCTTGAAATTGTAAAAAATATCTTAGTAAGATCTAAACAAGCTCCTCTTATTATTTTACAAGGCGACCACGGTAGTGCCAGCTCCGAAAGGTATGAGGATGAGAGAAAGTGGGCGGAATACCCTTCGCGTGAAATCCTAATGGAGCGTTTCGGAATACTCAATGCCATTTATGTACCCGAAAAATACAAACTATCTTTGCCCACAGAGCACACACCGGTTAACACATTCAGATTGGTTATTAATAGCCTCTTTGATGATTCGTTACCAACGTTACCAACAAGGCATTACTTCGCACGGTATCGTACACCCTTTAACTTCAGAGAAGTGAACTGGCCTGCTGTTGAGGGTTTAACAAACGATAGTTTGGTTATTAAGAAAACGCATCATTCTCAACATGACTTATCAAACTAATGTTAAGTAAAAAGTAAAAAGCCATAAGCCAAAAGGCTGAAATCGTGGTTAGCCATGAGTTTATTGATATTTCTATACGTCTTAATAATCTTACCATAACACTAATACCGTTTGCATTAATATAATGGTCCAATTCCGTTTCACTACATTGCACCATAACATTAATAGCAACGGCAGTTACCACTGTAAATATTTTATTTGGATTGGATCAAATAAAATATAACATTGGTAGAAGTGTTCAACTGAAGGGGGTGTAATAAATATAACAAAGTGCAGATTTTCTTATCTTTCGGCATCAGAACGATCGTATATACCGCCCTCATTGTATATGGCCTTTTACTGGTATTCGTAGGGCTTACGCCACTGGATTTTAGTGCCTGTTCGCCAGGGAGTATATGGTGCGCGCTGGCTTATTCGCTTACCAGCTCCGGGGGTAAATATGGATTTTTGCTACTGTTATTATTTACCGGATGGTGCTATACCCTAAGCGAGTCAGTGCTTTTCGCTAAGCTGATCATTTTCCTTAAAACAGTGCTTTCGCTCAGTATATTCTTTGGTACACTTGCTTTTATAAACGAACATTATACCAAACCACTGTTGAAATTACAGCGACCCAGCCATGTATACATGTTGGAACAATCGGGTATTCCGCAACAGATAGATTCTTTATATAGGCAAAGCAAGGCGGAAAGGCAGGTGTTTTTTGACCAACTTTTGAAAAAAAATAAAACTGTATTTCAACAGATTGATCCCAAAGTTCAGCGGCACTGGGTTGAGGAGGCCGGTTTTTCTTTTCCCAGCGGACATAGTTTTAATGCTTTTTTGTTTGCCATGATTCTATCCTATGCCTTTAGACATAATCGCAAAAAACCGCATTGGCGGAATTATTATTTTATACCTTTTATATGGGCATTAAGTGTGGCGGTTTCCCGAGTGGCGCTTGGTGCTCATAGTGCTTTAGACGTGAGTGCGGGTGCTGCACTGGGGATATTATTGGGTTGTTTATTTTTATATATAGATGTTACACGTCATTGGTTAACAAGGAAATAAATTTGTAAATGAATATATTATACGGAGTTCCGGGTGAAGGAATGGGCCACGCTACCAGAAGTAAAGTAATTATTGATTACCTGCTGGGCAAAGGGCATGAGGTAAGTATAGTGGCCAGCTCCAGGGCTTTCCACTTTCTGGATAAGTCTTTTCCCGGAAAGGTAGTTGAAATAAAGGGGTTTCACTTTGCTTTCAAAAATGCACAGGTATCCAAAACAGGAACTTTTATGCTTAACCTGAGGTCGTCGGGAGCCAACCTCTTGCATAATTTTAAAAAGAAGCTCCTTATTGAAAAATCGTTTAGTCCGGATATAGTCATAAGCGATTTCGAGAGTTTTGCCTTTTTCTTTGCCAAACTGCATAAGCTGCCCATTATCAGCATCGATAATATGCAGGTAATGGATCGATGTGTATTGGATATAGAAATTCCCAAAGAAGAGAAAAATAATTATTTGTTGGCCAAGGGTATTGTGAAAGCCAAGGTGCCGGGTTGTAACCGTTATTTAATCAGTAGTTTTTTTGAGGCAATAGTAAAAAGGCCACATACAATAGTGGTTCCCCCCATTATTCGTCAGGCCATACGCGACGCTAAAACTTCAAAGAATAATCATATATTGATGTACCAGACTTCAGCCAATGTAAAAATTATTAAAGGAGTGTTGCAACAGTTGCCGGAGGAAAAATTTTATGTTTATGGAACCGGTCAGGATTATACAGAAGGAAACATTGTTTTCAAGCCTTTCAGTGAGGAAGGCTTCATCAGAGACTTTGCCAGTGCCAAAGCGGTGGTGGCCAATGGAGGATTTTCATTTATCAGCGAGGCCGTATACCTTAAAAAACCAGTATATTCTTTTCCTATTCCGCAGCAGTTTGAACAATGGATGAATGCTGCTTATATTCAGAAGTTGAAATTTGGAAGACATTTTTCTGAATTAAATCCGGATAACCTGAAGGCTTTTCTTTATGATCTCCCCCTTTTTGAACAAAAACTTCGTGCTTACCGGCAGGATGGAAATAACAGTTTATTTTCGGAATTGGATAAAACCCTGAAAGCGATTTTTTCAGCTAGTATGAAATAAACCCAATTTATTCATTTGAGTTCCTCGAATGAATAAGGACTAAGCCCTGTTCAGGGTTATTTTATTGCGCAGTGCAACAAGTTTAGTATCGAGGGTATTTACAAAGGTGTCCAGTTCAGCATCCAGTCCTTCTTTTTGTGGATTACTGAATGACGGGCAGTGTTCAAATTCCTGGCTGAGTTTTTTCAGATCTTCAACCAGGTAGGCAAACTGAGGGTTGAGGCGATCGCTTTCCAGCAATACAATAACTTCTTTCAGTGGATTTTTCTGTTCTGCGATTTTCTGGATAATTTTTTTGTCTTTTGAAGTTTTAGCGGCATTTAAAGCCAGGAACATGCCTTCAATCCAACCCCCAGCCACCATAAGCGATGAGGTTCCGCTACGCTGGTTCTCACGCAGAAATTTATCGGCGCTCCAGAAAGACTTGGAAATGATGATCAGTAAAGAATCTTTATTTTGTTTATTGGCCTCCAGCCGATCGAATATTTTATCGTCGAAAACCCCGCTAATACCCAGGCTCTTGCAGGCCTGATTTACACATTTCAAAAAGAGCATGCTTTCCTGGGTTTGCTCAAATACGCTGGCATAAGTAAGGTCGGTTCCGTAAACCCCCAGGTTAAGGGCCTTCAAATCATCGGAAGAATACCTTTTATAGTTATCCGGATTATTCAGGATCATTCCGTCATACTCTAAACGGGCGCGGTTAATGAGGTCGGTAAATTCCTGCGGAGAAGGTACGGCATTAAAAATATTCTGGGCACTGGCCTTTTGCGATTCATTAAGTGGCAGGCTTTCCGGACCTGAATTAAAATCATCGTCATTACCCTGGTTGTCACTTCCACACGAAAATAGGGTTACAAGGCTTAAAACCAACAGGAATTTAAAAAAAGTGTTCATAGCTTTACAAATTCTTAGCAGCTTACCTGTTCGTTAACACCGGTTGTTTTACCTGGTGGCAGCTGACAGACAAATATACGAAAAAATCAAAAACTTTTATGGAATGAACAATTGCTGACGTCTAATGTGCAGAACCGGTTCGTAAATGTTTAACCATTAAAATTATTAGCATGAGAAAAATGAAACAATATGCGGTAGTGGTCATCAGCATCATCTGCCTGCAAGTTAAGGCACTTGCTCAGGTTGGTGGCACAGGCGAAATAAGAGGATTGGTAAAAGATGAAAATCACCAGACAGTTATTGGCACTGTAATAACCGTAACTTCTGGTGGAGTAGTTGCCGGAAAAACCGTCACGGGCGAAGACGGTAAATATGTTGTAAAGCCTTTAACCCCTGGGTATTATGATGTATTGGTACAGCAAAGTGGTTACCGTACACTGAGCATTAAAAATGTATTGGTAGAATCGGAAGATCCCAGTTATGTAGATGTGGATTTAGAATTGAATACTTTGGAAACGTATACGGTTGTAGCCGAGCAGGAATGGAAAAAACCACCACTGGATAAATCGGTATATACCATGCATACCATTAACGCTGCAGAGTTGAACCAAATGGCTGTAACACGGGGCGATATTGTGGGAATTATTCAGAATATTTCTACTGATGTAAAGGTAGATGAAGGTACGGGGCAGATACACTCCCGCGGTGCACGGGCAGGCACGAGTCAGTATTTTATAGATGGTGAAAAAGTAGTGGACAAGCCGGAGTTTGCGGCATTGGGAATACAAAGTGTTTCTATGCTAACCGGAGGAATTCCGGCACAGTATGGCGATTTAACCGGAGGCGCCGTCATTATTGCCGGAAGGGATTATTTTACCGGTATAGCCGAAAAGAGAATGCGCGAGAACGCTTACCGAAAGAAGCAGGAGCAAGAAGCCAGCGGGAAAAAGGAGGCCGAAGAAAAAGAAAAGCGGAAACAGGAAATTGAAGCGGAAAAACGGAAAGTGAAAGAAGGGAATACGGAATAGGGCAGGAGGGATTAGCTAATTGGCCGATAAGCTGATTAGCTAATACTCTTTACCGGAAAATAAAACCTTCCCTGAAGGGGTCTTCCGGATCGAAATAAAACTCATGCTGTCCGGTGATATAGGCTGTGCCTCCTACTTCAGGTACTACTGCTTCATGGGAGCCAAAATTCAAGGTCTCCGTTGCTTTAACCGACATCAGGCTACCGGTAATGCTTTCAATATGTATCGTTTCATTTAGGTTCAGTTCACCTTTGGCATAATGCAGGGCAGCCCGCGCCGAAACCCCGGAACCTGTTGGCGACCTGTCTACCTCGCCCTCTGCAAAAATACAGACGTTGCGGCTGTGATGCGCCGGATCCAATGCTTTACCGGTAAAGATAGTGCCGTATAAAAAACTCAAATCCTGCTCGAAGGGATGTGTAATTTCGAAATTCTTCATTACCGCATTTTTAATCCTTCGCCCATAATCGATCAGTTGATTGAAGTTTTCGGGCAACATGCCCAGTTGAAGTTGTTCTGCCTCTACAAAGGCATAAAATGCTCCACCATAAGCTATATCAAAGCTAACTTTCCCTAAGCCGGTTACATCCACCTCCTGGTTTTTCAGATACAAAAAGGAGGGTACATTTTTGAAGTAAACCTGCTCCACTTTGTTATTTTTCAAAATGGCTCTGGCCTTTATTTTACCGGCGGGCACGTTAATACTTAGTTCGGGATGATCGCCTTCTTTTTTAATGAGACCGGTTTCCAGAACTAATTTGGTTAAAGCAATAATAGCATGGCCACACATGGTGCTATAACCTTCGTTGTGCAGAAAAAACACATCAAAGTCGGCATCTTCCGAGGGCGTGAGCAGGGCACCATACATATCGGCATGACCGCGGGGTTCCCACATGGTTCCGGTGCGGATGTAGTCGTAATGTTCTTTGAAATAACGTCTTTTCTCCAATACAGTTTTCCCTTTTATTTCGGGTAATCCAGAAGTATAAACCCGCAGGGGTTCACCACCGGTGTGCATATCTATGGTTGTTATTTTTGTCCAGCCTTCAGGGGCTTGCCAGCTCCAGTTTTCGAATAAATTGTTCATACAAAGAGGTTTATGATGAAAGAGGTAAGGTTTTTCAGGAATCTGTAATTAATAATCTATAGACTTATTTTTTCGCCTATGCCTTTTCTTAGGGCAGCCTCATACATAGCACTGGCCACAAACAAATCAAACAGCGCCATTCCTGCGGTTTTATAAGCCCTTGTTTGCGGCAGGCTCACTTGTTGTGAGTTTAGCATCAGTTTCCCCATGGTATAAATATGTTCTTTTTTCAATAGGCCTTTTTTTACAGTTAGTACGGTGTCGCCGGTTTCGTGCAAGGCACCTTCCGAATCAATAATCAGTTTACCTGCCAGTTTATATACGGCATCCGGAAGTTCCTGCATATCGGGTTTGTAAGAGCCAACACTGATGAATAGTTTTCCTTGCAGTAAGTGTTGGTTATCGGGCAATACCGGATTAGGAGAAGTGGTAGCGGCTATTAGCACATCCGTAGCTGTAAGCAGTTCTTCGGCCTGATGGCAGACTATAATTTCTACCTGTGGATGCCATTTGGCAATGGTTGTTTTGAGTTGCTCAAAGCTTTCGGCAGAACGATAGAGGCAGTACACTTTTTTTACCGGGCGTACCGCACAGGCAAAAACAACCTGGTGTATGCCCTGTACGCCACAACCAATAATACCGATGCTGTCTGTACTTTCCGGACTCATATACTTTAAGCCCATAGCGCCTACTGCGCCGGTGCGGAGCGCTGTGAGTGCGGCTGCATTCAAAAGCGCTACCGGCAATCCCGTTTCACAATCGTTTAGCAGCATAGCGCCATTGGTAACCGGCAATTGTTTCCCTGCGTTGCCAGGCACTACTGAAACCAGTTTGGTGCCGTAGTATGCGCCGGAAAACGAAGGCATTACTAAAAAAGTGTTGGAGCCAAAATCAATGTGCATGCGCTGAGGAGCAATGCAGTTTTTCTGTTCGTTGGCCAGCATGGCTTTTTCAACGGCATCAATGATCTCAGGAAGCGTTAATAAGGCATGTTGGTGTTCCCTGTTTAATATCAGCATGGTGTACTACATCTTAAGGGGAGCAAAATTACAAAAGCCCGGGTAATATAAGTCCTGCTGCTTTTCCTGCACGAATATTATTTTGCCCTGCTTTATACGTCATCCTGTGTTTTGGGTTTGGTAATAAGGGAAAAAGAAAATCCGGTATTATACTAAAAACCAACCGGTGGTCATTCACTGTTATGCCACAATTGAAAAATGTTAGTTGGAGGGGAAAGGCAAGGGGGGTAATTTTAATCTTTTTCTCCATCATTTTCCATTAAATGATTTGCCAGCATCTTTGCCTGCGTAATGACTGTCTCAACGGCCTTCTCTTGCAGGTCTGGCGGATAACCATGTAAGCGTAAAATTCTTCTGATGTTTCGTCTTAATGCCGATTGCACACTTTCTTTTATTGTCCAGTCAATTGTCGTGCTGTTTCGAACGGTTTTTAAAAGTTCTTGTGCAATATGTTTCAATGTCTCGTTACCGAGAATGGAAACGGCACTGTTATTTACTTCCAATGCTGTATAAAAAGCATACTCTCTGTAATCCAGTCCGAGTTTCTCTCCCTTTTTGTCGGCTGCTTTTATTTGTTCAGCAAAAGGAATAAGCACTTTCTCTAAAAACTCTACGGTGTCAATCATGCCATTATGATAGCGTTTGATGGCATCTTCCAGCAATTCTGAAAACTTCTTACTCTCTACCAAATTAATTTTAGTTCGTTTCCTGATTTCGTCTTTAAGCAGTTTCTTTAATAACTCAACTGCCAAATTTTTGTGTGGCAAGTCCTTCAGTTCCTGCAAAAAGCGTTCGTCTAAAATTTCTATACTCGGTTTTTTCAAACCTGCAGCATCAAATACATCAATTACTTTTTCGGCTGTTATGGCCTCTGAAATGATTTGTTTGATAGCTGTTTCAATTTCTTCATTGCTTTTTCCACCTTCGTTGCGATCGGATATTTTCACCAACCTTGCTTTGATGGCTTGAAACAATGCCACATCATCACGAATTGCCATTGCTTTTTCATGCGGAACAGAAATAGCAAACGCTTTCAATAAATTCTTTGTATTGTCAACAAAACTTTGTTCTCCGTTTTCCTGACTGAAAATATAATCTACAATTACCGGAATAAATTTTAGTTTTTCTTCTGGGTTGAGTGTAAAAAACTTCTTCCAGTCAAAATGCCTTAATTGGTATTCAATGGCTTCAAACAGTTCCAACATTTTTGCAACCGCCAGTTCCTGATCAAGAGTTGGTTTGCCTTCGCCACCGCTTGCGGTGTATTCTGCCAAAGCATGTTTCAATTCTTGTGCAATGCCCAAATAATCTACTACCAATCCGCCTTCTTTGCCTTCGGTAAATACACGGTTTACTCTTGCAATGGCTTGCATCAAACTGTGTCCTCTCATGGGCTTATCTACATATATAGTATGCAGGCAAGGTGCATCAAAACCAGTAAGCCACATATCACGAACAATAACCATTTTTAAACTATCTGTTGGGTTTTTCAATCGTTCACCTATGGCTTTTCTTCTTGGTTTATTGCGAATGTGTGCTTGCATGTGCAAAGCATCACTGCTTGAGCCTGTCATTACTACTTTTATTGTTCCTGTTTCATCTTCGTCTGAATGCCACATCGGGCGAATTTTAACAATGGCTTCGTATAACTCAACACAAATTCTGCGGCTCATGCACACAATCATGGCTTTGCCGTCCAACACTGCATTGCGTTGTTCAAAGTGATTAACTAAATCCTCTGCAATTTTATTGATGCGGTTCGGATTGCCTACAATAGCTTCTAATCGTGTCCATTTGGCTCGTAACTGTTGGCGATTGGTAAGTTCTTCGCCTTCGGTCAATTCTTCAAACTGTTCATCCAATTTTACTTTTTCATCTTCTTCAAAATGAACTCTCGCCAATCGGCTTTCATAGAAAATTGGAACGGTTGCACGGTCGTTGACGGCTTGCTGAATGTCGTATATGTCAACGTAGTTTCCGAAAACGGCTTGTGTGTTTCGGTCGGTGCTTTCAATGGGTGTGCCAGTAAAACCAATAAACGAAGCATGAGGCAAAGCATCACGCAAATGTTTGGCAAAACCGTCAATAAAATCGTATTGGCTTCGGTGTGCTTCATCCGCAATCACCACAATGTTTTTGCGTTCGCTTAATGCTCTTATTTCTGCTCCAATGTATTTTACACTTGGTTCCTGCACCAAATTGTCAGGCGAAATAATATCGCTATCAACAGGCATAAACTTTTGAATAGTGGTAAACACAATGCCGCCCGAAGCCACACTCAACAAGGTTCTTAAATGTCTGCGATCTTCTGCTTGTTGTGGCTCTTGTCTTAGTAATTGCTGGCAATTGCTGAATGTTTCATAAAGCTGGTCGTCCAAATCGTTTCGGTCGGTCAATACCACAATGGTTGGATTGTCTAAAGCCAATACCAATTTGCCTGTGTAAAACACCATGCTCAAACTTTTGCCGCTTCCTTGTGTATGCCAAACAACGCCTGCTCTGCGGTCGCCTGTTTCGGCTGCTGCGGTTTGGGTGGTAGCTACAGCTTTGTTTACCGCATAGTATTGATGATAAGCCGCTACTTTTTTCAGTGTTTTGTCTTTGCTCTTTTCAAATACCACGAAATGACGAATTAAGTCAAGCAGCGTTTTTTTGTTCAACATGCCGGTGAACATCACTTCCATTTGTGGTTGTAGCGTGTCGGCTGTGGTTTTTCCGTCTTTGGTTTTCCAACTCATAAACCTGCCGAAATCGCTTGTAACCGTTCCGCACAACGCATCCCAAGCATCACTTATAATCATCAATTCATTGAAAGTGAAAAGCGAGGGAATGGCTTGTTTATAGGTTTGCAATTGACTGAATGCTGTTTTGATGGTAGCATTTTCATCCACTGCATTTTTTAATTCAATTACCACCAGTGGCAAACCGTTAATGAATAAAATAATATCGGGGCGTTTGTTTTGATTGCCTTCAATAATGGTAAATTGATTTACAGCTAAAAACTCGTTGTTTTCGGGTTGGTTAAAATCTGCAATGTAAACTTTCTCACCACGAATACCGTCTGCGATTCTTACTTCTACATCTACTCCTTCGGTTAGGTATTTGTGAAATGTTTCGTTGTTGATTAAAGCATTTGGGCTATCGGTGCGAAGCACTTTTTTTAAAGCATCTTCTTTGGCATCTTGTGTAATACTAAGATTGAGTTTATCAATGGCATCACGTAAACGGGTAACCAGTACCACTTCATTGTATTGCCTTTCGGGATGCTCACCATCAGGGGAAATAACTGTGCCCAAAAGGTGGAAGTAGCCCATCTTTTTCAGATAATTAATGGCTATTTCTTCTATTTCGTTTTCGCTGATGCTGTTCATTTTTTCTTTTGTGGTGGCATTAGTTTTTTCACAACTTTATCAAAATCGCTTTCTAATAATTTATCCTGAATGATGGAATATTTTTCAAATTCCTTTTCAGCCAATGCAATGGCTACCTCATGCGTTACCTTACCTGCATGGTTTAGTACCGCTTCTTCATTAAATTGAAGAAAGGCATCTATTTTTTTCACCCAGTCTTTCATATACATGACAACGCCTTTACTTGCCTGATTTTCTGCATAATCCAGATACATGGTTACAATACGGTTGAGCGATGCCATTTCCTTTTCATTCAGATAGTTTTTGGCTATGCCCACATCTGGTTTCCGGATTTTTCCTTTGGGTGCATTTTTCCAGGTACTTAATCCCATGTTATCTTTTGTGCTATCGGCTCTTGTGTATATCAGCTCAGCCGCTGTTTGTCCGGTAATTGCCCAATGCAGTTTGTTTTGAACGGTGGCAAAAAACTTTTTGGTGATGTCATTATCGGCGCTGTAATCGGCGCTGCATTGAGAATAGATGTCGGTAATTTTTTGATAAAACCTGCGTTCGCTGCTGCGGATGTCTCGTATACGGGCAAGCTGCTCTTCAAAATAATCTTTCCCAAAAATGTTGTCCGGATTTTTGAGGCGTTCATCATCCATGGTAAATCCTTTGATGATGTATTCTTTTAACCGCTCCGTAGCCCAAATTCTGAATGCAGTTGCCTGCGAACTATTTACCCTGTACCCTACTGAAATAATGGCATCCAGGTTATAAAATTTCGTTTTAGTTTCCTGTGTCTTCCCTTCTATGGCACCGTGTTGAGTGGTATGTTCCAAAATGGAACTAACCACTTCTTCTTTCAGCTCTCCTGTTTCAAATATATTTTTAAGGTGCTTGGTTATAGCCGGGCGTTGCACACCAAACAAATCGGCTATTTTTTGCTGGGTAAGCCAAATGGTTTCGTTTTGTAAGTAGATTTCCACTTTCACCTTTCCATTGGGTGTAGTGTAAAGCAGAATTTCATTAAACCCTTCTGTTGGTTTTATGTCTTTCTTCTTCTTCATGTCTGTATCTCAATTTTCCCGGTCATTAGTTTGGGTAATAAACTGTCTCGGATTTGATTTATTAATCGTTTGGTTAATTAAGCCCTAATGTTTTATTACGCAGCATACATGACGTGGCTTTCATGAAAATATTTTTGCACTTGCTTTCTGTCGTTTTTCCGGCCATTCATAAACTCCTCTACGT
>JACCDG010857521.1_pt1 | contig 18083 bp, 9 predicted proteins | sample 7442471 | NCBI WGS metagenome assembly JACCDG01 (sample SAMN15323444, study PRJNA562643) | freshwater metagenome | isolation source: river surface water | place: USA:Blue River Watershed | collected 2017-08-17 | reverse complement strand
TGCGATCACGCGAGGACACCAGGAACCAGTACAAGTAGTTCCAGCGAACGGGGTCGAATCCGACCGTATGGTCGGCCCACCAGAGCGCGAGCACACGGCGAAGTTCCTCCTGCGGAAACAAGTCGGGTACGCATTCGTGGATGATCGACGCCGCGATGGCGGTGAACTGGGAGTGCTGGATCTGCTCCCAGTGGGCGAACTCCCCCTCGTCGACGCGGGCGCCGGCAATCACGTCCCAGCGCTTGGCCTGATACGTCCCTTGCCGAAACTGATCGATGATCGCATCTAGCCGAGCCCGCGTCTGCCAGATGCCGGAGCGGACGACGAACTGGTAAGCCTCGCGGTACTTCGCCTCGCCCGTGACGCGGTAAGCCGCGGCCACCAGCGCGGCCATGATCGCATTGTAATCGGAGCCATCCAGACGGTTGTTCCACTTGCCGCCGCTCCGGTTGAAAATCGTGTAGTCGACACGAATCTGGTAGTCCGCGATCGCCTTCAGCATCTCGCGGATTTCGGCCTGCTCCGCGGCGCTGGCTACTGGGAGAAACGACCACAGTCCCCACAGAAGGTGCAGGTACTGGTCTCCCGTGGTGTGGGCGGGGTACTCGAAGTGGAACGGCTTCCCCATGAAGCCGGGGACGCCCGCATCGACCCCGAATTGGAAGACCCGTCGCAGCGACCCGTAGGCCGCGCGCGCCGCGGCCAGCGCCCCCTCCTCGCCGCTCGCCTGATAGCGAATGCTCTGCGCCGCGAGATGCGACCCCGAGCACGTGATCGAGTTCTCGTTGTTGAAGAAGTCCGTGATCGACTTGAAATGATGGCCGAAGTTGAAGCTGAATTGATCCATGCCCGCCATGTCGGCCTCGGTCACCGGACGCAGGCCCTCGCGGGATACGTACGGCATGCAGACCATGATTCCGCTCGGATGCGAACGGCCCAGCGCCGCCAGGCGTTCGACCCGACGGGCCTTCTCCAGCGGCGACTGACGCTGGAAGTTCGGCAAAAGCGCATCCAGCGAACTGGAGGCTTCGTCGTCCGTCTCGCCGCCGCGCATGCGGTGGACAGGCCAGAGCAAACCTGCGCTCGTTGTCGCCAGCGCCTTCAGGAAGGTGCGACGGCCAGGGACGGAATGCGGAACAGTCATGAGGGAAGCCGCCACGGCGGCCGGGGTTGAGCGATAGGACAAACGGGGACGGGTCATCGGCAACGAGCACCTGTCGACCACGTTCAGAGCGTGGAGAGCTGCGGCGGCGCCGGCAAGGACTCTGCCCGACCCGTGCCGCGCCACCGGGCGCCCGGGATGTGCGACCGGCCCCACGCAGCGTCGGCTTGCGCCGACTCAGACTTTGCGTCCTCGTCGAACCACGTCTCCCGCGCTCGTGCCCGACTCCCCCACCCGCTCCCCAGAACGCGTCGCCCAGGCGCCGTTCCACCTGATGACCAAACCGGTGGGATCACTCTGCAACCTTAACTGCAGCTACTGCTTTTACCTCGAAAAGGCACACCTCTATCCCGACACCTCGAACTTCCGCATGCGTCCGGAGGTCCTCGAGACCTACATCCGCGAGTACATCGCCGCGCAACCCGGTCCGACGGTCAGCTTCGCTTGGCAGGGCGGGGAGCCGACCCTGCTGGGCGTGGACTTCTTCCGTCAGGCGGTCGCGCTCCAGCAGCGCTACGCCAACGGCAAGACGATCGAGAATGCCTTCCAGACGAACGGTGTTCTGCTCGACGATGCTTGGGGGGCTTTTCTCGCCGAGAGCCGTTTCCTCGTCGGCGTCAGCCTGGATGGCCCCCGCGCGCTGCACGATGCCTACCGTGTAGATCGAGGCAATGCACCTACCTTCGACCGCGTACTCGCCGGGGTCGCCGTGCTGAAGAAACATGCGGTCGATTTCAACACGCTCACGACAGTTCACCGGACCAACGTGACCCAACCGCTGGAGGTGTACCGCTTCCTGCGAGAGGTGGGGTCGGGCTACCTGCAGTTCATCCCGATTGTCGAGCGGGCTGCCCCGGAAACGGAGACACGGGGCCTCTGGCTCGCCGAGCCTCCGGACTCCGATGGAGCCAACGGACTCGACCGACAGGTGACGCCGTGGAGCGTGCGACCTGCCGAGTACGGGAACTTCCTGTGCCGCATCTTCGACGAGTGGGTGCAGCGGGACGTCGGGCGCGTATTCGTGCAACACTTTGATGCCGCGCTCGCGAACTGGACGGGCAATCCCGCCGGGATCTGCGTATTCTCACCGACCTGCGGTCGGGCGCTCGCGGTGGAGCACAACGGGGATGTCTACAGCTGCGATCATTACGTCTATCCGCGCTACCGCCTCGGCAACCTCATGAACGAGTCACTGGCCGAGATGGTGGAGTCGCCGGCCCAGCGCGCCTTCGGCGAGGCCAAGGCGGCGAGCCTACCCGCCTACTGTCGGTCATGCTCGGTGCGGTTCGCGTGCCATGGCGAATGTCCCAAGCACCGCTTCATCACCACCCCGGACGGGGAGCCGGGGCTGAATTATCTCTGTGCCGCCTACAAGCGTTTCTTCCAGCACATCGATTCACCGATGCGCACCATGGCGGCGCTGCTTGCCAGCAACCGCGCGCCAGCGGACATCATGAGAATTCCGCGTCGCGACTGGATACGGAGCGCGCTGCCCAAGACCTGAGCGGCTTCGACGCGGTCCAAAGCGAAACCGACCCGCATGGATCAAGTATCGCGCTGGTGGGGTGCGCGACCCGTGCCATGCGGAGCAGCCAACCGGCCAGCCAGCCTCACCGCGACGTCGCCGCCTGCTGCGGCACGCGGCGGAGCCGAGTGATGTCGTAACCCTGGCCCTTCAACTCATCGACCAGCGCCGTGTAGTCCGACTCGGCGATCGTCGGCGTTCGCGCCATGATCCAGACGTAGTCACGCTTGTTCCGGCCGATGACCGTGCGGCTGTAGTCGGGCGACAGATGCGTGATGAGAAACTCCGACTTCAACGGCCAGACGAACTGCATCCGCCATTCGGACTTGTGGACTGGGTCGATGACAAAGCCACGCGGGCGATACTCCTTCCGCGGACCATCGAAACTCCCCTTGTTGAAGGTGAAGATCGTCTGGATCGTGCCATCAGGCTGCAGCCGGTACTCCTCGATCGCGTTGTACGCCTCCGTCTCGATGAACGTCGGAATGCACGCAATCACGTACCAAGGCCCCATGAAACGTGGCAGGTCCACGTTTTCGACCGTCTTGAGCGGCGGCAACGCAGTGGTGCAGCCCGTGAGAAACAACGCCAGCAGAGGGACAAGCGGCTTCATAACACAGCGTATCCGAACCTGGCACGATCGCAACCTAGGTTGAAACAACGCCGCCGGACGGAGTGCGCGCGGGTCAGCGTCGCACCACCGCCGGTGCCACCCCCGGCCCGAAACTCAAAGGCTCCTTCGCCCGCGAGAGATCGCAGCCCTGGAGGACCACATCGGACGTCGCTCCATCGAGGCGAAGGAACCCCGGCGTCCCCACCCCGGCTGACAACCCGATCAGGTCAGCGCCACGGACGTCCCGCAGTCGGATCACCGGATCGCTGTCCGGCAGCGTCCGGGCCTGCCATCCAACGATGCGAAGATCCTCCACCTGATCGCAAAAGAGGGATGAGCGATGGTCCACGGTTCGGAAATCGGTGGCGACGGTGTTGAGAGTGAGCCCCCTCACGTGCCGCGCATAAAGCCCGTAGGCCGGAAGGGATCCGAACATGGAGTACTCGGGATAGTCGTGAGGATTTTCGGGAATCGCCGCCTCCCCCAGCCCGAGCGTCTGATCGCGGGGCTGCTCCCGCAGGCTGACGATGCGGATGTTGCTCAGCGTGACGTCCTCGACGGGGTGACCCGGCAGGCCGGAGATCGAACTAGCCAGCGGACGCCCATCCCAGGGAGTGTAGATCTGGGCAACGACATTGTTGATGAGGACGTTCTTCAGGGAACCCACAGCATGGTGCTCTGGGCGCATCCAGGCCCGGCCGCGATCGCCGAGCCGGATGAAGAACGCGGCGCCCGCCTCGTGCATCACGATGTTATTCGCCGTAATTCCGTCCAGGTGACCGCCATCCACGATCTGCAGCGCGATCCCCGCGGCCCCCACCTTCCGCATCACGATGCTCGAGAGGGCGATGTTCTTGAAGCCGCCGTTCGACGCCGTACCCATCTTGATCCCGTTGACCAGAGAGGAAATGACGTTGTTGCTGATCACGATGTCCTCGCAGTCGCGATAGCTCGCCTTGAGGCAGATGGCGTCGTCGCCGGTGTTGAAGGACGAATTCACCACCCGCACGCGGCGCGAGCCGTCGATGTCGATGCCATCGTTGTTTCGATCCAGCGCTGGGCTGTCGACCGTGATGCCATCCACGAGGACGTCTTCGCAGTCGAGATAGTCTTGGGCCCAAAAGGCGAGGTTGCGGAATGAGATCCCGCTCACGCGGACGTTCCGACACTGGATGAAGCTGAGTCCGTAGGGACGACGCGAATGGGCCTCCTGGCGCGTCAGACCCCGCCGGATCAGCTCAGCCTTGGAGAAATTGGGGTGATCTCCCGAGCCATCGATGACTCCGCGACCTTCAATGGCGACATTCTCAAGGCCGATCGCCTGGATGAGACTGTGCCGACCGTACTCGAACCGCGTCGGATAGACCGGAAGCAGCCGCCGAAACTCGACCGTGTCCGTCGGTGTCGGCGGAGCCGCCTCCGGATAATCCGACAACTCGGTGCTGCCGACCAGCACCGCGCCCGCTTCCAGCCGGAGCGTGACATGGCTGCGCAGGGTGACGGTGCCGCAGCGATAACGGCCAGCCGGGACGACGACGCTCCCGCCTCCGGCGGCGGCCGCCGCTTCGATGGCGAGATTGATCGCTGCGGAGTCGAGGGTGGTTCCGTCCCCACGGGCGCCGTAGTCCCGGACATCGTGCACCAGGGCTGGACGCTCGGCGGAGCCCGTGGCGCTCAGCGGGAGGGCCGAGCCGAGGCAGCCGAGGAGGAGGAGGCGGGAAAGGAACGAGATCATGGGCAAGGGAATTTCAGCGGGTCGGAAGTCAGAAGGGGACGGGCCCGGGCCGCCTCGACCTCGCTGCCGGTCCCGAGGCCGGGGCGGGGAGCCGGACTGGCGCGGTGCGCCGCGGCCGACGACGCTATGGACCCGGTGCCGCGCTCAGGTCGGCGCCGCCGCGCGCACCAACGGCATCGGGTACACGGAATCGCGCTGGGGGGCGCCGGCCACCCGCAAATGCAGCGCGAAGGAAACGACCGAACCGTCCGCCGGCAGCTGCACCCTGACCTGGGGACCGCCGAGATGCCGGTTGACCGCCACCTCGGCGTGGTCCCAGACCGCGGCCTCGATGACGCGGGAGCCCCAGACGATCTCCGCGGTCACCCGCCCCGGCGGCAAAGCTTCCGGCGAATCATTCAGGAGCCAAAGCTCGGCCTCGAAGGCCTCTCCCGGCGACCAGGAGAAGCGCGGAATGCGCGCGCTGGCCATGACGGTGCGGCACGCGGCAGCCACCCCGTGGTAGGCGGGCTTCGGCTCGGCCGGCCAGTTGATGATGCTGTTATTGGCGGCCGTCGGCCACGGCTCGTTGTAGCACCAGTTCAGCGCCATCGAACTGCGCGGCTTCTGGCGACGCGCCTCCTCATACAGCACCTTGTAACCCTCCGTCTGCAGCCACTCACCGCCCTTCACCAGCGTGGGCAGGTCCGGGCACGGGCCGAAATAGTGCTCCACCACCTCCGGGAACAGCCACGACGTCGTCGGCCACCACGCGTTGAAGGCATGGTGCGTCTCCCACGTCGTCCCGGGCTTCGGCGGCCATAATTCCTCCGGCGGAATGAAGCGGCTCAGGTACTCGACCGGCGAAGGTCCGGGACAGCCAAACTCCGTGTAGGCGGTGTTGCGCGCGGTGGCGAAAATCTGGTGCACCTCGCGGCCATGCTCATCGCGGAAACGGTAGTCTCCGTGCCCCACCCCATCCACGGGCGAGGTGGGGATGAAAGGAGTATCCGGATCAAGATCGTAGCAGTTGCGATTGAGCAACCGCAGCGCGTGGGCTTGGTCGGTCATGCCCGACCACGCATTGAACAGCTCGTTTCCGCCGCTCCACATCACCAGCGACGGATGCTCGCGCACCTGCCGGATGATCGAGCGCGACTCGGCGTCGAGTATGCGGAGATATCCCGGGTCGTCATCGTAGCAGTTGCAGGCAAGAGGAAACTCCTGCCAGACCATGATCCCCAGGGCGTCGCACTGCTCGAAAAAGCTGGGCGGATTGACGATCCCGCCGCCCCACGAACGCAGGAGGTTCATTCCCGCCTCGCGAGCGAGTCGGAGCAGCGGCTTGAACGTTTCCGGCGTAATGGTCCCCGGGAAGATCTCTGGCGGCACCCAGTTGGCGCCGCGGGCGAAGACGGACCGGCCATTGATCTCCAGCGTGAAGGGCGGATGACTGCGGCTCTTGGGGAACCCTTCCGGCCCCTCCCAAGCTCCCTCGTTCATGACCAGACGCGCGCGACGGAATCCCATGCGACGGCTATGGCGGTCCAGCAGATGCCCTGCGGCATCCCAGAGCTCCACTTCAAGAACGTACAGCGGTTGCGGGCCCTGATCGTGCGGCCACCAGAGCTCCACGTTCGGCACCTGCACCCGGGACTCCCCGGAGCCGGAACGGATCACTCCCGAGCCGTGCGCCACGCGACTTCCCGACGGAGACGCCAGCGACCAGCGCCACTGCGCCTTCTCGGCCGCCTCGGTCCCCGCCACCGCCACCGTCAGCGTCGCAGTACGGGATTCCACGTCCAACGCATACGTCGACTCGACCCGCTGCAGGCGGGCCGCACTCCGCCACTCCAGCACCGTATCGCGCCAGATACCCAGAGGAATGAGCCGGGGATGCCAATCCCAACCGTAGGCCACGGCGGGCTTCGCGCAGCGCCGCGCCTCCGTCCGATCCTCCTTGCTCCCCGGAACCTTCGGCGCCGGATGCAGGCGCACCTCGATCCACGCACCGCGCAACGCCGCGTCGGTGACATCGATCTCGAACGGCCGGAACATGCCCTCCTGCTCGTGGACGCAGACGCCGTTCACGTGGACCGAGAACTGGTAGTCCACGCCTCCGCAGGCGAGCACCAGTCGATGGCCCGCCCGCGCTTCCACCGGCGCCACCCGCGCTCGGTAAGTCCACCAGACGTCTTCCATCCAGCGATAGGCCTTGAAGGCATTACCTTTCCAATAGGGCTCCCACCCTTCGGCCCGCGCCCAGTCGAGTTGCACGGCGCCAGGCACGGTTGCCGCGACCCAGCGCGACGGAGGCTGCGCGGGCGAGGCGGCGTGACCGACTTCCCAGACGAGGGGAACCAAGGCAGAGGGACCGGCAGGATGCGGCATGACGAGGAAAGGAAATGTCAGCGAGGGATGAGGGGTAGAATCAATGCCGAGGGATGCGACCCATCATGATGGATGAGGCTCTTCGCCACAACCCGTTCCGTCGACGTCTCGGGGCTGCCGGCGTGGTTCAAATTACGACTGAAACGCGGGAAACTGCTGCCGGCGACCTCAAGGCGGATCCGGTGCCCGGGCTTGAACACGTTCGACGTCGCCCACAGGTCCACCGTGACCCGATAGACCTGCCCCGGCGTCATCAACTCCGGCGCTTCGAACGAGTTTCGATAGCGCAGACGCAGGATTCCCTCGGTGAGGTTGATCGCCCGTCCATCTGGTGCAACGTCCACCAGCTTCCCGACCAGGTCCGTGTCCACCGCCGAGGAACTGACGTAAACGTCCAAACTCACCGGACCCGTCACTTCCACCTCCTCGGTCAGCGCGTCGCTCGTGTAGACCAGTACATCGGGACGCGTTTCGACCGAGCGCTGGTCGCGCGGTCCGGGCCCCGGGGAGACAATTCCCAGTGTCGCGCCCCCATGGGTCGGGACCGGATCAGCCGGATCGGAGAGGAAACAATCCGGAGGCTCGGCGCCCGGAGGCTCCGGGCTGAGCCGACCATCGCCGCTGAGGCTGTTCGCGTGACCCTGCGAATGCAGGTACATCCGCTTGGTCACCGCGCGCGAGAGCGGCCATTCGTTTTCCTCACGATAGACGTTGTCGCCCATCACGAAGATTCGCACCGGTTTTTCCCGCGAACATCCGTTTTCGACGCCCTTCAGCTGCCAATCGAACCAGCGCAGGGAGATCTCCCAGATGGGCAACGGCGAACCCGGTCCGAAGTCGATCTCGCCAACCCGCGGCTCGGGCCCGGCATGGCCACCGGGCATCATCAGCAGCCGCTGACCCGCCCGAGCCGCAGCAGTCCCAGCCGCCGCACGCAGGCCGACGTAGTTGCGCAGCGTGCCAATTTGGAAGCAGTCGTACCACGCACCGACATGGAACACCGGGACCTTGATCCGCTCGTACATCCGCTCGAATGACCAGCGTTTCCAGTAGTCGTCGAACGTCGGATGCGCGATCCAGTCGCGGTAGTAAGGCGCCAGATCCGCGACCGAACCGAGATCGAGCAACGGGTGCTGCGCCGGCGGGATCCGCCAATCCCAGTGCGATAAATTCGCGCTATCACGGATGCGGCGCTCGTGCTCATTCAACGCCACGGAAGCACCCCAGACCTGGGCCAACGACTGCAGGAACGCACCATCCTGGTAAATCAACTGCTCGTAGATGCCCGAGGGGGCCACACCGGGATGAATCGCGACGAGGTGCGGAGGGTTTTCGACCGCCGCGAGCAACTGCACAATGCCCGGATACGAACCGCCGATCATCCCCACCCGACCATTCGAGTAGGGGAGTCCGGCCGCCCACTCCACCGCATCGTACCCGTCAGGCCCCTCGTGCTGGAAAGGATACCACTCCCCGTCCGAGGCCTCCCGCCCCCGAACGTCCTGGACGATGAAGACATAGCCACGCTTGGCGGCCGCGAGGCCGTCAGCGATTTGCTGGTGCTTGTTGTAGGGCGTCCGCTGCAGCAGCACCGGGTGCTGCCCCGAGCCCGCGGGGCGATAAACATCGGACCGCAGCACCACGCCATCTCGGGTCACCATGGGCACATTGGCCTCAAAGACGACCTCCAAGGGTAAATCGGACGTGGCGGACACGATGGAAATGGACTGAACCGCGGGCGCGCTGCGCGGGAGGGATCGAGCGCGTCCGGTGCGTGCGGCTGAGTTCCGTCGAAATCTATCGCGGGATGACCGGGATGATCAGCGCGGACGGATGCTCCGCGTCATGGTGGATCACGTTCGTGGCGATCACGGCGGAGGCCGACTTCTCGGAGCTGCCGCCGTGATTCAGATTGCGGCTGAAACGCGGGAAACTGCTGCTGCTTACCTCCAGCCGCAGTCGGTGGCCCGGCTTGAACACGTTCGACGTCGACCAGAGATCGAGATTCACCCGGTAGACCTGCCCCGGATTCATTAGCTCCGGCTTCTCAAACGAATTCCGGTAACGCAGGCGCAGGATTCCCTCGATCAGGTTGATCGCCCGTCCATCGGGCGCAACGTCCACCAGCTTTCCGACCAGATCCGTGTCCACCGCTGACGAGCTCACATACACGTCCAGACTCACCTGCCCCGTCACCTCCATTTCCTCCGTGAACGGCTCGGTCGTGTAGACCAGCACGTCAGGGCGACCCTCAACGACCCGCTGGTCGTAAGGTCCGGGAGGGGCGTAGGGAATGCCGATGGTCGCTCCCCCGTGCGTCGGCACGGGATTGGCGGGATCGTAGACGAAGCGGTCGGGTGGCTCCGCCCCGGGCGCCTCACGGCTCAGACGGCCATCGCCGGCGAGGCTATTGGCGCGTCCTCCCGACCGGAGGTAAAGGCGCGTCTTGACGGCCCGGGCAAGCGGCCACTCATCCTCGTCGCGGTAGACATTGTCACCCATGACGAAGATCTTGACCGGCTTCTCGTTCGCCATGCCGTTGTCGACTCCCTTCAAGTGCCAGTCGAACCAGCGCATCGCGATGTCCCAGGTGGAGATCGGGGCCTTCGGTCCGAAGTTCACCTCGCCAATCGTCTCGCCCCAGCCGGCGTGCCCGCCGGGAATGATGAGCAGGCGCTGACCGTTGCGCGCGGCCTCGGAGCCGCCGCGGGCCTTGATCCCAGTGTAGTTGCGGATGCTGCCATCCTGAAACAGGTCGTACCACGCCGCCACATGGTAGCCGGGGACCGTGATCTTGTGGTGGTGCTCGTCGATCGCCCACTGCTTCCAGTAGGCGTCGTAGGTCGGGTGCTCGATCCAGTCGCGATAGTACGTCGCAAGGTCCCTGGCACCGTCGACATCGAGGAACGGGTACTTGATCACGGGAGCGTAGGTGTCCCAGTAGGACATCAGCGCAGAGCCGCTGATCTTGCGCGTGTTCTCGTTGAGTGAGAGCGCGCCGGCCCAAGCTTGGGCGAGTGACTGAACAAACGCGCCGCCTTGGTAGGCCCAGTGCATGTAGTAATTCGATCCGGTGACCTCCGGAAACATCGCGACGAGATGCGGTGGGCTGGAGATTGCGGCCAGCATCTGCGTCGCTCCGGGATAGGAACCGCCGAAGAGGCCGACGCGGCCGTTGGAATACGGTAACTTCGCCGCCCACTCCACGGCGTCGTAGCCATCGTTGATCTCGTACTTGAAGGGGTACCACTCGCCGCCTGACGCTTCCCGCCCGCGGACATCCTGGATGATGAACACGTAGCCGCGTTCGGCTCCCTTGAGTCCCTCCCGGAGGTTCGAGTACTTGTTGTACGGCGTGCGCAGCAAAATCACCGGGAACTGCCCTGAAGCCTTGGGACGGAAGATGTCGGCCCGCAGCGTCTCGCCGTCGCGCGTCGTCATCGCGACGTTGCCCTCAAACTCCACCCCGAACGGTGCATCGGCGGCGGTCGCCGGCCGGCCCAGCGTGGCCGCGATCAGGGCGAGAAGGATGGGGCGAAGGAATCGGGAAAACAGGCGCGGTGGCATGAAGAAAGGAAGGAAGGATTCCGCCGGGACGACAACATGAGAAGGCCGCGCCCCCGGCGGGAGGCGCGGCCTTCGTTCTCTCAGCGCAGCTCCTTAGAACTCGAGGGAGTTCGTCAGGAAGCCAAGCATACCCGTCTGGATGCGAGCGAGGGCGAGTGAACCGTCCGGCTCATAGTACGCCGGCACAAGGCGGGTGCCTTCGCCGAGGTTGCGCACGTTGAGCTGTACCTTCCAGAGCATGTCGCGGTACTTGAGCTTGCGGGAGTAACCGACCCACACATCGAGGTGCTGATCCGTCGGTCCCATCAGCGGCTGGTTCACGTCGAGGAAGCCAAGCGTCGGGCTGTAGCGGTAGCCGGAGATCTTACCGGCCTCCCAGCGCAGAGCGCCGCCGACGAGCAGCCCCTTGAGGCGGCCGCGGTCGAACTCGTAGGTCGAGACTGCATTCAGGCGCCACGGGGCGACTTCGGGAGCCGACTGGCCCTGCGATGCGAGCAGCACTTGGTACGGCAGCCAGAGATTGTTCTTCCAGGTCTCGGAGATGAGGAAGGTCGGGCTGGTCTGACCGTACATGCGGATCTTGCCGGCATCACCCATGTAGAACGTGTTGAACTGGTTCATCGCCTGCACCGTGGCCTTGTCGACGTTGGTGCGGGTCGCGAACGTGCGGACGTAGTTCAGCGAGATGTTCCAGTTCTTGATCGGGCGGGCGCCGATTTCGAACTCCTGACCGTCGGCGAGCGTGTCGACCGTCGAGACCGGCAGCGTGGAGGCCGCCGGGCTCAAGGCGCTGATCAGCTGGAGCAGGCCGGTGAAAGGACTCGTCGCGCCGTAGGCCGAGGTGATGCGGCCGCTGGACTTGGCGAGGGTCGGATCGACGGTGACCGGGGAGTTCCAGAACTTGTAAAAGTCCTTGTTCATGAACGCCGGCAGATTCATCCACGCAGCGATGGCCGCCTGCGCGTCCTTGGTCTGCTGCGCCTGCTGGTAGGCCGAGCCGGGGGTCGTGTTCTTCAGGTTGTCGAGGACCTTCACGCCCGAGACGCCCGAAGCGAAGGCGTAGTTGGTCCAGCCGCCGCCGCCGAGGAACTCGTCGGTACCCTGACCATCGGAAACGCCGTTCATCGCGTCCTGGAGGATACCGGCCTGCATGTAGCCGAACACCGCCAGCTGGTAGAAGTTGTAAGCGCCGCCACCGAAGATGGCGCTGCCGCCTGAGGCGAGGGTCGCGTTGCTGACCTGGGTCTTGAACCAGTTCGCGCGGAGCGTGACCTTGTCGTTCAGGGTCGTGATCACGATACCCTTCTCACGGGTGGAGCCCTGCGGGTTAGCAATGATATCTCCGAGCAGGTTGCGCCGCGGGGCGTCCGCCTTGAAGTTGCTGGAGTCATTGTAGAGCACGCTGACCTTGGTGCCAAGCGGCAGGCGGTCAGTGAGGAGCTTCGGCAGGTGGTAGACTCCGCTCCAGTTCCGGCTCTGGCCAGCGGCCTCGCGGTAGCTCTTCGGGTCGAGCGAATAGTCGAGCGCCGCCACACCGGTCGTCGCGTTCTTCGGAGCGGCGGTGGCGAGATTCGACACCGTATCGCGGCGCCAGCCGAAGGTCGGCACAAGGTCGCCGTTGAGCAGGTAACCCTGCCACGTGAAGCCTTCCGACTTGTCCTCAAACTGCGTGCGTTCGCCACCGGTCACGAGACTGGAGTAGTCCGTCGGATTGCTCGCACGGAGCCAATTGACACCGCCCGTATCCCATCCCGCGTAGTTCGCGGGATTGTCCGCCTGCGTGCCGGTGACCTGTTTGTTCGTGTTGAAGTCCAGGTAGGTGAACGGTGCCGTCTTGTCGACCGATGGCGGCGCGATCCAAGTCTGCTTGAAGTACTTCACGACGTTGTTCGAGCCGGGCTCGAGCTTTACCCGGATGCGATCGAGGTTCGCGCCAGCGGCCGATCCAGCGTTCTTCAGGCTCGGGCCCGTGTAGTAGAGCCAGTCGTACTGGCGAGTGCCCACCAGCGCTCCGACCGACTGGGCGCTCAGACCCAGCATCGAGATGAGGTCCGGCGTGGTCGCATGCTGCGCCCACAGCACCGTCTGTCCATCCTTCGTGTCTTCGGCCACCAAACCGGTGAATACGCTACGGCCGATGACGCGGCTGACGATATTGTCGCCGATCAAGTCCTTGGAATTGAGATCTGCGGTCAGGATCGCCCGCTTGCTCGTGCGATCGATCTGCTGCTTGAAGTTGCCGATCGAGTCGGTGCCGGTGACGTAGGCGCGGCCGACGTTCGGATTCGTGCTGCCGTCAGCGTAGGTCTGGTTGACCTCGACGCCGATCGAGTAGTCCGAGCCCGTGAGCCAACCGACCTGGCCGCCGAGGTAGGACTGGCGATCGTAGGTGAGGTTGAGCGCGATGCGATCCTTGAAGAACGTCTGCTGGAAATCGAAGTTCTGCGCGTCCCAATCCTGCCACTCGCGCTTGTTGTCGCCGTCGAGCAGGTTGTTGTAGAAGTCGTACACCGTCGAATCCGTCAGCACCTTGTCGAGGAAGAAGGCGCCGCCCGGGATCTTGGTGCCGAGCGCGTACTGCGAGTACGTGGGGACGGCGAGCGGACGGTAGGCCTGGCTGTTGAGGCCCGGGATACCCGCGTTGATCATGCCGACGATCACGCCGGTCGGTGTGTTGCTGTACCCCGGGATGACGCCTGCGGAATTCGCTCCATTGTAGAACGAGCGGACGTCGACCGTGCTGGTGAGGCCTTGGAACGACGTATTGCCGCCTGGCTTGTAGAGATCGAGGGTCTTGTTGCCCGTCGCGAGCGAACCGTTGCCCGGCGAAAGCGTGTTGATCGTCGCCTTCTGGTACGGATCCTGGAACCACGGCGTGATGCGGTCACCCGGGGGCAGCATGCGCGGGTTGTTGGACGTCACGTCACCGCGCTCATATTTCACGCGGAAGGATGTCTTGTTGTCGTTGCCGAAGACCTTCGGGTCAAAACGCAGCGCGCCGTAGACGCGGCGCTGGTCGTTGAAGGCCGGCTCCTGCTGGAACTTCTTGCGGTCGTCCACCGCAGCCACGCGGATCGCAAGCTGGTTCTTCAGTAAGACGTGATTCAGGTCGAGCGCGTTGCGGACGGAACCATACTGGTCGACCACGTTCTCGACGCGGTAAGCGCGCTTGAACGAGGCATCGTTCGTGCTCGCATTGATGATACCGGCCGGACTGCCGACGCCGAAGAGGATGGAGTTCGGGCCGCGCTGCAGATCGATGCGGCCCACATTGAAGCTGTCCCACGGAATGTCCGTGAGGAAGTAGTCGCGCGTATTGTCCGCGGAATCGAGACCACGCACACGGTTGTTCGAGCTCGGATTGATGAGCGTCTTCGCCTCATTCGGCACCTTCACGCCGCCGAAGCCGGAGAAGTTGCCCCCGAGACCACCGACTTCGGTGCTCGGCGTGTAGACCAGAAGGTCTTGGTTACCGGTGACGCCGGTATCGCGGAGAAATTGCTTCGTGACGACGCTGATCGCCGAGGCGGTATCACGCAGGTCGGTGCGGATGCGGGTGCCGGCGAGCGTGCTATTGGCTTGGTAGCCCTCGTTGTCCTCCACCTCAACCATGAACGGGGTGAGAACAATGGCTTCATCTTCTTCTTTTCCATCGGGACGGCTGGAAGCCGAGGACGAGCTGACCGCTTGGGCGGACAGCGCGACCTGAGTCAGCAGCCCGAGCAAGACCAGGGCGAGCCGGTCAAGGGGCGGTGCGGAGTAGCGCTTGTGGTTTGGCATGGAGGTGTCGGGGTTACGGAAAAATCAGCCGAAAAACGGGGAAGGAGGGGCGATCCGGCGCCGAAGAAGGGCCGGCGCTGGGGTAGGCGCAGCACGCTGCATTGGTAGGATTTCACATTTCGATTTCTCTCACCGCAAAGAAAAATCAGCAATTCGCTCATTTCGCTCAGCTCCGGTCAAGGGTCAGGCACTAGCGGTCACCCCCTGCACGATCGTTATCCCTCATCAACCACGACACCGTCGGACCCGGCGGGCGGAGTGAACGGATGCAGTCGCGCCTTGCGCCGATAGCCTAAATGATCAAAATTCACACCATGAAGTTGACTCTTGCAAACCAAGCTCAGCACGCAACTGCGGCGATCCACGCGAGGACGCTCCCATGAGCCGATGGCGCCCTCTGGGAGACGGGGTCTCGGTGTTTGCCTGTAGCTGCAATGTTTACGCCCTGAACGGCGGAGAGGGCCGATGGCTCCTGATCAATGCGGGCAGCGGCGGGGCGGCGGACCACCTGGCAGAGTTGGGGCCGATCCGCGAGATCGCGGTGCTCCTGACTCACCACTTCCGCGATCACGCTGGCGGGGCGGCGCGCCTCAGGGCGTGCGGCGCCCGCATTTTCGCGCCGTTCGGCGAGCGCGCGCACCTGGCCGGGAGGCAGGAAGCGATGCGCGAGGCGCAGCAATTCTTCCTCTACGAGCTCACATGGGACCACTTCGCGCCGTCGACCCCCGTTACCGTGGATGCCTGGGTACGGGACTACGAGCGCCTCGCCCTCGCCGGCTTCTCCGTGGACGTGATCCCGGCGCCCGGCCCGACCCTCGGAGCAGCGGCCTACGTCGTCTCGCGGGCGGGAATGCCGCGTACCGCCTTCACGGGTGAGCTCCTCCACTCTCCCGGAAAGGTCGCCCGCATCTCGCCCTTTCAGTACAATTACAACGATCTCACCGGCCTCGAGAACGTGGTGCGCTCAGCGGAGCGTGTGCTCGACGCCGCGCCGGCCCGCGTCCTGCCGAGCCTGGGTGAACCCATGACGGACTACGGGGCGGCGCTGGATGCGCTGCGGCTCCACGCGGTCGGCTTCGAGCAGGTCCAGCCCGGCGTCCTCGAGGGCGTCGCCTCCCCGGCCCGACACGGAATCGAGAAGGTATTACCGCGGCTCTACCGCGCGCAAAGCAGCGCCGCCGAAACCCACTTTGTCGTCGGGCGCTCCGGCCGGATTCTCGCGCTCGACTACGGCTACGACACGTTCGGGGTGAAGTTTCCCGCCCGGCTCGCGTGGTGGACGAGACGCCCGCTTCTCCACAGCCTCGCCGCTCTCAAGGAAGAGATCGGTACCGACCGAATTGATACGGTGATCGCCACCCACTACCACGACGACCATGTGGTGGGGGTGCCGATGCTGCAACGCCTGCAGGGAACCGAGCTCTGGGCCGGAGAGAACTTCGCCGACCTCCTCGAAAACCCCGGCGACCACGACCGCCCGTGCCTCTGGCCGGAGCCGATGCGGGTCCACCGCCGTCTCCCGCTCGGGAAGCCGTTCCAGTGGGATGATGTCACGATCACGCTGCACCCCATGACCGGCCACACCGAGTTCTCGACCCTGATCCTGCTCGAGTACGACGGTCATCGCGTCGCGCACACCGGCGATCAACTCTTCTACCTCGACCGCACCACTCGACGACTGGTTCCCCCCGGGCCCACCGCCGGCGTGTTCACGAATCACGTGTATCGAAACGGGCTGGCGCTCGGTGGCTACCGCGAGTGCGTGCGCCACCTCCGCGACTTTGCTCCGGACGTCATTCTGAGCGGACACTCGAGCCCTTACCGGCCCGATGCCCAAACCTGGGCGCAACTCGAGACCGCGGCGGTCGCCTTCGACACCCTCCACACCGCGATCATGCCACTCGGACACGACGACGTCCACTTTGGCGCGGACTCCTGTGCCGCCAAACTCCTTCCCCGCCAACTCGTCATCGCCCGGGGCACGCGGCAAGCGGAGGTCCGAGGCTGGATCCGTAATCCCCTGCCCCATGCGGCCACGGCAAACCTGCGGTTACGCGTTCCAGGACAGGCGTGGTCGGGCGAACCCTGGTCTCTTGCTCTCGGACCCCGCGAGCGCAAAGCCTTCTCCGGCCAGATCGCCCTTCCCGAATCCCTGACGGGACGGGAATTAATCACGCTTGACCTTACCGTGGAGGACAGAGGTTTTGGCGAGGTGGCTGAGGCTTGGATCGAAACTCGCTGAACCACCTCATTCATGGCTCGCTCCTCTGCCCTCGCCACTCGTCAGGAACGGATCTTGGAGATTCTCCAGTCCAAAGGCGCCTGCACCTACGCGGAACTGCAGGCGATCCTTGGGGTATCGTCGATGACCGTGCGGCGCGACGTCGATCGACTGGCCGAGCGCGAGGCGCTGATCAAGACTCTGCGGGGAGCGCAAGCCGCTCAAGTGCCCCAATTCCTGCTGGAGACTTCCCTCTCCTCGCGCATTGGCGTCAATCAGGCCGAGAAGGAAGCGATCGCAACCAGCGCCGTCGCCCTGATCGAGCCGCAGCGCACCCTCTTTCTCGATGGCAGCACGACCTCCATCGCGCTGGCCCGCCGCATCGCCAAATTCCCGTTCAGCCTGTCGGTCGTGACCAACTCAGCCATCATCGCCATGGAGATTGGCGCCGCGAGCCAGATTCGAGTGATCTGCGTCGGCGGCGAATACGACGCGCAGAGCGCCTCCTTCGTCGGCTCCCTGGCGGAGACCAACTGCGCGCACTTCTACATCGACACCGCCTTCATCTCGACGAAGGCCTTCGTGCCGGGAGACGGCACGTATGAGTCCTCCATGGCGACTCTGCGCATCAAGCAGATCGTCGCCAAGCAATGCGGCCGGATGGTGCTGCTCGCCGACTCCTCCAAGTTCGGCAGCCGTGCCCTGTGCAAGGTGCTGGACGCCCGCTCGATCCACACCGTGATCACGGATGAGGGGTGCCCACGAGAGGCCGTGGACACGATGCGGTCGCTGGGTCAGGAAGTAATCCTCGCCCGAAGCACGCTCTCGGCGGAGGGCTGACCCTCTCCGAGCGCAACGACGCTCACCGCCTCAGCCGCGCACGATCGCCGACGATCGTCTCCAGACCGGCTGCCCCGCCCCGCGTCCACCGCAGCGAGCCGCAGGTAAGGACCGAGTCCAGACCACGAGTCAGCCGCGCGCGCCTCGCTCGCACCCAGTGCAATCGGATGGCGACACTTCAGATACTCCTAAGCCGCACCCCGGCAAGCTTATCGCAACCACAGTGCGCACTCGCGTGAGAAAAAACCCCATTACAGTGCAATATTTTCT
>JACCDG010250372.1_pt1 | contig 18087 bp, 8 predicted proteins | sample 7442471 | NCBI WGS metagenome assembly JACCDG01 (sample SAMN15323444, study PRJNA562643) | freshwater metagenome | isolation source: river surface water | place: USA:Blue River Watershed | collected 2017-08-17 | reverse complement strand
GCTCGCCGGTTACAAGCGCATCGTGGGCCGGGGCTTTCTCGAATTTTTCGGAGACCAAGGCGGCTTCTACCGCGTGCTCAACGTGCATCCTTCCCTCTTGCCGGCTTATCCCGGCCTGGGCGGCTACGAACGTGCCTTCAACGAAGGCGTGAAGGTGAGCGGCGTGACGGTGCACCTCGTGGACGCCGGCCTCGATACCGGGCTCTGTGTTTTGCAAAAGTCCTTCGAGCGGGACGACGACGACGACCTCGCCCGCTTCACGGCGAAAGGGCAGAAGCTCGAACATAAAATTTACTCCACGGCGCTCGACCTCGCGGCCGCCGGGCGGATCCGAATCGAAAGCGAAGGCAAGGCGCGCTGGGTGAGCGTGAGCGCCAAAGGAAGGAAAGCATGAAAACTGGGGTGGCGCGGATAGAGGTTAGGGAACTCGATTGCAACGCGCGCGAGCAGCGCTACGCGGTGGGAGCGAGGCAGCACCTGCGGGTGCCGGTTTACGGCACGGAATCCGTGGAGCTCTTTTGGGCCAAATCCGCCAGCGGCGCCGAGATCCCGCTGGAGGAAGCCAGCCGCTGGGGCGAGAGCATCTTCTCGGACTCCGTGCTGCAGGAGTTCCAGCTAAGCCATAACCCCAATTTCCGTTTTTCCGGCGCGGGCACCCTCACTCCCGCCTACGTGGTACAGGTGCGGTTTCTTCCCGGCGTTACGGATAACGTAGGCCGCACGGCCACCGAGGCGCTCCACCTGTTCAGTCCCTGGGCGAAAGAGCACGGGGTGAAGGTTTATACCGGCAAAGCGATTTATTTTTACGGCGATCTCTCCAAGGCCGAAGTGGAAAAGGTGAGCCAGGAAATCGTCGGCAACCCCCTGATCGAAGACATCCGCGTATTTCCCTGGGCCGATTACTTCGTGGACGCCCGCTTCGAAAACCAAAGCGTACCCGAGGTGCAGCTCGCCGGGGAAGCGAAGGTGGAGATCATTTCTCTCGACATCGACGAGCGCGCCCTCGAGCGCCTGAGCCGCGAGCGCTGCTGGGCACTCTCCCTGCAGGAACTGCAAACCATCAAGGCCCACTACGCCCGCGCCGAAGTGCGCGCGCACCGCGCGGATTTCGGCTTGCCCGCCGATCCCACCGACGTGGAAATGGAAATTCTCGCCCAAACCTGGAGCGAGCATTGCAAGCACAAGATTTTCGGCGCCGAGATCGATTATACCGAGGAAGATATTCCGGAGGGCTATCCGAAGTTCGGCGCCTTCACCGTGCGCTCCGTGTTCAAAAGCTATATCCGCAAAAGCACCGAGGAGATCCAGGAGGAGCGTAGGCTTCCTTGGCTGGTTTCGGTGTTCACCGATAACGCCGGCGTGGTGCGCTTCGACCCAAACGTAGATCTCTGCATCAAGGTAGAAACGCACAATAGCCCTTCGGCGCTCGATCCCTACGGCGGCGCCCTCACCGGCATCGTGGGCGTGAACCGCGACGTGCTCGGTTGCGGCCTGGGCGCGCGGCCGATCGCGAATACGGACGTATTTTGCTTTGGCACGCCCGATTGGCCGGGACTTGGCGAAGAAAAGGAATTGCCCGAAGGCTTGAAACACCCCCGGCGGATTTTCGAGGGCGTGCACCTCGGCGTGGAAGACGGCGGCAACAAGAGCGGGATCCCCACCGTGAACGGGGCCTTCGCGTTCCACCGGGATTTTTCGGGTAAACCCCTCGTGTTCTGCGGCACCATCGGGGCCATGCCCCCGCAATTGCCGGATGGCCGCGCCGGCGCTTCCAAGGGCCAAAAACCGGGCGACGCCATCGTGATGGCCGGCGGCCGCATTGGTAAGGACGGGATCCACGGCGCCACTTTCTCCTCGATGGAGCTCACGCAATCGGCGCCGGCCACGGCCGTGCAGATTGGCGACCCAATCACGCAGAAACGTCTCGCGGATTTCCTCCTGGAAGCGCGCGATCTCGGCCTTTATTCCTCGCTCACCGATAACGGCGCGGGCGGGCTCTCCTCGAGCGTGGGAGAAATGGCCACCGGCACGGGTGGCGCGCGGCTCGACGTGACCCACGCGCCCGTGAAGTACCCGGGCCTCCAGCCCTTCGAGCTCGTGGTGAGCGAAAGCCAAGAGCGCATGAGCTTCTCGGTGCCGAAAGAAAAACTCGAAGCGTTTCTCCAACTCGCCAAGCGCCGAAACGTGGAAGCGAGCGTGCTCGGCGAGTTCGACAGCAGCGGCTATTTCCGCGTGGACCACGGCGGCCGCACGGTGGCTTTGCTCAACCTCGAGTTCCTCCACGACGGTTTGCCGCCCATGATTCTCAAAGCGAAGTGGGAAGGGCCCAAAGAAGAGACTTGCTGGAGCCGCCGCCCGGAATTGCCCGAAGTACGGGAAACCGAGCTCAGCTCGCGCGCCCTCCACGAACGGGCGCTTTATACCCTGCTCGCGCGCTGGAATATCCGCTCGAAGGAAGATTGGGTTCGCCGCTACGACCACGAAGTGCAGGCCGCCACGCTCGTGAAGCCATTCGTGGGCGTAGACGCTAAGGGCCCGGGCGACGCCGCCGTGGTGTGGCTCGCGCCGCACGGGGGAGAAGAGAAAGCCGGAATTTCTGTTTCTTGCGGACTGCAACCCAAACTATCGCGCTTCGACGCCTATCTTAGTGCGCAACACGGGCTCGACGAGGCCGTGCGTAACGCCGTGGCGGTGGGGGCCGATCCCGACCAAATCTGCGTGATCGACAATTTCTGCTGGCCTGATCCCTTGCCCTCCGAGCGCAACCCCGACGCGAACCATAAGCTGGCACAGCTCGTGCGCGCGAACCGCGGCCTCTACGATCTCGCCAAGCTTTACGGCACTCCGTTCGTAAGCGGAAAAGATAGCATGAAAAACGATTTCATCGGCCGTGGGCGGCTGGGCAAAGAAGTAAAGATCTCGGTGCCGCCCACCGTGCTCGTAACGGCGATGGGCAAAGTACCCGACGTGAGCAAAACGGTGACGAGCGATTTCCAACGGGAAGGCGACGCCATTTACCTTCTCGGCCGCTCTTCGCGGGCGCTGGGCGGCAGCGAATTCGCCGACGCCTTTGATTTGCCCGCCAAGGCGGTGCTCCGCCACGCCGTGCCGGTGAACGGGCCAGAAAATCTGCGCCTCTACCGCACGCTTTTCCGCGCGATCGGCCATGGTTATCTGCGCTCTTGCCACGATTGCAGCGAGGGCGGGATGCTGGTGTCCCTCGCCGAGAGCTCGATCGGCGGCATGGTGGGCGCCGAAGTGGAGCTCGAGAAAATCAGCGGCGAGCTCAAGGAGTTCGGCGGCAGCCTGGCCGAATTTTTCTTCAACGAGAGCCCGGGGCGCTTCGTGGTTTCGGTGCCGCCCGAGCAGGAAGAGAATTTCCGCAAACTCTTCGCGGGCCAGCATTGCCTGCGCTTAGGCGAAACGCACGGCGAGATCATTCGTTTCGCGCGTCACGGCTTGGTGCTGCTCGACGTGCCGGTGCGGGAGGCCCGCCGGGCCTGGAGAGGGGAGGCCAAGTGAAGCAACCCAAAGTGCTAGTGCTAACGGGGGACGGGATCAACTGCGAGCGCGAGACCGCGCGGGCCTTTACGCTCGCCGGAGCCGCGCCCACGATTCTGCACGTGAACGATTTGCTCGAGAAGCCGCGGCGTCTCGGCGATTTCGAGGCCGCGGCCTTTCCGGGCGGATTCTCCTTCGGCGACGATCTCGGCAGCGGGCAAGTGCTGGCGATGAAATTGTCGTTGGTGATGGGGGAGGAGCTCCGCGCTTTCCTCGACGCCAAGAAACCCGTGATCGGCATTTGCAACGGCTTCCAAGCCTTGACCAAGCTCGGACTCCTGCCCGAGCCCTTCGCCAAGAGAAAGATGGCCCTCGCCCGCAATACGCAGGGGCACTTCATCGATAAGTGGGTCGAGCTCGAAGCGGAAAAATCTTCGGTGTGCATCTGGACGCGCAATCTCGCGGAGGGCGGAACTTTTGCTTTGCCGATGCGGCACGGAGAGGGGCGCGTAGTTTTCGCCAAGGGGGAAGAGGAAACCATCCATCGCACGCTCAGCCACGCGGGGCAAATCGTGCTCCGCTACGCCGAAGACGTGAACGGCTCGCACGGGCGCATCGCCGGCGTTTGCGATCCCTCGGGTTTGGTGTTCGGTCTTATGCCTCACCCTGAAGCTGCCGTGTCGCAGCTCCAGCACCCACGCAGCACCCGCTTAGAGAGCCGCACCGGGGAAGGCGTGGGCATGAAGTTTTTCAAAAACTGCGTTAGCTATCTGAGGGAGAAATGATGAATCCGGTGAAGATCCGTCGCGCTCTATTCTCGGTTTCGGACAAAGAAGGGGCCGTGGGCTTCGCCCGTTTCTTAGAGCGTCGGGGGGTGGAAATCCTCGGTACGGGCGGAACGATGAAAAAGCTCGTGGAGGCCGGCATCCAGGTTACGCCCATGGAGAAGATCACCGGCAACCCCGAAGCTTTCGGCGGCCGAATGAAAACGATCTCTTTTCCCTTCGCGAGCGCGCTCCTTTTTCGCCGCGATCACGCCGACGACGTGGCCACCGCCAAGAAAATGGGCGTGGATCCCGTGGACCTCGTGGTGTGTAACCTTTACCCCTTCCGCGAGGCGCGCGCGCGCGGCGCTTCGGATCCCGAGCTCGTGGAGGAGATCGACGTGGGCGGCCCCACCATGATCCGCGCCGCCGCGAAAAATCACGCGCACGTGGCCGTGGCCACCGATCCCGCGCAGTACGCGGCGTTGATGGCGGAAATCGAAGATGCGGAAGGCGCGCTCAGCCTCGACACGCGCAAGCGACTCGCGGTGCACGCCTTCCAGTTACTTTCCGCCTACGATTCCGCCATTGCCGCCGAGCTCGCGGGCCGCTACCTCGGCGAGGAGAACCACTATATTTCCCTCGACCGCGGCAAGAAGCTCCGCTACGGCGAGAACCCCCACCAGGGTGCCACTTTTTACCGCGACCCGCTTTTTCGTGGTCCCTCGATTGCCTCCGCCGATATCCTCCAAGGTAAACAGCTTTCCTACAATAATTTGCTCGACGCCGACGCCGCCCTCCGTTCCGCGAGCGACGCATTCCACGCGGCGGGTAGCGTGAAACCCGCCGTGGCCATCGTGAAGCACCTTAATCCCTGCGGACTGGCCGTGGGCAGATCCGCGCTCGAGGCGCTGGAGCTCGCCTGGGAGGGCGACCCGGTTTCCGCCTTCGGCGGCATCCTCTGTTTTACTACGCCCGTTACGAAAGAATGCGCCGATTGGCTGAGCGATAAATTCGTGGAGCTAGTGGTGGCACCCTCGGTGGAGGGCGATGCGCTCGCCGTGTTCGCCAAAAAGAAAAACCTCCGTGTACTGCTCTGTGCCCCCCGCCTGCCCGAGCAAAAGGAAAAAATGATCCGCTCGGTATTGGGGGGGGTGCTCGTGCAGGACGAAGACGAAGGCCTCGATCGCGAGTTCCGCTCGGTGACCAAGCGGCCCTTCCCCGAAGAAAAATTGCCGCTGGCGAGCTTCGGCGTGATGGCCAATAAGCATTTGCGCTCCAACGCCATCGCGCTCGTACGCGCGCATCGCAACGGAAATTTTCAGCTGGTGGGAGCGGGTATGGGCCAGCCAAATCGCCTCGATTCGATTCGTGCGCTCGCGGGGCCGCGCGCGGCGGCCAAGGGCCAGCTGGATGATCTCTTGCTCATCTCCGATGCTTTTTTTCCCTTCGCCGACGGAATCGAAGCGGCGGGCGAGCTGGGAATCAAATTCGTGGTGCAGCCGGGGGGCTCCATCCGCGACGACGAGGTGATCGCCACCGCCGATAAGCTGGGCATGGCGATGGTATTCACGGGGCGCCGGCATTTCCGGCACTGAGGAGGAAGCAATGGCGATTACGTACGCAGATTCTGGGGTGGATCGCGATAAGGGCGATCTCTTCGTCCAGCGCATCGAGAAGATGGTGCGCAGCACGTACAGCAAGGCCGTGAAGAGCGGGGTGGGGGGATTCGCGTCCCTCTACGAAATCGATAAGTCTCGGTACCTCGCGGCGGGCACCGATGGGGTGGGCACCAAGCTCAAGATCGCGCACCAGCTCGGCATTCACGATACCGTGGGAATCGACTTGGTGGCCATGTGCGTGAACGACGTGGTTTGTACGGGCGCGCGCCCGCTTTTTTTCCTCGATTATATCGGGTGCGGGAAGCTGGATATCTCCGCTTCCGAAGGCATCGTGAAAGGAATCGTGGACGGTTGCCGGCAATCCGGGGCGGCGCTCGTGGGCGGCGAAACCGCCGAGATGCCTGGCATGTACGACGACGGAGAATACGACCTCGCGGGTTTCGCCGTGGGCGAAGTGGCGAAGAAAGATCTACTTGATGGCTCTAAGTTGAAGGCGGGCGATGAACTCGTGGGCCTGGCCTCCTCCGGCCTGCACTCAAACGGTTTTTCGCTGGTAAGAAGGTTGTTGCGCGCGGAGGAAACCGATCTTCTTAAGCTCGCGCTTACGCCCACGCAAATTTACGTGAAAACCGCCCTGGACGTTTTGGCGGCGAAGAAGTTCGGAATCCGCGGCTTCGCGCATATCACCGGCTCGGGCTTTTACAATATCCCGCGCATTAATCCTAAGTTCCGCTACGTGATTTCTTCTTTGCCCGAAACACCGCGGATCTTCCCGATCCTGCAAGAGCGCGCGCGGCTCGACGCCCAGGAAATGTATTCTACCTTCAACATGGGCGTAGGTTTCGTGATGGCTTGCCAAAAAGGGAAGGCCGAAGCCTTGATCAAGTTCTTGGGCAAGAAAAAGCAGAAAGCGTTTTTGCTCGGCCACGTGGAAAAGGGCAAGGGAGAAGTCGCCGTGCGCGCCGCCGGCCACGATTTCACTTTGGTATAATTTGGCATTTCATATTTTCAGTTCGGGCGCCGCGTGGGAACAAGCCTACGCGGGCGCGATGGAATTTCTTCGCCGCGGCGAGGGGACGCTCTTGCTCGGCCCCGAGCTCGGGGATTCCCCATCGGAGTGGATCCGCGCCGGTTTTCTCGGCGAAAACCGCGTGGCCGTGGGCGCGCGCGTGCAGAAGTGGAGCGAGTGGGTTAAGGCGCGGGCTCGGCACAGCGCTTTGAGCTCGGGCCGCGGATTCAGTCCGATGAATTCCGCCGCGCTCCGGCAACAATTCCGGACCGCCGTGGCGAGCCTGGCCGAGGCAGGCAATTTTCATCACCTCCAGAAAGTTTGGGAAGAGGAAAGATTTTTTTCGGCGCTGATCAAGTGCCTGAACGAAGCACGCCGGGCTGGCCTCACCGACGTCGTGAGCATCGAGCGGGCGAAATATTTGTTACAGGCAGGCGCCGATCCCGTTACCAAGGAAGCCTACAGTGATCTCTGGAATCTCCTCGAGCATTACGAAACTTTGCTTAATCTCCAGGCCAGGGGTTTGCTCGACGATTCCGCGCTTCTGCGTTTGGCCACTGATTCCGCTTTCGCCTCGGAGCCGCTTTTTCTCCTGGGCTTTTCGAGTTTGGCGTTGCTCGAGGTGGAACTACTACAAAGCATCGCGCGCGATACCGCGGTTCATATTCCGCTCCCGCTGAGCGTGCCCACGATGCGCGCGGTGCTTAAAGAAAAGAACGCACCGCTCGAGCACACGGCCGCCCTCGCGCTGAGGGGCCTGGCCACGAATTTTCCCGGGGAATTGCACCTCGGGGAAGGGGCCGCCGCGGAGGCCCTTCCGCGCCGTCGTTTGCTTTCCGCGCATAGCCCGGCCGACGAAGCCCGCGCCGCGGCCGCTTTAGCGCGCGCTACTCAGGATCGCTTCGCCGAATTTCGCTTCGTTTTGCCCGATGGTTATTTCCGCGAGGGGGGCACGGCGGCGGCTTTTCGCGAGGAGCTCGGGCTCCCGGAGCACTTCGAGCTGCAAACCGCGCTGGCCCATCCGATTTCCCGGATTTTTTTCCACGTGCTCGAGCTGAAGGAGAAAGATTTTTCCCTGGGCCACGGCATTGAGTTTGCCCAACTCCTGAGCTTTTCTCGTCCCGAATTCGGCGATGTAGCTTCGCTCGCTTCGCGCGCGGGAGTGCGGAAGGGACTCTTTGACTGGCAAAGAAAGGGGGCGGCGCACCCCTTACTCGCGAGCTTCGCCCGCATGCTCGGCGAACTGGGCGCTCTATTGCCCGAAATCGGCACGGCCGCGCAGTTCGCCGAAGCCGCGGAAGAAGTCGCCAAGCTCGCCGGCATCGCCGAGCTCGCCCTGCGCGCGCCGGACCATTTGGCGGAGCGCGAAGCCCACGCCGCGCTGGCGGGAATTTTGCGGAATGCGCAATTGCTGAAAACTTCCCTGCGCGGAGAACTCCGTTTCCCCGATTGGCTGAAGGAACTCAAGGCGCTGCTCGAGGCGGGCCAAGTGGCGGAACGCCCGAGCTTCTTTCCCCAAGTGCAGTTTTACCGTCTCCACGAATGGCTCCCGCCCGCCGGCGAGCATTGCCTCACGATGGTGCTCGGGCTGCACGCGGGCGCCGAGCCCGGGCGCACCTTCAATTTCTATTTCGAGGAGCGCGCGCGCCGTAAGCTCTCGGATTTTCTTTTGCCCACGCGCGTGCAGGAAGATTTATCTTTTCTCGATTCCCTCGCGCGCACCGCCGTGCGTGGGGAGGTGCTTTTTTCCTACGCGCGCCACGATAGCCTCGGCAAGGAGCGGGAGCCGAGCTGGGTGGCCGAGCCGCTCGGCCTCGTGGCGGGCGAATGGCCCGAAGTGGCGCCCGAAAAGCAGTTCGCTGAATGGCGCCCGATCGAACGGGTGCGGGTGCCCGGGATTCACTTCGATCATTTTTCCGCCAGTCTGTTCGAAACTTATAAGGAATGCCCGTTCAAGGCCTTCGCCGAGCGTATCCTGCGTCTTAAGGATAAAGTGCAGGAAAGCGCGCTCGATGTGAGCCGGATCGCCGAGGGCGCGCTCGTGCACAAAATCCTCGAGCTTTATTACCGCGATGAGCAGGGCAAGGAAATCGCCGAGCCTCCCCGGCGCGAAGAGGCGCTGAAACGCTGCTTGGAGAAGGCACGTAGTTTACCGGAACTGCGCGTGGAATACTTCCGCGGCAGCGAATCCCTGCTCGAAGCCCAGCTCGCGCGCCTTCTCCGTACCCTGCTCGATTTCGTGAACGCGGATGCCGCTTACTATTCACGGTTTCCGTTCTTCGGCCAGCCCGAAACCGAGAAGGAAGTGGGCGGGATGCTCGGGCCCTTCCGTTGGGAGGGCAAGATCGATCGCGTGGATATCGACGAGGAAGCCCGGCGCCTCGTGGTGGTGGATTACAAAATCGGATCGAGCACGCCGAAAAGCGGCGAAATCAATGACCTCAAGAAATTCCAGCTCCAGCTGTACATGGACGCCGCGGAAGCGGAAAAGCCGGGATTCGAAGCGGCCGGGGCGATCTACGCCAGCGTGGCCACCGGGGAACGCACGCAGGGAGTGGTGCGAAAAGATCTCAACGCCGGCGCGAAAGGGCCGAGACCCGGCGAGCGAAAATATTTTTCCTTCGGCGGTGCCAGTTCCGCTCTGCATACGGAGGAGGGCTTCCGCGATTTGCGGGAACGCACCCGCGGCGAGGCCATGCGCCTCGCCATGAATATATCGGAGGGGGATTTCGCGGTAACTCCCCTCGACGAAGAAGAAAGTTGTGGCCGCTGCGCGATTCGCCCCGCGTGCCGTATCCGTGAGCTCCGTGCCCCGGCACGCGAGCCTTTTCCCCGCCTGGCTCCGGCGGAGTTGGTGGCTTTGCTCGGTGAACCGGCCGCCCTCCCGCAGGAAACGATCATGGCCAAGGGCTTCAATCCCGAGCAACGAGACGCGCTCCAGCGCCGCGGTTCGCTCGTGTTTATCGAGGCTTCGGCCGGCACCGGGAAAACCACCGTGATCGCCGAACGGATCCGCGCGTTCCTCAGCGAGCGGCGGACGAAGGAGCCGCTGCCGCAGGCGGTGGAAAAGTTCGCCGCCATCTCCTTCACGGAAAAATCCGCGCAGGAATTGGCGGCCCGCGCGGCCAAACTCCTGCTCGCCGATCCCGCGCTCGGCCCGCAAGTGGCCGCGCAGGCGCGCCAGCAAGTGAGCACGATCCACGGTTTTTGCCGCCGAATCATCAACGACTTCCCGGTGGAAGCCGGGATCAGCCCCCTGGCCGCCACCCTCGACCAAAAAGGCGCCGAAGGCTTGCTCGCCGAAACGGTGGAGGAATTTTTTCTCTTTCCCGAAAAAAGCGACCTCTTCCACGCCGCTTTCCTCGATTTTTCCCGGGCGCGCGTGGAGGAAATTCTGCTCAAGCTCCTGCGGGAAAGTGCGCTCATTCGCGAAGAAGTGGCGGCCTTCCGCGCCGGGGCGGGCGCTCCCAAGATTTTTCCGGAAGGCGCCGCGCGCGAATCGCTCCTGCGCCTGCTCGACCTCGCGGATCGTCTGGCCGCCCTTTACGAGAAGAAAAAGCTCGAGCGTAACGTGCTTGATTTCGGCGATCTCGAAGCCCTGGCCCTGAAGGTATTAGCGCACGAGCACGCCCGCGTCTATTACCGTGAGCGTTTGGAGCTCCTCCTCGTGGACGAGTTCCAGGACACAAATTCCATCCAGCGCGCCATTCTCGATGCCGTGGCGCGGCCGGAGTCCGCCAATCTTTTCGTGGTGGGCGATGCCAAGCAATCGATCTATCGTTTTCGCGCGGCCGACGTGAGCGTGTTCCAGCGCATGCGCGCGCAGGCCGACGAGCGCGGACAACTCGTCACGCTTAGCCGGAACTATCGCTCGGCGAAGGAGATTGTGGAGCTCGCCAATAGCGTTACCAAGGCGATTTTGCCCGCCGCGGACGCCGATGCGCCGGATTTCGAGGCCGTCGATTCGCCCGCCATCGCGGAACGGCCGGGGGGTGGGAAAGTGGCCCTGGTGGAATACGGCGAGGCCGATGAGGCACCCCGGCTCGAGGAGGCTCGCCGCGCGGAGGCCGTGATGGTGGCCAATCTCGTGCGCGAGATCCGCGCTCGTCCCGGAAAGCCACCTTCGATTGCCATTTTGCTGCGAAAAATCGCCGGGAACGAAAATTTTCTCCGCGCGCTCGCCGAAGCGGGCATCGCTTTCCGCGTGGGGTCGAGCCGCGGTTTCTACGGGCAAATCGTGATTACCGATTCGATCGCGCTGCTGCGCGTGCTCTTCGGGGCGAAGAACGACGTGGCCCTGCTCGCGCTGCTCCGCTCACCGTGGGTGGCGCTGAGCGATCCGCGGATTTTCGAGATCCAGCAAAGGGGAGAGCCACTGGCCGCGCTCGGCGAGAAGTTACGCGAGCCCGATGCGCCCTGGCTCTTCGCGATCCGCGCCCACGCCGCCCACGCTTCGGTTTCGGGGATTCTCGAGCGCGCGTACCGCGATTATCCCATGGGCCGGCGCGAGCTTCTCCAATCGCGCAAACTACTGGCGATCGTGCAGGGCCTCGAAGCCGAGGGCAAACCGCGCGCCGAGATTCTCGAGTTGCTCTCCACTTGGGCCGGCTGGGCCCGCGAGAACGAAGCGATGGACGATGCGCCGATGCCCGAGCCGGGAGGAGAGGGAACCGTGCAGGTGATGACGGTGCACGCGGCGAAGGGCCTCGAATTCGACGTGACCATCCTCGCCGACCTCGTGGGCAGGCTCAAGGGCGATAATTCCCCGTTACGGATCGTGCGCGGCGCGGGCATGGTGCTCAAGCTCGAAGGGGAAGAAAAGAGCGCGCCCTACAGCGAAATCGGCCGCGAATCACAGAAGCGCGAGCTCGCCGAGCTAAAACGCTTGTTCTACGTGGCGCTCACGCGCGCGAAGAAGGAGGAATATATTTTCTCCCGCGCGCGTTCCAGGGCGCCGAAGAAGCGAAGTGGGGGAACTGCGGGCACTTTCTCCGCGCAGCCGAGCTCGAGGGGAAAGTCGAGCGGATCGACGGCAACGAGCGCTTTGGCTTGCCCGCGCGGGCGGCGGAGCCACGTGTGGCGGCGAGCGAAGGGGCCCGTTGGCCGGCGCGTCCGGAGTTTGCGAGTTTCCGCGGCTCGAGCGTGACGAAGCTCGCTTCCTTCGAGTACTGTCCGGAATTCCATCGCCGTAAAGTAGTGCAAGGCTGGGACGATCAAGTGGTGGCGTTGTGGCCGGTGCCCGCGAAACTTCGCGGCGCGCGTACGGGCGGCACGCGCGGCGGCGACCAGGGGAAAGATTACGTGGCGCGTTTGCTGCGTAAGTTGAAAATCGAGAATAAGGAACGGGGCGTGGCGCTCCACCGCGTGCTCGAGCGCACCCGGCTCGGGGAATTCGCTCCCGCGCAGGTGCTACTGTGGTTGAAGGAGGCCTACGAATCCCAGGGGGCCGACGTGGAGCTGGAAGAATTCCACGAGCTCGCCGATCACGATCTGAATTTACTGCAAAGATTTTTGGATTCGCCGCTCGGGCGGGAGCTCTTTTCCCCGGAAGTGGAAGCTTTTCCCGAGCTGAGCTTCCAGTGGAATTTAGACCACGCCCACCTGCAGGGATCCATCGATCGGGTGATCCGCAAGCCGAACGGCGATTGGGTGGTGGTGGATTATAAAAGTTCCGTGCTCGAGGAAAGCCTGGCGGAATACCGCTTCCAGGTGCAGGCCTACATGGCAGCGGTTAGCGCGTACGCAAAAGAAAAACGAGGCCAGGAGCCGAAGGTAGAGGGTTTCCTCGTGGATCTTTATTCCTGTAAGAGTGTAAGCGTGTCTAACGATCCGCACGAGGCCACGGAAATCCTGCGGGAGAATCTCTCGCGGGTGCGCGAAAGCTACACGCAGGCGAGTAAGCGCACTCACTTTATTCAGGGCGGATTGCTCGGCGGAAAACATTGTTTGAAATGCACCTATCGCTTCCATTGTGAAATCGGTCGGGAAATAGGCTAATATTTATCAGAGAGCAAAGCCCTAAGCCCGCGTGATCCTTTAGTAGTTGTGCGGCCTTTGCTCGTGCGAACCACCATGGATGGGGGAGTGATATGTTGTTCCGATTCTCTTTCGCGGCCGTTGCGCTATTCGTTTTTCTTACCGGCTATTCCGCGCCAAGCTACGCGCTGCCCGATGAGGCTCCCGCGGCTGACACCGAGCGTGACGAGTATGATTTCTCCTGGCTAGATCCCGAGAAGAAAATCTACGTAGTGCAGAACCGCAAGTATACGAAGGCCAGCCGATTAGAGATTTCCACGAGCTACGGCGTGGGCATGGGCGAAACCTACCGCACGCAGCGCACCTGGGCCGTGCGCGGCATTTTCTATCTCAGCGAGCACTTCGGCGTGAGCGGTTTCATGCTGAACAACAACAATACCGAGAACGATACCCTAGTGCAGATCAAGCAGGTAGCGAATCGGGCGCCCGAGGTGCGCGATACGAACAAGTACTATGGCGGTTCGGTAATGTGGCTGCCCTTCTACGGCAAGCTGAATATGTTCAATCAGATCTTCTATCTCGACTGGCACTTCGAGGCGGGCATCGGCTCGGCGAATACCGAGCTCGATATCAATACCAGCGTTAACGGAGCGCCGATCATCGTTAACGATACCTTCAGCGCCTTCCACTGGGGTTCGGGCTTGAAGTTCTTTATCACCCGGCATTGGCTGGCGCGCCTGGATTTCCTGGCCACCTACTATAAAGCCAGCAATGGCCTCACTACCTCGAGTGGCTCGATCGCCAAGGAAGAGACTTACGACAATTACTATCTCACCTTGGGCGTGGGCTATACATTCTAGAAACGGACCACGGAGGGTCACGTGATGAGTAAGAAAACTTTTTTACTGCTGGCTGCGCTCCTCGGCGGCGCCGCGCACGCCGCGGAATATTCGCCCGAGGCCTATATGCAAGAAGGTCTGCGCCACGAGCGCCGCGGCCAATACTTCCAGGCGGCTCGCTACTATTTCCAGGCTCTGCAAAAAGCGGGAGACGGCCGCCAGAAATCTCTCGCCTACGCTTACATCAGCAACGCCCTCGTGGCGAATAAGCTCCCGCAGTCGGCCACGTATTTCTTTCTCAAGGCGCTCGGCACCGGCGATGATCAAGTAATCCGCGTGGCGCTCCACTCCACAAAGGCGTTGGTAGATGCCGGCGGCACCGAGCTCTTTAAGAAGTACGTGCTGAAATACACTAAGGAAGATCAGTATCCCAAAGACCAGCGCGACTATTTCCTCTACTTCATCGCGCAGGACCACCTTTTCAACCAGCGCCCGAACGACGTGATCCGCTCGGTGAGCGACATGAGTTCGGATTTCGCGCGCTTTCCCTCCGCGCTCTTCCTCCGCGGCACCGCCCAGTTGATGCTCGGCAATATCGAAGCCGGCGTGAACGATTTCAAGAACTGCGCCCGCAACTACGATTCGCGGCGCTACGTGCGCGGCCAAACCAAAAACGAGCTCCAGGAACTACGCAACCGCTGCGTGGCGGGAGTGGCGCGCGCTTACTACCAGGGCAAGAATTACGTGGAAGCCGAGCGCTGGTACAACGACGTTGAGATCCAGAGCATGGTGTGGCCACAAGTGCAGTACGAGCAGGCCTGGACCGCCGTGGCCCGTGGCGACTACAACCGCGCGCTCGGCCGTCTCGTTACCTACAAGGCGCCCGGTCTCTCTTGGTTCTATGATTCCGAAGTGGAGATGCTGCGCGCGGTGAGCTACCTGCAGATGTGCATTTACGAAGACGTGGAGAAGGAATCCAAGGACTTCATGAGGAAGTACACGAAGGTGGGGCAAGAAATGAAGGGGCTGCTCGACGAAAGCGCCGGCGGATCCACCCGCAGTCTGGTGCGTCTCTTCCAGAAGGGCCTCTTCGCGATGACCAATAAAGTGCACAGCGAGAACCCGATGGACCAGGTGATGAACCGTTTCGTGCGCTCGCCTTACTTCGTGCAACTCGCCCGCACCGGCAACCGGGTGCGCGCCGAATCCAATTACCTGAATTCGCTGGGCGATGCCGGCAAGCGTGGCTTGGGCGGCATGCTCCGCGACGTGTTGGTATGGCGCTGGCAAACCGCCCAGGAAGTAGGCGGCGCTTTCGTGCGCGATCGTTTGGCCACCGAATACAAAAGCTTGCTCGCCAACGTGAGCACGGTGGACATCGTGAAGCTAGAAATGCTCCGCCGCTCCCGCGCCCAGGTGGAAAAGCTCGGCGATTCGGTGAACGTGGGGGAGGACGAGTTCGGCGCGAAGAAGCGCGGCTCCCTCGGGCGTCCGAGCCTGCGCGACAATCAGTTTTTCTGGAACTTCAACGGGGAGTTCTGGGCGGATGAACTAGGCGACTACGTGTTCGCGCTAAGACCGGAATGCTATTGAGATGAATAGAAAGCAAGCCCTACTACTAGTATCGCTTCTCTCCACCACCGGTCTGTGCGGGCCGGCGTTCGCCGTCACGGAGCAGGAGCTCGCGCAGTCGATGTCGCCCCAGGAGGCGAAGGTAGACAAGCTTCGCAACCAGGAAATCCACCAGCTCCAGCTCGTGCTCACGCGCTCGCAGCGCGGGGAGATGCAGCCCGACCTCATGCTCCGCTTAGCCGAGCTGTACACGGAGAAATATAAGCTCTATACCGCCCGCGAAGTTTCGAACTGGACCAAGCGCATGGACGTCTACCTCGCGCTTCCGCTCGCCCAGCAGAAGTACCGTCCGAAACCAGAGCCCGAAACCGCCTCTTCGCGCAAATGGCTCGCCAAGGCCGTGGACGTGTTACGCGCGATCCCGCTACAGAAAATTTCTTATAATCGCACCGACGAAGTTTATTATTTTCTCGGCTTCAACGAGTGGGAGCTCGGCCGCAAGAACGACGCGGTGAAGAGCTTCGAGAAGCTCACGGAAGCTTTCCCTGATTCCAAGTTTGTTTCGGAAGCCTACCGTTACCTCGGCGACCACGCCTTCGCGAACCGCGACTTCGCCAAAGCCGCGCGCTCCTACGAGCGGGCGGCCAAAACGGGCGCCGTGGCCACCCGTCCGCGCATTCTCTACGGGCTCGCCTGGGCCCGGTTCAAGCAGCAGAACTATAAGGCCGCCGTGAGCACGATGCGCGAAGCGATCCAGGTGGGGCGCGATAACCAGGAGGCCGCCAAAGTGGGCCTCGCGCTCCAGCGCGACGCCGCCGAATCGCTCGCGCTCTTCTATTCGGAGGGCGGCAACGTAGACGAAGCTTCGGATTTCTTTCTCGGCCTCTTCGGCGACAACGAAGGCAGCGTAGTATTGCGCAAGCTCTCCGACTTCTACCAGCGGCAAGGCAAGTACGCCAAGGCGCTCACGATCAATAAACAGTTACTGGCCCTCGGCGGTGCGGCCGCCAAGCAGGGCGAAGACCAGCGCTTCGAGATCATGGTGGCGAGCCTCAATATGGCGGCCACGCGCGGCGATCGCGAGAAGCAGGCCGCCCTTCTCAAAACGATGACGGCCGAATTCGTGACCAATTCGAAGGAACCCGCGCCCGACCGCGTGGAGATTCTTCGCGCGCAGGTTCGCAAGGCCGCCACCATCGCGCATAAGGAAGGCAATAAGTCGAATAACGCTAAGGCCTCCTACGCCCGCGCCGAAGAGCTCTACCGCCTCTACCTCACCGCCTTCGCCGGCCAGATCAAGAACGACGACGCCGCCGAAATCCACTGGTACCTCGCCGACGTTTGCAACCAGCTCGGCCGCCAGAAGGAAGCCGTGGCGGAGTATCGCCTGATCGTGGAGAACGCCGAAACCGATCCGGCCTACCGCAAATACCAGAAGGATTCCTCCGCCGCCATGGTGTACGCGATGGACGGCTACCTCAAGAAGCTCGACAAGCAAAAAGTTTCGAAGGCGGATGGCGACCAGGTGATCGCCTCGATCGACGCTTACGTAAAGGCATATCCCACCGATAAGGACGCGCCGAAATACCTCGCGCGTGCCGCCGGGATCTTGGTTACGAGCGGACGGATGAACGACGCGCGTCCGCGCTTGCTCGAAATCGTCGAGAAGCATCCCCGCTCGAAAGAGGCCATGGACGCCGCCGGCACCCTCATCAAGGACGCCGAGACCCGCAAAGACGAGCAGGAAACCCAACAGCTCGCGCAATCTTTCCTCGCCAACGAAGCGCTCATGGACCAGGACGACAAGGGGGCACTCAAGAAGAGCCTCGAATCCCTCATCGATCGCTCCAAGTTCATGAAGACGCAGAAACTAGAGGCCAATAAGGATTTCGCCGGCGCCGCCGAAGAATTCGAGAAAACAGCCGCGGCCGCGAAAGATCCCGAAGTGAAGATGAAGGCGCTGAATAACGCCGCCGTGAACTATGGTCGCACGGGCGATCACGCCAACGAATTGCGCGTTTACGAGCAGATTCTGAAGGCCAGCCCGGGCAACGAGCAGGCCGAAAATTCGATGCTCGGCATCGCCAACGAGCATTTCCTCTCGGGCCGCTACAACGAGGCCGCGGACGTATACGAGCGTTTCTACCGCGTTTATAAGCCGAAGCTCGCTGCGCTCAGGCCGAACGCGCAGAAAGAAACTCTCGAGGCCCTCCGTTCGGCCGCCTTGCTCCGCCGCGCGCTGAAGCAGAACGATAAGGCCGCGGAAGACTTCAAAGACCTCGTGGAGGCCGCCAACAAGGGCCTCGGCACGGCCCGGGAAGCCGCGGCCGAGTTCCTCTTCGACGTCGCCCGTCGCCAGCGCGACGAAGGCAATATTACCGAAGCGATCCGTAGCTTCCAGAAGTACAGCACCGCCTTCCCCGATGGCCCTCACGCCGTGGGCGCCACGATGGAATCGGCGATGCTTTACGTGCAGTTGAAAGAGGAAGAGAAGGCGCAGAACTACTACCGCGCCACGATCTCGAAGGTGAAGGGCAAAGGCGCCAAGGCCTCTACCGAAGACCTCGGCTACGCCGCGCGCGCGCGTCTCGAGTTGCTCGCGCCGCTAGAGGAAGCCTACGATAAAGCCCCCATCCGCTTGCCCGAGAAACAGATGCAGGCCGACATCAAAGCCAAGCTCGCCGCGATGGAGCGCCTCAATAAGGGCTACGTGGAAGTGATGGAGTTCGGCGACGGACAGTGGGGCGTGGAAGCCTTCCGCCGCATGGCCATGGTGTACCGCAACCTCGCGCAGAAATTCGAGC
>JACCDG010000897.1_pt1 | contig 18090 bp, 19 predicted proteins | sample 7442471 | NCBI WGS metagenome assembly JACCDG01 (sample SAMN15323444, study PRJNA562643) | freshwater metagenome | isolation source: river surface water | place: USA:Blue River Watershed | collected 2017-08-17 | reverse complement strand
TAACTGCAAAATCGTCTCATGCTCATGAAGAAGGTATTAAAGGCGCAAAGGCAATAGCATTAGCTGTTTTCATGGCAAGAAAAGGCTTTTCTAAAAAGGATATAAAAGCTAGAATCGAAAAGCTTGGTTACAAGGAAATTTCTTGGATTAATGTTGATCTACACGATCAATTTGATGCAACGTGCCAAGGAACTGTGCCGCAAGCGATTTGGGCGTTTATTATGTCTAATAGCATGGAAGACGCGATTAGAAGGGCTGTTTGGATTGGCGGGGATGCAGACACGCTTGCGGCAATGGCTGGAGCGATTGCGCATGCTTTCTATTATAGAGATAAACCGATTGAGGAAGAGTATGTAAAAATAGTCTTTGAAAGACTTCCTAAAGAGCTTGCGGACATTGTAAAGCAATTCATGGCACAACATGTAGATCGGGACTTTATTACAAGTGTTGAACAGTCCAAAGACGCATTGGAGTTGACAGAAAACAGAATGGATAACTATTTGTGGAAAAACAAAGAACCTTATAAAATTCCGGAAAAACCACTTGCTTTATCTCAATGAAGTGTTATAATGTAGACATGAAACAATCAATCTCCTTCTTTACATCGTTTAGAATCGCTTACCAGCGAAGTTGACGGAGTTTGTCTTTTTTTGAAACAACCGTTGGCTTCGCGCTAACGGTTTTTTTGTGTTTAAATTTTATGGGAACTGAGCTAGTGTGGTCATTCAGCAACCGCCTGAAGAGCGGAGTAATTCGGTTCGATTCCGAGAGTTCCCACCAATTTTAAAATTCCGCTCCTATGGTATATCTTGTTGATGTTTTAATTTCCGCCCTTATGTTTTTTAGCCATTCGATCCGTCCTGCTAATCTTTCTTTGTTTGTATAGGGTTCATCTACAAACCATGTTTTGGTTTCTGGATGTTTAAAACAAACGATAAACTCTCTTTTCAATGTGAATATTCCAAATTTCATACGCATTCCTCCTTTTTTGTCATTATACAGGACTTTATGATTGTTTCTAAATCTAGAAGGTTATTTATTTGTACAATGGAATAATACACCATGAAAATTTATCGCGTTTGTAGAAAGTCAACAGAAGAAAATTTTACAGAAGAAGACGCCATTCCAAGTGAATTACAAAAGGGAATGAAAGTTGAAAAAGAACATACAAATGACGACCAAGAGGCAAAAAAGATAGCTCTAGATCATTTGGCAGAAATCAAAGATTATTACACTAGATTAATTGAGATGGAAGACGAAGCAAAGTCTGATCAAGAATAATTACATAAAATAAACAATAAAAGGGGAACTATGATAAAAACCTATGTGTTAGATACCAACATTTTACTACAAGATTCTGATGCGATATTTAATTTCAAAGACAATAATGTGATTATACCAATAGGGGTGATTGAAGAATTAGACAGATTTAAAAAGGGAAATGATGAGATAAATAGAAATGCAAGATTGGTTTCTAGAAAGCTTGATGAACTAAGAGGCGAGGGTTGCGGACTCAGAGATGGCGTTAAGCTAAGTAATGGTGGCACGTTACGGGTTTGTTATAATGGAAATTTAAATTCCTTTTATAAGGAAGACAATGTGGATCTTCATGTTATAAAGATCGCGCAAGAAACAGTTAAAAAAGACGCGAATACTCCTTGCATTATTGTTAGCAGAGATGTTAATGTTAGAATCAGAGCAAATGCTTTGGGTTTATTAGCCGAAGACTATGAAGCGACTAAAATAACCGAAGATGATCTTGATTGTGGGTTTAGCGAAGTAGAGGTGGATCTTGATTTACTGGAAGAAATAGCAGACAGTGGAGAGATGGAGATAGATGGAATTACTCCCCTTGAAGGGTTTTATCCCAACCATTATTTCAATGTTTTAAATAAGGCTACCAATAGATCAATCATGGCAAGGATTTCAAGTTGTGGGCGCAAAATTATTATGCTTTCAAAACCTCCGAGCAAACTAAGTATTCGTGCCAAGGGGAGAGAGCAATCTTTTGTTATAGACGCATTGTTAAATCCAGATATAAACTTGGTCTGTATTGCTGGAAAAGCCGGAACAGGAAAGACGCTTCTTGCATGTGCATGCGGTTTTTATCAAACGATGCAGTTGGAAAAGTATGAAAAGCTTTTAGTTAGTCGTCCTGTTTTTCCAATGGGTAAAGATATTGGTTTCCTTCCCGGAGATATTGACGAAAAGCTTTCCCCATGGATGAGTCCGATTTATGATGCCTTTGATGTTTTAAAGGTAGGAAAAGGGATTGGAGCTAAAAAGTTTGTAGCAGATAATCCACAAATAGAAATAGAACCGTTAACATATATAAGAGGAAGAAGTATTCATAATCAGTTCTTGTTAATTGACGAATCTCAGAATCTAAGCCCATTGGAAGTTAAGACCATTATTACTAGAGCAGGAGAGAATACAAAGATCGTGTTGACTGGAGATGTTGAACAGATAGATAATCCATATGTTGATAGGTATTCAAACGGGTTGTCAGTTACTATTAATGCTTTCAGAGATTCGGGAATCGCAGCACATATAATCATGAGCAAGGGGATTAGGTCTAAACTTTCCGAAGAAGCAACGAATAGAATGTAAGAGAAATTTGTATCGCATGGGTTGATCGGACGGCGCAAGATTGTATAATGTCTGTATGAAGATTATACATTCTGAATTTTTGCCTACTAATCAACGTTCAACCCATGCGGCGACTGTTGCATTTCATAAAAACCACCCTGTTTTTGCATGGTTTGAAGGAACTAGAGAGGGTGCGCCCGATGTAAATATTCGAATTTATAACCAAAACGGAGATAAAGAGTCAACTTTTATCGGAAAAGATGATTCGTTTCCAAGATGGAATCCGGTTTTATTTGAAATAGACAATGATCTTTATATGTTTGAAAAAATAGGTACTTTTTGTGACAGATGGCAAACAATTGTGCATAACTTGTCAAACTCCAACGGTGATAAAAGAGAAATACAAATACTTCCAGCAGGAGTTAATGCCAGCGTAAAAACCAAACCAATTATATTGAAAGATAAAATGTATTGTGGAAGTTCTGTAGAGACAATGCTTAGTTGGACTTCATACATAGAAGAATTTTCAATTCCTACTCGTAAAAGGTTCGATCTTATAGAGTTTAAAGACCGTTCATTGCCGCTTACTGTTCCATCCGTAGAATTTGAGGATCAGTTCAAAACGAAACATCTTAGCAAGGGCTTAATTCAACCTTCTGTATGGCATGATGGAAAAAATCTTCATGCTTTTTTTCGTTCATCTTATGGGCTTGGAAGGGTTTTTTATTCAAGAACCATTGGTGAAGATATTAAGCGTTGGACCATCCCGACAAAAACAAATATACCAAATCCAAATAGCAGCGTCGATACTGTTTTCTATAAAGATAGACTGTTTTTGGTTTGCAATCCATCTGAAACCATAAGATCCCCTCTGTCTATCTTAGAATTAGATGAGTCGTTAAACACCATAGACACATTTATTGTTGATTCAAGTTCTCCCTTAGTAAAAGATTTAGCTTATTCAAACGAATTAAGTTATCCGTATATGATTGAACACGAAGGAAAGTTACATTTGGTGTATACATACGGAAGGGTAAAAATTAAATACGTGGTTGTTGAAATATAAGCTTGCCATTCGGCAAAAAGTAGCGTAGAGTATAACCAATATGGAACTTCCTTGCATTGTATCACATGTTGCCTATCGTAATGATAACGGGTTTGCTATTTTAGCATGCACGTTGGATACCGCTTCTTCAAAATATTCAGAAAAAGTAAAAGCCGAAGCCAAAGCAGCTACAAATAAGAAATATGGCACGTTTACTGTTTCTGTTGGTATGTTGGGCACAGAAGAAAATCCCGTTGGTGGAGAATATATATTTGTTGGCGAATGGCAGAACAATGCAAAATATGGATTGCAGTTTAAGGCAGATATGTTTTATCAAGGGGTGCCTACCACAGAGGCGGGTCTTGTTTCTTTTTTAAGAGCCTTGCCGAACATTAAAGAAAGCAGATCGCGGGCTATTTTGGCTAAATGGGGCGTTCAAGGGACAATAGATATTTTGGACCATAATCCATATGTGCTTACTGAAATAAATGGCATTACCGACAAGAGGGTTCCGCCTATTAAAGAGGCTTGGGATAGTAAAAAGTATTTAAGAGATTTATTTGATTGGCTAACTCTTCATAAAATACCGACAACTCTTGCAGATAAAATTTACAAGAAGTGGGGTAAAACTAGTTTGGAGGTTTTAACAGATAATCCATATAAGCTGGTTGAACTGTATGGCGTTGGTTTTGTTACTGCTGATAAGATTGCGCATCAAATAAAAGAGGTTGTTTCAATTGATTACAGAGTCACGGCATGCCTTAAATATGTTTTAGAAGAAAACACTTGGTCGGAAAGCAATTTATACATGCCTTACAGGGAGATGGCAAAAAAAGTAGTTGATTTAATTAACGAGTGTGATGAATCAATGATGTTGAATAGCGATAATACGCAAATTGCCAAGAGAATAGCCCCAAGTATTAAAAACAATCCTACTGTTTTCGGCGCACTTAAAGATAAGATCGATGGATCTGTTTCTGTTTATCTTCTGCCAATTCTGCAAAAGGAAGAAAGAATAGCAAAAATGCTTTATACTCGGAGTAAGTCCGAGCAAAAAAAGAGCAAGATGTTTTGTGATGATAGAGATATTGCAGCAGCCGAAGCCGCCATATCAGATTTTCACGGGAAAGACATTAAGTTGGACCAGACACAAAAAGATGCAATCAAGAGTGCATTTAATAGTAAGATAACTGTTATTACGGGTGGAGGAGGAACGGGTAAATCGACATTATGCCAATGTATTTATAAGCTTGCACAGAACAAAAATTTGACTGTTAGAATGATGTCGCCCACCGGAAAAGCAGCCCAAGTTTTATCTGAAAAAACAGGATGTGGCGCATCTACGATTCATAGATCACTTAGGATGCTTCCAGACGACGATGAACCAAAAGAGCAAATCCTAGAAGATATTGTCATTATTGATGAAATATCGATGTCCGGTATCGATACCATGTATGCTATTCTTTCTGCGATGGAAAGAAATCAAATAGGTAATTTGATCTTAGTGGGCGATAAAAATCAGCTTCCCTCTGTTTCTCCGGGTAACTTTTTGTTTGATATTATGGCGGGAGGGGTTGCCAATGTTGTAACGCTTGATCGTGTTCATAGACAGGACGAAAACAGTTATATTGCTATTTTGGCGAATGACATGGCGGGCGGTAAAGTTATCGAAATACCCGAAGACGCATCTGATATTCATTGGACAAACCTTAATCCTGATACATACAAAACGGATTTAAACCGATTTATTGACAAATACCTAGAAGAAGGAAAAGATATTGATGACTTGCAGGTGATTAGTCCAATGAAAAAAGGAACATGTGGAGTTAATCAAACAAATGCAATTCTGCAAGAAAGAATGGCTATTAAGAATGGAACGCAGGGAAAGTTTATTCAACGAGGATTCAATAAGTTTTTTGTTGGAGATAGGGTAATTCAAACCGAAAACAATTATGAGAAAGAAGTTTTTAACGGAGACATGGGTATAATCGTCGATATAGGCGAAAGAGCCAAGGATATTAAAGTTAGCGACCAGCAGGAGAAGTTTGTAACTGTTGCATATTATGACAGAGAGTTGACATATTATGGAGAGAGTATCGATGAAATAATTCTTGCTTGGGCTATTACTGTTCATAAATTTCAAGGATCTCAGTCTAAAGAAATTCTTTTAATTTTGGCTTCGGAGGCGCAGATAATGATGACAAAAGAATTGGTTTACACAGCATTTACTCGCGCTGAAAAAATGTTGCATGTGATGGGACATGCAAATATGCTAAGGGTTGCACCCACAAGAAGTTCAATCCGTAAGAGGTATACAAATTTGATAAAACTTCTCGAAGAACACAAGAAACAAGAAATATTATTTGATCGCTTGAAATAACGCTTTTGCATTTTACACTTTCTTAAGAAGCAACACAAGGAGGATTTATGGGATGGTTTGGATATGGGATTTATGACGGCGACGGCACACAATCGGCTCATTATGATTTTATCAAACAAGCCAAGATAAGTAAGGACCAAGATGAAATAAGTGAATGGCTGAAGGTGAAAAGAACAAGTATCCCGGCAGACAAGAGACATTTGCTTGAGGATAATATAGATCTTATCTTAAAGAAAATGCCAAAGGTTAAGTATTGGAGCGAAGATAAGGCCATTGAATGGCAAATGTTGGCCGCTTTGTTTATGGACAACAAGGTTAAGCCTTTGCCTGTCGTTTATGAGCATGCCATCTCGGCAACAGAATATTTAATGGGTGATCATTGCGACGATTTCAAGGTTCCATCTCGTCGGAGACAGGTATTGAAGAACTTTAAAAGAAAGTTGAAGAAATCAATAGAATATTATTATCCAGTGGTAGGGCCAATTAAGCCTCAAGCTATTAGTGTAAAGGCATGAAAAAGACAGTACAAACAAGACAAGAATGCTTCCTTCAGTTTACAGAAGAAGAGATAGCGCAATTAGGTTGGAAAGAGGGACAGAAACTTTATATTTCCGAAGAAAACGGATCAATTATTCTGTCCGAAGGCGGAAAAATTGAAATTGATTTAAGCGAGTTTTCTCGCGAAGTATTAGAGATGATGATCAAAGAGAGTTGCGAAAAGGACATCTCGGTTAATGAAGTTGTTGAAAACATCTTACGGGCAACAATTGATAAACTTGAAAAGGAAGAAGAACTAGAAAAACCATGATTTGTTATGTTGGTCGATAATTTGCTTGCCTTCCTCCCCACTTTGCGTTAAAGTGCTATTTACGAAAGGAAAGCGACATGAACAAAATTTCGAGTGGTTTTATAGTTAGGGGGCAAGACGGCAAGTTTTTGCTTGGCAGGGTGCGTTGGGCTGGAAAAGAAGCTTGGACTTTCTTCAAAGGAACCCAAGAAGGAGAATCGGAATTAGATACAGCTATTCGCGAGCTTAGAGAAGAATCAGGAATTGATATTAACTCCGATGAACGTCTAAATAGAAACATAAGCTGGAACCCAATTTACTTTTACACGATAAAAGGCAAAAAAGATGTTTCTCTTTTTCTTCTTGATGATGTTTCTGGCGCATTGAATGGCTTTAATTTCAAATGTAGTTCTTTTTGGAAGGATGAAAAGGGCGATTCGCACCCGGAAATCATAGAGTATAAATGGTATAATCTTGACGATTTATACAGTGTATTATTTAAGTCGCAACGAAATGTTGTCGATGTGCTTAAGCCCATGTTTGGAGGAAAATAATGGATACATCATCTTTTATGGGACTGTCTGCTATTTTTGCTGGAATAGCAATGGCTTGGGGAAAAATAAAGATGGCTTTTTCTCACTTGTCGTCAATAATTATTGAGACATATACTTTCGAAACCCAAACAGATTTATCTTTGTTTACAAGATATATTCTTGATGAAAAAGCTTCATCTTTTAAAAGGATATCTATTAATAAATTAATGATTGGATCGAGGGATTCATATATTAGACCTTTAAGACGCAGGGGCGAAGTTGCTTTTTTTAAGGGTGTGTTTTCTGGCGGGTCTTTTTTTCTTAAAGGGAAGAAAGTTTTGTTTGTTGGTGGCGAAATGGGCGGATCTAACTCGCCCGGTCGGAATAGTTCTTTTGGTGGGTCTGGCGGCAGAGTGTCTTTTGTCAGAGGCACATTTTCGATGAAAGATTTAATGAAATCGGCAATTGAATATTGTTATGATCAGAGGGCTGAAAGTATTTTAGGCCAAACCAATTCGCGTTTCTTTATTGAAAAGATACAAGGTACAAGCGCAAAAAGAATTAGAAACACCAATATGGCTGGTGAGGGTTTTACTCTTACAACATTGCAATTAAAGAGTGCCTTAAGTCCTTCTCCCGAAACTTCATCAGAAAATTGTTTACAAGATATGGTGAAGGGAAATGATGTTGAGATTATTAAATGGGCGATGTCGGATATTGGAGATGAAAATGAGGGCAAATGCTCGTTTTCTCATTTGGCATTTCCAGATGAAGTCGGAGAATTTATCACAGAGGCAGAAACATGGATGAAAAGCAAAGACTGGTTCTTGAAAAACAAAATTCCTTGGAGAAGGGGCTGGTTACTTCACGGAACGCCGGGAAATGGTAAGAGTTCTTTGTCTAGAAGCTTGGCTGAGTATTTAGGTATCCCTTTGATTATATTTGATTTATCCGACATGGATAATAACGAGTTTAGTTCTGGATGGGACAGGGTAATAAAATCATATACACCATGCGTTGTTTTAATTGAAGATATTGACGCGATTTTCTGTGGACGAGAAAATGTTACTGGTAAAGACGGGTTGACTTTTGACTGCTTGTTGAATAACTTGTCTGGAGCAAGCAATTCAGATGGCGTATTTTTAATCATTACCACAAATAAGATAGAATGTATTGATGATGCTCTTGGTCGTCCTGTTGAAAACGATGGAACACATCAGTCAACTCGTCCCGGAAGAATAGACAGGGTTCTCGAATTGAAAAACCCGTCCAAAGAGAATTTAACGAAAATTGCCAAAAGGATATTGTCTATTTGTCCTCAATTTATAGAGTCAACGGTTGAGGCCGGGATAAATGACAGTGGAGCGCAGTTTCAAGAAAGATGTGCTAGAATAGCATTAAACGAATTTTGGAAGAACAAGGAAAACAAGGAGACAAAATGAACGAAATAGTTGAAAAGATTATGCAAACTATGAATGTAGATATTTCTCCATATCATAAGCTATGTGAGATGATAGCGCAAAATCCAAATGGGCAAAATCCAAATGGAAATAAGATTTCTGGAGAAGATTTTGGCAAATTGGATCTAGTGTGTGTTATTTGCTTTGCAATTGATTGCCATAGATTCCAATTAAGGGACGATGGGGAGCAATATATTCACCATGTTTTAAGAGTTGCAGAATCATGTGTCCAATACGGGATAGAAGCAGTTATTGCCGCTCTACTTCATGACACAATTGAGGATGGGCATACATCAATGTTGGGAATCGAAGAGACTATCATTATCACTCCAAAAATCAAAGAAGCACTTTATGATCTTACAAAGCATGCAGGGGAATTATATTGCGACTTCATTTTCAGAATAGAGAAATCGCCAAGTATTATTTCAAAACAAGTTAAAATTAAAGACATTGCGGACAATTCAAGAGGTAAAAAGGACAACCGTTACATTAAATACCAACTAAGCTCTAGAATCTTGGAAAATTGCTTGACGGCGCAGGGTGTAGAATGGTAGGGTGATCTATCAACCCAAGGAGACTACCCATGTTTATACCAACCCGTCGCGAAAGGACCAAAGATCATGAACGATCAAAATAATTCTGATACGCTTGACAACGCAGTGCGGCGTCTTTTACAATGGAGAGGCATACGAATTACCGAAGCGCGGGGGCGCGGGGATAGATTCTTTATGGGGCTTCCTGATGCATGGTATGAGTCGCCAATGTGGGCGTGTGCAAATGGTCATGTTTCAACCAAGTATCTAAAGAGCGAGAGGCGAGGAACAATCTGTCTTTCATGTCAAGCCCAAATATGGTTAGTTCCTCAAATTACACAAGCGGAAATCGCGGAAGTTATGTCGAATAAAAAGGAGATTGTATGATCAGACACATAGGCTTTTTGGGCCTGTTTTTCTGCCCTTTGTTTCACTATAGTTTATGCTTTTAGCCATGTTTTTCTTTCTTTCTAGGAATATGGAGGAATTTTCATATATAAGTTTGTGGAAGTTAAGGAACAGAAGCCTACCATTAACAGCTATTTGAAAAGCTCTTTCTCCAGCCCTCCTATACCTGTTTGAAAGGCACTTCATTGACTCAAGATAATTAGCTAGTCCGTTCATAAAATTCTCACTTGCTCCTACAAAGCCGTATGCGAATCTTTTTTGCACGAACCATCCGTCTCCATCAAAAAATCCGCGCACAAAATGGCGTAGTAGATGTTTGGGTATATTCTTAGTCGTTTTTTTCCAGTCTAAGTTAAAGGTTTTTCTTTGCTTAATTCCCAAGCGTGCTAAACATGAAACCATTTCTTTACTCGTAATACATATTGACGCCATTTTAGATTTTTTCCCGCTTTTGTGGGTTCTTACTCTTTCATATATTGGGTTGTTTGATTCAGTCTTGTCTAAAAAGGCTTCAATGATTTTCTTGTCTTGCGAGTTTATTTCTATTCCGATAGAATTCTTTTGTACAAAACCATCGGCGGCTATAAAACCAAGAAAATAAGCCTTGTCTTCAGAGTCTATTTTCTCAAAGTAAGAATGGTTTGCGCTATATTTAGTGTAATTTTTTGTTACTTGTATACCAGATTTATGCAGGTATCTTATTACGCTTGAAGTTGATACGCCTATCCTTTTTGATATTGCAGTAGCAGACATTTTATCTCTATACAATGAAATTACATTTTCATACACTTGTGGGTTTATTTTCATGATTTCCTTTCTTGACTTTTTGTTGAGGCATGCTAAGATGTTATGGTATTTCATGCACGAACAACAATAACCCTCTTTTATTTTATGATTAGACACATAGGCTACGCAGCAATCAATATGACACTTTCAGAAAACGTTCCGGTAAAACAGAAAGTGTTAACCAGCAGAACGTTACGGCTTGCTACTTTTTCTCTTGACAAAGTTAGTGAGCTTATTCTTAGCAACTGCAAGGATTTGCTTACGATCTTGAAGTGGAACAAAGCTAACGGCATTTATTTGTTTCGTATTAGTTCAGAAATCTTTCCGTTCATGGACCATCCAGATCTTCAATACAAAATCGAAGACCTAAAAGATAGCACAGAGATTATTCAAACTCTCCATCAATGTGGGCAATATGCGATTCAAAATGGCATTCGTTTGACCTCGCACCCCGGCCCTTATAACTGTCTTGGCTCTCCCAATGAAGAAACAGTCAAAAAAACCATTCTTTCTTTAGATATGCATGCGACATTGGGCAAGCTACTTGGCGTTGAAGATTTCATCATTAATCTCCATGTTGGCGGCTCTTATGGGGGCGATTTTGCCAACACCGCAGATAGATTCATAGCCAACTTTGAAAAGCTGTCTCTATTTGCACAGAAATGGCTTACAATCGAAAATGACGATAAGGCAAGCATGTGGACGCCAACCAAACTGTATGGCTTAATTTATCCCAAAACGAAAAGTCCTATCGTTCTTGACCTTCATCATTGGCTTTTTTGCCAAGAAGAAACAATTCAAGATGCTATGGCCATGGCAATATCTACATGGGGAGACAAAGTGCCTAAGATCCATTATTCCGAATCCGCAGAGGGTAAGCGTCCTACTGCCCATTCAGATTATGTTTCCAATCTTATTCCCGACCATGCACCCTCAGTTACCTATGACGTAATGATTGAGGCAAAGGCTAAAGAACTGGCAGTGCTTAAATATCGAAATTTAGTTGCAATCCCCGCTTGACTTCTTGTTTTGGTTAGGCTATTATCTAACGAAATAAGGAGACATATGATACCCGAAAAAGATTTTTTAGCATATACTTTTGATAGAGACGGCGTTAAATACGTTGATATGGATTCGTTTTTAGCCGAAAACGAATATGTAATGGTCGTGTCTCGCGGTATTTCTGGTAGCGGTAAATCAACTGCCATTTCTAAGATTGTGCCTAAACAGCATATTTATTCTGCTGATGATTTTTGGGGCGAAGATTATAATTTTGATAGAGCCAAACTGGGCGAAGCGCACCGTTGGACGGAAGAGCGGGTAAACTTAGCTATGTCTTTTAAGGATTTTAAGATTGTTGGCGTAGATAACACCAATCTTTCTTTTTTTGATGTATTTAAGTATTTTAAAATGGCGAAATTGTATGGCTACGAAGTTGTTTTTGTTGAATCTAAAACAAAAGAATGGTTGGATTTCAAGAAGATAAAACGCGATAAGGATGACGATAACTTCAAGGCCAAATTGGATGCTCTTTTGGGGTTTTTCTGTGACAGAAACAGACATGGAGTTTCAAAGAATGTTCTTAAGGGGCAGGCTTTTGTTTACCAAGATGAGCATCATTTGGCAAAGCTGTTTAAGAACTATATTCCCAAAACCGAAACAACCCATAAGCTTGCGATAAACCTGTTGGGACAGTTAAGCTCGGGTCTTGGATTGGCTAGACTAATTCTTGCTTGGGATATGGACGGTATCCTTAAGGATATTTTACCAGAAGTAGCAAATCTTCATGGTTGTTTGCATAATCCCATTCATCATCCGGAAGGGGATGCTTTTGAACATACTATATCCGCCGTGGCCAATTCTAGATCTTCGTATAAAGTTACCAATTTGGCGATATTGTTACATGATATTGGTAAGGCTTTAACCTATAAAAATAGAGGAACCGAAGATTTTCCGAAACATACCTACTATGGTCATGACAAAATTGGAGAAGAAATGATTCCAATTATTGCTGACAGGTTAAACTTGGATAAAGAGGCCGAAAAGCAGATAAGATTTGCGGTTCTTCATCATATGCAGTTGCATTCATATGAGTATTCAAAAAACCCAAAAAGCAAAGAGCTTTCTGAACATCCATACTGGAATGTTCTTAAGGATGTTGGATACGCAGATGAAATGGCTCGTCCCGAAGGGACCAGAGAAATAGAGCAATTCGAGTTAAGAATTAAAAACTTTGAGACTCCAGTTGTTAAATGCACAGGGGACAAATTTACCGGAGCGCACTTGAGAGCATTGATTCCTAACATTGAGAATGTCCAAATTGGTGAAGTAATGAGAACACTTTCTCAGTCCATATCGAAAGATGAATGGAATAATATAGAACTATGTTCACAAAAAGCGCAGGATATATACAATTCCTTGATAGGAGGGGTTTGAATGATTCCCTTGCAGTTTGGTTTATTCTGGTCTGGATCAAAGATCACATATCTTAGGTATTTAACTTTTTTAACCTTAAGAATTCATCACCCAAACGCTCAAATCGACTTGTATATTTCTAAAAAAGGGGTGAGCGAGCAAGACAAAAATGTTAAATGGGAAAATGAGTCTCAAGACTTCAAGGCGGATTTATCTAATAAGAAAGATTATCTTGACCAGCTTCCAAAGTTGAATGTAAACATAATAGAAACTGAAAGGTTTGATGGCTACGCTCCCAATTTCCAATCTGATTTCTTTAGATGGTGGTGGTTGGGGGAATTTGGCGGGTTTTATCTAGACACCGATCAGTTAATTCTTAAACCCTTTAGCGGTCTTGATCTTGATAGCCATTTTATTTATAGTTCCTACGTTGCTAAATCTTGTGGATTTTATTGCCCAGTTGGGGTTTTAGGGGCAGATAGACATTGTTCTGTTATTCGTGAAGTAAGAAGCATGTTATCGTCTTCTTACAAGGAAAGTGTTTATAACTCAATTGGGCCAGACATGTTTAAGAAGTATTTGTTAAGTTTAACCCCAACGGCATTTTCGAGATTGGGGCGTGTGATTAATACCCCATCATTTTATTTTTACCCAGTACCTGAATCATATCTTGTTTCGACAATTTATGATGGTACATTTAAGCTTACAGGCGAAGAGTATGCACTACATTGGTTCGGTGGACACAAGCTTAGTCAAAGATTTAACGAGGCTTATTCTGAAGAGTTTGCGAAAAATAGTAATGATACGATTTCAACAACTTTAAGGGGAATTATTGAAAAGAATATTGCTAGTAGCTGATTTTAGAGGGTGGATATTCGAAAGGCACTGTCTTGAGATGTCAAAACGCCTTTCTTCAAAGTATCATTTTGACATAGTGTATTCATCCGAATCTGCGAATAAAATCCCAACTGTTGCGCAAAATTATGATCTTGTGTATGTGTTAGATCCGATGCCAATTTTGTATCCCCCGGCAAATAAAACGATTATTGGGCTTAGATGCGAATGGTTGTATTCTCAACAGCGTGGAGGACCAGAAATTTTATACAGGGAAATGTATAAAAATAAATGCTCCATAATGCATGTAGTAAACCACAATCAGCTAAAAACCTTTAAAGATATTGCAGAGATGCCGTTATTGCTTGTTCAGCATGGCGTGGATGTTAAGACGTTTAAGCCTGAGAAAAAAGATCACGATTCTAAGTTTACAATAGCTTGTGCTGGGTCATCAAGCATTAATAAAGGGTTTTCAGATGTTCGAGAGTGTTGCGAGGAGATTGGGGTGAATTTCGTATATTCTTTAAGAGAAAAGAATTACAGAAGTTTGTCTTATATGCCAGAGTTTTATCAAAGAGCAGACGTTTATGTTTGCTTCTCGGAAACAGAAGGGTTGAACAATTCTATATTAGAGGCGGGAGCCATGGGGCTTGCTGTCATTTCTACGAGATGTGGAGAATCCGAGTTGATTCTTGGCGACGGTAGGGGCACATTAATAGACAGAGACAAAAAATCCCTTGCGGAAGCAATAAACGCTCTTAAAAATAACGAACTAAGATATGAAATGGGGAAGATGTTGAGAAAAGAAATAGTTGAAAATTGGTCTTGGGACGTTAAGATATTAGAATACGAGAAAATGTTTGATTTGTTTTTTAACGGAGTGTAAATGTCAATATCTAACACTAAAGTCCTATTGTTGAATGTCAACAGAAGCGGTTGGCATAGTGGCAATATGATTTATGATATGCAGGTTGTAGAAAAAGCATGTGATACGGTTATTTATGGTCCCGGATGGCCAAATTACAAAAACAATGATATTAGGAAGATAATAGAGCAGGTTTACGGAGACGGCAAGCCAGATATTATTTACAGTTATTTTACCCCAAATGAAAGAGTTAAAGACGTATACATTAAACATTACAAGATACCCAAACATCTTTGGAACTTTCCTGTCAACTTCGATTCAATTCACGGCATCCGTAAAATTTTCGCTCTTAGTGATTTTTGGGCAAGAACTAAAAATGAATATTCTGCCGACTTAGGAAATGCGGGATTTACTCATTGTATTTCTTGTTTCGCCCCTCCATATTCTAATCCTTCTGATTTCTACTCGTTTTTTGATGAAAGCATAGTTAAGAAAATGAAATTTATTGGGCTTCCTAGATGTATTGACACTACGTGTTTTAGGCCATATCCAGTTAAGAAGAAGTATGATGTTTTAACTGCTGGAGCCATGGGCGATTTTTATCCATTTAGAAGAGACATGCACAAGGTTTTGTCGGCCTTTAATGGAAGAAGAATGCCAACAAGTTTGTCAGCAGTTTCATGTTTGAAATACTATAATTTACCTCATTGTGGCGTTAATTTTAAGCATAATGGGATGATTAGAGAGAAATACGCCGAGGTTATAAGTTCAGCCTTGATAATGGCAAGCTGTGGCGGCAAATATCATTTAGCTTTTAATAAGATCTTTGAATCTATGGCATGTGGTACGGTGTACGCTGGCGAAAGACCATATGGCGAAGAACAACTGGGAATGGTTTCAGGGTTTAATTATATAAGGTTAACGCCAGTTAATTTTTTAGACCAGCTTACTTTTTATTTAGATCGCCCTAATCTACTTGACATAATTGTAGATAATGGCATACAAACAGCTATGAAAAGATATTCTATCGATGTCCGTGCGGAGGATTTTGTTAAGATTATAAACAACATGTAAGGAGGAATAACCATGAGTGAACATGAAGATTCATCTGTAGATGGCCAATGCGATTGTGGTGCCCTAAAAACAAAAGGAAAATGCGTTTGTGCCAGAAAGAAAGACAAAAACATCTTAAAACATAGAATATTTGAAGATATTTGTCAGAATTGTGATTGTCATGCAAAGAATCCTTATTGTACCTTAGTAGAGTTCTTTTTACACATTTTGAGTCAGGATGGAGATAGGGAAAGAACCCTTGTCCAGATTAAATGCGTTGAAAAGTATAAATACGAGTTAGGGGTAAAACATTCTAGGGAATTTGGATGGAATGATGCTTTTATGGAGTGGGTAAAGAGCGGATTATCTAAGCGTTTCGCAGAAGTTTATGATCCAGAATTGCCTTTAAATGATATATATATAAAGACTGTAGGTAATAGTCTAAATTAATAGAATATATATATCATGGCATTTTTAAATCCAAAACCGTTTCAATCAAACGCATTTGATAGGGATTCACAATCTTGTAATCAAGGCGATGTTCCGGACGAATTAGATATCTTTTTCAGAAGCGAATCATATTTTTTACCAGACGGCAAGGAGTTTAAGGATTTAACCCCTGAAGAGCAGAAAATAGTTAGAGATAGATACCGTTTCGATTGTCTTCGCCCCGGCATGTATCAAACATTGACTGGATTTAGAGGAATGATTTAAGGCAAAAAGGGGTTTCCATGTATAATGTATTACATGGAAAACACAAATAAAGAAACTAGAGGAATCATCCTTTTTAATCGTGGAGATAAGTGTGTCGTTAGGGCCATTGTTGCACTTTATTCCCTTCGTCAACACTGGGACGGCCCAATAACCTTTTATTTGGAAAAGCCATATCCTTCTGAATTTGATGAAGTTTGTAAATTCTTTAATGTAGACATTGTTCACAATGAAGAAAAGCATGAACTAAAGACTTTGGTTCGGAAGACAGACATGTTTGGGAATCCGCCATATGATAGAACCTTATGGATCGATTCAGACACTGTTACGGTAGGCAAAATAGACGAAATGTTTGATTTGCTAGATAATGCGGATTGTGTTATTCCGCATTTTTGTGGTTGGTTCTCTGATGGAAAAATAATAACTAAGAGGGTTAATAGATTTAAAGGTATAGCAGAAGAAAGACATTTGGAAAAATGCGCTAAACATTATCCAGCGGTAAATACCGGAGTTTTGTCTTTTAAAAAGTCGCAAAAGTGGATGAACTTTGTTGCGGACTGGGTTAAGTTGGCAGACGAAGCCTCTCAGCAAAAGGTTTTTATTCCTGATGAAGTTGCAATGCAAATCCTCTATCCATCTGCGGACGAGTGGGGATTAAAAATACACGTATGCTCTGGTAATTATAACGTAAGTGTGCTTCATGATCACGGAAAGTCAAAAGAACCAAAGATTTGGCACTATCATGGACAAAAACATGTATTAGATGTTCCAACTTGCGACCTATGGAAGAATATTTTTAATAAGCTAATGGAAGAGAACATCGCTAATATTAGATTCTTTTCCAAAAATTTCGCAGATAAAAGATTAAAGAAATATTTGAATGGGGAAAAAGTACACAGTAAATACTCAAAAGAATCAAACAGTCCGAGCGAAACTAAGGACGTAACAATAGTTACGGCTTGCGACGAAAAGTATGTTGGGTATCTAGAGTTGACCTTCCCAAATTGGAGAAAGTATAAAAATATAGATAGTCATCCGGTAATTGTTTTTGTACACGGAATAAAAACAGAAGATAAAAGGTTAGATTTTTTAAGACTACCTAATGTGAAAATCGTAGAATGGGATATGCCAGAAATAGAAAGTCAGCGCGAAAAGATGCTTAATGCTTTTGTTTTTGGAGCCGCAGAGCATGTTAAGACAGAATATTGGCTTAAGCTGGATGCAGACAGTTATGCTACAGACTACAGGCCACTATATGATGAAGCTATGAAAGAATATGCATTTTGTGGTCATAAATGGTCTTATTCAAAGCCAGATCACATTAGAGCCCTAGACGAATGGGCTAAAACCCATTGGAAAAGAAAACTCAGAACTGCGCAACCAATGATAAATGAAGGTAAAATAGAGGGAAATCGTTTCTATCACAATGTTAAAAGAACAATTTCTTTTATCCAGTTACATAAGTCTAAGTTTACTAGGTTTTGTGTAAGCTTGTTAAAAGAGAAAAGACTTCCTGCTCCAACTCAAGACACGTTTATGTTCTTTGTTTGTAATAGATTTGATCCACATTTAGCCGGAACAAGGAACTTTAAGAAAGATTATGGCTTCTCGCAAGGCAATAGTAGATTAGGAGTAGAGGCTTTACAGGCAAGGCTTGAAGAAGTTGAAAAGGCAAATGCGGGTAAATCTCC
>JACCDG011685257.1_pt1 | contig 18095 bp, 37 predicted proteins | sample 7442471 | NCBI WGS metagenome assembly JACCDG01 (sample SAMN15323444, study PRJNA562643) | freshwater metagenome | isolation source: river surface water | place: USA:Blue River Watershed | collected 2017-08-17 | reverse complement strand
TTTGCCGAATATCTCAGCAAAATTTACACCACCAGCGAAAGCGAAATATCCACCGAACTATACCGCACACTGGTGCTCGATTGCTGCCGCTTCTATGGCGCAGCGATTGAACTATGCCGAGGCATCGAGGATGAAAAGTTGGTTCATCGTATCGCCCGCCTCACGTCGAAATCGTGGGCAGATGACTTTCTGTGCCGCAAGCACGGCGTAGAAAGATACTGGGCGCACCACGCCGCCAACACTGTGACGGCCAGAAATCTGCCGGCGGTGAAGGTGGACAGCTACGATGATTTTATTGAGGAACCATTTTATTTAATTTGGAAGGAGAAACAACCGTGACCGAACCAACCAGCACACCAAAGACGAAACTAGCAAAAGACCTCAAACCAGGTGACGTAGTTACAACCGAGGCTGGCGAAGTGGTGAAGATAACAAGAGTTAGCAAAGGCATATTTCCAGGCTCTGTGTATATCAAATGGAATGGCGGTTTTGCTGATCAACCAGGCAATGACGAAATCGAGGTGAAATGATGACCGAACCAACCGACGAACAAATGAAAGCATTTGAAGCAATGCTGCTTCAGATGGCGGCAACCAACAGCTACAGCGCTCAATTGCTCATGTGCTGGATAATGGCGCAGAGCCGAGACGAACGGGTTGCCATCATGCGCCACCTAGCCGAAGCCGCAGCGAAGATAGCAACGGCGTTTCATGGCTTGGGCCTGAGCGCACAACGAGCGGGCGAGCAGTTTGCACAGGTCATTGCGGAGGGGGTGACGAAATGACCGAACCAACCGATAATAAGCTAAAGAAGAAACGCCCAGCGCCAGGAACCGGCCCAGGCCGCGGCAACTATCCACGCAAGAGCCGCAAAGGCGTGGCTATCACGCCGTCCAAAGGTGGCCGCACCAAGCGCTTTCCCACCGTGTGGATGACGCCAGAGGAGCACGCCGACTTTCAACGTGTGCTCTCTAGCAAAGGATTGACGCCAACCGGCTGGATAGAATTGCATCTAAAGTCGGACTTGGCCAACCTTACGGAAGATTCAAAAGAAGTCTGATTTTGGTCGAAATTAGTGCCTGAAATGACGAATTAAGTATTGACACTAATACTCAAAAGTGCTATAATAGGGTTACAGGAACGAACAAACCACAAGCACACGAAAGGCCAGAACGATGAACACGCTTACCAGCAAAGACGGAAAATGGATTGCCGAACGCCTGAGCAAGTTCGACGTGCAAGTCAGCAACGTCAAGACCTTCACCAGCTACACGATTATGGCGAACGTCAAGACTGGTAGCACTGGCGACTGCACCTGCTCTTACGGCAAACGTGCCGGCGCTACATGCCCACACATGGCACTGGTTAAGGAATTCGTCGCAGCCGAGCAAACGCCCGTGGTTGTGGAAGTCAAGAAGAGCACGTCGCAAACTTGGCTGGATGCGCAGGCTGAAGATGGCGTCCAACTGTTCGCTTAATCAAATCGAGTGCCGAGGGTGACGGCTAAATCACCTAAAGGAAATCAAGATGAGATACTACTACAAAGATTTCATCACCAAAAAGCGCCGTTACACAAGCGGTAAATTCGTTGGATGGTCAGGAAGAACCGGATTGCTAAATGTACACTACGCCGGTTTTGCCCGCCAAAGTGATGTTGTGTGGATACCTGAATACTTGATTGAGAAAGAGACAATGGCGCAATTACCACAAAGAGAACCTGCGCAATGACAACCGCACTCATCATCGCCGCCATTGTCGTCGTCGGTGCCATCCAGATCGGCGTTATCATCTTCGTGTGGTATCGGTTGCGCCAGCAGATTGACAGCTACGGCGCAACCGTTGGCGAGGCAGTGGATTATTTGGATTTGAAGAATAAGGAGAAGTGAAACGATGGGAACACTAAAGCGTTTTGACATACACATTGTTGACGAAGGCGATGACTATACTTACCTCCACGAAGAAGAAAAACCGGACGGCACTTACTGCTACTCTCGCGATGCACTCGGCATCGTCACCCACTTGCAGACTGACAACGCTTCCATCTCTCGCTTGCTGGATAAAGTTGGCATCAAAAACGATGGTTCGACTGAACAGATTCATCGGGTGCGGATGTTGGCAGATCGTGACGCCGCGCACGTCAAGATGATTCAGGAATTGTCAGCGAAGATTAAACAGTTGGAAGACAAATAAAATTGAGGGGTGGCAGCTACTAGTAATAGCTCCACCCCATGCTTGAACCGCTCCGCCCTCAAGAAGTTTCACAGTTCAAAGGAATCTTACCATGACACACCAAACGTTACAAGTTGTTGTGCAGCAAATCAAGAATCCGGCATTTGTGCCACCCATCACCGATTATCAACTTGGCCGGCTGATGTACAAAAGCGCACGAGACATTACCGAATGCACCACCGATGAAATGGCACACGGCTTCGTTGCTGCCGCCGGTGACTGTGAGGACGCGTACTATCTCAGTATGATGCGACAGGCGGTGAACTGATGAAACGCAACATTAAATTATTCCCGATGTTTACCGCTGCGCTTTGTGACGCCGACCGTCGCAGCACTAGCAACAGCACGTTCTACGTGTCTAACCGTGCCGAGGTCCACGCCTATCACGCCGCCTACATCAAGCGCACGCGGGCTTATCACCGTATCGCCAAGAAGTTGGTGAAGCCATGACGCAGCAAATCACATTTATTCCCGACAACACCGCCGCCGAGATTGTCAACGCAGCGCTTGATTTTGCGCCGCTGTCCGGTGTGTGGGTATGCTTTTGCGGCTATGAGCACGAAGAATGCGAAGTTGTCGCCACGCACGTCATTGAGGCGCACGTCAACGACCCAAACTTCGACAAGTGGGTCGCAGAAGGCGCACGGTCTGTCGCCAACCAGCACAATCTGCTGGTGTGGGCATTCGCAGACGAGTTGCTGTTTGAGGATTCTCAGCGGCCTGGATATATTGGGCCAGACCGAACTGATATTATCGGGTTATAGTCGCCACCCGCGCGGGTGGTGGAAATTCTAAGGAGGAAACAATGAGCAAATTCGCAGATGATATGAAGGAACGCAAGATTTTTGGTTCTCGCATTATTTGCACTCACGAGATTGGCGAGTATCAATTTATTGAGACGGGCGGCAACGGTGATGGTAAGTCGCCGGTCTACATTTACGTCAATGGACACAGCATCGGCTATCACGCCTATTCGATAGACATGGCACTGATTGTGGCTATCGCACACAAGCACGATGGCCGCAACAGTCAAGCGCCGTATTATTTTGCACGTATGATTGGCATGAAGGAGGAATGATGCCAGAATACACGATTGACCGCGTAGAAGATGAACTTATCCTAATGAAAGACCACTGGTTCCCCATCGGCGGCGCAGTGATTGACCACAACCGCTCAGAGTCCAACCAATGGCGCGCCGAACTGGGTTGCGGCACTGAGGCGCAGGTTATCGGATGGTATGCCACGGCTGACGAAGCTGCGGCGACGCTACTTGATTATGCGGAAGTTCAAGAACTGTAACCCACCACCCCATACCGCCCGCCGGCGGATTTCCGGCGGAAGGAATAGAAGCGATGGCAGAACAAATCACCATGCAGATACCAGCCGCCGCATTTGATGCGATGACTACGCAGGCACCGTCACTGGCATACGAGAGCCTGATACGAGACGGGGCGACGCCACTCATTAACATTTTGACTTTCGGCTTTATCAATACGCCGATTATCAATGCCAGCACCGGCATCATTGTGGCATACGTCACGCTGTGGGAATACGAGAGCGTCACGGTGTGCAGGGTGGATGGCGACAGCGCAACACTGATCGGACACTGTAGCGCAGATAGCGCATTTGATACGCTGGAAGCAATGCGAATTTTTAATATGTTTTGGGGGGAGGAATGAAACGATGGCAGAACCATTATGGACTGACAAAGACATCAAAATAGCGGTCGGCGCTTGTATCGACAATGCTGCCGCCATGTATGCCATGACGCACGCTATTGTGGCAAAGCGTGACGAATACGAAGCGGAGATCGCACGGCTCAAGGCCGAGCACTCTACCGTGCTGACCTGGGCAAAAACGGCTTACCGTTGGCTGTCTACATACTTTTCTGTGCCGCCGAGGTTTATGCGGGACGTGCCGCCGGTCATTATTCAGGCTGATACAAAATAACGCAACCAACAAAAAAGGCGGCTCCACCTGGGAAGGTGCGCCGCCTCAATTCAGAAAGGATGGGGATTGATGGAACGTGTAATGAACAAACGAGTAAACTACAATCGAGCGTTAGTATCCTTGACGGATGCTATGCTGGTTTGGATTGAAGAATCAGCGGATAGCGCCAACCTAACTATGCCGTGGGTGGGACACGAAACAGCGGTGTGCATGGCGTCTGCGGCGCTTGCCGTGCTTCAAGCTGTCGATGACCTAAAGGCGTCGCTGGTAGAAGATGGCGAGTTGAAAGAGGAAGAATAGACAATGGCAGAACAAACCATAGAAGAACAAATAGCCGAGACAGTGAAAATATGGCAAGCCGCCGAAGAGAAGTGGAAAGCCGTACATGGTAAGTGCAAGTGTGGACGTTCAATTACACTGAACGATTTCTATTTTGAAGGCATCTGCAAGGCTTGCATTGATGATGTAGCAAGTAAAGTATTACCAGTGCAGTAATTCAACCCTCCACATTCAGCGCCTCACCGCTCAAAGTTAAGCGCTGAATGTGGAGACACTCACTCACATGAGCCAGTGCATTTTACCGCACTGGCTCCAAGTAAGCAAGGAGCAAAAATTATGTTATCTCGTTTTTCATGTATTCATTGTGGCGGGTTGTTGAAGAATGGTTACTGTCCAAGTTGCGGAGTCAGCAGCTTCAAGCGCTGGCTGCAACGTGTAGGTTGGGGCAGCGACCGTGCTTAGGCGGCTGAATTATTTGGCAAATGTGATGTATTTGGCGAGAGAGGAAACGAGGATGACGTTTGAATGGTCAGAATGGACAAAGGAAGAATTTCCGTCTACCGAGTGCAAGCATATTGAATTGATCGCAACGATTACAGTGATTTACGCAACAGAGAAAAACGGCGAACGGGTTAGGAGTTGGGAAGTAAAATCTCACGGCAAAACTATCGCCAGCGGCTACACCGACACATCGTCATCGGCTAGATACCTGTGTGAAATGATTATGGAGCACGAAGGCAGAGAGGTTGGCAACTGGTTGTTGCGGTCAACAATGAATCGATCTAATCCACGTCAAGGGTAAGCCAAATGAACGAACAAATCGATTGGAGCAAAGCGCCGGAATGGGCGCAGTATCATGCGTATGATAGCGATGGGCGCGGAGGATTCCACGAACACAAGCCAACGATAAATCAATGGCAAACATGGTGGCAGAGTGTTGGTACAAACTGGCCTAGCGTTTTTGTATTACCAACCGGCGCAGACTGGCGGCAATCGCTCGTGGAAAGGCCAAAGGGGGAATGATGCTTAACTGGTCAGAGTGGACAGACAAACCTTACCCGTCAACCACATGCAAGTATATCGAATTGGTGGCAACGGTTGAGGTTATTGCACCAACAGAAGAAAATGGCGAACGATGCCGGTATTGGGAAGTCAAAAGCTTCGGTATTATAATCGCCAGCGGTTACACAATGATGAGCGCGGCGGCGCAATATCTTTGCGAAACCATCATGGAAAATGAAGGCAAAGAGAAGGCTTACGAAATAATGCGGATGAGCATGAATAAGCCAAATCCTAGAGTAGCATAACCACCCACCACCACCCGCCATGCACCCCAAACGCATGGCGGTTTTTTTGCTTGTCCACCAATCCATGCTACAATTCTGCTATCGCTCGTCGGCTCCATATCTACGCTATCGACTACCCATCAATCCGCAATCGCATAGGGAGGCAGAATGTTCAGGGTCTACTTTCGCCGTACGCGTCAGGGTTCCGTGTATTTTGTCGTGAGTGAAACCGAGTTGCCGGCCACATTCGACAGGCTGGCCAGGATGGGGATTGAACGGAAGCATTGTAGGGTAAAGAGGATGTAGAACGAAGAAGCCGCCGGTATCATCCGGCGGCTTTGTTATTTCTGCTTATCCTTCCATCCTCGCTTCGGCGACCACAGCCCGCCACCTTCCTCGTTGATGTCGCCCAGCAAGCGCCTTGTCCACACCGCTTGATTCTTCCGTACCTTGAAATACAGGTGCTTGGCGTCGTGTGTTTGCTCAAACGTATCAACGCCATATTTGCCCAAGTGCTTGAGCACGGTGTCACGGTCGCAGCGTTCATACGGCACGGCAAAGCGCTCAGTAGCGAACTTGCTGTACTTCTGCTTGTTGCGTGCCTTTGGGTTGCGCAGGGCAACGTAGGCCACACCCTGCAAGCGGTCGATGAAGTTGAGTGGACCAACGATATTGTCGAACAGATCAAGCATACTCATGTTAGTCTCCGTTATCCTCAAGTTGCGGCAATGGCCAGTAATCGGCGTATTCCGGCTCAGGCTCTTGCACTGTTGGCAACTGGCGTTGTGATGCTCTTACGATGGCGTTGGACTGCTGTTGTGCCAACCGGCCAGCCACCTGCGCAACCTTTACGTCGAACTTGCCCATCTGATTCATGGCGACGCGGGCAATCTCGCCCTTGTCGTCGGCGGCTTGAAACTCAATAAACGTTTGCGCCACCGATATAAAGATGCGTGCGAACAACATGACAAGGGCGAATAGAATGCCGATGCCTAGCAGCACGATCACAATCCAGCCGGTAATATCAAGCATGGATTCAACACCGCCGGAACCCTTCACGAATCCCACCACCGCCATGATGATCAGGTAGAACAGCATAAATAACGCTATGCCCAACACCCAAAAGATTACACGTTTCGTTTCGTCACTCATGTTTTTACCTTTCACATGACCTTCAATGCGCTACTACTGGTAGCGCTACTCAGGAAAATGTCATTTCGTGGCGTTTTTGCCTGGAAAACAGGTGATTTCTTAGTAGTAGCGATAGTAGTAGTAGCGACTTCTTCGGTTTCCAACACCTTGATTGCATCAAACAAACGCTTGCGATTAGCGCCGCCGGTGTTCACGCTCTTGTCCCCTGGTCGGCCTAGCATGACACGAATCATGTCCGCTTGCGTCATGTCATCCCGCCACGCTTGTCGAATCTTGTCAGCGTCGGTTTGCGCCTGATTGACTGTCGCTTGCACCGTCACCGCCTGCTCTATTACTGGCGCTGGTATGGCATCTACATGGCGTTGCACTGGTGTTCGCACGGCAATCTGCGCAACGTCTTCCCACTTCATCTTGGCTTTGCGCACCAGTGCCATCGGTGACGATACCAACGGCGCTTGGAACCGGCGCAACTTGCCAGCTACGCAATGAATCATTGCGCCTTTACCTGGTAGCATCTCAGCGCCACTTCCAGCCACGCTAACGGCCACGTTAGCCTCTACCTTTGACGTAACAGCACGTACTAGACGTAGCGCAAGCAAGCCTTTTAACTGGTCGCCTAAAACCTTCGCTTTTGGTGACTGCGTGCAGGCAATCAGGTTCATGTTGGCTTCACGACACTTGCGGCCAATCTCGTCTAACTCAACAAAGACTTCCTTTCTAATGGCTGATTCGGTCAGTGTCGCCATCTCGTCAATCACCAGCACACGACGCACGGCGCTTGACTGTCGGCCACGATAACGGTTGTCCATATCAGCACGGAATTGACGCAGCATCTTGAGCGCGTCGGCTGGCTCGCGTGCGATGTCAAGCGTATGTGGAAGTAAGTCGAACGGTCGAATGTCTTGGCTCATCTTCATATCGATAATACTGAATTGCAGATCAGCCGGTGAATTATGCAACGCCAACGACGCCATAATGCTGACAAGCTCATTCGTTTTGCCGCTGCCGGTTGTGCCTGCAATCAAGGCGTGTGGTTGGTCAGGACTATTCAATCGCCACACGATGGGGATAGCACCCTTGCGGCTGTAGGCAAAGCCACACAGCGCCGTCATTGGCTCGGCTTTCCAGTCAGGAAATACATCATTGAACGCCACCACTTGCGGGTCAATCCGGTTAACTTCGATGGTCTGCGTGCCAATGTCCACACGCACGACCGTCTGGAAGTCATCAGGCAAATCAATGTTGTCTTTGCGCCAGTCTTCAATGTGGCTACAAAAGTCCGGTTGCATCTCGTACACTTTTTTGATTGGCGTCGTTTCGTCAATGCGCAGTTTGTAGACAATGGTTGATGGTGTTTCCAGGAAAACAGGCTTACGCTCCGGTGTTACGTCAACCCACGCCATAACCTTGCGTGAGCGCAGAATGCTCGTGATGATTGCCGCCTCTTTGTTGATCTGCGATGTGTTCATAGCCCTATCCTTTCACTTCCGCCAACCGTGTAGCCCGCGCCGCCTGCAACTGTGTACGCTCCCTATTTCCGTGCCGATAACCAACGGCGTAAGCGCCGGAACCAACGACGCCAACCACTAGCAAAATCTGCCAACCGTCGCCAGGGATTTGGCCGAGGATGTAGGCGGTAAGGGAAAGCAGAATTAAGGTGATGATGAGATTGCGCATTATGCAGCCTCCGTTTTGTGGAATCCGTTGGTCTTCGCACGGATAATCGCTACGATTTTTACCAACTCTGCAACATCGTATTCGCACCAATCTGTTGCCTGAATTAGTGCAATCATAGCGGCCTTTTCGTCTGCGATAGGCGACGCTATCACCGTATAATTAGCCTCGATTGTGACGGGTGGCGCCCATCTCTCGGTTCTCTTGTTGATTATCGAGGACGCATATTTCCGAATATAGTTTAGCTCCATAGAGGCGGCTTGCTCTTTGGAGGTTGCATAGTCCAGAATTTTAGCCTTGATTGACTTGCCAGTAGAACAAATATCAATTTTCCTTTGCCATAAATCCCCAAAAGTATGCGGCATGGAGTGACTTTTCATTCTTGCATCAAAATTCATAGTCATGCCAACATAAAACGGTTTAGATGTAGAGGGATCAACAAGGGCATACACAACAAACGTTTTAGCCTCTGGCATTTTTCCAGAGAACTCGATTGAACACGGGTACGGTTCATTTGTTCTATATCTAGTAGCCTGATAAACAATGTTGACGTGATCTCCGAGTTGGATTCCATGCTGTGTGTTTTCCTTTCCTGCGGCACCCCTGTGCTTCTTGATAATACCTTCAATCTGCGGCACCGTTGGACTTTTCTTGTTTTTTCTCGCAAGCCCTACTGCTTCTTTGCGCGCCACTTCTGGAACGGATGGACGCGCCAATAGGTACATGGCGGTGTCACTCAATAACGAAGCCGTTTTGTTGTTGTCACCGAATACAGCAGCGGCGTGCATCATATTCTGTATCGTTTGCTGATCTGGCCTGAATTCAGCTTGACACCAGGCGGTAAAATGTCCATGCGGCAATAACTCTTTCATCGCCAACAGGTGCTTTCCAATTGTTAAAACTGAACCTTTTACTCGCTCCGTGTGGGAGTTAATTTCAATCGCTGCCGCCTGCGCTGGCTTACGGTAAACCTCATCCATTGTTGAGTAGTCATAGCACAAGTTATCCTCTAATTGCGCCGCATAATTCTTCGCCAGTGTTTTCGCCTTTATTAGTGTCATGCTGCACCCCCTTTGATTGCTTCCAAATCACGATAGATGGTCTTACGGTCAACACCAAACATGCGGCCTAGTGCCGATGCACCAGGGTTATCATTGGTACGTAAGTACTCAGCAATGGTGGCTTGGCGTTGTGACATATCAAGCCGTGAATTTGTGGCGTCGGGTGTGACAATTGATGTGACATTTTGCGTGTCACTCAAGGATGTCACAATAGATGGGACACTTTTTGCCACAGTTGATGGGACAGTCAATCCATATTTTGCCGCCGCCTTAATACGCCGTTCCTCAGCCTTTAGTGCTCGGTCCTCATCCTCTAGCTGGCGTTGGCGCGCTACGGCGTCTTTGGTCAGGTTGTTTTCTTCACGAATGCGCGTATTGTGATGGGATCGCAATGCCAAGTTGATTGCACCTACAACGGCTAAGATAGGGAACATAGCCGGCGCGTAGTGCTCAAGATTTGGTAAGACTTCCAAAACCACAATCAGAGACAGTGTAGCGATGATGTAGGCAAACGCTAGGATAACCGCCAATAAAAAAGGCGCTTGCTTTTCCGGCTGATGTTCGTGGGTTTTGTTCCACGCGTGCATACCAAGCGCCGTGTGCGTAGTGGTCAAACCTAACGTTTCAATCACAATGGCAACTGTCAACGCCAAAGCAGGCCAGTTGGTAAGATGCTGGATAGCTGCCTCATAGACAAAGAAAGCGGACGGAAGCGGAGCCAGCCAGGGGGATAGCTTGGCAACAAAATCAATAATGCCTTCTTCGCTTAGGGTTTGGCGCAATGTCCGCCAAAGTTCCTTTGCGCCCGTTGGCGTAGGCATAAGCATTTCGTTGTATTCAATAGCGTTAGCGGTCATGTGTACCCTCCTGGGGTGCGAATAGTGGAGGGTAAAAAATTACCACTCCAACGGATAAAATAGGTCCGCTGAGTGGCATTAAGCTATACTTACGTGTAGCCGTATGCCGCTGGTCTGTTCAGCGGTAAATGGTTAGTAAAGCGTCAAGTCTAGCCACTTGGCGCTTTACGTCTGGATATCTTTCTCTTTATCTGCAATAAATTTCTCAAGGTCGGTGCGCTTGATTCTATATGCTTTACCGATCTTGATTGCTGCCAAGTCGCCTCTGTCTATCATGTCTCTGATTGTACGCTCGGCAAGTCGTAAGTAGTTTGCTACCTCAGCTACGGTTAGTAAGTCATGTTCGCTCATTACCTTATATCTTCCTTTGTAGGCGCTTATGTGCGCTTATGGTAGTTTATCACAGTAAAGTAATATTGTCAATCACTTATCCGGTGAACCTGTTTTACTGGCCGGCTGGCGCTGTAGACGCTGGCCGGCTATTGTTATTGTGCAAACTCTTTTTGTAATTCTTGATACAACGCAAAGCGACGCTGTTTTTCGGATTCTTCTGTCTCTCGCTTTTTCTCGTTGAATTTCCTCAAGTCTTCCATGTCAGCGATGGCTAGGCGATGATTGACTTCTGCCTCAAATTTTTCTAGTCCACGCGGGTCAGTAAAGTAGAACATCTCAATAAACAAAACATCGTTGTCCCAATCGCCTGAGTCGTAATACTGGTAAACCGCCTCTACGCCATTATCGGTGAATTCCCAATCGCTTATCTCCACTTCTCTGCGACGTGCAGCCACATAAGCGCTACGATTCTCTTTCTCTTTGGGTATATCTTTCTTAGCAATGGCTAGGTATCGTTCGATTACGCCATTAACTAATGGGTCAACCTGTTCGCTGATTTTGCTGAATTCCGATTTTGCCTTGTTGTATTTCTCGATCACTTCCGTAACATTCATTACGGAATCCTACCGTGATAATCGCTCCGTTGGAGCTGAGGACGAAAATGCCATCCTGACTAGCCGCCAATTCAATCGCCGCAAGTTGGACGCGCTAAAGGCCAATATCGCCATGACACCGAAACAATTGGCCGACAAAATGAATCGAATGCTGAATAACTAAAAGGAAATAGAATGACAAAGCCACGCGGCGGCGCACGACCAAACGCAGGCGCATTGGTGCAAAGTGTGGAGTTATCAAAAGACGACTGGCGCACCTTGCGCACTATTCTTCTGGCCAGGTATGGCAAGGCTGACAAAGAAACCGTCAACACTTTTTTTGCCGGTGTCATTCGCCAGGAGTGGCAAGCGTATGATGAGATGATTCAAGAGATTGTACAATCTGGCGCTATTCCGGCCAGCGACGTGGTGTAGTGGATTTATCGTAGATTTGCGTAATTTGAGCAGTACCAATGCTATATTCATTCAAACAAGGGGAGAAGAGCAATGACATTCCGACAAGCAACACAAATACTAGCAGGTAAAGCCAATGGTAGCCGAAGCGATGCACTAGACACCGCCAAAGCAGAGGTACTAAAGCACTCGGAAAAAGGAAAGGGCGGCACAATTGCCAATATCGGTGATTGGCTAAACTCCCAGGGGTGGAGCGGCAAAGAGACGGCGCAGGAAGTAGCTGCCGAATGGGACGCAGACGAGGAATAACCACATACCCCAAACCGGCGGCTAACCCCGCCGGTTTTCTAAACAAGGAGAAGGAGGGAAGCGATTGACGCAACAAGACGCAGATAAATTACGAGAACAAATCAAAACACTAACGACTTACCAGTTGGCACTATTGCGCACATGGATTATTAACGAGCATTTCAACCGACTACATGAGGAAGCGAGGACAATGAATAATGGAACAACTAATCGAGGCATTGAAAATCTTCTCGAAGTACAGCAACGCTGAATTCCCGACAGGCTGCGAACATGACGAATTGTACGTCTATGTGGACCCTGCGATTGTGTCAGATGAAGACAGGGCGAGATTAGAAGAACTCGGATTCTATACAATCGAATTCAATGACTGCTTTATATCTACCAAATATGGATCGGCCTAACTATGCTTGACTACAGCGACGACGTAAAAGGTATCATCATTGGTGCTGATGACGTGTGGAAATGGCAAGTGTTCTATGATGGCCGCGCCCAGATGCACTCAAGATTACCCGCCGACAATGAATCGCAAGCCATTGAATATGGTACGAAAATAGTCGAACAAATGAAAGCCGAATGCGGAAGTGTTGTATGGTTGATTTATCCACATGACGCATGGGAAGTCCGCATCTGGCCGCCATCGTAAACAAGCGCCGGTTATCGCAACCGGCGCTTTTTAATTGCAATTCTCCGTGCTCACCACCACAAACACCTTACCCCACTCGCTTTCTGCGTACCCCGTCCCAATCGCCACTTGAGCAGCAAAAAACGGATGCAAGCCAAGCACGTGCGGCCTATGCCCACGGCTGTTCACCATCGCATTCCAAGCGGCCCCAGGCGTGTGGTAATTAAGCGTGATGCTCTCCACGGTGTTACCGTCTTGCGGATACCAGGACGGTAAGCAGCCGACTTGCGCAAGGAAAAAATTGCTTCCGTGGCCTTCGGGTGTCCAATGCGAAAAGTACTGACGCCTCACCATGTCATCCGCCCGCGCCTGCGCAACCTTCGTCACCAACTCATTGCACTGCGGCGACGGTCGCTGCTGTGCACGGTCGGTAATCATTAGCCGTGCCAACTCAGCGGCCATTGCGTTGGCGTAGCAGGGATAGTCTTTTTGGTGGGCAAGGATAGGTGCGTACAGCGTGTAGCGCATGGCCGCAAGTGGAGCCGGAATCGTACCGGCTCTGTAATCATTGGGTGCGACTAAACCACCAGGCATGTCAATGGCCGGCGCTGCGCCACGCGCATACAATGGCGACAGCATGGCAAGCGGCGAGGGTGACTGATAGGGCGACGGTCCTCTGGATATGGGACGGCAGGCGGCAATGGTGAGGATGAAAAGAAAGGTGAGGGTGTACTTTTTCATTCTGTGCCTTTATGGTAAAATAAACACAACGTGCGACGGTAGGTTGCGAGGTGACAAAGCGGCGAATTGCAAACGCCAGAACGGGTAGATCGGGCCGCGGACAGTTCAACCTTTTTGGTCCCGTTGTCAATAGAACGCTACCCAAGCATGTAAGGCGCTAATGACTGATCACCGTTGGCGCTTTCCTTTATCATTATTGTGACTATGATGATGGATTATGAAACTATGTTGGATGAGCAACTATGACAAACGAAACAGGCGACAACAAACAATGGGATAACAAGAAGTGGGATTTTGTTGAGCCGCATTTATCTAAATTCACTTTTGAAAAAATCGACACGCTACCCCGCGTACTCATATCGGTTGATGGGGATTACAACGTCACTTTTGCCGACGATTTGACACTTGATGAAGCAAAAGAACTGTTGCGCCGATGGGCCATTATGGGTGCGAAGATAACGAAGGCGCAGGCTGAATCATTTGGCCCCTACGTGCAAGAAATCTAATTACCCACCATCGGCAACCAAGACGACAAACGCCAGGAGGAAAAGCGCTGTTCGTTTCATGTGAAATTCGCTGCATCCTCAGCCGCAGCCCGCGCCGCTTCCTCTGCCTCTCGCTTCAACTGGCCAATAGCCACGTCTCGAAACTCTCTGCCAATCTGGTTGATCACATATTGCAACTTCTCCTGATTCGTGGCGTTGTCGGCCACTGGCAAGCCGTCGGGTGTGCGCCGTGCGCGGATGAAGGCGCTTGCCCATTCGAGGAATTTTGCGTTTGCTACCGTGCCGGTCGATGCAGTAAGTGCGCCGGCTACGGCGGTGAAATTTGCCATTATTCTGCCGCCTTCTCTTCTGCCTGCGCCTTGTCCGCTTTTGCTTTCGCTTCTGCCTCATGTTCGGCCAGCAGTCGGTGCGCCAATAGCAACGCACCCTCCTGGCGCAATACGGCTTGACGTGCCTCGATCAGTCGGTTTTCTAAATCCTTAACGAGTTTTTCCAGGTCCATTTCAAATCCCTATAGCGTACTAAATCGAATGCCGTCCAATGTAAAATAGGTCTGCGCGCCAGCGCCAACGCTAGGCTCCTGCATGGTAACGCTACCGCTTGTGCTAACAGCAGCGCGCCCGCCGGTGATGGTGGCGGCGTCGGCGGGATAGTTTTTGCTCGCTGCCGGACGAAAACCCACGGGCAACGCAAAGATTTGATTACTGCCTACGCCGCCCGCGTAGGCGACTGTCCCCTCAATCTCTACCGTGTCGCCAATTTTTCGATAGCGTGCATCTGTGCATCCGGCGGTGGTTGACCATCCTGTCGAGTAGGTGGCGTTGGTCCATGCGCCAAATGTGCCAAGCGTTAGGAGGTCTGTCACGGTCAGATCGTCACTTACCGTAATATCGCCAGTTACGGCAAGCAGGCCAGCCGTAACCACCGCCACATCAGCGTTATTGATGCGTAGCCCCAGCGCTTGCCCTGTTGCCGCATTAACATACGTAGAGCCGTTGGTGTTTTGGATGATGGCATAATCAGTGGTGTTGTTGCGGTCCACATGCGCCAAGGCCATGTGGTCGTTAAATCCATTGTATCCAAGCGCCGCCCGTCCAAATCCATGCGCCTGATTTGTGTCATAGGCTGCCAGTACTTGGCCGGTGATGGTTGCGCTGGCCCCAGTGATTGCACCTGTAACTGCAATACTAGCGCCGGCAATAGTACTGGTCACGGTCAGCCCCGCCGCTAGTAGTACCGCTTTATTCTGGCTAATCCGCACAGCCTCGGCAACCGTGCCGCTCCCGTCTGGAGCGACTGATAACACGATAGCACCAGGCATGTCGTTGCTGCCTGGTGTGCCGTCCACTTCGACGTGGATACTTGCCGCCATTGCTGCATCAACACTGTCCGCACCAGACCATCCAATAGTGCCAAGCCGGTCACCATTACTGACCACGCCCCAGCCTGAGCGCCGCTTTAAAAACTCAAACGTTGGTGCGCCAGCGTTGGCCGACTCCCGATGCACCAACACCGTGGCGTTGCTGGGGCGGTCTACCTGTACCTGTGCGGCACCAAACACGCCCGCCAACGGTGTGATCGTACCAAAGAGTGCGTCACTAGATACATTTAAGCCACCAGTAACCGAAGCGGTCCCCGCAATCGAGAGACCACTAGCGAAACCAACCGATCCGACAATTGCCGCTGTCTGCGTGGCTGTCAAGTCAACTGGCACACCGGTTCCAGCCCCCACAGCGCGGCCTTTGACGGTGGCCGCTGCCATGTTGGCGAGTTTGGCATTGGTGACATTGGCGTCGGCTAATTTGCCTGTCGTCACCGACAGATCAGCAATGCCCGCCGTTGGCACGGTGGCCCATTTGGTTCCGGTCTCGGCGGTGTTGTCCACCTGGAACACAAAGCCATTAGTGAGTCCCACCGCCAAACGCTTGAACGTATTGTCAGCCGTGCCAACCAGCAGGTCGCCTTTGGCGTCAAAGTCGCGCAGACGCACAAACGGAAACTCCTGTGTCTCTAGAAGCCGCACGCGTGCCTTGAGGCTGCTAATCTCTTCGCTCTGGTATGAATTCGTCTCCCGAATGTTGAGTAGGGTCTGGCCTTCAATCATGGCTCGGTGAACTCCATACGGATCTCGGTAAGCTGGTCCTGGTCGAATTTGACCTCAGTCGTACTGATCTTCTTGACCTCGCTAAAACCAGCAAATTGCACCGTCACCAAATCGCCATGCCCAAACTCACGCCGATAGACCCAACCCCGCGATGTCTGCACGGTGGCTGTGAGTTGCAGCCGGCTTTCCAGTTCGGCCAGGCGCGCATCGCCAAGATTGGCCAACTCCAGATCGGGCCGGTCGCGGGCATCCACAAATGTCTCATAATCATTGTTGGCGGCATAGTTCGTGCCAGCCCTGGTTACGAAATAGCGGTTGGCCGCTTCACCCTGTCCGCCAACAATGGCCGTCGTTTTTTCTCTGAGACCGTCAAAGTTTAGATTGGTGGCTGATACATTATCGAGCGATAGATCGAAGATAACACTGGCGCTATTGTCCGTGCCAAGCTGACCGGCATACTGGTGACACTCAAGCGTTGTGAATCCAGGCCGGCGGATTACGTCAAAGTCAAAGCCGCAAATAGGTGCTAGCTCCTGCATAAATTCCAGAACGTTACGGCCCGGGGCGATGCTATAGGCGACGGTATCCGTTCCGGAAATCGCCCCGCCGTCATCCAGACCACGGATTACATTGGCGTCACGAATTCGACCATTGGCGGTTGTGGCCTCGGCTGTGCAATTCCACCTAACTACATCATTCACGATCACGGATAGGCGAGATGCAGTCCAGACGCTTTGGCCAACCAGGCCAACGCTTATACTGCCTGCTGGATAGCCGCTAACAAAGCGCCCGATGATTTCCATCGTCCCAGGCACATAGAGTAGGTGGTATACGTTGCCGTCGTTGTCGGTGGCGATCTGCCGGTCCCGAAATAAACCCATAAAATCCTGCACCCACTCCAAGCCCCAGCCGACCGTTGCCGCCGGTGTAAATTTTGGATAGCCGATCCATACCTCGATCAGCGTGTCGTCAATGGCGCAATTAAGCAGGTCGTGACCTTCGGGAATCGTCAAAACAGCCAGCCCAACGCGGTTGACCTGTTTTTTGTAATAGACACTGGTTAGATCATCGTAAATGGCAACCACGTTGTCGCTGGTATCGTACACGCGCACTTGATACAGATATTCGTGTCTATGATTTGTCATAGGCTCAGATACCTCTTGTACCAGTACACAGCAATGGCGCTCGCGCCCGCTGATCCACCAACTGAGCCGATCACAAAACGGTTGGTTGTCGTGTATGTTGGACTACCTACGGAACGCGTAGTTTTTTCATTCACAATGCGCATTTCCGAGAATGCCCCGAAACCGACAACCGTGCTAATGTAACTCATGCGGTTGGCGTCGTCACTGGTGCGCCGCACGGTTTTATATCCTGGTCGCAAGTCGATCCGGAATGTCTCACCGCCAGGGAGGGCAGATGAGAAACGAATCAATTCGTCGCCGGGCGCGTGTTGAATTTCGAAGCCACTATTGAGCGGGCCGGTAATATCAATCACCGGCCAGTCGTCGGCGGTCAATCCTGTAATCGTCAAATCAAGATTATTTGTGCCATTCGTGAGCGCCATCGTGCTCACCTGCTGCGTCGGGTTGTACCACTTCGGATCGGGTGCCACAAGCGATATGCTCACCGGTTGCGCTGCGCCCACGCGTGTACTCTGCGGGAAATCAATCTCCCCGTCCGCATAACAATCAATCTGGCGCACCTGGCCATCGTCACGCGTGGCGCGTAACTTGAGTGGCGAGTTGGTGGGCAGAAACAATTGTGATATGCGATCACGCAAGCCGTCAGCCTGGTACGGGCTATTGCCTTCCAGGTAGAGTTGTAGGCGCATACGCCGCGGCTCTAGTCGATAGCCCCTATCAGTCATGCCGTGCTGAAACGGTGCTTTTTCGAGGATGCGCCGAATAGGCGGCATACCCGTGCCATCCAAAAACACGGGGTGTAATTTTGTCCCCATGATCGGATGCTCTTCGCCCTCTTCGG
>JACCDG011148653.1_pt1 | contig 18097 bp, 28 predicted proteins | sample 7442471 | NCBI WGS metagenome assembly JACCDG01 (sample SAMN15323444, study PRJNA562643) | freshwater metagenome | isolation source: river surface water | place: USA:Blue River Watershed | collected 2017-08-17 | reverse complement strand
AGAAGTTCGTTGAAAGTCTTCCGACCTGCCACCTTCAAATGCTCCACTACTTTCATAGAGACCTTTGAAAGCGGATTGTCACCACCCACCGTCAAGGCTAGTGACATGTTAGGCATCTCCTTTAAGATGTCCTCAATCGCTTGCTCAAATGTGGACTGCGGGATGAACATGTCGGTAGACTCACCAAAGTGATTAGCCATTGCTACCTTCATGATATGAATATTAATCCGGGCTTCAAAGCTAGCCATCTTCGGTGCTCTCGCCAGACGTGCAGAAGCTCCCGCCCTGAATTTCTCTAACCAACTTTGTAAGAATTGAGCAGTTTCAGGCTTAAACTGGATAGGACCATACAGAGATGTGAGTGCTTTCACATGAGCGCTAATCTCTGCTCGGAATTTCTTCTGTGCCTCAGTAAGTTCAGGGCGGAAGAATATCTCTTTACGATTCTTAGCTGCATAGATGAAGAATGTCCGAGATGAATAACCATTCCGAATGATAGCATCATCGAATGATTCTTGCATGAACTCGGGAGTAGTACCAGCTATGAAGTTCAAACACATCTTGAGGATGCGATCACGTCCTGAGTTCTTCGTCCTATACTCATATGTATCTGAGCAGTCATAGGCTTGAATCAAGAAATTAATTAGAGTTTTCTGATGGTCACGAAAAAGAGAGGCCATCTCCTCAAGAATGAAGCACTGGGATGCATGCATGTATATGCGCATCTTTTTAGTTCCATCATCTGCTGTAGATTCATAATTAATGGAGCGAACGCAAGTAGCCATTGACTTCACTAGCGCCTCATAGGTCACAGCGTCTGCTGCTACAGGGATAACTAGAGGTTCATCAGGTATTGATGACTTCCCTCTCCCCTGCATCATTTCCTCAGATGCTTCTTTGTATGTGTAGTCTTCGGCAGCTTTAGCTAAGTTCTTATTCTCACCTTCAAACTTAGCTGAGTGCTTGACATCTTTCAACTTGTGTTCAGTGATGATTGAATTCACTGCACGAATAGGGCCACCTTTACCTGTCCCGGGAGGGCCTACTAGTGCGACATACATATTGGGGTAGATGCGGTCATGATCTGGAGGAGACCAGACTCGCCTTTGCAAGGCAGCAGCTATCATGTATCGGTAACTCCACCTAATGAAATTGTCAGGTGATGGCAAACCGTCCGTAAATTGTAACCACTTTTCGGCATTCGTCATAGAGGCTTAAGTCCGTTCGGGTTACTATCTTTTTTATAGCTTCCCCAATTATAGCCAACTGCGGCTTCTGATTTCATTGAGAACTTCACTCCATCTATCGGAGATGTGAGCTCTTGGTTCATGAACTCTCTAGCTCTTTCAACACACTCAGCTACTTCACCTTCTGGACACTGTATCAAGTAACTGTCATGTGTATTCGCGAGAAGGTCCCATTTCAAATTGTATTGAACAATGTGCTCATACATTCTAGCATAAGCTATGTTCGTAATCTCACCCACTGTACTCTGAGGTATCCATGCATACAATTCTTTCAGTGCGTTATCGTCAATCTCAAACTCAGAGATTTGATATGGGTGACCATGCAGGTTGAATAATGTTCTAGTATCTTTAGCACACCGTTCCACATACCTGTGGTAACTGCCCTTAATCTCTGGGAACAAACCATGCTTAGTCTGCAAGAAGTTGATTGAGTCCTGCTCACTAATCACAATCTTACCACCAGATTTCTCCAACACATTCATTCGGAATGTGGGAGGACGGATGTCATAGTTACTACTGTGTTCAGTTTGCTTTGCTAGATAATAGTAACGTTCTTGGAGAGACCAATCATCAGACTCCTTGATTAGATTAGCTAGGTTTTTCCAGTGCGGATTGTTCTTTAGTTCAGCGATAGGTGTCCTGATTACTTCTTCAATGTTGAACTCAGAAGCAGAAGATATCAACCTGTACTCAAGCATCTTCTTAGGCCAGATATGTTTGAACAATGACATAGCCAAATAGCTATGTGGTTTCACATTGTTGATAAACAACTGCCTATATTGACCAGCAACACAACAGTAAGCGACAATGAGTGCCTCCGCCCCAGATTGGTCTACCTGAACAAGAATGTAACCTGGGTCAGGTTTATAGATTTTTCTGAGTGACTTCTCAATGTTCTGGAGATTACTTCCCCATCTACCAAACACCTTAGTGGAAGCTAACCGAAACGTGTTAGTTCCAGCTTGCTTGTAGATGCAGGTGTTTTTCACAGCAATACCTCTTTGTAAACTTGCCCTTTGTCATCTTTCCAAGGATAGAACCCAAGAGGGGTAGTAGTTTCCAACTTCACTCCGCGATACAGATTGCAGATATCAATCACAGGGTTGTTATGTTTCAGTCGGAGTTTGAACATTGCTTGCTTAGCGAGTGACGGATTCCTCACACCATTCTTATCTGGCTTAGAGCGATGCACAATAGGGTAACCGAGTATGTTGTGGAAATAATGGACGCACTGCTTATTAGAGCCAGGGAATGCTTTAGCTTTACCCTTCAAGCAAGATTGCACTTCAAGTAACCCAGTCTCGCCTATCAGTATCCGAATCATACGCAAGTATTGTTCCATCAGCGCATCATTCTCCGCCCTCATACTCTGCCTCAGAGTTTCATCATAACCTATACCTTGGAGAGTGGTGGTGATGTAAGGGACAATCTGCTTCATCACTGTCTGTATGGAGTGTTCAAGTCCAGGGACAGTCTTAGCGTAGGACATGATGGCTTTCCGAATAAGGTGCATCGTAAAGACATCCTTTCCGCAATAAGCCATACGTTGCTTCATCTGCTCTGGTGTTCTGTAACCTCGGCTGTCCTCATCTTTATGGAACTGTTGCCATGTCCAGTAAGAGGTGCAATGACCTAGAGATTTCTCTACTGTCGGGAAGCATCTGTGCATTGCGCACATTGTGTCGAAGACGTTGTAGACAGGGATACGATATTTATAAGGCAAGACTAGGAAGTCAAAGCAAGCCCCATTATGGGCGACTAAAGTATTGTTCTTGATTGCACAAGAAAGCGCACGAAGTATCTGTGGCAACGCACCATATGCAGGCTTGTAATTGTAGTCCAACACTGGCACGTTATAAACAACCCTACCATCAAAGGTGAAAGAGAAGCATTGCAGATTCTGTTCTTCATAATCAGTCTCAATATCGAAATCCATGAAACAATCCCGAGTTGTCGACAAGACTTCTATCAAGTCCTGTGAGGAAGGATTGTTCACATATTGTGGTTCAGGTTCTATTGGCGGAAGTCCATTCTTCAATATCCACTTTGCTTTCTTAATGTCAGCTCGCATCCAGAAAGCATAATTCTTTCGGTCAGTTCTACCATGTGTCTTCCCATCTTCCTCATCGTTCTCTGAACCTTCATCCTCATCAGCAAACACCATGTGTGCTTCATTGTAATCTTTCTCGAAATTCTTAGGGTCTGCTGCATCTTGTGGGTAGAAGGAAGGAATAGCTGGCAAGCCTTGATACTGCTGAACAGAACCGCGCATCTCATTAAGCGTGTTCTGCCTAGTTGCTGGTAACAGTTTGTGCATTGCATATTCGCCTAGAACTACAAGGCACTTAGTGTTCGGCAACAGTGGGGAGGGGTCATCCGCCACCCGAATATCACACTGCATCACATTGAGTTCAGGTCGCAAGCAGAAATCATTAAGGACATGTCCACCGCCAGCAGTCAGCAATCGAACTTTATCGAAGCGGGAAGCATTTGACAATATTACAGTCAGGCCGCTGTAAGTGAGAGATGGTTTAGTCCTTAGATGTGTCATGTTTCAATTCAGCTAAGTCACAAATGAATGCCCAGAACATTACAAGGTATGCTACTGGTGGTACTTCTTTCTGCCAGAACAGAAAAGCCATGAATAAGATTGTTACGCGCATAGTAAATTTTGGCATACATTAACCGGTATGCCAGCGGCTAGAGTTTACTTAAACTTTACTGATAAGTTCAAGAACTTTAGTTACCTCTGGATTTGCTTTAAGCGCATCAAGAGCTGCATTAACTCTCACAAGATTAGCTTCGAGGTCAGCTTTCTGATTCTCTAAACGTTCTTGCAGAGATGGTCTGCGACATTCACCTATCGTACAAGGCTTAGGACTGTCGTAGTAGTTCAAGTCCATACGTTATTCATTCTGTGGAATGCCAGCTTGCAGCTTTTGCATCTTCTCAGCAAACTCAGCAGCAGCATCTTCACGGTTAAGCAAATCAACAAGCTCATCGCACATCGAAATCTTCTCTTCGAAGACTGCAATGTTCTGCTTACAGATTTCCTTGTTGCGTTGCAGATTTAAGATGAGTGTTTCTTTGAAAGAGACTTGCTCACCACCATCCATTGGAGTAATGTTGCGGTCCATATGATTATAATTTCAATCCGTCAGCGGTTGGTTCAATCTTCGTGTTTGAAGGGTCCTTGCTATTTGGGTAAGGATTTGGACACGTAGCAGGGTTTAGTTCATTGATTCGTTTCAAGTCCATTCCCATCCACATAACAGCTTCCTGCAACTTAGTAATTGCAAGAGAGCGTTCACGTGAAGGTGGCATTCCTTTTACAACTTGAATTTGCAAATCAACATCTCTGCGAACTTGCTTATTCGTTGTAATTTCCATTTCTATAGGATATGTTTCATTCATACGCTTAGAACGTTCCACCAACATTATCCTTGGCGAGTCCGTAGATTTCAGCAATCTTCGGCTGATAGAACACAACCTCATTCCCAGTCACAGGGTTCTTGATGATATCACCCTGCTCACCTTTCTTGACTTGTTCAGGAGTTGGGTCTTTCCGTGCTGCCTGCGTGTCACAGCTCAACCGAGCATGGAACAACTTACCTTTGAATCCAAGTCCAGGATTCTCAGGGTTGAACGTAGCAGGGTCAAGTCCGAACAACTGATAGATGCCGGGTTGTTCTTTCGTCCCAACAACACAACGCTTACGGCAAGCCTCAGATTTCTCTGCATCTTGCAAGTTCATTGTGGTGATGTAGAACGGAATAGTAACACCAGCAACAGTCACATCTTCCTCACCAATCTTCACTTCATTCGGTGATTGAATCTCAGTCTTCAAAGTAATCATCGGATTACCAGAGGTCTTCGAAGGAGCAAACGACTCTTCAATCACGCGAAGGATGTAGTTATCGGTTGGGAGTTTTAGTGACTTATTGTATTTAGTACTCATGTTTGTTTGTTTGTTTGTTTGTTTGTTTGTTTTGTTAAGCCCCGCATACCGCAGGGAAATTCATCACTCAAAGGCGGCGATGCGTTCACCGAGCACTTTGACGTATTGCTCCATAATACCGTATTGACGGTTCAGCCGTTCTTGTTCCGGCGCCGAGAGTGCTGCGAAGGTTGGCGTGAATATGAAGGCTGTCAGCTTTTCGAGCTTTTCAGCCAGTTCTTTTTGTTCGGTCACTACTCGTTCTTGATGTGGTTTCAGTTGCATAGTTTGTTGTTTCCTTTATTTATTGATAGGAATTTCACGACGATGTTTTATGAATGATGAATAGTTTGCGGGAATGAAACGTGGAGGCAAATATAACGATGATGATTTTGAGTCAAAGATGTCATCAGTTTGTACTTGCCAGAAATAGATGTAGTCACCAGTGAATGTGTCACACATTGCTTTGAACTCCGCCTTTGTCATTTTCCAGTGGCGGAGTGTGTCATCAGTAATCTTGTTGAAGTCCTCAGGTTTGAGTTGTTTGTGTTGGCGAAACCAATCAGTGAAATGCCCAACCATCTCATCACCCATCTGACCTGTCATCAGTGGACGAATCTTCCCAGAGTAACGCTTCGCTTCACCAATACCAACCTTGTCAGCCATATCTACTTCGTGACAGAGATAGACTACGTGACACTTGAGTGTGACAAGGATATCAAAGAGAGCAGAGAAGTAAGCAACCTTCTGATTCCATTCAGCGAAATCATTAACTTTGCCGTCCTTCGTGAGAAACCTATGCTTGTTCTCCTCATACCAGACATGGTATGCGTTCTGTGTGCTAGTGTTACCATCCCAAACAAGAGTTTGATTAGGCTGTAACTTTGCCCCATACTGCATCAACCAGGTGAGAAGCATATCCTTCTTCCGATGGATGGTGTAGTTCGGATCAATCTTTTTACAGAAAGCCTCATCATGAAAAGGTATCTCAATGACGTCAGACCTGCCGAAGTGAGCACCCAGACCTCTGTCTAAGTTAGCTACTACAGGGTTTGGAAATGTAAGAGCAGCCCATGTTTTACCTTTGTCAGGTAAACCTTGAATCCCGAGGCGGATTTGTGGGATGTCCTTAAGTTCAGACAGACGAGTGCATCCTGGTGGGATGTATAGTTCAGATGACATGTTTGTGATAGTTATGATTTTAGTGGAATGTTACAAGAGGAAAGTAATAAGCAAGCTTCTTCTTCAAGAAGAGAAAGTGAACCAGAGTTTAGAACAATGTGGTTAAACTTATTGTATGAGTCAAGTTCTGTTTCAGAACTATGAGTGTCATCACTGATGATGGGACGAGACACCCGAATAAGGTGAGCACCAAGTTCACGAAGTGATTCAGCTTCTGAGAGAAAGCGGACATCAGGAATGATGATTAACTGGAATCCCTGTCTAACCTTCTGGTCAATCTTAATGATAGCTTGGTCAACCCAGTAGTTCTCACCCTCATAGTATCTGCGGAAGTCAGTTCCCCACCACTGCAAGATACCACGGAACTGTGCTTTGTTTGCTTCAATGAATTGAGGAGTCTTCCCTACAGCCTTAGCTACTTCCTCTTTCAATGCATCAGCAAACCCTACTCTACAACCTTTGCTTGCTGCATTCTTGAGCATCAGTTGGCAGAGAGTGTCCTTCCCGGTGGTTTTCTTTCCAGAGATTCCGATTACAGTTATCATACTTCTTCATTGTGTGCTAATGGATTATAAGGTTTCTGTTTGAAATCTCTAGCTAGTAGCATCTCAGCAATAGCAGGGTCTTGAGATTTACACACATTCCAAAATGAACACATTCCAAATTTACCCTCACATCCACCATTAACTATTCCTGTCTTAAGGGGTAACTTACCTTCCCGGACACGAGCTAACATGCGAGACAAGTCTTGAATCTTACTGTCAAGTGACTCACGAAACTCAGGCAGGTCTTTAACCATGAATACTTCGGAACGCTTATAGATATTATCACAAGGTTTCGGCTTAATAAAGATGCCATCAATGCAGTAACCAATGTCAGTCTTTCCAATCTGCCCAAGCACTGAGTCAGGTTCAGATTCTGCCATCAGCTTAATCGCTAAGATGTAGAACCTCATCTGCTGTGCTAAAGCATACTTCTTCAAGTAGCCTATCTGGTCCCAAGTGCCAGTAGATTTGAAGTCGTTGATTGCATAGACTCCACCAGTTATCTTACCTAGGCGGTCTATGGTTCCTTCTAAGTCTACCCTTAAGTATTCATCTTCGTAATACCCGCCGATGGAAAATGTCACTTCTGTGGCTGGCTTACCATCAGGTAACATGAGAGTCTGGAACTCTTGGTCTTTGCTGATATGAAACTCCCATGCATCATAAGCGGAAGCTAGCATGTGAGTGCTGTCACTGTAATGCATCGCTTTCTTGTCGTCAGACTTAGACCTGTTGAACGCTTTGATGGCTGCATCTCTAGCCTTCCCTATGTGACCACGTTCTTGGTACATCGTGTCAATGTATTTGTGCAGTGCGATACCATAAACAATCTTGCTACTCACAGTCCCACTGTAGTAACCTTTGATCATTGTGAGGTAAAGCCTATAGTCACACACCGAAGTCTTCAGTCCAGATGCGTTAAGCTTGATGATTGTTTTAGACATGAGTGATAGTTTACTTTTTACCAAGTTTCTTCTTTAGAGCAGAGATATCAATACCCATACTCGCAGCTAGTTTGAGTTTCTGTTGCATCTCAGGTGACACAGCAGCAACAGTAACAGCTACACGTTTAGCTGCTTGTTCTGGCCTTGTTACCTTAAAGTATGGCTCGAAGTAAGCGTTGAGTTCAGCGTCAGTCATTGCTTCTAACTTCTCAGCTGAACAGTCGAGTAGTTCTTCGAGAGTCATACAGCAATTTTGAGAATCTTAACTGAGTATGAAGTGATGTTGCAGAGAACACCAGGAACTTTAAGTGCGTTCTCAAGTGTCTCAATTTCTTCCCTTGTCAGAACAAGTTTCTCTTGAAGAAATGTCTCACCAACTTCACCCTCTTCAAGGAACTTGTGCATACGTTGCATCCACTTCGGCACTTCTTCTTGAGGGTCAATCGGCTTAGGTTTGAAATCAGACACTGCACCTTCACGTGACTCAGGGCGGAACTCAAGAACTACCCCTACTCCACGCTTCCGCTTCACAGTAAACATCTCACAGAACCTACCATAGGTGCGCTGCGGGTCATCCATCATTTCAACTACATACATGATGGACTGATTGACTCGCAAGTAGAGTGTGTTCTCATTGATACCGAACTTCGTCTTGAATGTATGGTAGTCATAGACTTGATCTTGTCGAGACTTCATCATCTCATCAAGCACAGCCTTTGCCTCCATACCAAAGCATTCCTTGAAGTAAGGTGCAATACTGCGGCGACCCCATCCCATTGGACGCTTGCGAACTAGCATGTCCACAGCTTTGGCCTGCATGGTGGGGTCTTTCAGGACAGTCTTAAGTTGAGCATTATCTTGCTCTGGATTATTTGGCATAGGCAGCTACCTCTTGTGATTTTTTGAGAAGCTCAGGCAATGCAGCTTGCAACTGCTCAACTGTATTGTAGACATAGACATTACTACCATTCGGTGTAATATAATTACACTGCACTCCAACAACCACCATCCACCCATTCTCTGTCTCAATGATTTGTAATTGCTTTTTCATAAATTTATTATAGTGTTAACAGTTCTTGCTATGTTATTGAGCGGCACTATACTGTCTCACGATTCCAACCTATCGCTCTATTCCCCAGCTTACTATTCACAGTAGGGACTTAAGTCACCCTCCTTTTATAGATGTGAAGGATTCATCCATACTGACAATCAACACAGTCAATATACTACAAGACACCGGAGCGTCTCACTACTGACCAGAGTTTGTCAGCTTACCCTGTAATACAACTTAGCCTCACAGGGAAATCGAATATAACAGGAATACACTATTAGCTATAATCGTGCCAACCTGCTTGAAACCTACAGTCACAGCACAATTTTACCTAGCACCTCGAAGCGCCTAACATACTGCTCAAGTGAGCGGACATTGTAGTCTGTGTTCAGTTGAGCTACATGTCTACCTGACTTATGTAGTACATCAAGGAATTGCTCACCCATCTTCATGTTCTTGATGATAGGTTCAATGTCACACTGTCTCTCACGGATAGGAGAGATTTGAAATTCAAACGTGCTAATGCGAGCATAGAGGTCAGGCAAGAATAAACCTTGTCGAACTAATCCTTTCAAATCCTTATTGCTAGCGCACACTATCTTACAGTCAATGTCCTCTTCTTCGAACGCACCCACTCTCCGAACTTTCCGCTCTTGAATAGCACGTAGCAATTTAGCTTGCATCCCCAAGGTCAACCAACTAACTTCATCAAGGAAGGCTAGCCCTTGTCCTGACCTGCCTGATGAAGCTCTAGCTAACATACCCTGTCTGTCACCAAGTGCACCAGTGAAAGCTCCCTTCACATATCCGAAGAGTTCCGACTCCATCAAAGTCTCTGGCAACCCAGCACAGTTGATGAATACAGAGTTCCCTTCCCGGTCCCCAATCATAGCCCTAGCTATAATCTCTTTCCCTGTTCCTGTCTCACCGTGGATGAGTATGGGATAGTCACATTTAGCTAGGCGAGGGACATCTTCTTTCTTCTTCATCATAGCTTGGTCAACAGTGATGAACTTCCGGAGATGTAAGTCTGTCCCTTTGAGTGCATCTTTCAGTACACCATTCTCAATAGTGTATGGAAGTTTGAATTCATCAATCATCTGTTGGACCATAGAGTAGAACTCTGAGCCTTGAGCAAGCAGTAATCTTAATCGATTCTCGTCTGGTGGTTGTGATAGTTTCATTATTTATTATAGATGTGTTTGTTGTAAGCATCTCTGCGTTTCTTTGCTTCTTCTCCTTCAAAGTGAAATGATTTCTGCTGACGGAAATGATACTTGCAAATGGGTGTCCAGATGTCAGCCATATCTTTCCGCTTAATACGTTCCTCTATAGTCTCTTTAGGATAGGCTAAGATGTAAGGGAAAGCATAGTCTTTTTGGTTCTCAATCAACACACCTTGAACAGTGAGTGAGCGAGGCATCTTTCTGCGAACATGACCGAATTGATTCTTGTAGTAGAAGCTCATGTAGCTTACACTATTCAAGTCAATAGTCAATTGGACATTTGGAGCTTTCATTGTTCGTCAAATTCAAGATGAGGAATCCACTCATACTCATCAGAGTTTTCTAGTAAATTAAACTGTATTAAATAATCTGTTCCACACATTGGACATCTAGCTTTATGCACTTCGTAATCAATCAGAACATTATTGATACAAAGTAAACACTTGAGTTTCATTCCCCATCCTTTCTCCACCCCACAAACACAGGACTGCGAGGCAGTAGTTTAGCACCGTGCGCCTTGCACTTGTAAGTCATAGTCTTGTAGAGGAACTCAGTCTGATTCTCCCAGATGTATTGACGCCACTTATTCCCTAGCCCAACCCCTGTCCCGATAGTGAACACCTGTCCAGCAGAGTTCCTCACAATGAATGCACCAAGTGTTCCTTTCGGGATGAGTCCGTCAAGTGAATGAGACCTGTCCATCTTACCTGTCGCTCCCCAGTTATCTGGGTTACCGTTGGCCATCTGTTCTTTGAACCCAATCACAACAGCTTCATCCCGGACAAATCGGCACAACTTAATAAGCCACTGTTCACCTAGTGTGCTTCTCCCAAATTTATATGGTGAGTTCGGTGTCCGGAAACATATCCCTTCCCCTAACTTATCCATACACATCTTCTCAAACTCAAAGAGTTCTTCTGCTGTATAGCACACTATAGGTTTATCAAAGAACACCATCCCAGCTGGGACTTCCGCCTCAGCTATCCACTCTTCAATCCGCTTGCAGCGTTCCTCATACCCTATGGTCGGTGCATCAGGTATGAACCAGTCAAGGACATGCACTTGAATCTTATCCCAGTGGACATGTTCCCGGGACATGACTATGGACTGTATTGTATTGTAATCTAGCTCACTGTTGAACAGTTCACTATCAAACCCAGCAGGCAACACTTGCCCTCTCTCACACACCCTTTGATTGGGTATCTTCTTGAAGCGTCGACTGAGTAGAGTTCCGTTGAGGCGGAGTGCTCTTATCCCATCCTTCTTTAAGGTTGCCATCACTGGATACCTTAACAACTTCATCGCTCCTAACACTGTCTCATCAGTGTGCTCTACTTCTGGGTCAAGTAGAGGGGCAGCAAGACATGGTTCTGTGAAGGATGTCATACTATTATTTAACCAGTTCTACTATGTGTTCTTCGTAGTGTTTAGCAAGCATCTTCCAACGAACACCACCAACCTCATTAGAGTCAGGGGTCCAGTCACAGTAGATACATTTGATTGGTTTTTCTTTTGTGCGACCACTTCTCCCTGGATGTAAGTCTTCCTTCTTAAACACAGTCATCAGTTTCATTCATCATCACTTTCTCCTGATTCAACTTCACCTTCCACTTCACCCTTCGCATATTCCTCATCATTCTTGATGAGTTCACTGACAATCCTAGCCCGTTCTTTCGGGTCAGCAATAAGGTCCGCCCAAGACTCATGACCTTTGATAGCTTTGCTGAGACACTTCAACTTACTGCTATACACGCGAGCGATATCTTCTTCGACAGTCCCAGCATACAGCATACAGTCTTGTTCAGTGTCAGAAAGGCTAGTCAACCGTGGCACACGACCAGTGGACTGCACCATGTCAATAGCTGAGTAACTCACGGATAGGCAAGTCCTGCGTTGCTTGGTTGGGATGAACTTGATATCCTCCTCAACGGCAGCACCAGACTTCTGCCTACGAACTTTACCGGGTGCAGGCCTGTTACGTTCTTGCATCCGCATAATGGAGGCGTGCCATTCAGCAAACCCAGGCACAGACCTATCCCAATCAGTACAGAGTTCATCAGTGTGGTGCAGTGAAAGTCCGACACCACCAGCTTTGAAAGTGTAGATACATTTGTTAGTCTTACCAGATTGGAACTTGTCAATCTCTCGTTGACGTTCCTCTTTAGACTGTCCACCTAACCGTAACTCGGGTGGCAACTCCTCTAAGACGCGGTCCTCAACATCCTCAAGCTCCAGTTCTTTTAGCATCTCAGCAGCAGAGAGTCCAGCTTTCTCAAGAGCCTCAGCCTTAGCTTTGACTTCCGCTTTTATCTTCTGCTTCTTAGTGAGCTGTGTCTGTCCACCACCCCACACTAAACTGATTTCGTCACGCTTCCAACCAAAGTGTTCTACGCCATACTTCACAATCTGAATCAGCGTAGGCTTATACTTGACAGCACAAGCAGCAGCTTTACCCTGCTCAATAGATTCTTGCATGTGCTTAGCGAAGTGTGGAACTCGACAGAACTCAGCAGCTACTGAACGCTTCGTCAAGAGGACTAGGTGCATAATCCCTGTCGCAACTCCAGCCTCTTGGTCTTTCTCTAACTTAGCTTTCTCTCTGTAGTAGCGTTCCTCAGTATCATCATAGTACTGTTGCTCTTCCTTCGTAGCGAACTGAATCATCTTCACCCGATTGATAGCATGGAACTGTGGCTTAACACCACGCACTCGGACGATGTATTTCTCTAAGTCCTTAGTCAACCTCTCAACAGCAGCCTCATTGTATTCTTCGGGTGCTGAATCCTTGGCCATATACTTAGCATATGTAGGCCAGTTGTTGTTAGACAACTTAGTAGGTAGTCCAATGATATCAGTGATGTCTTTCTTCGTAGCGACAGCGAAACACTTAGCCTCACATACGCGAGTATATGGAGTAGCTGAGATGAATATCTGGAATGTCGGAGTCTTAATCTCATTGAAGAAACTAGCTACCTGATGCTGTGTTGAAGAACTATTCTTAAGAGATTGATTCTCATCCCAGAATACAACTACAGGGTTGAGCATAGGTCGCCACACCCAATGAATCTCCTCCTCACCATTCACTATCTTGACTTCCTCTTTCACCCACAGCTGACCAGCCTTACTGCGGAGAGCTTCATAGTTGATAACTTCAAACCCATCAAACATCGTGAGTCCAAACATCTTCTCGAATACCCGTCTAGTTTGCTCTACTACAGTGTTCTTAGTTACATACAAGTACTTCGTTGACCCAAATGTTTTGTCATCCGCAAACTTCATATCCTTGAGGCGGGCAGCGACAGCCCCAGCTATGAATGTCTTACCGTAACCTGCTGCTGCTATGAGTTGCTGACCTCTAAGGTTATGAACAAGGATACCATCAAGTAATTCTTTCGCTGCCTTGCGCTGATGCCAATACTTAATCATCCCTTTCTTCTCACCAGTGCAAGGTGGAAGTAAGTAGTCATTCTCTACACAAGGCTTCGTGGTATCCACACTAACAGGTTCTGGCTCACTGATAACTTGAACTTGGGGTGGAACAATGGTGAAGGTCGGAGATGTTTTCGGTAACGGTTGCGAGGCAGGCTTTGTGTTGACTGGTTCAGCAACCTTGATTGCTCCTGTTGCCACAAAGGATTGTTCAAGCTGTTCTTTGAGTCCTCGAAGGTAGGCTTGTAATTCTTCATGTTTAGGTAGTGAGTTGAGATGTTCAGCAGTAGCGTTGGGTGGGACTGATGTGTATTTGTAGACATCTCCCCAAGTCTTGATGGACTTGAATGTCAAAGCCATCGAGATGGATTGACACAGTGCGTTAAGTGTAGTCCGCTTCTTATTTTGTGCTACAACTTCTGGTGATAGTTTCTGTTTACTCATGACGGTAATTCATTGATGTTAGTGTAGAGAGGACGCTTCAACCCAACAACTTTGATGCGTGGGTCATTGGTAGTAATCCATTTCCTAGCCATCAACTTACATATCTCGAAGTCAATGTTAGTGAAGCGACAGATAGCTTTCCCAAGTAACAGGATGTTAGCCTCAAGAATAAACCTTGCCTCTCTAGCTAACTGAGACTTGCGCTTAGCTGTTAAATGTTTCTCAGATGACGCTTGCCAAGCACCAATCTCCCATAACATAGGTGACGTTAGTGGTTTATCCCACATATCCACATCACTGTCACTGGGGAATTGTATGTGACATGTGTACTTGTTCTTAGTGTGTATGAACAGCATGTCGGCTACAACTTTACTGATAGAAGTGTAGTGTGCTGCACCGAGAAGGTCACGAACTAGAGATTGAAGAGGGACAGTCACTAGCGGATTGGGAGGATTGAGCATTGACATCTTTGTAATAGAAATTAGGATGTTGACTGCGAAATTGTCTGTTCATATTGAACCAAGTTCAGATCCAAAGCTGTCACTTGAAGTCACTCAGTTCTATTGCTGAGAGTCACACATTATACTTTAGGTTATTATTGCACAGAGGCAAGGCCCACGATGTCGTGTTCTGCCGGGCCAAAATTGGTCACTGTATCGTAGTGCTACGGCTGATTTACACAGCAGGATTAGCTCATGAGACATGGTCCTATTAGTTGGTGGCCCGAGCAGGTGATTCTCCTGCATGATACATAGTATTAAGCGATTGAAAAGAACACTCACTGTTTGTTCTCCACTTTACTGAACTGCTCTTTCGTTCAAAGAGAGCGACTCTTTGTCTATCAGTGCGGCAAGCACAGTTCATTTCGCAGGGATTCTGTATCTCTCATCTGCCTTTACTTTGTAGCGTCTAATATGTTCCGCCATCGGGCCACTCAGTTGAGTCTTGATAAGTTTGTGCAAACAAGCGATATTCAATGCACAATCATTGGTCCGTGTGTCCACTCTCAAGACTCAACTGAATGGCTACAGTATTATCGAGCCGCTGTAGCACCGGCTGTTCCCCGCCAACTAAGGTTACACCACTTGAACAGCAGGCTCGGCCTGTTGATTCTCAGACTTGCTCGGCTTGCGAGACTTCTCTTCCTTCATCGCACGGAGAGCAGCAATCTGGTCACGGATGACAAGCATCTGCTTCGTAACTTCCGGGTCGAATTGACCATTGGCATCGAGAGGTGCAGCCATCAAGTTAACTTGACGTTCAGTAGCCTCATCCAACTGGTCATTGATTTCCTTCAGCTTGAGACCAGCCACATCGAAGCGGGCAGCCTCAGTGGTGAACTTCTCTTGAAGCCATTCACCAGTCTTCTCATCATAGGCGTCGAAGAAGATGCCTTGAAACACAGCCTTAGCATTGCGCTGCAAGATTGAGACCACATTATCAACACCATACCAGTTCAGCAAGGTTTGGAAGTTCTCCTTGGTGATAGTTGGTGCAAGATACTTGGCGTTCTTGCGGTCACCTTTCACAATCTTGTATTGAGAAAGGGCAAGGCTCGTACCATTACGGGTAATGGTCAGCGATGGCAACTGGATTTCAGGGACAGCATTTGCTTCTGCGACTTGGGTATTTGTTTCACTCATACTATTTGTGTTTGTTTGTTTACTGTTTGTTACCGACTTTCACCTTACCGTAGCACTCACTACGTTCAGTTGAAATTGTGAGACTGCACTATAGCATATACCATGCCAACCACTTTTCTATTATGCAGTTATATGGGTTCATCTTACTGTTCAACAATGTAAGATTTGATCATCTTACTATTGCGAGGAAACCATTCTGTTTTAGGTGGGCCATAACTTGCATCATTGCCGCATGTGAATCCAGATGTAGTCTCTTGGATTAGTGGGAGTTGAAAGGTCTCCAATTTACCTTGACCTCTGTCGATTGTGATGTTGACTTTTTTCATAGTGGATTGTTAACCTTCTAGTTTGTTGTTGTGTTTATACTTCAGACCATGTGTCTGTGTGAAAGGTGATTGTGCAAGTTTGCACTGACCATTACGAGCATAGCGATCAGCTATCTGCTTGTTGCGAATGTCCTCTAGTTCTTGAGGAGTGTATTCGTAGTATGTTTTATCGTCACGTATTACTTGTTGAGGCATCTTCTTGTTCTTTCTGTGCGCAATCAGCGCAGATGTATTGGTTGTTCTTCTGGACCTCAGCTTGTGCATCGTTGCACGATTCGCAGAGTATCCATTCTTGTTGCTCTTGTGCGGAGGGATGTTGAAAGCGGTCTAGTGGAGGGTTCATTTGCTTTTGTTCCTTTCGATTACGTGCGGGAGGGAGTTGTAACCCCGCAGCATTTCATCAATGTGACAATCAAGCCAGTCATTAGTAGTGCCATCTTCACGAACTATTGGCCTGACATTGAGTATGCGATTCGCCAACTCATCCGCTACCTTGCGAAGCTGGTCGCGTTCGATTTCGAGCTTGGCGGCAACTTCAACATCAACGCATTTGATTGTCTCTCCTTCGTAGTCGCTTCTACACAATCCAAATCTGTTTGAAAGAGTTGTTACGGTTCTTGTTGCTATATCAGTTTCTGGTGTCTTGCTCATATCTCAATACCTTTCACTTCAGCTAGAGCGATGGTGCGTTGTTGCCATGTGGCAAGAAGAAGATGCTCATAAGTGAAAATGCTGTGGGTATCAACCATGACATAACCAACGTAGTCATTCCACTGTTCCGCAGTTAACGTTTCTTCTACTAACCAGCACAGATGTAGGAGTTCGGTGTCGAGGACATTGCATCCACCTTTCCAGCACAGGCAGTGGTAGCTTCCTCCAGCGCCTACTGCTGTTATTTTGATTTCTCGCCAGTCGAGCTTCTCCGGCAACATCTTCGCCAGAGCTTGTTTGAGTTGGGTGTCGGTGTAGGTCATAGATTACCAGCATCCTTTCACAAAAAGAATTAATACCGCAATCCATAGTAATAGATAACCAATGTTGGTTGTTGTTTCGTCGTCGAATTTCATTCAATCCACTTTCCAGTTGCGCGAAGAAGTGCTTCGCAGAGTTGAGCGGGAGTTGCCTTTAACCACGCATACGCTTTAGCTGTTTCGTTTTGCGCTATTGATAGTTTGAGGCTGATTCTTGTAATCGTTGGGACATCCTGCCTCTGTATCAGCGGAATGATGGCTTCGTAGGAGGTGAGGTAAGGCTTTACGTCTGTATTGTGGTAGCCTGTTCCATCGGGATATGGATAGTTGACATTGTGTGCGTCGAAGTATTTTGCGCCATCCAACTCTGCCAGTGCTTTGATTTGTTGTTCTTGATTCATAAATTAGTAACTCCCACCCTCCAATCATCTCCACCAGCCTGATAACACTAGCACAAGCTAATGTAGACTGACGTTTTAGAATAACATTTGCTCCACCACGGAGCGGAGTTGATTCTTATTGCACTCAGGGCAACAGCACATTCGGCTAGTTGAAAGAGATGATGTGAGTGTGGGAGGGTGGGAGAAGTTAGTTAATAGTCATCACAGACTTACGCTTACGGATGACTTTGCCCTTGCGATACACATAGAATCCAGTATCTGCTGGAATCTGTGGATACTCTACATGTGCAAAGTCGTCAGTTGGTTTAAGACCCTTGATAAGTTTACGAAGTGTTTTGATTTTCATAAAGTTATTCAGCTACGCCACAAGGTAGCCAAGTTTTGCCGTGGTCGAGGGAGTGTTGGTATTCTGCTCCTGATAATACTTTTAGCGACGGAGATTTTTCATCCGTGTGAGCACAACTACCATTAAGAAATAGTTTGCTATTCCAACAGGCTGTAATAAGCCAGCGATTGTTACCACATTTTACAATTGCCCCAACCGGTACTTCTTCTGGTCGCCAAGGACGGAGAGTGGGAGTTGGTTTGATGCGGTATTGATGAGGACTTGCAGAGAAATCTAAAGTCTCATAATCCATCCACTTACCGCAACAATTTAATTGCACCTGTTTGCCTTCTGCAAATGCATAGATAACGGGTAATAAATGTTTAATTTGTTCTCTTGTCATTTTAATGTTATGATTTTGATGGT
>JACCDG011099614.1_pt1 | contig 18097 bp, 16 predicted proteins | sample 7442471 | NCBI WGS metagenome assembly JACCDG01 (sample SAMN15323444, study PRJNA562643) | freshwater metagenome | isolation source: river surface water | place: USA:Blue River Watershed | collected 2017-08-17 | reverse complement strand
TATGGGTAAACACAAGGTGTTAGCTTGCCAGTGAATTTAGAATGCATAGGAAAGATCAGTCCAAAATTTGATTTTACCATTATTTTACCTAAAAATTCCGAAAATCATAAATAACGCTAGATAATCGCAACTATCAGCACCATCATCAACAGACAAAAGCCTATATGGTATTGTTGCTTAATATTTTTAATTTCCTAAAGATTTAATTAAAATACGCCCAAAGTGAAACATTATTATATATATCTTTCGATGTTAGATTTATATAATATTTACCTTTCTTTGGTTTATTTATATAACAATAGCGGTCGTTGCTTGCAGTATTGCAATCAAAATCTTGTGTTCTTGGCATTCTATTATATGCCACTTGCATTATTGGTTTAGAATAACCTCCATTAAAATTCCATATGGTCAGATTATTATGTCCATCTTTTGGTATTTCAATGTAAAATAATTTTTTTTCACCTATTTTACCGCTAAGTCCGCTTACAGTTATACCATTATCCAACTTTGTAGCGGTAGTAGGTTCCGGTCTTGGCTCTTCAGTAGCGCCACATGTTGGATTGACACCAACAGCCTTGAAAGCATTGTAGACATCAACTGCTCTAAAATCTAAATCCGTTGCAGCATTAACTGCCCCACATGCACCGCTATCAAAGTCAGTATCTTGGGTCCAGTATAACTGATTGGCAATTAGAAAAGTATGGAAAGCTTTTTGCACATCCCAGTTAGGTTTATGCGCTAGTATATAAAATGCTCGATTATAAACACCTGAGCTATAATGTGGATTCATACCATCATAATAACCACTTACATGATCTATCGATTTGCCATCTTTCGATGGTTGCTCAAAGTATCTTAAAGCCTTTCCACGTTCACCTTTTGTAATATTTTCTCCGACCAACCAATCATTACGCTGTGATACTGGCTTATCGATATTAAGAAAATATTCTGCAGCTTCACCAGCCATATCAGAGAATGATTCATTGATGGCACCTGATTGATCTTTATAGACCAATCTAGAGTTTTGTTCCGTAAAACCGTGGCTTATCTCATGTGCTGTAACATTAAGAGACGTCAATGGAAAAAAAGAACTACCGCCGTCACCAAAAGTCATTTGCTTTCCATCCCAAAAAGCATTTTGATAATTGACACCGTAATGCACTCGCATCTTAAGTTTCATATTAAGCGGCGCTACATTGAACCAACTTTTGTACATGTTATAAACAAGATTACCAAAATAATGTGCATCATTGATCGGTGAATACGCTCCATTTATCGCTTTATAATCATTGTTCGGACAATCAAATCTGTATAAAACTTCACTGTCTTTTTTATTATCCATATTATAAGTGTCAACATTCGGACTACTCATACTACAGTTAGCATTGACTGTCAAATAGCCATAACGATTATCTAAGCCATAAATATATTTACCTATTTTCTCATTACCTCCTGGTCCGGTAGCACTCCTGTATTCTTGATTTTGGAATATTGTATTTAAACCTTCCCATTCTTCTAATACCTCACCAGTATTCGCATCTATACTAACAAAGGGTCTAGAGGGTTCTATTGTATCTTCGTTTGTAACTATTGAGTCTATTATATACACTAAACGAGCTCGATCGCCATATAACTTAATGTATTGCCTAGACTTGCTGTGATTTATTTTTACACCTGTTGATACTAATAATTTTTTTAGTAAATGGTTTCTTGCTGCCTCTATCGCCTGCTGTTCTGATATTTTAGCTACAATCTTACCATCACCGTTAGTTATAGATAACGCATTAGATCTCAAATCATTCTCTACACCGCGTATAAAAACTCCAGCAACAATATCACTGTCTACAATTTTTTTAGCATCAGGGTTGATACTTACAACAGCACCATCCCAAATAGGAATCCCCTGATAGTATTGCTCTAACTTATATCTTGATACGCCGCCAGGAAAAGTTGCCTGAGTTGTTGGATAAAAAATATAATCATTACCTAAATCATTCAAATCTATAATAGAATTTTGCTTATTTCTTTCAATGCTTACTTTTTCTGCAGCGTACCCGTAACATACTATAATATATAAGAGACTACTTATTATAAGACATTTATATTTACTACTTAACATCTGTTAACTCCCGTACTTCTACATCAACAACTAATCATATCCTGTAGGTAATCCTTCCCATTCCTCTAGTATTTCTCCTGTATTAGCATCTATTACATGATAGAGTCGCCTAAGATCATCATCATCCATATACTGAACGATATAAGTTAATTTAGCAGTTGAAGTTAAATATTTTTTTATAAATAGATCCACACTGACATTGTCAATTTCTCCAGCTTGTTCTAGTTTATATTTATCACTGTCAGGGTGATTGCTCGGACAATCATGCACTATTTTTAGCACCTGATCTTTAGTTAATGTTGGTTTTACAGAGCTAATATCATCTTCAATATTGATTACAAATGTTCCACTCACCAAATCTGATAACTGCATATTTCTAAATTCTTTTTTATTACTTAGCAAGTTAGTATCCCATACCGTAACATTATTATACGTCTGAAAATGTTTATACCTTTCCTTACCATTAGGTAAAAAAACTATAGTATTCACGATAAAATTATATGACCTATCAAGTTGATCAAGTATTGAGATAGCGTTTTTTTTGCTATGTTCTACGGTAATCCGTTCAGAGGCTTGTAGTATCAACGGCATCATCAATAAAATAGCCAATCCGATAGCATGTTTGTTCATAACAATATGCCTCCTGGAAATATATTGAGGACCTTCCGATATGACCTGAGAATATTTACTCTATCAACTAAAACTATAGAAGAAGATTTCTTATAATACTAGAAAACACTCAACATTTATTTTTAGCTATTAATAAATTTAATCCATTAATCAGGCTAATAAATAACGCTTATTATGTAGATTACTCGAAATAAAGAATAGGTATAACGTTAGAAAAGATATTGTTCTAAATGACTCCAGACCATATCTGGTTTGAGTTCATTATAACAAGGGGGAAATATTGCAAATGGCGCTAACTGCAATTCTTGCTTAGTAAATTTGCATTCTCTCAATAAACACGGTGAACATTCATATTGCGCTTGCAAATTGCTAAAATTATTCGCTAACATCCCAGTAAGCTTAGCATCAGTAGAGCCAAATAATGTAACACCGGGTTTATTTAATGCTGCTGCTAAATGGCCTAACCCTGTATCAACACAAACCACTCCTGAGCTATTAACAATCACTTGTATTAGATCACTGATACTTTGTGGTTCCATCACTGTCACACCATCAAGGCTATCACTTGCTATTTCACGTGCTTGCATAAACTCATTCTGACTTCCTGAATTTAACCGCACATCATAACCTTTACTCTTGGCTATGCTAATTAATTCTTGCCAATATTCAACAGGCCATTTTTTACTATCCCAGGTCGTGCAATGTAAAAAAACCAAGTACGGTTTAAATAGCTGATTCGATTTATATTTATCAAGATTAATGCCATAATCTATTTGTTCAAAATAGTTATAATTAAATACAGCTGAAAAAAGCTGTTTCAATCTATATACTGCATGTTGATGTTTAACTATTTTATACTGTTTACCATAGAGCCAAGAGATATATTTTCCTCTGACTGAATACTTATCATAACCATGACTTTTTGCGCAAGCTGTTTTATTATATTTTACCAATAGAGTCAATATTGAACTTTTTAACAAGCCTTGAGCATCTACTACATAATCATATTTATATTCACGTAAATTAGATATGAAAGCTTTAATCTCTTGTAATATTTTTAAACTTAAATTGCGCCGCCATCTTCTCAGAGCAACTGGTATAACTTTATTTATTGCGGGGTGTATCTGAGCAAGTTCAATAAAGCTTTCTTCTATTACCCAGTCTATTTTTGCATTAGGATATGCTTGAGCCAAATCAGTCACTGCTGGTAGAGTATGAATAACATCACCCATCGATGATGTTTTTATGATTAAGATGCGCATATATTATCTATAGCATGGTTAACTAATGGTGGATGTAGATCTCTTAAACATTTAAGATGTCTATAACGACAAGTCTTTTGAAAACAAGGCCGACAGTTTAAATTTTCTACGGTTAGTATTACTTTTTTAGAATCTTTGATTAAAGGCGGCGTGAAATCTGGGCTGGTAGAACCATAAATTCCTATCAATGGCGTATTCACACTTGCAGCAACATGTAATAGACCAGAATCATTACTTACAATTGCATCAGCTTCTGCAATAATAGCGACAGTTTCAACCAACTCCAACATTCCGGCTAAATTTAAACATTCATTGGAGCTTCGCCCATGTAATTGTGAATGGATCAAATAGGCAATGTTATCCGAAGTTACTCTATCTTTTTCTGATCCTAGCAATACAATTTTGAAGCCCTGTTGTATCTTATTTACAGCAACACTGGCAAAATATTCTTCTGGCCATTTCTTGGTATCACCATAAGCCGCCCCTGGAGCGAAAACCAAATACTTTTCTTTATCATCGTCTTTTAAACCATATTTTACTAAACATGATTGTTTAATACTTGGATCTAACTGTAACTGCGGATAATATTCTTCGAGATTAATCTTAACAAAATCTTGCTGATCAAGATTTTCGTTCTTATCCAAGTAAGCCAAGGCAGCTATTCGCTGTACCATTAATGGCAAAGCAGTTTTATTTAATTTTAGATAATTATTTAAAACCCCGTAACGTAGCTCACCCAACCACCCTGTTCGTTTCGGAATTCCAGCAAAAAATGGTATCAATGCTGATTTGAAAGAATTAGGTATAACAATACATTCGTCATATCTATAGCTTTTTAAATTTTGCGCAAATATATAGCGCCCCTTTAGATTAAGTTCACCATGTTCGAAAGGTAACTCTAATGCTTGATTAACTTCTGGCATGGCTTTTAAAATACCATGGTTCCATTTAGGCGCAAGAACATCAACAATTTTACCTTGTTTATGTAACACCTTGAATAAAGGCTGTGACATTACCATATCACCAAGCCATGCGGCTCCGATTACTAGTACTTTATACATGCTCTTGTGTCGTATCTGCTAATATTTTACTAGAAGAAATATTATTATAATTATGTTTGATTATCTCTGTATTGCCGCCATAACTATGGACAATCTCATGCCCCACTATCTGATCAGGAGTGTAATCACCTCCTTTGACTAAAAGATCAGGCTTTAACCATCTCAAAAAATCTTCTGGGGTATCCGTATAAAAGGGCACTACCCAATCTTGCAAATCTAGACTTTTTAATACCAACAACCTATCTTCAAGCTTATTAATCGGGCGACTATCGCCTTTTAGGCGTTTAATTGAACAATCACTATTAATTGCAATAAATAATTTATCACCGCGGGCTTTAGCTTCTTCTAGATAAGCAACATGACCCATATGAAGAACATCAAAACAACCATTAGCAAAAACTATTTTTTGTTTTTTTTCACGAGCGGCCGTAATTTCTTGTTTAAGATTTATATAATTATATTTACTATTCAAAATATAGTCAGCATAAGCTAATTGTAGTTCCACAATATCAATAGTACATTGGCCAAATTGACGCACTGCAAATCCCATAGCAGCATTGGCAATTTGCGCAGCATTTACGAAACCATCATGTATTTCACCCAAAGTCGATAAGCCTAGTGCAAACACAGCACTCAGCATTTCAAGGTTACCGATTGTATTAATAACTGAACAATCTATTGCTTTAATCTTAGTAATTTCTTGATTAGGCTTATTATAAAGCGTTATACCCTCTTCATGACTGTTTAACAAAGCAACATCACATGCAGCTAAAGCATCTCTTGCATCTATTATATTTTGTATATTTTGTTCAGTAATAATATAATCGGCACGATGATTATTATCGATAAAATTATTTAAGCACTCTGTAGAACTTGGAATATAAATAATTTTACTATGATTTTTCTTTGCTAATTGATAGCAAGTTTGATAATCATGTATCAAGTTATCATAAAAAATAATGATATTATAATTCTTGTACAATTCTAAAAATTTTTGATTTACCGCTTCGCTGCTATCGACTGTGCTTTCTGATGGCTTAACATTATCGATCCGTAATAATTGCTGCGCTTGACTTACAACTCTTATTCGTTGTGGTGTTCTCTGAGAATGCGTGACCAAGTTATCTTTTGAAATCTGATGACTTGCTAATAATTCTTTTATTGTATTGTTGATCTCTGTATTACTCATATTGAGCTCAGGACCAGACCAGGAAGAAACACCATCATTATCTAGCCCCAAAGAACTAATTAAATCTACACTAGCCCCTAATTTTTTTATAATAGCAGCAATAAGACCACTGCCTGCAAGGCGATTATCAGCATGTGTATAATGTGCTATGGCCACAGGAGCCTCAGGTGAGGTACGATTGGTAGTGCCAAACCAGTAGGTATCCAGCATAAGCCTACCTACTACTAATATTTTAGCTTTACTAAAATTAAAAAGATCTAACAATTGTTCAGACATTATTATTTGTTCTACAGAGCTTAAACTTTAAATAGTTAATTTTAAATAGTTAACTTTAAATAGTAAATTTTAAACTATATAATCAGCATAATCTATACACATGATGTATATAACTATATATATAATAGAAGACTAAATCACCTATGACTAATAATCAGATACATACAGATATAGCCATCATCGGCGGTGGCATCGCCGGTCTAATGTTGCAAGCTAGATTATCTAATTTAGGCTACAGTACACTATTATTAGAACAACAAGCGCTTGGATTCGACCAAACTTCCAAAGCCCAAGGCATTATCCATGGTGGCATAAAATATGCTTTATTAGGTCAAATAACAAAGTCAGCTAGGGCTATAGCCGAACAACCTAAAACCTGGACAAGCTACTTGACTAATAAACCAATTAACCAACTTCATGATCACCTTAATCTTTCCAAAACTAAAATTTTGGCCACTCACCATGACTTATGGAATAACGGTGATTTGAAAAATAAGCTTAAGCAAATAATTATGAGTAAAGCTTTTAGCAGCCATGGAACAGGATTAGATCCACACGATCAAGATTACCCAGAAATATTTAAAATAGCTTATGAAGCAGGTCATTTTAAAGGCAGCGTTTATAAAATTAATGAAACTGTTATTGATGTATTTTCTTTATTGCAAAACTTAAGCGAGCTCAATGACAATAAAATCATTAAAATAGACCAAGATAGTTTACAAATTAATTTAGAAACTACTGATACTAATACTATTAATAACAATAATCATATAGCTAGTTTAGGTTTTTCACAAAACAACAATAAACACACGATCAAAGCTCAACAGTATATTTTTACTGCTGGCAGTAATAATCAGCTTGTTCTAGATAAGCTAAAAGACCAGATTGATTTACCCAGCATGCAACTGCGCCCATTACATATGGTCTTAGCAAAATTTTCTGATCCCAATAAATTATTTGGCCATTACACTGGTTCTGGCATCTTACCTGAATTAACTATTACGACACATCATACAAAAGACAATAATTATGTCTGGTATCTAGGTGGATCGGTCGCTGAATCTGGAATTAATTTAGATCAACAGCAACAAATAACTAAGGCTAAAAAGCTTATCAATAAAGTCTTCCCTTGGCTTAATACCAATCATTGGCAATGGCAAAGTTTTATGGTTAATCGTGCAGAGCCTTTGCAAGCAAAAAACTCTCGCCCTGAGCATTCTTACTATGCTAGTATAAATAACATAATAATTGGCTGGCCAGTTAAAATGGCGCTTGCACCTATGTTATGTGATAAAATTTCTGAGTACTTGAAAGAAATTAAATTCACAAGTAAATATAAACAACTTAATACTGGCGAGCTAAATTTGACTAAACCTAGTATTGCGCAGCCGATATGGGATTTATTATTTTCGAAATAATTACTCAAGAGTTTATATATGTTAAAATTAAACAATCTCGGCAGTACTGATCTTAAATTATCTTTATTAGGTCTTGGTACCGTTAAATTTGGCCGTAACACTGAGGTCAAATACCCAGAAAACTTTGAAATCCCTTCTATTGATCAGATTATTAATTTACTTAACCTTGCTCAATCATTGGGCATAAACACTCTTGATACTGCTCCTGCCTATGGAGATTCTGAGCAAAAACTAGGTGAAATCTTTAAAAATCATTTAAAGCGTGAAGACTGGGTGCTGATCACTAAAGCTGGTGAAGAATTTAATAATAATCAATCGTTTTATAATTTTGATGCTAATTATATTAATAATAGCATCAATACTAGCCTCAAAAATTTACGGAGTAATTATATTGATATCCTGTTAATTCACTCTGATGGCTCCGATGAGAAAATAGCTAATGATGATAAGTTATGGGCCATTTTAGAACAACGTAAAAACATGGGCGATATCAAAGCTTTTGGCGTATCGAGCAAAACTGTCCATGGTGGACTAAAATGTTTAGAACGATCTGATCTTGCAATGATTACATATAGAGAAGACTATCAAGACGAGATCTCACTATTAGATTACGCTCTTAATAATAATAAAGGTATTATTTTAAAAAAAGTGCTCAATAGTGGGCATGGTGTAAACCAAAATTTAACGGCGGCACAACATTTACAATTTAGTTCAAGCCATCCTGCTGTAACTAGCATGATTATTGGCACAATAAATCCAGATCATCTAAGACAGAATGTTAAATCTTTAGAGATATAACAAATGTTTGATTCTTACTGGATGCCGTTTACAGCTAACCGTCAATTTAAACATAGCCCTAAAACATTAACTACAGCAAAAGGGATTTATTACCAATCATCTGATGGTAAAAAAATTTTAGATGGCATCTCTGGATTATGGTGCTGTAATTTAGGTCATGCACGACCAGAAATTGCCGATGCTGTAAACAAACAAATTCTTAATTTAGATTATGCCACTGCTTTTCAAGTTGGCAATGAACCTGCTTTTAAACTTGCCAATAAACTTGTTGAACTATCTAATACCTCTTCAGCGACAAATCATTTAAAAAATGTTTTTTTCTGTAATTCCGGTTCAGAAGCTGTTGATACTGCTCTGAAGATTGCTTTAGCTTATCACAAAGCAAACGGCGAACCACAAAGAACTATTTTGATTGGTCGAGAAAAAGGCTACCATGGCGTAGGCTTTGGCGGCATGTCCGTTGGCGGCTTAGAAAATAATAAAAAACAATTTTTACCTTTATTATCTAATGTTGATCACTTACCCCATCTATTAGATATAGAAAAAAATAGTTTTTCTAAAGGCATGCCAAAGTTTGGTTTAGATAAACTAGAATATCTAGAAATATTAGTACAAAAACATGGTGCAGATAAAATAGCTGCTGTTATTGTTGAACCTTTTTCTGGTTCTGCTGGTGTGATTATTCCGCCACTTGGCTATTTAGAAAAACTACGTGAAATCACCAGAAAACACGGCATATTATTAATATTTGATGAAGTAATCTCTGGTTTCGGCCGTGTAGGTAATCTATTTGCTGCGCAACGATGGAACGTGCAACCTGATATGATTACCATGGCAAAAGGCTTAACCAATGGCGTGATACCCATGGGTGCAGTAATGATTGCCAATTACATTCATCATAAATTAATGCATGGCGATCAAAAATATATCGAATTATTCCACGGCTATACCTACTCTGGTCACCCAGTGGCAAGCGCTGCAGCTTTAGCTTGCTTAGATATATATCAAAAAGAAAATTTATTTACCAAAGCTATTGAGCTAGAGAATTACTGGCAGGAACAATTACATAGCTTAAAAGATTTACCAAATGTTATCGACATCAGAAATATAGGACTTGCAGGTGCAATAGAATTTAAACCACCACATCAAGATTTAAGTACTTTATATGCTTATAACATTTTTACTAATTGTTTTAATAATGGGTTATTAGTTCGACATACCGGAGATATTATAGCGTTATCACCACCGTTGGTAATTAATAAATCAGAGATTGACTTACTAATAAGTATTCTAAAACAAGCTCTTATATTTCAAGCTTGCAATATAGTGGATTGAAAATTTTATAGTCTTTACCTGCAATTACTGACTGCTCATTAGTCAGACAAGCCAAAAAACATTCTATGTTTTTATCAGTCATCAATGGTACAACTTTAGAAAAATTCAATTTACTATAATCAGGCAACTCTTGTGCTTTTGCTTCGATAAGAATAACCTTACTATTTTTTTCTACAACGAAGTCTATTTCCACACCGTTCTGATCACGATAAAAAAATATTTCTCGCCCGGGAGTTAGAGACATCGTTTTAATAAGTTCACAAAATACGAAATTCTCCCAAAGAGCACCTTTAAATAAACTAGTGTTTATATTTTCTATGGTTTTAATATTTAACAAATAGTTAACTAAGCCATGATCAGCAAAATATAATTTTGGTGTTTTAATTAGTCTTTTACCAAAATTATTATAATAAGGCGGTAATAAGTAAATAATACCTCCTATCTCTAGTGCATGTAACCATTGTTTAACTAGCGCCACACTAATACCCAGGTCTTTACTCAAATCAGTAAAATTGATTAGCTGCCCCACTCTAGAAGCGCAAATCATCAAAAATCTCTGAAAATCAAATAAATTCTTAACATTGATTATTTGTTTTAAATCTTTTTCTAAATAAGTTTGAACATAATCACTAAAGAAATCTGAAAAATTTAATTTTTTATTTTCCCATAATTCTGGATATCCGCCTTTTACCAAAAAATTTTTTAGCTCCTCTGCGGAGAACAAATTGGACTGACGAATTTCTTGCGCACTCAGGGTCTCTAAATGAAGTATTCTGATTCTTCCAGCCAAACTTTCACTAACATTTTGCATTAACTGAAATTTCTGGCTACCCGTGAGTAACCATTTACCATATTGTTGGCGATTATTATCTATTCTAATTTTGAGCTCCCTAAATAAAGATGGAGCGTACTGAACTTCATCTAATACAACTTGAGGCACAGCATCAAATTTATTCAAAAAAATATCAGGGTTCGTTTCTGCCTCTTGAGCAATAAGAAATCGGTCTAACGATATATAGGGGCTATCTTTAAATAACTTCTGTAATAATGAGCTTTTGCCAGTCTGACGGGCGCCCGTTAAGAGCACTGCCGGGCGGCTATTAGTGCTATCTAAAATTGACTGTTCTATTAGGCGTTTAATCCACATGATCAAGAATCATTAATAAATTAAGATAATCTTAACTATATATTAAGATTATCTTAATTTCAAGGACGTAAGTTGTTGATTCTCAGAATCTGCAGCAGAATCTTGCGATGTGATGATTACTCTACCAATTCCTCAACTTCTAGCTCTTCAATTTCGACTTCATCGGCCTCTTCTGCAACTTTATTACTATCTTTCAGTAACCCATAAAGATCCGTGATAAACTCACGGAACTCACCCATCATAATAGTAAAATCTGCATCGAGTCGTTGTGCATCTGATTCTGTTTCGATTTCTTTTCTAGCTTCGTTAATAATATCTAAGCAAGAAACTTTCTTTATCCCGCCTTCTTCATCTAGAGTAAATGACATGCGATCACGCCAAGTTAATCCTAACTTGACAACATTTTTACCTGACTTTAAATGATTCTGGATTTCAGCAGCAGACAAATCTTGACGCTGACATTTGATAATTCCATCACCATTGTGTAATTCTTTAAGTTCACAATTATCTTCAATATCAAAATAACTCGGCAGATTTAAATCTCTCACCCATTCGGTCATTAATCGAGACGGCGTAATATCAAATTCTGGTAAAGCTAATTTAATATTACCAATGGTATCTCGTAATAATTGTAACAGCGTTTCTGCAACCGCACGTGAGCTGCTGTCAACAATAACCCAACGATGCTTAGTATCAATATATAAATAAGTATATGTCCGGTGAGTAAAAGCACGCGGCAATAAATCAAAAATAATATCTTCTTTTAATCGAGATTTTTCACGACTATAAACTTTACGCGATTCATTAGCTTCAATTTCTTGTAGTTTTTTTGCCAAATGCTCCTGCACAACTGGATTAGGCAAAATACGTACTTCTTTACAAACTTTCAGTAAATGACAACCACCGATAGAATGGCTATAAACTTCACTGGTCTCACCAAACGGGCTAATCCAACCCATGGTTTGCATTTCTGTTTTATTAGTCGGTCTAATAGACTTTTTAGCTAATCTTTCCATTAAAGTCACACCATCAAATGGAAACGGCTCTAACATTTCGTACAATAAAATATTTTTAAACCACATAATAATCCTAATTATTAATATTTATATCCTGTAATTGCTTTGTCATTCCGAGCTAGTCGAGGAATCTCAGATTCAATCTTAGATCCTTCGCTACGCTCTGGATGACAAAACCTGCGTACTAGATTCTTTGACTGCAGCAATTAAAGCTGTTAAATGATCAGGGTTCACATCTGGATAAATACCATGACCCAAATTAAACACATGGCCATTGTGTGGGCCAAAATCATAAATAACCTTTTTTACATGTTCTCTGATTTGCGCAGGTGTAGCGTATAGCACTGCTGGATCAAGATTGCCTTGAATAGCAACTTTATGCCCTACTAGTTCACGCGCTTGTTTAATATTAACTGTCCAATCAATGCCTACTGCATGACAATTACTATCAGCAATGCTCTCAAGCCATTGACCGCCCTGTTTTGTAAATAATACTACTGGAATAGTAATATTATTATTAGCACAATATTGATTGATACCAGCTGTTATTTTTTTCATATATTGTAACGAGAAATCTTGATAACCTTGTGGCGTTAAAACACCACCCCAAGTATCAAAAATCATACAAACATTAACACCCGCTTGAATTTGCGCAATCAGATACAGCTCTACAGCTTTAGCCAATTTGTCTAATAATAAATGCGCTGTTTCTGGTTGTTCGTAGATTAACCCTTTAATTTTACTAAATACTTTCGAACTGCCACCTTCGACCATATAAGTTGCTAATGTCCAAGGCGAACCTGAAAAGCCTATCAGTGGCACTTTGTTATTTAATTCAGTTTTAATCGCTTTCACTGCATCGACGACATAGCCCAATTCATGAATAGGATCAGGGATCGGTAAATTTACGATGTCTCGCTTAGTACGGACGGGACGTGCAAAAACAGGGCCTTCATCTTTAACAAACTGTAAGCCTAGGCCCATCGCATCTGGAATAGTTAAGATATCAGAAAATAAAATGGCAGCGTCAAGATCAAAACGCTCTAATGGCTGCATAGTAACTCGACAAGCAAGCTCTGGTGTTTTACACAAAGTCATAAAGTCGCCCGCCTGGCTGCGAACTTTAAGATATTCAGGTAAATAACGACCCGCTTGGCGCATGATCCACACAGGAGTTCTTGGTACAGCTTGTCTTAATAAAGCTTTAATTAAGAGATCATTTTTTAACATCTTATTCTTTTAACTATTGGGTGCGTTGGATATTTTGATAAGCGTATAAAACAATATAGGCCGATACGCTACCAACTAAAACACCAATTATAACATCACTCACCCAGTGATAACACATCAAAATTAAACCTAATGGCACAACTATACAACTAAAAATAGCAAATAACCTTAACCATGTATTTCTAGTCTGCCACCAAAGACTCATCATAAAGGCAAAAGTTAACGTCGTATGCCCAGACGGAAATGATTTATATTCATGCGCGGTTTGCAGCCAAGTAAAGCCATAAACCCCATGTTGAATATAAGATAAATTGCCGTGAAACCAAGTTGAGGTCCAAGAGCGACCAAATAAAATTCTGAGCTCTTCACTGAGTAATAATGACAGCCACAAAGCAATAACCATGAGAAACAGCATAGTGTCATTGTCATTTAATTGTCGAGGATATTTGATAGCTCTTCTGATCAAATAAAACATTATCCATGGTGATAAAAAATAAAATAACGGCTGTATGTGTGTGGGATACTCCCAAAACATATGTAACGGATGAATCTTACTATTATTATAAGCCCAGACTGCTACTGGCCTATCAATATAATAATACGCTATGATAGCCAGACTAATATTGATCAATACAAAAGCTAACATCTTATATATAGACGGAAGTTTGATATTAGTCATTTAACCCTAAATTTTCACTAGTAAAAATTTTATCAGCCCGATAGCTAGAGCGGACTAATGGTCCAGAGGCAACTTCTAAAAATCCTTTTTCGAGCCCCCATTGTCTATATTTTGCAAAATTCTCAGGGGTTATATATTCGTGAATAGGATAATGATTTCTGGTAGGTTGTAGATACTGACCTAAAGTTAACACATCGACATTATGTGCACGTAAATCATTCATAGTTTGATTTATTTCTTCTTCAGTTTCGCCCAAACCTAACATTAAACTCGTTTTAGTTATTATTTCTGGTTTATATTTTTTAGCATAGCTCAATAAATGAATACTCTGCCAATAACCAGCACGATTATCACGCACTGGGTGGGTTAGTCTTTCAACAGTTTCAACATTTTGAGCAAAAACGTCAACACCGCTATCAATTATAGTCTTTACGCAATTATTATTACCTTGAAAATCACTAGTCAAAGCTTCAACTTTTATATCGAGTCCCAAGTCTTTAATTAATTTAATAGTCGTCGCAAAATGACCTGCCCCGCCGTCAGCTAAGTCATCCCTATCAACAGAAGTTAATACTACATATTTTAACCCCATAATTTTGGCAGAACGAGCAACTTTTTGCGGTTCCTCAAGATCAATCCAACCATGCGGATTACCAGTATCCACAGCACAAAATTTACAAGCGCGGGTACACACAGCACCTAATAACATAAAAGTAGCCGTCCCATGTGACCAGCATTCCGACATATTTGGACACTTCGCTTCGGCGCAGACTGTACTTAACTCATTGGCTTTTACTAGTTCATCAACAGCAGTAAACTTAGGGTTATTTTGTATCTTTATTTTTAACCAATCAGGCTTTTTAAGCACAGAAGTTTCTTGTTTATTGGCCGTCTTCATACCATCCTTGATAGCGCTAAACCCTTGTTTTGTCTGGTATTTTTCGCCGCTAGCAATTTTAATTGGAATGTCTTTTAGTTTTTGCATAATTTATACAAATAGATTAAGATAACAAAATTATTGTTAAGTATACTAGTAATTATCCTGAAAGTTAATATGAAAACAATTGCAGTAGCCAGCGGTAAAGGTGGCGTCGGTAAATCAACAGTCACCACTCAACTAGCAAGTATTTTAGCCCATAATGGCTACAAAGTCGGTGTAATTGATGCTGATATCTATGGCCCTTGTCAGTTTGGTTTACTCAATGCTAAGTCTCAAAACACAGAGCTGGAACTTACTCCCGATAATAAAATTATCCCGGATTATAGCCAAACTCATAAAATTTATTATATAGCCGTTAATAATCTTGTTGCTGATTCAGAAGAAGCTCCCATGCTTTGGCGTGCGCCGATGGCTACTCGCCTGATACGTGAGTTCTTAGAACGCGTCAGTTGGCCTGAGCTTGATTTTCTATTTATTGACTTACCTCCGGGTACCGGTGACATTCAAATTACAATAGCCCAATTGGCTAAACTCGATGGCGCTATTATAGTCACTACACCACAAAAAGTTGCTTACAGCATTGCTGCTAAAGCAATTCAAATGTTTAATAAAGTTAATATCAATATTATTGGTATTATTGAAAACATGAGTGGCTATGTTTGTACTAATTGTCATCATGAAAATCATATTTTTACTAATACACAACAAGCTAGTCATGGCGGTAAGTTTCTGGCTAATAAATACAATGCTCAATTACTAGGCACAATACCCCTTGATCCTAATTTAGTTACTTTAAGCGACTCAGGATTATCTATTGTTGATTTAGAAAATAATAGCGTTACAAAAAATAATTATCTTAACATCATTGAACAATTATTAATTAAACTCTGCTCTGATCAAAAATACAAAAATAAAACGCCAAATAACCTGCAATATAAATTAAATAATAACAATAATAATTTAGAAATTGTTAATATTAACAATAATCAAATTAAAACATTGTCAGCATATGATTTAAGATTAAATTGTCCTTGTGCGCTCTGCAAAGAAGAAACCACTGGACGTAATTTAATTAATAAAAATTTAATTTCACCTAATATATCTATAATCAATATTCATGATGTTGGTAACTATGGTCTTAGAATTTTGTTTTCTGATGGTCATAATACTGGGATCTATACTGAAAATAATCTATAAAGCTATATGTCTTTTCGATGCTTGCCAATTTTTACTAATCTATAATTAACTGGACTTACGCAATATAACTGTCATCCCGGCCGAAGAGCCGGGATCTTATGTAACAGATCCCGGTTCTACGCGCTTCGCGCTTGAGCGGGATGACAATTTACAAACAACTTGCGTAAGTCCTGATTAATTCAAATACTACTGTATTCCATCGTATAGCACCGTATACTGTGGTACACTAAGTTGTTAAAAATTAATCATGGAGGATAAAATGAAACTTAAATTATTAAAATATTTATTATTACTTACTGCTAGTATTTGCTTAACTGCTAATATTGCTTTGGCAACTAAAATCCATACACAAAAAATTAGCGAACAAAAAAATCCTGTAGAAAAAATTATAGATTTTGCAGCAGATTCTGCTTTAACACTCAAAGTTTATGCAGCGTTAAACTCAAACGAAGCAATTAAAGACAAAGACATAAGCGTATCAACCACTAACGCTGTTGTGAGTCTTGTTGGTAAATTAGATACTGAAGACCAATTTGATGCTGCTAAAAAAGTTGCAACTGAAACTGATGGTGTTAAAGATGTAGTTACAGAAAATCTTATTGTTCAATCGAGCAACCAACCGATGACTGATTCATGGATTACCGCGAAAGCTAAAGCAATGTTATTAAAAGATAGAATCACCAACTCTCATGACACTTCTGGAATTCACGTAGAAACTAAAAACGGCAAAATCTTCTTAACAGGTAAAGCTACTGCCACCGAAGCTGAACATGCGAAACAAGTAGTTGATACTCTTGAAGGTACCTCTGCTAAAGCTGTCAACAACATCGATACCAAAGTTTAATTTCTAAATTGATTGTAGCTTTATAACCCGGACTTTACCGGGTTTTTTTATTTCTCCCTATTGCCTTTTTACCTATCAATACTATCTTTAATTTACAGTCCTGAAAAAAATAAGAATAAACCAGAATAATAAGAAAATTAAAGGAATAGTTAGCTATGCTAAATAATATCACATCGTTTTTTATTGCACTCATTTTAGCTTCTAGCTTACAAGGATATGCCTCTTTTGAGATAGAGAGCAAATTTCCAACTGACCGACCTCTTGGCACACCAACCCCGGTAGAAGCGCAAGCAAAGGCTGATGCCGCTAAAAAAGCTGCAGATGAAGCAGAAGCTGATGTAGAAAAACTAAAGGACTATAACTCCTATAAGGCTTTGAAAAATGCTCAAGACAAGGCTGCTCGTTTAAAAGAAGAGTATAGAAAAGCTCAAGAATTAGCAGATTCATTGAGTCAGACACCAAAGGGTAAATAATAAAGCCCCTGCCGCTGTTGAGTTACTTAAATAGGCTCGATGGTGGTAACTCAATCTGTTTGTTATGGCTTTAAGAACTTCTTATCTTCTATATAAAAGATCATTATTCCAAAAACGTAAAACACTAAAACTAACAGCCTCTAATCTTTGTATTCTAAGTTTATCTTTTGCACTCAAATTAACATGTATTATTTAGTTCACATTTATTGCAGAGCGCAGGATCTGCTCCCTCTCCTAGCCAGTAATTTAAATATTTTTCTGAGTTTATTCTAGGAGAGGGTTGGGGTCACTGCCATTAAGTTAAGAAAAGGGTCAAAACACCATCTTTTTGACCCTCCTAGTAAAATTATACGATCTTTGTTCTGGTCAAGCAAAAGTAGACACTCATATAGCGAGAGCCCTATTGTTTTTTTCAAATTGATTGGGGGTTAAATAATTCAAAGTCGAATGTAAACGACGATTATTATAAAACTCCTCAATATA
>JACCDG010119255.1_pt1 | contig 18114 bp, 18 predicted proteins | sample 7442471 | NCBI WGS metagenome assembly JACCDG01 (sample SAMN15323444, study PRJNA562643) | freshwater metagenome | isolation source: river surface water | place: USA:Blue River Watershed | collected 2017-08-17 | reverse complement strand
TGAAGTTTTCGGCTTTATTTCTTGGCGTGGCTCTCATCGGATTGCCAGCACAAGCGCAAGGAATTCCCAAAGCCCTTTCGTTGACCCAAATGGCTTATGTCAAAACCTATGATTCCGAACTCGACCGAGTCAGCGCCGCCGGGCTTTTGGGCTTGACGCAAATCCTGCGCCAGCGCACAGCGATACAATCGGCCGATCCCGTGGGCGTCGATCTGGCCGAAGACGAGCTTAGTTTTTATCCGCTGCTATATTGGCCGGTGCCGGATCAGCCAAAGCCGTTATCCCAACGCGCCGCCGAAAAAACCATACATTACCTTAGAAACGGCGGGATGATCGTTCTCGATCTGCGCGGCGGCACGATGGATGACAAGCTTACCGAATTGTTTTCAGGCATCGAAATGCCGCTGATGCGGCCCATGCCGCAAGACCATGTCTTGACGCGCAGCTTTTATTTGCTGAAAAGCTGGCCCGGACGATATGCCGACAAAACCGTCTGGGTCACGGAAAGCGAAGCCAGCTATTTCGACGGCGTTTCGCCGGTCATTATCGGAACCCAGGACTGGGCCGCCGCATGGGCCGTGGGCAAAAACGGCAAGCCGATGTTCGCGACGCCGCCCGGCGGCGAAGCACAGCGGGAAATGGCGTTGCGATTCGGCGTCAATCTTGCCATGTACGCGCTGGTCGGAAATTACAAGGCCGATCAAGTGCATGTTCCCACCATTTTAGAAAGGCTGGGGAAATGAGCGGCGAATTATTGATACGCTTTGCGCCCTATTTCGCCGATTGGACCATCGCGCTTTGCATCACCTTGACCGTGGCATTGCTGCTTTATTCCTTTTGGCGCGGCGCGCGGGGGCTGGTTTTCCGGGCCGCCGCTTTGGCGCTTTTGGTGCTGATGCTGTTGAATCCCAGCATTATTTATGAAATGCGCGAAGAAAAGCCGGATATTATGGTTGTCGTGTCCGACCAGTCCGCAAGCAACCAGATCAACGACAGACAGTCCCAGGCACAAAAAATCCTTGCCGAATTGCAGGACGGCGCCGCAAAACTTGACGGCGTCGAGCCGCATCTGGTTTTTGCCGGCGAAAGCGGCGAAGATTTGGGCGGAACGCATCTTTTCACCGCGCTGGCTAGGGCAACCGCCGAAATCCCGAAATCCCGCATCGGCGCGGTGGTGATGATTACCGACGGCCAAGTGCATGACGTTCCGGTCGGGGCGTATTCCGAGGATAACAACCATCCTTTTCATGTGCTGCTGACGGGACATAGCCAGGAAAAAGACCGGCGCTTGAAAATCATCCGATCCCCCGGTTTCGGGCTTGTCGGCCAGGAGCAGGCCGTAACCTTGCATGTCGAAGACAATATGGGAATCGGCCAAACCGTAACGGCAGCGATCCGGCGGGACGGCGAATTTTTGTATAATCGCACCTTGCCGATCGGACAAGACATAACCATCGAACTTCCTATCGAGCATGCCGGGGCGAACATATTCGAAATTTCCCTGGACAAGGAAATGCAGGAATTGTCCGATGAAAACAACCACGCCGTCATCACCATCAACGGCGTGCGCGACCGCCTGCGCGTTCTGCTGATTTCCGGCGATCCGCACCCCGGAACCCGCGTATGGCGCAATTTCCTGAAATCCGATCCGATGGTCGATCTGGTGCATTTCACCATTTTGCGCCCGCCGGAAAAGCAGGACGCCGTTCCCACCGAAGAATTGTCCTTGATCGCCTTTCCGGTGCGCGAATTGTTCGAGGAAAAGTTGAACGATTTCAGCCTGATTATTTTCGACCGTTACCGCAGGCTTTCGATCCTGCCGACCGAATACATGCAAAATATCGTACGCTATGTCGAACAAGGCGGCGCGATATTGGCCGCCGAAGGCCCGCTTGAAGATATGTCCTTAAGCCTTTTCGACACCGCCGTCGGCACGATTTTGCCGGGCATGCCTTCGGGCAAGCAGCTCGAAGGCCGCTTTACCCCGAAACTCAGCGACCATGGCAACCGTCATCCCCTGACTTCGGATTTGCCGGGAGTCATTCGTAGCGCAGGCGACGCGCCTCCAATCATCAAATGGGGCAGCTGGCACCGCCAGGTCGACGCCAAACTGCGTACCGGAACGGTGCTGCTGGAAGGCATAGACGGCAAGCCGCTTTTGGTTCTAGACCGCGTCGGCAAGGGACGCGTGGCGCAATTGTTCAGCGACCACATCTGGCTTTGGGCGCGCGGGCATGAAGGCGGCGGGCCGCATTCGGAACTGCTGCGCCGCCTGGCCCATTGGCTGATGAAGGAACCGCAGCTGGAAGAAAACGATTTAAAAGCCGAAGCGCAAGGACGCAGCATTGTCGTTTCCGAACGCAGCCTCGACCCCTATTTCCGCCCCGTGCTGTTGCACAAGCCCGGCGGCGAAAGCGAGGCCGTGGCCTTGCGTGAAACCAGCCCAGGCCTCGCCAGCGCCAAGATTCATGTGGGCAAGGCGGGATTATACCGCATCAGTAACGGCGAAAGATCGGTGATGGTCGGCGTCGGTGGGTTGAACCCGCTGGAGTTCGCCGATTTGCGCAGCAGCAAGGCGAAAATGCAAAGCTTTGTCGAACAGCAAAACGGTTCGATACGCTGGGAATTGGAAGACGGCATGCCGGATTTGCGCCGCGCCGAAGCCAGCCGGTATATGAGCGGAAAAAATTGGATCGGCATAAAACGAAACCACAATTATGTCGTCACCGGCGTGAGCCAGCATCCGGTTATCCCCGGATTCGCCTATCTTTTAGGGGCGATTATTTTGTGGCTTTTGGCCTGGCACCGCGAAGGCCGGTAATTCTCAGTGGCCTGCAGCCACATCGTTCGCGCCAAGCACATGAACCGACGATATCTCATCCTTGTCGGCAAAGCTTTTAAGGACGCGGAATCCGGCTTGCTCTGCCATCGCCTGAAATACCGGTACGGGATATTTGTGCGAATTCCATAAATGCAGCTTATGGCCCTTGCGGAAGTCGAAATAAATATTGTCGTAAATAATCGTCATGTCTTCAAGCAAGCGCGCGCCCATTTCCATGCAATAAAGCGCCTTGTTCCAGTCGGCATAAAATTCGACCTTGGATTGGTCGATTGCAACGCCGGTATCGCGCTCGATCCGGTTCAAAAGATTGAAAAGCCAGCTATGCGCCGCTTTGTTGCGGTAGGCTGCAAGAAGGCTTTTTTCGTCCTGATTGCAATCCTGGCCGATAATCAAAATCCCGTCTTGACCCATGGTTTTGCGGATTTTTTGCAGATAGCTTATGGCATGGGGGTTGGGGCAAATCGAAGATTTCGGAAAATTGCCCAAGGTGTTGCCGAAACATAAAAACACCGGGTGGGTGTGCCCCTTGGATAAATTTTGGACCTCTAGAAAATCGGCGTTGAAGCATTTTATGGGAAGGTTTTCAAATTTTGTCCTTAGATAGCTTTCAGAATCCGACGCAAAATCCGGATTGATGTCGATCCCGATATAGGCAAGCGGGTTTTTGGCTTTTCTCAACACAGTCTCGCTTTTGCTTTCTACCGCTTTTAACGTACCTGGGCCGAATTCAAAAAATGTCGCGTTTGATCCGATCAATTCGGATAGTTTCGGGGATATTTTTTTTAAAAATTTGGCTTCGCTGTTGCGTAAATAATATTCCGGACAGCCGCACAAATTATCAAACAATTCTTTTCCATTAACCTTGTCTCCCGGCATTTTGGGGCGCGAGTACATGTATTGCGATAAGTTCCCGGATGCCTGGCCGGTAAGCATTTTGAATACATCTTGCCGGAATGATGCCATATCCGCATCATCTTGCACGAAGGGAAAAGATATGGGATTGGATACGGGAGCTTTTTGTGTTGCGGGTTGCATTGTCTACCTCTTTGCTTTTTTGTCCGGCATAATTGCATTCTGCCAGAGTATTTTAAATTGATTGGCATAGGCTTTTGCCATCTGCATAAAATTCAAGATGATGATTTTTTGAGGATTCCCCCATAAAATAACCGCCAACTTATCTCCATAAACGTAAAAAGGCGCAGAAAAGAAAGCTTCTTCTTGCAGCCAGCGATATTCGGCATAAGGCACGGTAAAATTATAATCGCCATGGCGGCATAGAACTTTCTGCTTAACCGTCCCTAATTTTTCCATCCGGTCCAAGTGCCGTTCGACCAAATTGCTGTCTAAGTCGGTATAAGCTTTTTCTTCCACGCCGCAGATCAGGACATCGCCGCCATTGTTTTTTTGCATGACGCTGTAAATGTCATCGAAGAATCTTTCCATGGCGCTGTCGCCAGTCAGCACATTGACAAAGTCCTCCTTTAATTTTACGCCAGAGCGATCGGTAAACTCCACGCCCGCATCTTCAAAGCTGCGTTGGATTGCGTCCATGGATTTCGCGTGCGGATAGCTGCGGTCGCTTTCGGTGTTCTTGATCGTTTGCAGCGATACGCCGGATTTTTCGGCGATGTCTTCTTGCGTCCACTGCAACAGCGCGCGCGCCGCGCGCATTTGTTTCGAATCGATCTGCATTTCTATTCCAAACCTAACCGGCATTCTGTGGCCGACTTGATAGTTTTTGCGATTAACGGAAACTTAACCCGCCATGCGCTGTGCACACATCCTATATGTCAAATTACCTATTGACTATAAAGATTATGAATGATATACCTTTTAGCGCAGTCGGCTAAAAAGTACAACAAAATAATATAAAAAGATAATTTTAACCGAAATGCATAAGAATCTAGTTAATACAAAATTAACTATTAGAGCCTAAATTCGGCCGATTCTTAATAATTAGGGTAATACAAGTAATAAAAGGCAGGAAAATGAACGATAATAAGCAAGATAATGTTAACCAAGCCATGCAGGATGCACATGAAGGCTCGGGCCAAAAGTGGGACTTATATAATGACCGCGAGCTTTATGAGTATCTAGAGCTGCGCCACGGCCCCGGTTATGCCCAAAAAGTCGTGGACGATTTAGCGAAATTTGAAGGCCGTAACAAGGCGGCCTAGGCCTTTTCCAAGTTACATTAGCTCTCCCTCAAAGCCTGGATCAAAAATCCAGGCTTATTTTTTTGCTTATTGCGCCGTCCAGCCGCCGTCGATGGAAAGCGCGGCGCCGGTAATGGCCGAAGCCGCGTCGGAGCAAAGATACAAAACCAAGGACGCTACCTGGTCGATGCCGGTGAATTTTTTATTGGGCTGCGCCACCAGAATGACGTTTTGCACCACGTCGTCGATGCTTATCCCGCGCGCCTTGGCGGTATCCGGGATTTGCTTTTCCACCAAGGGGGTCAGAACATAGCCGGGACAAATCGCGTTGATTGTGATGTTTTCCCTGGCGCATTCCAGCGCCGCCGATTTGGTGAATCCGACAAGCCCGTGTTTCGCCGCAACATAAGCCGATTTGAACGGCGAAGCCACAAGCCCATGGGCAGAGGCGATATTGACCACCCTGCCCCAGCCTTTTTCCCTCATATGCGGCAAGGCGTGGCGCGTCGCATGAAAAGCGGCGGTCAAATTGACCGAAATTATTTCGTCCCATTTATCGGGCGGGAATTCATGCACCGGGGCGACATGCTGAATCCCGGCGTTATTGACCAGAATATCGGCGCCGCCCAGTTCATGCCGCGCGGCATCGACCATTGCTGCGATGTCATCAGCTTTGCGCATATCGGCGGGATGATAGGAAATTTTGACCTTATGGACGGCCAATTCAGCCTTGATTTTTTCAATCAGCGTGGAATCGGCAAAGCCGTTCAGCATAATATTGATACCGCTTGCCGCCAATGCGCGCGCGATGCCCAGCCCGATGCCGCTGGTGGAACCTGTAACAATGGCCGATTTGTTTTTAACCATGCAAAGACAAAAATTATGAAATCAAAAAATGGCGTCCCCGAGATGATTCGCCAGCGGCGCAGCCGCAAGAAATATAGATTGTTCGAATCATCATCTGTTACGTATGGTTAAAAATGGCGTCCCCGAGATGATTCGAACATCCGACCTGCGGTTTAGGAAACCGACGCTCTATCCAGCTGAGCTACGGGGACTCTTGTACACAATACACCAGCAAATTAGAAAGTTCCAGTCATGGAAAAAGCATTGGCAGAACACGAAATTTTAATAAAGAATTGGAGTTATAGTTACAGCTTGTCTATAGATAATAGCTAACGGTTGTCATGCCTTGGCTATACAATATTTTTGTCATCCCGGCGAAAGCCGGGATCCATAGCCCAATTTATTGCCTATAGATAAAGTCTATGGATTTGGATTTTCATCGGAATAACGGAACTCGTTTGCACAGCGTTTAATAGGACAAAAAATTCAAAAATCGCATTGACAACAAACCTAAAACCATATATCCTTTTCGGCAAAACAATATAGGGGTACTTTGATGACAGCCAATACAATCCCGCTACGCACGACCGATCCATTCAAGCTAAGCCACATAGAGCTGCACGAGCAAGCAAGGCAAATGGCCGAATGCCCCGTCAATGGCTATGACTGCGCCTCGCAAACACAGCGCATCAAGGACATCAGTAATGTCATGCACCAGATCGGCTTGATCGTCGGCCCGAAAGGCAAAATCGTTCAATTTCAAAACATCGGCCAAGCCGCCGATGCCATGAAAAGCTTTTTGGGTAAGAAGGAATTCAACCAGGCCGATTTCCCCGGATGCCAGCTTATTTCGATTGCAATACCAACAAGGTCAAGAGCCGGACGCTAACCGCCATGTCGACCGCCACAGCAAAATCGATTTATGAATTGAACCCGCAAAGCCTAAGCGCGGGGCATATCGCCGCCGCGAAATTGGCCGCCGAGGCAATGCCAGCCCAGCCCTGGTTTGATAAGGTAAAAGATATCGCGAATCTGGACGATCCGATCAATTTAAGCATTTTTTGTTATAAAATGGTGGCGGCGGCGGTTCAAATCCATAACAGCCCTTTCAAATTGGCGGAAACAGATGCACAAAAAGCATCCCTGGTAAAATTCCTTATGCGCGCAACTGAAACAAAATACGCCGAAATTTATGCGCTTTTGGCCAAGCAAAGCAAAGTAGAAATTTCCCCGTTCGACGCAGAAGTCGTAACAGCGGTTTGCAAAAGAACGCTGGGGCGTTAGCCTATTTTTTTATTTTCTTCGGCTTTCTGTCCCGCCCGATCGCCACATAGGTAAAAGTCCCTTCGGTGATTTTATGCGAATCATGGCTGGTGCGGCGCCTGGCCCAAGCCTCTACCTTTACTTTGATAGACGTGTTGCCGATTTTTTCAACCACGGAATAACAGCTGACCTCGTCGCCGACAAAGGCAGGCAAATGGAATTCCATCGCGTCGACCGCCACGGTGACCACTGGGCTTTTGGCAATTTCGACCGCCTTGTTCGCCCCCGCCAAATCCATCATCGACATCATCCAGCCGCCGAACATATCACCGTTGGGATTGGTGTCCGCCGGCATGGCGATGGTGCGCAGGCTGGGGCTTAACATCGGCGCTGCGGCGGCCGATTTTCTACGTCTGGATTTTGTCATTTTATTTCCTGGAAATTATGTCTTGAAAAAAGATATCTGAGCCATCATACTCTTGAGCGTAGGGAAATTATAATTGCCGGAACAAGCCCTGCCTATAAAAAAACGCAAATTCAAATTTTATAGACGGGACAGAGGGAATGAGCGCAAAGAGAAAAGTATATCTTCCCAGCGACTTCGATGGGATAAATTTCCACAATATTTGCCACCCCGGCGAGGTTTTGGGTTATGCCATCAGCCTGTTCCAATCCAGGATCGGCCTGGAAAATGATTGTATCTGGCGGTCTGATGATATCGGACTTAATTGTTACAATTTAAAGCACTTTTTGCTTTCCCAATCGAAAAGCCTACCCTTGCCGAAACATGCCGAATTGAAGCGCAAGCTTGAAGATTTTTACGAGCGGCGGGTATTTGCCGGCAAGGACGATATAAATTATTGCCTGGACGCCATCGGACTTCTTTCCGGCCTTTGCTTGGCCCTAGGCAACTGCCTTGAACGCATTTTCAATAAAGAATTTTATATCGACCTTGGCGACGGCAGGAAAATTTGTCTTTCCCTCGAAGAGTGGCAGATCATGGCGTCCGGCCTGCTGCGGGTTTTAGAGCCGCATCAATTAGGCACCACCCTTGACGCGGCCGATGAGGCGAATTCAAGCTGGGCAGGAAAGGAACAAAAGAAAAAGGTGGCTTTCTTTTTAAGGCAGTTACCGCTTGAAATGACCCGAAGAAGAAGCGGCCATACGCAGCCCACATGGATCGACAGGCATTTTTCCGACGCAAAAGAAGAAATTCAAAGATTGGTGGCGCTTGAAGACATGCAAAGCCGCACCGCGCAAACCCGCAACCGTATCGACGAAGAAAGCGAAAAGCTATTGACCCAGCTTTCGCAAATAGAGCGCAATTTGACCGCAAGTTTCGAGCGCGCGCAATCGTGCCTGCACACGGCCCTTGCCGCGATCGAGCGCAAACCCCATCTGCAGAGCGCCGGAATTCCGATTCAAGACCCTTTCGACTTTTTAGAATATCTTTTTTTCGGCAGCACGGGTCCAATTTACCAGCGATAGCTCCGGCCACGGCGGCTTTGGATAATTTTTATTCTTGCCTTAAGAATAGTTGCGGCCCTGCCGCGTTTGTGCCATTTTCATTCGCATCATGGCAAAATCCGCAACCGCGAAAAAATCCTCATCCTATTCCGCCAAAGACATCGAGGTCTTGGAGGGGCTGGAGCCTGTCCGCAAGCGCCCAGGCATGTATATCGGCGGCGTCGATGAAAACGCGATGCACCATCTGGTCGCAGAGGTTTTAGACAATTCGATGGACGAGGCGGTCGCCGATTATGCGGATACCATCGATATGCATCTCGACGCCGACGGCTATGTCACTATTTCCGACAATGGACGCGGCATTCCCATAGACCCGCACCCTAAATACCCGAAAAAATCGGCGCTGGAAGTGATTTTGACCATGCTGCATTCGGGCGGCAAGTTTTCCGGCAAGCTTTATGAAACCTCCGGCGGATTACACGGCGTCGGCATTTCGGTGGTCAATGCCCTAACCGACGATTTACAAGTCGAAATTTACCGCGACAAAAAAATCTGGAAACAGAATTACAGCCAGGGCCATGCCGTGGACAAATTGAAATCCCACGGCCCGACCAACAAGCACGGCACAAAAATCCGCTTTCATCCCGATCCTGAAATTTTCGGCGACAAGCTGCAATTCCGCGCCTCGCGCTTGTATCAAATGGCGCGCAGCAAGGCGTATTTGTACAAGGGCGTTACCATCAACTGGTCTTGCGACGCGGAATTGGTCAAAGGCGACGACAAAACCCCTGTCAAAGAAAGCTTGCATTTCCCCAACGGTCTTGCCGATTATCTGCAGCACATCATCGGCGACCGGCCCGCATTCACCAACAAATTTTTCGCCGACGAGATCGAAATCAAGGACAGCAAGGCTAAAATCGCCTGGGCCATCGCCTGGCCGAGAGACGAGGAAGGATTTTTGCGTTCCTATTGCAACACCATCCCGACAGCCCAGGGCGGCACGCATGAATCCGGCCTGCGCACCGCGCTGCTGCGCGGGCTGAAATCCTATGGCGAGCTGATTAACAACAAAAAGGCGTCCGAAATCACCGGCGACGACGTGATCGAAGGCAGCTGCATCATGCTGTCGGTGTTCATCCCAAATCCGCAATTCCAGGGCCAGACCAAAGAAAAACTGGTCACCGTCGAAGCGCAGAAACTGGTTGAAACCAACCTTAAAGACCGTTTCGATTTATGGCTGTCGAACGATCCCGATTCCGCAGGGCTTTTGCTGGACCGCGCCATCGAAAGGGTCGAAGAACGGCAAAGGCGGAAAGAGCAACAGCAATTGAAAAGGCAGTCGGCGACGCGCAAGCTGCGCCTGCCCGGCAAGCTGACCGATTGTTCGTCCGAAAGCGCGAAGAACACCGAAATATTCCTGGTCGAAGGCGACTCGGCGGGCGGTTCGGCCAAGCAAGCGCGCAACCGCGTCACCCAGGCGATTTTGCCTTTGCGCGGTAAGATACTGAACGTCGCCAGCGCGTCTTCGGACAAGCTGGCGCAAAACCAGGAAATCAAAGATCTGGCGCTGGCGCTGGGATGCGGCCTCGGCAAAGAGTGCAACGCCGACAAATTGCGTTACGAGCGCGTCATCATCATGACCGACGCCGACGTCGACGGCGCGCATATCGCGGCGCTTTTGCTGACATTTTTTTACAAGGAAATGGCGGATATTATTTTAAAGGGCCATGTATTTTTGGCAGTTCCGCCGCTTTTCCGCCTTAGCCAGGGCGATAAAATCGCCTATGCGCGGGACGACGCGGAAAAAGACAAAATGCTAAAAGATTTTTCATCGCGCGGCAAAGTCGAAATCACACGGTTCAAAGGGCTTGGCGAAATGCCCGCAAAATTCCTGAAAGACACGACGATGGACCCGAGCCGCCGCGTGCTATTGCGCGTGATCGTGCCCGATAAATACGATCCCAAAAAATACGCCGAGGCGAAAGAGGTCGAAAACCTGGTCGAAAGGCTGATGGGCAAAAAGCCCGAATTACGTCTTGCCTTTATCCAGGAAAACGCGCCGAAAGCAGGCGAGCTGGATATTTAATGCCCCGCCTCGTGCGCCGGGGCGTTTTCCTCCGCCCATAATTCCACGACGACCTTACCGGCCTTGGCGAATTCCAGCGTCAGGGGAATTTTATCGCCCGGCTTGATTTCCTTTTTAATACCGAACAACATAATATGGCGGCCTTTGGGGTTCATCGCCACGGGCTGGCCCTTTGGCAATTCCACCTTGGCTTCTTGGCGCATTTCATAGACATCGCCGTTTTTGACCGTATTGTGAAATTCGACTTTCTCCGCAACCGGGGTCGAGGCCGCAATCAGCGCGTCATCCGCGCCCCAATTCAACAACGGCATATAGGCCGCACCGACCTTCACGCCCTTTGGCACGGGCCGCATCCAGGCATGGCCGATTGTGATATCGCCTTGCTGATAGCTGTGGGCATAGGCCGCGAATGATAAAAGTAACAATGTCATCCCCGCGAAAGCGGGGATCCAGAGGCGGAAGAAACCGGTGCCTGCTGCCCTGGATTCCCGCTTTCGCGGGAATGACGGTAATGGTAACCAGGAAAATATTTTCATAAAATCTCCTTATTCAAAAGCTCTTGAATGGTTGCATCGTTGAATCCCAAAACATCTTTCAAAACTTGTTCCGTATGCTCGCCCAATCGCGGCGGGGGCAAGGACGCTCCTTTTCCCGCCAAACGGATCGGCGAGGCGACTTGCGGGATCGGCGTTCCGTCCGAACCCGTGATTTCGCCCGCAATACCGCGCGATTTCACCTGTGGGTTGCTAAAAACCTGTTTTAAATCATTGATCGGCCCGCCGGGAATATTTTCTTTTTCCAAAATCACCAGCCATTCGGATGTGGTTTTTTGATGCATCAAAACGGTAATCGCGCCGACCACGGTTTCGCGGTTGACGACGCGCGCCTGGTTGGTCGCAAAATGGGGATTCTTGATCCATTCCGGCTTTCCAGCAGCGTTGCAAAACCGCGCGAATTGATCGTCATTGCCGATGGCCAAAATCACATGCCCGTCCTTGGTGGCGAAAGCCTGATAGGGAACGATATTGGGATGCGCATTGCCAAGCCGTTTAGGCGCAACGCCGCTGACCAAATAATTCAACGCTTGATTCGCCATCATCGCAACGCCGACATCCAAAAGCGCCATGTCGATATAGGCCCCTTCGCCGCATTGCATGCGTTGCATCAAGGCCGCCTGAATCGCAACGGCGGAGTACATGCCGGTCATCACATCGACCAGCGCCACGCCGTCCTTCATCGGCATCCCGGCTGGCTCTCCCGTAACGCTCATCAGACCACAAAGGCCCTGGATCATAAAGTCATAGCCGGCCTTGTGGGCATAAGGGCCGTCCTGGCCAAAACCAGTAATGGAACAATAAACGATTTTTGGATTTATTTTTTTGAGCGATTCATAATCCAGCCCGTATTTTTTTAGGCCGCCTGCTTTAAAATTCTCAATCACCACATCGGATTTCGCCGCCAACGCTTGAACAATTTTCTGGCCTTCGGGCTTTGCGATATCCACCGCCACCGATTTTTTGCCGCGATTGGCGGATATGAAATAAGCCGACAGATCTGGAACGTCCCCTTCCCCCCGCGCCAGGGTTGGCGTGGCGGCTGGCGCGGATGGGGGGAAGGGCTGGGGATTTAAAAAAGGCGGCCCCCAATGGCGGGTATCGTCGCCCTCGCCCGGTTTTTCGATTTTTATGACCTCGGCCCCCAAATCCGCCAAAATCTGCGTGCACCACGGCCCTGCTAGCACGCGGGAAAGGTCGAGGATTCGTATGTTTTTAAGGGGTTTAGCCATAACACCTGTGTAGCCAATCATTGCGACAGGCACAAGAAACAAAAATTATTTCTTTAAAGGAAAAAATATGCTACAGGATTATTATGGGACCAAATATTAAAAAAATAGAAAGACGCATTAAGAAAAAATCAAATCGTCTAGAACATTTGTTTGGATTAACCGCAACACTTTGGCTGCTGGCTTGGGTGGCTATGCCAATCTTTGTGGCAATAAACGCAAACGGCGGTTGGCTAATAAAATCCTCATATGCAGTATGTGCTGTCCTAACTTGGCCCGTTCTTACCTTTACTGCAATTAGAATGAAATCAAGAATACAAAATCTGTTTCGCCGAAAAAAACCCGGCAAGCCAAAAACCATTGAACAAGCCAAAAAGCAACTTGCCGCAATTAAGAAAAAGAAAGCTTCAAAGCATGCCTCGCAAATGCGTGCCGTTTTTGTACAGCATTTGGCTGATAGCCAAATTCTTGCTCCCGAAATGGCGCATCCGGAGCATGTGGAAAATAAGAGTTACAGAAATCTTATACTTAGAAAAGGCGCTTATGATATTGCAAAAAATGCGTCAAGTGCCCTTGAGGCCAAATTTGAAGTCACTGTTCGCAAACTTAAAGAAAGCCCTACATTGGACGACATTTTGCCCAGACAATATTCTTCGGATGCAGACAAAACTCCATCGGACCGACTTTTGATCAATGCATTTCTAGAAGTTATTCCCATAATATGTAGTCGATTAGTAGTAGATATGATAAAAGAAGAAATGAAAGACACCCTAAACAAGGGATTCATACTTTGTTGCGGCTACAAAGACTTGTCGCAATATGCAAGCCGTATAGCGCACACAATGAACTGGACAAAAACCTTAAATGATTCAAGCGATTCCGATTGTTTTAATGACTTAAAGAACGATGAAGCGGCAGCGCGCCTAATATTTGATTTATTAAACTGTCGCACGCGCTTATGATTTCAAAAACAAATACTGTCATCTCGAGCGAATGCGAGATATCTCCAGACATAAGTTTGATTGCCATGCGTTTTTTGCCCTTTATCGCCATAATATTACTTGCCGCCTGCGCGACGCAGGCCAATTACAATGCCATGCTGCAAACATGGGTGGGCAAACATTCCGATCAATTGGTCGATGCCTGGGGCCCTCCCGACAGCGTGTATGAACGCAGCGATAAAACCAATTTGCTGACCTATCACAGCAGGCAGATCGTGCCCCATCCCTATGGCTATGCGGGGATGAGCCATCACCGGGGTTTGGGATTCGGCTTTTATCATGACTTCAACGATCCCGTGACCGAAACCCGTTTCTGCAAAACCACCTTTGGCGTGAACCGGCGCAATATCATTACCCATTACCAATATAGCGGCGATAGCTGTTATATTAGCGAGGAAGGAATGCAGCAAAAGGCGTATCCTGCTCCTGATACATCCAAATAATTTTCCTGTAAACTAAAACGCCGCGATCCCGGTAATCGCCCGGCCAAGGATCAGCGCGTGGATATCATGCGTGCCCTCGTAAGTATTTACCGATTCCAGATTCATCACATGCCGGATCACATGATATTCGTCGGCAATGCCGTTGCCACCATGCATATCGCGCGCGACGCGCGCTATGTCCAGCGCCTTGCCGCAATTATTGCGTTTCATCAGGCTGATCGCCTCGGGCGCCAATTTTCCTTCGTCTTTTAGACGCGCCAAACGTAAACAGCCATGCAGCCCCAGAGTGATTTCGGTTTGCATATCGGCGAGCTTTTTCTGGATCAATTGATTCGCCGCCAATGGCCGGCCGAATTGCTTGCGGTCCAGCGTATATTGCCTTGCCTGATGCCAGCAAAATTCCGCCGCCCCCAAAACGCCCCAGGCGATGCCGAACCGCGCATTGTTTAGGCATCCGAACGGGCCTTTTAGCCCTTTCACATTCGGCAGCAAATTTTCTTCTGGAACCATCACGCTGTCCATCACGATCATTCCGGTTTCACTGGCGCGCAGGGACATTTTTCCTTCTAATTTAGGGGCGCTTAAGCCCGTCATGCCCTTGTGCAGAATGAATCCGCGGATTTCATTGTTTTCGGATACCGATTTGGCCCAAACTATAAAAATATCGGCGATCGGCGAATTGGTGATCCAGGTTTTCGATCCGGTCAACAAATAGCCGCCATCGACCTTTTCAGCGCGGGTTTCCATACCACCCGGATCGCTGCCGTGATTCGGTTCGGTCAATCCGAAACAGCCGATCATTTCGCCGGTCGCAAGTTTGGGCAAATATTTTTTGCGCTGATCTTCGGTGCCATAGGCATAAATCGGATACATCACCAAGGACGATTGCACCGACATGGCGGAACGATAACCGCTATCCACCCGTTCCACTTCGCGCGCGATCAAGCCGTAACAAACGCTGTTCACGCCTGCGCAGCCATAGCCCTGTATGGTTGCGCCCAAAAAACCCATTTCGCCCATTTCATTCATGATTTCGCGGTGAAAGTGTTCGTCCCTAAAAGCATGCAGCACGCGCGGCATCAATTTATCTTGGCAAAAGGCATGCGCCTGTTCCATCACCATGCGCTCTTCTTCCGAGAGCGCGGCTTCGAAGGATAAAGGGTCTTCCCATTGAAATGCGATTTTGGACATGCGGTTTCCTTGTGCTTTCGTGCATATTATTTCATCCACCATTTAAAGCCAAGTGTGCTCAGCGAAAAACCGGTGTTTATTTCCCGGCTTGAGTATATATTCGACTTGTGCCAAGTTTAACCATGACCCGCATATCTTTGTTTTTTCTGCTGTTGCTTTATGCCGCGCCCGTTCTGGCCCAAGCCGGAATAGACGCCATATTGCCTTTGGATTTGAAAACTTACAGCTATTCGATTAACGAGGAAAACAAGTTCAAAGCCATGATAAAGCATGCGGTTCGCAGCCGCAGCAAAGACCCCCTGTTTTACCAGGCCAACAACGCGCAAAAGGAATTGGCCCGCAATCCGAATGATTTGGCCGCCAACGAGATTATGTGCGACGCCTATAAGCGCGCCGGATTCATGGCGGCGGCGACCAAACAATGCCGCAACGTGCTGAAAATAAACCCCGATTCCAGCCTTGCCAAAACCAATATCGCCGACATGTCTTTCCGCCAAGGCAAGACCGACGCGGCGGAACAATTGCTGAATCAAGTCTTGGCGACAGATCCCAATGACAGCCGCGCCAATATGGTTATGGCCGAAATCCAAAAAAGCCGGGGACATACCCAGCAAGGCCTGGCGCTGGCGCAAGAGGCGGCAAAATCAGATCCCAGCAGTGCAACATTAACGGGGCTTGGCAATTTGCAGGCCGGCGCAAGACAAGGCGCGCAAGCGGAACATTCCTATTTGCAGGCATTGACGCTGGATCCCAACAACGCCGAGGCTTTGGCGAATCTTGCCGATTATTACGCATCGCGCGGCGACATCGGACGGGCGGAAGAATTCGCCCAGCGCGCGGCGCGCAGCCAGAACGGCACGGCGCTAAGCAATTTTACCTTGGCATCCAGTTATGAAAGGCAAAATCGCCTTGCCGAAGCGAGGGTTTATTACGAAAAAGCCGTCGAACTTGATCCCAATTTCGCTTTGGGGTTGAAATCCCTGGGCGGTGTTTTGTTGAAATCGAACGAGGCTTATGCCGCCTTGAACGTCCTACAAAAGGCGCATCAATTGACGCCGCATGACGCGGGCATCAAAAACTCCATCGCGCAATGCTATAGGATACTGGGCAACAACCAAGCCGCCGCGCAATACGAAACGCCGCAAACGCAAATTTCCGCGCCGCAGAATCTGGCATCCCTGCCCGCGCCCCCAGCCCCGCCCGGCAAGCAATTGCGTATCGAGCAAGCCATTCATGCGGAATCCAAGGGCGATTTAGAATCCGCCCGCAGAATTTACGAATCGCTGGCCATTGAACAGCCCGAAAGCGCCGATAATTTTTTCAATCTGGCGCGCATTTACGGGCTGGCCCAGGATTGGGTCAACGCCACGCGTTTTTACCGGCACAGTTTGGATTTGAATCCGAAATTGGGGATGGCCTATGCCGAGCTTGCAAAAATCGACTGCTTTCAAGGACGGAAAGATGCCGCATGGGAAAATTATCGCAGCGCGCTAGGCGCGGGATTCATTGACAAGGAAGGCCAAAACCAGGCTTACTTAGGTCAGTATTGCCCCTTGCAACAAGGTTCACAGTAATTCGATGCCTTATTCCAAAAAAACCATAGGCTGGCGCGAATGGGTCGGCCTGCCCCAACTTGGCATTCCTTTATTAAAGGCCAAGATCGACACCGGCGCACGTACTTCGGCGTTGCACACCTATGCGCTGGAAACTTTCGATAAGGGCGGGGCATTATGGGTGCGTTTTCAGCTCCATCCCGTGCAAATGCGCGAAGACATCTCCATCACCGCCGAATCCCCCGTTCTGGACCGGCGATGGGTCACCGATTCCGGAGGACATCAAGAATACCGTTATGTGGTGCAAAGCGAATTGCAAATTAGCGGCCAGCTTTTTCCGGTCGAAATCACCCTAACCACGCGCGACACTATGCGATTCCGCATGTTGATCGGAAGGACGGCGCTGAACGGAAGATTCGTGGTGGACCCAGAAGTATCTTATGCCGGCGGCGAACATTCGAAATCGGAAATGATCCGCCATTACCGTAAAAAACAAGCGTCTTAGGTGAAATCATGCGCGTTGCGATAATGTCCCAAAACCCGCAGCTTTATTCCACCAAGCGTCTTTGTGAAGCTTTAGAAAAACGCAAACATAAAGTAAGGGTTATCAACCCTTTGCGATGCTATATGAATGTAACAGGCGAACGTCCTGAAATCCATTACCGGGGCGACGAGGTACTCAAAAACTTCGACGCGGTTATCCCCCGGATCGGCGCATCCATCACTTTTTACGGCCTTGCGGTTTTGCGCCAGCTGGAAATGATGGGCTTGCACAGCCTGAATTCGTCGGACGGATTCGCCCGCGCCCGTGACAAGCTACACTGCCTGCAATTGCTGTCCAAGGCAGGCATCGGCATGCCTATCACCGCCTTTGCCCGCGCGGCCGACGACATCGACGACGTCATCAAGATCGTCGGCGGGCCACCCGCCATCGTCAAGCTGATCGAAGGCACACAAGGCAAGGGCGTGGTGCTGGCCGAAACCCACAAAGCGGCGGCGTCGGTTATTCAGGCGTTCCAAGAACTTGACGCCAATATTCTTGTCCAAGAATTCATCAAAGAGGCGGGCGGCGCGGATTTGCGCTGTTTTGTCGTCGGCAACCATGTCGTCGCCGCCATGCAGCGCCAGGCAAAGGACGGGGAATTCCGCGCCAATCTGCATCGGGGCGGCAAGGCCGTAAACGCCGATATTTCTGAGCAAGAGCATCAAATGGCCGTGCTTGCCACAAAAACCCTGGGGTTGGGCGTCGCCGGGGTAGACCTGCTGCGCTCTAAACGCGGGCCATTGGTGCTGGAAATCAACGCCTCACCAGGTTTAGAAGGTATCGAATCGGTATCCGGTGTCGATGTAGCGGGTAAAATCGTAGAATATCTTGAAAAGAAAGTTTTGCGCCGCGAGCAAAAAAGCCAAGCAGCCCAAAACGAATCCAAAAAGACGCCCAAACCAGATGCCCCCGCAGCCTAAAAAAACAAACGCAGACGTC
>JACCDG011290701.1_pt1 | contig 18120 bp, 16 predicted proteins | sample 7442471 | NCBI WGS metagenome assembly JACCDG01 (sample SAMN15323444, study PRJNA562643) | freshwater metagenome | isolation source: river surface water | place: USA:Blue River Watershed | collected 2017-08-17 | reverse complement strand
GTTTCTTTTATAAGGGTTTTATTACTCTTTCCACACCATCCACATAGCTATACTTAGTATCATATTTTATATATACTAAGTACATGAAATTTGAATGTAAGAGTGATGTTTTCATAAAACTAGTGCAACAGGTGGGTAAAGCTCGTAGTAAAGTTCAAAGAGATAGTTCTCTTCAAGATATTCATCTTGAAATTAATGATCACCTCTTAACATTAAGAGCAACCAACTTAGAACTCTTCTGTGAAAAAAGTATCCCTGTTAAAGGTTTAACTAACGGAGCGTGTCTTATTCACGGAGAAACATTACTACGAATCCTTTCTACATTCACAGCAAAAGACATAACGCTTAGTTGTGAGGTTATAGACGGTGTTTTTACTATCACTACAGAGAAAGGTGTCATTGAAATTAAAACAAATCCCTACGAAGATTTTCCAACACTTCCAAAACAAGGTGAACAAATAGGAGGTATTAAGAAAGAAACCCTTATCTCTTTATTTAAAGAAGTTTCATTCTGTTCAGCAAAAACAGATATTAAACCAGAAATATCATCTGTCTTTATTTACACAAAAGATCAAACCATCTACGGTGTTGCTACAGACTCATTCCGTTTAGCAGAAAAAACATTTATTAATGATAATAATCTTGAGTTTTCTTTTCTTTTACCAGAGAAGCATATAGGAGAAATTATTCAGATTATTAATGAAGAAGGGGATGATAGCATTACTCTCTTTAAGAATAATAGTATTATTTCACTCTCTTCGAGCAACTTAACACTCTCTATACATACAATCACAGGGCATTTTCCTGACTACCATCAACTGTTTCCTAAAGAATTCACCACAACTATCACTTTATCAAAAGAAGAACTACAGAAAGGATTATTACTCACCACGTTTTTTAATGAACAATACTCACAAGTAGAGTGTGTTTTTAGTGGAGATAAATGTACCCTCCATAGTAAGAATGAAAAAGTTGGACAAGTTACACACTCTTTTCCTGTAACAAAAGAAGGCGACGACATCGAAGTAAAATATAATAATAGATTTTTCTTAGAGGCTTTACCATATATAGAAGGAGATACCGTTATATGTTCTTTTACAACCGCCAACAGACCTGTTTTTATTAAAGGTGTGAAAGATATTAGTTTCACATACTTACTAATGCCTCTTAATAGATAGCGATGGACGGAAACCTTTTTAAAAAATACGAGCAACGTATACAAAAAAACAAAACAGAGAAAGGTGAATTACTTCAATTTATAAAAGAAAAGACAGGTGTTGTTTTACAAGAAGGGGAAATATCTATCAACAATAAAAAAATAAAAATACAAACTTCTTCTACAAAGAAAGCATTCCTCCAAAAAGGTGGTATAAGCAATCTCCTTAAAGAAAAAGGATATATCTTCTTCTTTTAAGGGGTAACGTTTGTAGGAGGAATAACAACCGGAACAGAAACAGATTCACTCGAAGAAGAGGAGGATGAAGTATTGTTAAAACAAGGGTTACCGTTTTTACTTATCCAATTATCGATACCTGTTTGCCAAAGACTATACTGAGAATCCCCATAAGGAGAAATTGATGGTTGATTTGGATTATTTTTATCAACCTGGGAGAGGATTGTAGTGATAGGACCACCCGAGCAGTATTCACCACGGAGTATTGGGACAGAAGAAGTGTTAGGGAGAGGGTCGGGGAAGTACTCTATTTGCGTGTTGTTGGTCGCAAACACCATCGCTTTCCTCCAAGTTGGAGCAAGCACGAACCCAGCCGTCTTTTTATCAATAGGGGTATTGTCATTATTTCCTGCCCACATACCAATAACAATAGAAGGTGTGTACCCAACAACCCAGACATCCTTATAGTCGTTTGTGGTACCTGTTTTGACCGCAACAGGGCGGCTCTGGAAGTGAAGAGCTGAGTTAGAACCGAAAGTTGGAGTTCTTGCAACGTTATCAGATAGCACACTTGAAACAAGAGACGTTACAGTCTCTGGCAGAACCTCCTTTTCTATTGGGGTGAACCTCTCTAAGATTTCTCCGTCCTTATCTCTAATCTCAAGTATTCCTTGCTCTTTATGGTAGATACCGTTGTTAGCAAACACCCCATAAGCATTTGTAAGTTCCAGAAGTGTTACCTCCCCACCACCAAGTACAAGAGAAAGACCATACCTATCAAATGTTGTAATAGTTGAAAGTCCCATAGTCTGAGCTAATGATATTGCGTTAGAGATTCCAACTAGATATAAAAGCTTAACCGCAGGCACATTGAGAGATTGGGCTAACGCTTCACGTAACGAGACGGGTCCACGGAAAAGACCGTCGTAGTTTTCGGGCATATAGCAATCTGCCTCACTTGCGCCACCTCTAGGATTTCCATAAGCATCACAACGCGTACTGAATTGAGTCGAAGCATCAAACAGTACTGTTTCGGGTGTGTATCCAAGATTAAAAGCCGCAGCATATATAATTGGTTTAAAGGATGACCCAGGCTGGCGAGAAGCAAGTGCAATATTGTACTGACCAGGAATCTCCGTATCAAAAAAATCTCTCGACCCAACCATCGCAAGGATTTGTCCACTTTTCGGGTCAGTTGCTACAAGAGCTGCGTTTGTTGCTTTAAACTTTTGAGCGTTTTCAAGAGCTGCATCTTTTACAATAATCTCAAACTCTTTTTGCAGATCATAATCAATCGTTGTTGTTACTTTTAAGCCACCATTTAAAACCTCCTCAAGCCCGTACTTTTCCTCAAGGTAATCCCTTATATACATTACAAAGTGAAGAGCTTTACCACTATTAGTTTCTCTTTTTACAAATACAATTGATTCTTCCTGAGAAAAATTCTTCTCCTCTTCTGTAATGTGACCAAGCTCAAACATTCTCTCAAGAACTAAGTTCTTTCTTTTCTCTAAAGCGTCCCTGTTTTTACCATATGGAGAGTAATAAGTAGGGGCTTGCGGTAGCGCTGCCAGATATGCCGCCTCAGTGAGAGTCACCTCACTTGCTTTTTTGCCAAAGAAGGCAAGCGAAGCTTCTTCAACACCATAAATAGTTCCTCCGTATGGACTTTCATTTAAATAAATTTGCAAAATAGTTTCTTTTGGAAGCTCCCTATCTAATTTTATAGAGAGAATAATTTCTTTTAATTTTCGAGAAATCTTCTTCTCCTTTGTTAAAAGGGCATTCTTTATTACTTGTTGGTTAATAGTAGAACCACCTTGAGAAAATCCGCCACTCATAATATTTGCTATAACGGCACGAATAAAAGAAGTTGGTCTAAATCCAAAATGTTCATAGAAGTGTGCATCTTCTATAGCTATAGTTGCATTCTTAATGTAGGGACTAATCTCATTGATTGGCACTATCGTACGTCGGACGTTGTCATGTATGTTATAGAGGAGAACTTTCCCTGTCCGGTCGTAAATTTTAGTTGAATTGGCTATGTTCCTATTTTCAAAGTTATTAAAATCAGGCAACTGAATACTCGCGAGCCATGCTAAAAGAAGCGCTGAAACAATAATTAAAGCACCAAAACAAATTAAAAGAAACTCCCTTAAAAGCTTTCTTTTAACTTTATTCCTTCTTGCTGTTCGGGTGTCACTCATGTAAATAAATACTAGCACAACAATCGCCTAAAATCTCTTAGCGTGGTAGTATAAACACCATGGAAAAAGTCATTACAGATGAGAAAAAGATAGATGATCTTCTAACAAGAGGAGTCGAGGACATTATTGTAAAAGAAGAACTAAAAGCGCTCCTTATGTCAGGGAGGCAGCTCCGTGTGAAGTTTGGCATTGATCCAACCGGAGCAAGAATCCACATAGGAAGAGCTATTCCGATACGAAAACTAAGAGAATTTCAACAACTTGGACATCAGGTTGTTCTTATTGTTGGAGACTTTACGGCCCAAGTTGGGGACGCTTCTGACAAGACAGAAAAGAGACCAATGCTCACCCGCGCCGCAATTGATGAGAATCTTAAAGATTATAAAAGTCAGATTTCTAAAATCTTAGATATTTCTAAGACTGAGTTCGTTTATAATAACGACTGGCTTTCCAAGCTCTCTTTTGGAGAAGTGACCACACTCGCAGAATGTTTCTCAGTGCAACAGATGCTTGCGCGCCGCAATTTTAAGGATAGGTATGACAACGGCACAGAGATATCCCTTCGTGAGTTTTTGTACCCAATCATGCAAGGATACGACTCTGTGGAAGTTAAGGCAGATATTGAGATAGGAGGGTTCGACCAACTCTTTAACCTAAAAGCAGGCAGAGCGATCCAAGAACACTACGGAATGCCAAAGCAGCAGATAATAACATTTCAAATGCTTGAAGGAACAGATGGGCGCAAGATGTCTACATCCTGGGATAATATTATTTCTATTGTTGACGACCCTTACACCATGTTTGGAAAAGTGATGGCGGTTCATGATGACCTCATTATTAAATATTTTAAGCTTTGCACAGACGTTTCACTTGAAGATATCCAAAAAATGGAAATAGAGCTAGAGGGTGGAGCTAATCCAAAAGATATTAAGATGAGATTGGCAAGCGAGTTAGTTATTCTGTATCACACAGAAAAAGATGCAACACTAGCTAAAAACTCCTGGATAGAAACATTTCAAAATGGTGGAGTGCCCGACATCGTTCCAGAGATACATTTGGCTGAGGGTGATGAAGTGGCAGATGCTTTAGTAAAGGAAGGTATTGTTGAATCTAAAACTTCCTGGAGAAGACTTATAGAGGAGGGTGCAGTAAAAGAAGTAGACGGCGATGTGGTTAAGGACGTAAAAATGAAAGCCAAGAATGTCACCTTAAAGATAGGGAAGAAGCGTTTCGTAAGAATCATCGTTAGTTAGGTGCTGATGGTCTAGGGCTGTGATTCCGCATAAGACAAGAGGCGCCATTGGCGCCTCTTGTCTTTCAGCTTTTAACAGAGCCCCTACCAATACCCCTCATCATTTGGATCAAACGCAATCTCAACCTCATCGTCTACGTCTTCGTCGCCTGGAGCGGTAAAAACGGCCACCTCTTCCTCTATAATAATTTCTTCGTCAAAGACAGCTTCTAAAGCATCTGGGTTCACATCTCCGGACTTCGGATCTTCTTCTTCAATAAGCATATAAATATATAATCAATGTACAGCAAGATAACACTTACCGTATTTCCTTGCAACCCCTAATTATAAACAGTTAAGAAAGTCCTTTCAAAATAAGCTTATTTTGCCTGTTTGCACTATGGGTTAAGGCTACAGCTATGGCATCGACTTCATCATCAAGCGCCGATGACTGGGCGCCCACTTTAAGTATTCTTGAGACCATACTACTAATATCCTCCTTCGTTGCTTTTCCATAACCTGCAATAGCTAGCTTAATGTGTGCCGGAGAATATTCGTAGACATCTAACTTGAACGCTTCCGCAACATAAAGACAAACCCCACGTATTTCAGAAACAGTTATGATAGTTTTTTGGTTGGTTGTAAAAAAAAGTGTTTCGATGGATAGCTCTTGTGGTTTATATTCTGCTATTATTTTTTCTAACCGTCTCCCAGCATCAAAAAGTCTCTTACTAAAACCATCCTTTTTAGAAGTCGTGATACAGGTTGAGAAAACCAAGGTTTCCTTAGTACCCGTTTTATCTAAAATACAAACACCTAATCGGTCGAACCCCGGGTCTATTCCTAAAATGCGCACCGTTTCCTGAGACGTCTTCATGAATTATTTTTTAAAATGAAGAAGTGCCTTTTCTGTTGCCTTCCTTCCGCGTGGGGTTCGCTCAATCATCCCTATCTGAAGAAGATATGGTTCTGTGACGTCCGCAATCGTAGCTTCCTCCTCTCCTGTTGCGGCAGCTAAGGTGGAGATGCCAACTGGTCCACCATTAAAAACATTCACTAAACATTCTAGGATAATTCTTTCAGATGTCCCGATTCCGAACTGGTCAATCTCAAGAAGCGAGAGCGACTCATTTACTGCCTCCTTGGTTATCTCTGTCTTGTGTACCTGGGCGTAGTCTCGTGCACGCTTGAGGTAGTAGTTAGCAATGCGCGGGGTGAATCGTGAACGCTTAGCTATTTCATCAGACGCATCTTTTGGTAGCACTGTACCCAAGATCTTGGCGCTTCGTCTTACGATAAGAGCTATTTCCTCGTCGGTATAGTATTGGAGACGGTAGACACCACCCGAGAAACGAGACCTTAGTGGTGCAGACAAGAGAGATATTCTTGTTGTTGCGCCAATCAAAGTGAAAGGGGGAAGGTCTAGTTGAATAGTCCTGGCAGACGGACCTTTGCCAATAACTATATCAAGCTTGCCTGACTCCATTGCAGGGTAGAGTACTTCCTCAATCATCTTATTGAGTCGGTGTATCTCGTCAATAAAGAGCACATCCCCAGGTGTGAGATTCGTTAGTATCGCAGCGAGGTCCCCGACCTTCATAATCGCTGGTCCACTCGACTGCTTAAGGTTTGCTCCAAGCTCCTTGGCTACAAGGTGAGCAAGAGTTGTTTTTCCAAGCCCAGGAGGGCCGTACAATAGGATGTGTTCAGGAGGGGTTTCGCGTTCTGTTGCCGCGGTCAAAAGAATTTTCAAATTCTTTTTAATGACCTCTTGCCCAACATAATCATTGAAATTATCAGGACGAAGCGCACTGTCTAGGTGTTTACTTTCTTCTGGCGTTTCTTGGGGTATAAAAGAGGTCATAATAGGAAAGGAGAGAAGGTATTTGACAAAAGTATTTTATATGCTATAATAGTATCATCGTAAGGGGATCGGTTACAGACAGATACTCAAGTTACGAAAGAAGTAAGAACCTTTACATCTCTAAACAGTCAGGACGTTTGTCCCATCTTCCGGTAACGAAGGACGGTCTGGTTACACTTGTTGTCTCTGGGTCTATCCTCACGTAGGAATTTTCTTCACCAAGGGGTTGTTTAGAGGTGTATGGGTTTTTATTTAAATGCTATCAGTAGTTGCACGAAGTCAAAGGCTTCGTGCAACTTTTGATTAAGCTGTAACAGCAAGCATTATTCTTCTCCGTAAAGATCTACTGTTTTTGCGATTTCCTCAAACGAGGTAAGCCCAGCTAACATCTTAAGTATAGCATCCTCCCGCAGTGTGGGGATTTTTTGACTTTTGGCAGCCTTTTTAATTTCACGCTCACTCGGGTTGGTAAGGAGTGCCGTTTCTATCTCGGCATTCATGACAATGGCTTCGAATATTCCGATACGACCGCTGTATCCTGTTCCATTACACACTTCACATCCATGTGATTTAAAGAGAGGGTAGGTGACGCCGAGTGTCACGTCCCCCATAGAGTCTTCTTTACCAGAGACTTTCATATCTCCTAAGATGTTAGTGATAACACGAGACTCTTTCTCAGAAGATTCATAGACATCTTTACAGTTTTCACAAAGCTTTCTTACAAGACGCTGCGCAAGTGATAGAGAGAGTGCACCAGCCACCACCTTTGGGTTAACCCCTAGGTCAAGAAGACGAGGGATGGTGCCCGCAGCATTATTAGTGTGAAGGGTTGAGAGTACGAGGTGGCCAGTGAGTGCTGCATTAATGGCTACTTTTGCCGTGTCTTCGTCGCGGATTTCTCCCACCATAATGACATCTGGGTCCTGACGAAGTGCAGCCCGCAACCCAGAAAGAAAAGTATAGTCTTTCTCTTCCTCCACCTGCGTTTGTGTGATGCCTTCAAAGTGGTATTCGATTGGGTCTTCAATGGTGAGGATTTTCACTTCCGGTGTGTAGACATGATTAAGAAAAGCGTAGAGGGTGGTTGTTTTACCAGACCCAGTGGGACCTGTTGTTAGAAGGATGCCATTTGGCCTCCCTAGGGCTGCGGTGACCGCTTCTCTTACTTTGTCTCCAAAAGCTATACCGTCTAGGCTTTTTACTGTATTCCTTGGATCGAGGATTCTCATCACGAAGCTTTCTCCATAATTTCCTGGCACAACAGACACACGCATGTCTACCTCCACTTCACCTAGGTCGATACTAAATCTTCCATCTTGCGCGCTCGCAACAGTCGAGAGCTTAAGCCCAGAGAGTAGTTTAAGGCGACTGGTGATATTTTTTTGAAGAGCAAAATCAAAAAAGGCAATATCTTCAAGAGCACCATTAACACGGTAACGTAGACGAACCTTTGTCTCTTCTGGTTCGATGTGAATATCGCTTGCCTTTAACTTAAGGGCCCCCGCCATCATAAGCTCTAATATTCTCGTTGTTTTGTAGAGTATCTGAGAGTGACTCATCTCATCAAACACCTTTTGTAACTCGTCTCTTGTTTGGAACTGATTCATTAAAGATGCCATTTTCTTTTCTGAAAGATCTAGCATTCCTCCCTCTACTTTGCTTCCATGAGTAAAATCCTTATATCTCGAAATCACATGGTCCAAAGAAGAGTGAGAACACATAAAGAGGGTTACAACCACCCCTTTGTCTTCAAGAGGGCGCAATATTTTCTCTAAAACAGGGGAGGTTGGGGTAGGGGTTGCAACAAAGAGCTTCTTGCCGACCATCTTAAAAGGTGCGATGGAGCCCTCGATTGCCTCTTCCTCTGTAATTACTTGCATCGCTTCTGGTTCAGGAGAGAGACCTCTTAGGTCAATGTAAGGTAGTCCGTATTTGTCGGAAAGTATTTTTACCGAGTCCTCCTCTTCCTGTTTTTTAAGCTCTTCTATCTCTTCGAGCTGCTTTGATTCATTTAGAAATGCCATGGGAATAGTATATAGTCACTAGATGGTAGTTACTAGTTGATAGATAGGCAAGTCAGGGTGTTCTCCGCTTGCAAGTTAGGAGAGCAATACAAAACATAGAGGGGCGCCTACGGCGCCCCTCCTTGCAAACGAAGAACGCCCCAACCCCTAACGCAACAGCGCCTTTCCTCACAATGTTTATTTTATAAGGAAAGACAACAAAAAATCACCCTAAAGCAAGCTTGACAAAACTGTCAAATCGTGTATAATATAGTACAGAAGTTTTGAATGGCCAGTGTTCTTGCCAAAGAATACTTTCTCTTCAAAATTTGAATTACATCAGCACCTTTTCAACCATTTTCAGTTTCAAGGAGAAACCCTATGATCAAGAAAATCATGGCCGTCATGGCCTTCGCCTTCATTTCCGCTTCTGCGTTCGCGCAATATGGAACCTGGGGGTACAACAACACCACGCGCCAATGGGTTCCGCCCGGAGTCGCGACCAATCAGAGTGGCACCTATGCCGCCGGTGTTCCGTCTGGAATACCTTCCAACGCGGTTTACATTCAGCCTGGCACGGCCGTCCCCACAGGATACTGCTCCTGGGGCGACCGTCTGGTGAATGTTGGGGTGTCCGCGCTCGTAGGCGGCGTTATCGGAGCCCTCGCTGGCGACAATTCCCGCGCAGCAGGCAAAGGGGCAGCGGTGGGTGGTTTGGTTGGGGTTTTCATCCCATGTCAATCTGCTCACCCGGTTGCACCCGCTCAGCAAATGCCAGGCCGCCTCGAGGTATACAGCCCCAAAGGCGCACAGGGTGACAGTGGCTTCATGTGCTTCATCGAAGGTGAGCCGGAGGCTTTCCCTGTCAAAGACCGCTCGACGTGCAGCCGGCTTGCCGGCCGCATAGCCCAGGCAAAAGTGGGTAATACCCCTTCTGCTCAACCTGCAAGCAACCGCGCCGACCCCGACAAGCCCTGGGGACACCGGGGGGCTGCAGGGATATGCTACCTCACCCAAGAGCTGAAAGGCGAAAAGCCGGCAAGTTGCTTGCAGGTGAGTGTGGTCGCTGCAAACGATGGTGAGAGCATGTCTTCATGGAAGGCGCGCCTTCCTTAAGACCCCTCGGAGCCTTTACAAGCGCTCCTTTAGCCCCCTAAACCGCAAGGTGAAGGGGGCTTGACTTTTTATATAATTCATGTATAATATATCTTATGGAGGTGTAAAGAGTAACATCTAAGCACAATCCACGAATCCTAGCAGCACTTTCACATCAACCCCGGGTCGGCCTCACGGTTGATCCACTCTGCTCATAGAGCAAAGGAGAGACACCATGACAACCCCCACCGAGGAACTCGCCACCGCTGAGCGCGCTGCAAAGCGCAACGGCATCATCGCCATCATTGCCGCCTGCGTCACCCTCCTTCTGGTGACCCTGGTCTTCGCGATGTTCAACACTGCGCAGACTGCTCGCGCCCAAGCCGACGCTCTCAAGGTGCGACTGGAGGCCTGCGAGAAGAAGCAGGTCACAGCTCCGAGCCTGCCGGCTGCGCCCGCCCCCGCAACGGGGAACGGTTCCTGCGTCACGCAGGAAACGCACGTCACCATCTACGGTTCGTCCAAACCCTCAGCTTCTCAGCCTGTGAAGGTGCAGAAGAAGGCCCCGACTACCGACAAGGCAGCCCTCCCCAAGAAGGAGGCAACGGCCCCGGCCGCCAAGAAGGTGTGGGGGAATATCCCATACGATGCGACCCCAGCGAAACCGAAGAAGTGTTTCACTTCTCAGGCGGTGTCCGGCAGCAAGCCGAACTCCTGCAGCGAAGTCGAAGTTGAGACTCCTTGGGTCAAGGGTCTGCCGCGAAAAGACGGCACCCTTGCACCATTCACGGAGGATGAAGAGGCGTGGACGAAGCGAATGGCTGCCTCCTACGGCATCGCGATCGGAAAGAACCTGGGAGACAAGGCCATAAGAGGCCTCAATGTCAACCAGGAAAATCCGAAGTAGTCAGGAGCACTCAACGCTCCAACCAAGGCCGACGCGCAAGCGCCGGCCTTTTCTTTTGGTGTCTATTGACAAGATAGTATATAGTATGGTATAATAAAAAAACTAAATTTATAGTAATATAATAATAAAAACATGAACACATTTTACAAAAAATCCATCGTAGCTATTCTTGTGGCAACAACCCTCTCTTTTGTGGGTGCACAAGAAGTATCCTGGACCTCAGTTTCCCCAACATACAATGATGTATCTTGGACTTCTGTCTCACCAACGTATAATGATGTTTCATGGACCTCGGTCTCTCCTACCTATGATGACGTGTCTTGGACCTCAGTTTCCCCAACATACAATGATGTATCTTGGACCACTCCAACCACTAATACAACCGGTTATGGCACTGTCGGTTGGTCAACAACACCAATCAATACTACCTGGAACACCGACATCTCAAACACAGGATGGGTTACTACTAATAACACTTGGGTAAACCCAGGAACTGTTAACACTGGCTGGGTAAATACAGGCACTGTTGTTACACAGACTAACTGCCCTTGGAATACAACCTGGAACGGATCATATTGTGTAAGCACAGTGACAGGAACAGTTATTACTCAGACCAACTGTCCATCAGGCACCGTGTGGGATGGATCTAACTGTGTTCAGAACGTGAATGGTACAGTCATCACTAATGTGAACTGTCCTACAGGAACAACTCGTAACGGAAACACTTGTGTTACTAATGTGACAGGCACAGTTGTTACTAACACCAACTGCCCAACAGGAACTGCCTGGAACGGAACTAACTGTATTCAGACTGTAACTGGGACTGTGATTACACAAACCAACTGCCCTAGTGGAACTACTTGGAATGGAAATAACTGTGTGCAGACGGTAACCGGTAGTGTGATAACTAACACCACATGTCCGTGGAACTCAACCTGGAACGGAAGTGCTTGTGTAAGCATTAATACCCCGCCAGTTGTAACAAACACATCTTGCCCTTCTAATACCCAGTATATAAATGGAGTGTGTCAACAGATTGTTTCGGCGCCTGTCGTAACTTATCAGACATGTTGGGACGGGTCAGTTATCCCTACTCATTCTGTTTGTGCTCCGCAGTACAAAGTGTGTTCAAACGGTATCAGTATCCCAATCAATCAGACATGTTACATAGCTACAACCCCAGTTATTTCGCCAATAAAAGTAGTCTTTAACAACGTGGTTACTAGTTTAGCTACAGAAGTAACACAGAACCAAGGACGTTGTAACGGTATTGGACTCATCGCACAAGGCGCTCCATCAACCGGGTGGTTCGAGTATGGTGAGACTGCTAACTTAGGACGCACTACCGTTTCAGCAAATATCGGTTCTTCTGATACTGCTCCATTCTCTAATCTCCTTACTAACCTTAAGCCGTCAACTAAATATTACTGTCGTGCAGTAATGCAGAATAAGCACGGTATTGTGAAGGGGGAGGTGGTTAGCTTTACAACAAAAGGAAAGGCAACAACATATGTAAAGCCTGCACCTGCAACACCTGTTAAGAAACCTACAGCAATCAAGACCCCAGTTAAGAACGAAGTAGTTTGTTCAGACGGAACTACTATTTCCGTGAAGAATCAGTCAGCAGCTACTCTCTTAGCTGACGGACAGAAGCTTGTAACTCTCGGAGTAGAGAAGACAGAAGGAAAGATTGCAAGCGAAGGGATAGTAAAGTTTAAGGTTAGCTTTAAGAACATCACAGATTCACGTCTTACAGAAACTGTTCTTAAGGTGAAGTTGCCTGAAGAAATAAGACTCCTAGAAACAAGTGCTGGTATGTATGATGCAGCAACAAGAACTATTACACTTAATCAGAATACCCTCGATCCGTACACAGAAGGAACAATTCTCTTCACTGGTGTTGTTGCTAAAGATGCAGCTCTAGGAAAGACAATCGTCACTAATGCATATATTGCGTACACTGTCCCAGGAACCAATACTCAGGACGAAGTCACTGCATATGTAATCGGATCTGTGGTGCCTGTAGGAGACACTGGTTCTGCTAGTGTCGGAGAGAAGAAGGTGATCGGAGCAAAAGCAGAAGGTAAGGGATTCCTCCCTAACAGCCTCATTGAATGGCTCGCACTCCTAGCTATCATCTTTATCATCTTCATCCTCGCTAGAAGTATTTATGCTTCTTACAAGGAAGGGGATAGTGCTCACCACTAGTATCACTTTTTAAGTGACGCAAAGCGCAGAGAGACTTCAAAGATAAATGCCAAAAAGTCAAAGGCCGCCCCGGAAGGGGCGGCCTTTGATGTGCTATTATTAAGGAATGAAAGAGACATTTTTGGTCGAAGAAGGAGAGTTAGACGACTTGGCGACTGATGTTATAAAGACTCTGTCGGAGCACGGAAGCGACACCGCGAAGCTGCTTCTTTTGGAAGGTGACTTAGGCGCCGGGAAGACAACATTCACCAAAACGTTAGGGAAAGCCCTCGGTGTTCCGTATGACGACATACATAGTCCAACTTTTATTTTGAAGAAAGAGTACAAGACGAGTCATCCTTCCTTTCGAAAACTTGTTCATATAGATGCATACAGGTTCGATGACCCCTCAGAAGCGGAAATTTTAAAACTAGAAGATGACCTGCAAGACAGAGACACTCTCATAGTTATTGAATGGCCATCTAAGATGGGCTACACAGATGGTGATATGACGCTGTCCTTTAATCACGAAGGAGATACCACAAGAAACATAACCATAGACTACACTCCGTATGACCCAAAAGTATAAAAAGACAGTGGTGCTGCTTGACTCACACGCGATACTTCACCGTGCATATCATGCAATGGGGGGATTCGCTACCCGCGACGGGAGGCCAACGGGTGCACTCTATGGATTCGTTACTATGGTGTTACGTATTTATGAAGAGATAAAGCCAGACTATATAGCTGCGTGCTTTGATCTGCCTAAGCCAACATTTCGTCACGATAGTTATGAAGGGTATAAAGCAGGGCGTCAAAAGTCAGACGATGGCCTCATCGAACAGATAAAGGCAACGCCCAAGCTTTGCGAAGCACTCTCCATACCGTTCTATGCATGTGAGGGATTTGAAGCCGACGACCTCCTGGGGACTCTCGCAGAGCAGTTAAAGAAAGAAGAAGGCACTCGTGTTGTGATAGCAAGTGGTGACATGGACACATTCCAACTTATTGAGGGTGATAAGGTTGTTGTCTATACGCTTAAGAAAGGGAATGACGCTGCACTCTTTAATGAAAAAGGAGTGGTAGAAAAATACGGATTCCTCCCACTTCAGATACCAGACTACAAAGGTCTCGCAGGAGATAGCTCAGATAATATTATCGGTATCAAAGGGATAGGTGACAAAACTGCGACGAATATCATCCAAAAGTATTCTTCAATAGAAGGGGTGTACGAGGTGCTTAGGAAAGACCGAAACACATTACTTGAAGATGGCTTCACGGAACGTATTGTTACGTTAATTGAAGAAGGAGAAGACGAAGCTCTTTTTTCAAAGACATTAGCAACCATCAGAAGAGACGCACCTGTTACGTACGAAGAACCTGCACAGAAGTGGATGGACACTATCGACGTCGAAAAGTATCAAGAGATGTGTGACGGCTACGAGTTCCGCTCACTCAGAAATAGAATTGGGAAAGCGCGAGGCGAGATGAAGGAAGAAGTGGGTGAGGAGATTGAGGAACGAGATCTCGATGAGCTAAAAGTCATGGCGAACCTCCTTCACAGCGAGATGACCAACCCAACACTCGCCGATATTAAGCAAACCTTTGGTGACATGAAAAAAGAGGAGATGAAAAAGACTCTACTTGAGCTTTTAGAGAAAGAAAACCTTTCTAAGCTTTTTAATGAAGTAGAGCTCCCGATTATCACTATCTTAGAAAAGATGCATACACATGGAATCAAACTCGACGCCGCGTTCCTCAAGAAGATGAGTGAAGAACTTCATCTAGAGGTAAAAAGCTTAGAGAAGAAGATTCATTCATTAGCTGGAAAAGAATTTAATATCGCGTCACCAAAGCAGCTCGGAGATGTCTTGTATGATGACTTAGGTTTGGGGAGTAAGATAAAGAAAACTAAGACAGGGCAGAAGAGTACCAATGTATCTGAGCTTGAGAAAATAAAAGACGAACATGAGATTGTTCCCCTTATTCTTGAATATAGGGAAGTTACTAAACTCTTGTCGACATACGTAGACACTCTTCCTACTTTTATACAGTCAGATGGAAGAGTGCATGCAAAGTTCGTTCAAACAGGAGCAGGCACAGGGAGGTTCAGTTGTGAAGATCCCAACCTACAGAACCTTCCAATAAAGACAGAACTAGGAAAGAAAGTAAGGGAGGCATTTATCGCAGAGAAGGGTAAAGTGCTCTTGTCTTGTGATTATGCTCAAGTAGATCTTCGTGCTGCGGCTATTTTATCCGGCGACCCACATTTAGTTGAGATATTTGAAAAGGGGATAGATGTTCACACAGGGACTGCCGCAAGAGTGTTCCATGTGAAGGAGAGTGATGTAACACCGCTTATGCGTAGGCACGCAAAAGCGATCAACTTCGGTATTCTTTACGGAATGGGGGTTACAGCTCTTAAGGAGGGTATGGGAGTAGAGAGGAAGGAAGCGCAGGAATTTTATGATCAATATAAAGCCACCTTCACACGCCTTATGGAGTATCTTGAGGAAGTAAAAGCGTATGCATGGAAGCACGGGCACACACTCACACTTCTTGGACGCAGGCGTGAGGTGCCGCTCCTTAAGAGTCCTCTACCATTCTTGAAAGCACAAGGGGAGAGAATCGCAATTAATGCTCCAATTCAAGGGACTAGTGCAGATATCTTGAAGCTCGCCATGATAGACGCCGACACTTTCATACAAAAGAACAAATTAGATGACAAGGTGCAACTACTTCTTCAAATTCATGATGAACTTGTTTTTGAGATCGACGAAGATGTTGAAGAAAGTGTGACGAAGGAGTTGGTAAAAATTTTAGAAGGTGTACTTTCAACAAGAGGACTTTCGACACTTCCGCTAGTTGTTTCTTCTGGCTCTGGTAAAAATCTTAAGTCCCTATAACCATGTTGTACACAATAGTTGGCACAGATAAAAGTGTTAGAGATAAAGCAAGGAGTGAGCTCGCTAGTCTTGGGTCGGTCACGAGGAGACTTTATGCTGAAGAGAGTGCAGACCTCGAGCAGCTTATTGACATTAGTAGCCTTTTTGGTGATGTTTCTGTCATTGAGTGTGTTCAGCTATTAGACAATGCAGCCGCAAAAGAAAGAGCCTATAACCTTCTCGAGAAGATGTCAGAGTCACAGACTATTTTTATTATTGACGAACCTTTCGCTGATGCAAACAAGACTAATAAGTTAGCAAAGTTTTCCAAAAAGATATTCGACGCCAGAGAAGAAAAAGCCAAAGACTACGAGGTGTTTAATCTAGTTGATTACTTCATTAAGAGAGATAAAAAAAATGCTTGGGCTACATGGCTTCATCTAAAAGAGAGTAACGAGAGTGAGGCAATTCAGGGCGCTCTTTGGTGGAAGTTTATTCAAGTCTGGCAAGCCACCCTGGAGGGGAGGAAGACTGCTTTTACCAAGACTGAATGTGAAGAGTTTGGGGGTAGGTTACTCAGATCAGCCATCCTTGCTCATAAAGGTGAAAAGGATATTGACGAAGAACTTGAGAAACTCATCCTCTCGCTTTAGAATATTTAGTTTTCTTCTCCTAGAGCAGTGCGACAAGTAATCTCTTCTGCTTCAGCTTGTGAGTAGCGCTCAGAAGTTATTTGATATCTTTTCATTAGTGACGACAGATTGGTGACATCCAGATACCATGTCTTGTCTGGCTCACTCCACGTACTTTCACAAGTCATATTGGTATTGAGGGTGTGATACTTGAGGATGAGTTTCTCGTCTTCTGTGGCGAGGAGGAAGATTTCGCTGTTGCATGCTCGGGGGTCGTCTCCTGAAAGGGTGGAAGAGTTTTCTTCAAAGAGGAGGGTGTATGTTTCTGCGACAGTGTCTAAAATATAAATTCTGTTAGAGAATTCACAGTTTGCTATTGAGCCAAACGAATTCTCACTTACATAGTATTTTCCTGTGGCACCAATAACTGGCACACCATTAACAACGGGAGGGGTCTGACCCACCTCAATTGCATTAACAATAGTTGTCTCCCAAGAAGTTGTACCTGTGCTTGATGAGCTTGATCCAGGGATTGTTGCGACTGTGTTTCCAGAAGAATCTATTATAGAATCGTTATTAACAGTGAATCTTTCTTCATTGAGCGAAGAAGAGTTTACTTGTGGGGTTGGGGTAGTAATCCCTTCTGGTTGGTTGGGTTGTGTATTATTCGCTTGAGATTGTTGTGAGTCGGAAGAGAGGGAACTGGTAACCTTCCCTGTTGCTTGAACGATATTTTGGATTATCGTTGAGAAAAGAGAAGGCTTCTCTTTTGGTGTTTCTGGAGAGACAGGGGAGGGTTTGGTGGAATACTTGCTTGGGTTCGTGACCTCATTTTCTATAGAGAGGGCTTCGCTCTGGACCGTTTCGCTAGTTGTAAGGGGCTCGACTTGCTTACAGATTCCGTATTCACAGTTTGGACCCCTCATTGAGAGGGTCGATCCATCAGGACATAACATTACTTCGTTTGGACACATCTCATGTACGTCTTTGCTCTTGTTCCAATAGACGAGACCGAGTAAAAGAGATCCTCCGATTATGACAACAGACAAAGAGATGAGAAGTTGCTTATTCATAGTTGAAGTATAGCAGTGAATCCCAGACCAGTGTGTGGTCACGAGTTACTAACCGCGTGCGCCGCACTTGTTCACCACATTCATAAGTACTTGCGGCCCAGAAGGGGGCTCGGTCACAAGAGCACTCGCTTCGCTTGAAGTAGTTTCGCTTGTTCCAAGAACCGAATCTGCTGATTCGCCTATTCGATCTCTTCTGGTATGTGAAAAGAAAAATACTCCACGGATGGAGTATTTTTCTTTTCATGTGCCCCCAGAAGGGATCGAACCTTCGACCGTCTGCTTAAAAGGCAGCTGCTCTACCGACTGAGCTATAGGGACAGGGATAGTTATTAGTTACTAGCCAATAGTTACTAGTAAACTTCCAATACTAATATCTATTGTAAATAACGTTCCACTATCCTAGCAAATATTTGACAGAATTTCCAGTTATCGCTTTATGGTTGATGATCCGAAAGTCTCTAGCTGCCCAGCTTCATTGGGTCCGATAAAAGGCTTGGTCTTATCGTCCCTGAGTGGTCCGCCTGTAAGATACCAAAGTATCCAGATTACCCAGAACCCAAAGAAAATTTTAAGAATGACTCCCATAAGGTAAGTATAAGACAGCCATTAGCCATTAGCCATTAGCCATTAGCCATTAGCCATT
>JACCDG010176477.1_pt1 | contig 18121 bp, 3 predicted proteins | sample 7442471 | NCBI WGS metagenome assembly JACCDG01 (sample SAMN15323444, study PRJNA562643) | freshwater metagenome | isolation source: river surface water | place: USA:Blue River Watershed | collected 2017-08-17 | reverse complement strand
CGGTACAGAAATCACGTCGGCCACCATCAGGATTGCAAGCGGTGCGGTCGACAATGAATTTGGCACCATCTTTGAAACGCTGAGTTCTTCGCTGGGTACGACCGAAACGTTCACTTGGCAGGGTTTGACAGTCACCGGCAACGGGACGACAGACATCCAGGTGACGGGACTTGCAACCCACGCACGTTACAAAGAACTGATTGATTCGATCTCCTACATCAACGCCAACCCGAACGCTTATGGCGGCGACCGCCAGGTCACCATACGCTTGACCGATAAATACGCGGTTGAAAGCGAGCAACTGGAATCTAACAGCGCCCTGTTGGTACTGGCCACAGCCAACTCTGCTGTGCAAGTTGGTCAGCGGATTTTCATCGGCGCACGCAATGCTGACGATACGGCTTGGATCTATACAGATACATTGGCAACGGTCGCCACAGTGGTCAATTCGACTCACTTCATCGCCAGCAACAACTTGCCTTTGTTGACCCCGTCTTCGGCCATTCGTTTTGTATCAACCGGGTCTGTGGCCAGCTCAGTGACCAACAGCTCGATCACATTGGGTTCGGTCAATGGTTCAGTGGCGGCGGGGCAGAAGATCTACACCACAACAGGCACAGAGATCGGCACGGTGAGCAGCGTGTCTGGCGCCGTGGTGAATATCAGCAGCACTTATGGTGCATTGGCTGCCGGTACGACCATCATTTTTGAAACAGCAGCCACCTCGTCGGTCATTCAAACCAGTGCCAACAGAACCGTCGCCTCTATCGCATCCAGTGGTTCGTCAAGCACGATCGTGCTCAACACCATTGATTTGAGCATCGAACCAGGTCAAGTGATCTACGAAGGTGGAACAGAGCGCGGCGTTGTTGCCAGTGTCAGCTTCAGCGGCGCAGATGGCGGAACAACCACTGTCACGACCAAGGCCGTTGTCAGTGACGTCATCGCCACAGACACCTTGGTCTTCAAGACCTTTGCGACCAACCTGACGCCCACCGCCACCACGACGATACGAAACGTCTGGACCACCGAAGTCGATTTGAACGGTGTTTTGGAGACGGGTCGCGACTACACTGCTGTGTTTACCGAAGGCCAAACCGGTGGCACGCCCATTGCTGCATCCTCGGCCAGCCTGGATAACCAGTCGGTCTATGTCAAGAAGGTGGTCATTGCCCTGGCCAACGCAACAGATGGCACCAGCGGTGGCGACGAAAACCTTTTCCTCAACCCGGCCTACGTCACGGCTTTGTTGGGACGAGGCATCACCTATGCCTTGAGCGACAACGACCACACTTTGACGCTCTCAGCGATCAACCAAAGTGCTGGTGTTACCGCTGCCGACATGCAACTGGCGCTGCGAGCCGTTCAGTACGAAAATCTTTCTCAAAATCCATCGGTCACGCCCCGAATCGTGAACGTCACGGTGACCGACATCTCCAACACCCTCACGAACTCGAGTTTGGAGGGGGTTGCGGCCAGAACTACCATCAACATCACGCCGAGCAACGACGCCCCAACGCTCGCGGGCGACTTTGCAGCCACTGTGCTCGAAGGCGGTTCTTATACCCTGACCACTGGTGATCTGTCGCCGACTGACATCGACAACGACATCACCACCCTGCGCTACGAGGTGACATCCACATCGTCCAGCATCACCGTTTTCCGTGACATCAACGGCGACGGCCAGGTCGATGCTGGTGAAGCCATTGCCGTGCGAAACGGCAGCACGGCAGGGCAGGAGTTCACGCAGGCCGAGGTGATTGCAGGCAAGATCAAAGTCAAACAAAACGGCACCGATGTTCCGATCATTGGTTTGACAGAGACAGAAGCCGAGAACTTGGTGAACTCTGCGGTCTACACCAATTCAGCAGCCAACCCCTCTGCGGGCCTGCGTCAGGTGATTTTCCAAAACTCGACCCAAATGTCGAGCTTGGGGACTTCAGGTACGGCTGTGGGGCAACCCAAAATCGCGCTTCAAACGGGCTCTAAAACTATCGATGGTGTGACCTATTCGGTGGCCATGTCTGGCAGCGGTGCAAGCTCCGTAGCGACACTCACCGTCTCCAAGGCAGGGACAGGATTCACCGAGCAAGAGGCGCAAGCCATTGTGGCAAGCCTTCGTTATGGCAACTCGGCATCGGCCCCAACCGCAGGTGATCCTACAGTCTCATTGAGCAGCGTTGTGACTCTCAATGGAACAACCTTAGAAGCTCCGACAGCTGTATCTACTGTCAGCTCAGTCATGGGCTCGGCAGCAGAATCCAACGCGTTTGATGCCAGTGATTTGACTGCAGTGAATGCGGTGCTCTCAACAGGGAAAAATATTGCGCAATTGGAATTCCAGGTCACTAATGTTGCACCTGCTGACTCGGAATACCTGAAGCTGTTGGGCACGCAGGATCAAGTGGACATCACGGGCAGCGCTTCTGACTTGTTCAGTGGCATTGATTTGTCAACCCCTGCAACAGGCGACTCCTACAAGACCTTGAGCTTCAAGGTCACGGGCGTATCGGATGGTGTCAACGAAACCATCACCTTTGGTTCCGGATCCACATCGCATGTGGTGCCATTGGTCGTGGGCAGCGTGGTCAAAGACGGCATTATTTATGCCGTGACTGCTGGCAGCACAGCAACAGAGCGTTTGCTGACGGTAACCAAGCCATTCGCGGCCATTGGATTGGCTTTGCGCGACAACGGCGAAAACGGTGTGCTGCCAGTGACGGCGTCTATGAATTTGACCGTGACACCGGTCAACGACGCACCGACATTCTCGGCCACTGTTGCAGGTGGAACTTTTACCGAAGGCGGTGCCACCCGTACATTGTTCAGCGCTGCTGCGGTCACAGATGGTGACACCAGTGGTGCAGAGCAAGACATCACAGAATTGAAGTTGACCATCACGGGTGTTCGTGACGGATCAGCCGAAAAACTGTTGGTGGGTGGCCAAACCATCAGCCTCACCAGTGGTGCGGTGGTCGGTGGTGGCCTTGGTTATGCAGTCACAGTGGCTGGCTCCACAGCCACTGTGACACTGACCAAAACCGACAGCGCTTCGGCTTGGGCCACATTGATCAATGGCATGGCCTATCAAAACACCAGTAACGCGCCAACAAACGGCAACCGAGTGGTGACCTTGACATCCTTGAAGGATTCAGGTGGCACGACCAACGGCGGCGCGGATACCAAAGCCTTGAATCTGGCTTCCACAGTCACAGTGCAAGGCATTGACACAGCACCCGTGGTGACCAGCAATGGCGCCACTGTGCAAAGCGGTGGCTTGCTCACCATCACCTCGGCCAGCCCAGTGATGTTGACGGCCACCGATGCGGACTCCTCGTCGGACACGTTGGTTTACACACTGACAGCTGACGCCACACAAGGCACCTTGTTCCTGGACAAGAACGGCAACAGCGATGTGGACGAGGGTGAAGCCCTGGTTCCGTCTGCCGAGTTCACCCAAACCGATCTGGACAACGGCACGCTGAAATACTTCCACACCGGCAATGTGGGTGCCGACGCGTTCTCTTTCCGAGTGAAAGACGCCACGACAACGCTGTCGCCCACCACGTTTGACATCACCGTCTCTGCAGCAGGCGGGGTCACCGGGTCGGGCACCAGCACGGCCAACAGCACAGATGGTTCGGACGCCTTGTTCCAACAAGTGGCGATCACCACGAACACGGGGGAGAGCGTCAAAACTTTGACTTTCAAAGTCTCTGGTGTAACCGATGGTTCTGCTGAATACCTGACTGTCAATGGTCAAGACATTCATTTAACCGCAGGAACCACCACCGTTGGCGGTGTCACATACACTGTGGTTGACGATGGCTCTGGCAATTTCACCGTCGCGGTGACTTCTGCAACCGGCTTTAATGCCACCGATGCCAATGCGATCGTGAACGGCACCAGCTATGGCAACGATGCAGTTCCTCCTTCATCGGGCGAGCGGGCCATCAGCTTGGCGTCGGTCACCACCACCAATGGGGCCAGCACCTTCACTACAGCGACCAACATTGCTGCCGTCACGACGATTGCGCCGACGGTTGATGTCTTCACAGCCGCACAAGCGGCGGCTGCCATCGCCCCTCTGACGGGTAGCGACGACATCAAGGCACTGACCTTCACGGTGACGGGTGTCAAAGACGGTGCCAACGAAGTCATCAAGATCAACGGCCAAGAAATTCCTTTGGTGGCAGGCTCTGCCGTCGTGATCGATGGTGTGACCTACCAGGTCACGGCAACATCCACAGCCGGCACCTTCACCGTCACCATGACCGATACAACCGGTCCTGGTTTGACCGAAGCGCAGGCCGAGGCGATCGTTGCAGGTGTGACCTTGAGCAACAGCGACAGCACGCCAACCGATGGTGCGCGTTCAGTATCGTTGACGAACTACTCGGTGGGTCCCAATACGGGCACTGCCATCACCTCGACACCTACAACTAGCTTGACTTCATCGACATCCTCGACCACTGCTGTCAATGGTGCATCGGTCGAGCCTTTGTCTGGTGCCGTTATTTCTTCGGCTGCCAACATTGACGTTTTGACATTCAGTGTGTCTGGTGTCCAAGACGGCAGTGATGAGGTGTTGGTGATTGGTGGTTTCAGTGTTCCGCTGGTCAATGGCGCTTCGCTGAGTAACCCCAACGGCACTTACGCGGTTACGGTGACCGATGGTGTGGCGACAGTGGTGTTCACTCCGGCAGCGGCATTGACGGCTGCTGATGCTCAAACCCTGGTTCGTGGTGTTGATTACCTCAACAACGCAAGCCCGCTCACCGAGGGCGATCGCACAGTTTCCCTGGTCAGTTTGAGTGATGTCAACTCCACAACCTCCATTGCGCAATCAGCAACTGGTTCAGTTTCAGTGGCCGTTGTTGATGGTCTTTCCGCCGCATCGCAACCTGTTGCTTTGAGCTTGTTTGATGCAGCAGCGGTGGTTGCTGCGATTCCGGCTCCTGCAAGCGGCAATGATTTCAAGTCGGTCAGTTTCAACCTGACAGGCATTGCCGATGGTGCCCAAGAAGTCTTCCAGGTCAATGGCCAAGATATTCCTTTGGTGGCCGGTAGCGTCACCGTCGCTGGTGTGACGTATACAGTGACTGGTACAGGTCCCGCATACACCGTCACGGTGACCGACACGACACAGCCCGGATTCACCGAGGCAGCCCTGCAAGACATGGTCAGTGGTGCGACATTGACCAACACGGCCAGTACAGCCACAGAAGGTGTGCGCAGTGTGACATTGGGCACTGTTTTGCAAGGTGCATCCACTTCCAACACAGGTACAGATCCTGTGACCTTGGTGGGTACTGCACCGACAGGCAGCGTTGTTGCTCCCAATACACCAGTCTCTGCATTGGCCGGTGATACGGTCACTGTGCCAACAGGCTCCAGCGTAGATAGCCTGACTTTTACCGTGACCGGTGTCAAGGATGGTGCTGCAGAAGTGTTGAAGTTTGGTGCAGCACCCAACATCGTTTCTGTGCCTTTGGTCAACGGCACCGTGACATCGACAGATCCAGCGGGTACTTATACGGTCTCTGTGGCTGCCAACGGAACAGCCACCGTGGTGTTCACACCCACGGTGGAGTTGACCCAAGCCCAAGCCAACAGCTTGATTGGGGCGGCCACATACACCAACACATCCAACGAGCCCACGGGCGGTGTGCGTTCGCTGGATTTGACCAGCATGGACGTTCTGACCGGATCGACCGTGACGCCCACAGCCATCAACAACGTGGGTGGCGATATTGCCGTGCAAGGCACGACCGAGGGCGCGCCGGTGTTCGATGCATCCGACGTGTTGCCCACGGCTGATTTGGCGGGTAAAACCGTCGACAGCATGACCTTCACGGTCACTGGCGTCAAAGATGGTGCCAATGAGGTGTTGCTGGTCAATGGCCTGGCAGTTCCTTTGGTGGCCGGTACGGTCACCTCCACATCGCCTGCGGGCTCGTATGTGGTGACGGTCAATGGCAGTGGAACTGCCACAGTGGTCTTCACGCCCACCACCAATTTGACAGAGGCGCAGGCCAATGCCTTGTTGGAGGGCATGACCTACGACAACAAGTCGACCGATGTCACCGGAGGTGACCGCGTTGTGAGTTTGTCGAGCCTTGTGACCACCAACCCAGATGGCACTGGATCAGCAACGATCTCGCCAACGACCATCAATGGCAGTCTGCCTGTGCTGGAGGCACCGCCTGAGTATGTGCCCCTGTTCAATCCGACGCAGGTTAATGCGGCGATTGCAGCACCGGCTGCTGGCAATGACTACAAGTCGATCAGTTTTAACCTGACGGGCATCGCAGATGGTGCTAATGAGATTTTCAAAGTCAACGGACAGAACGTTCCTTTGGTTCCCGGCACCATGATCTTGAACGGTGTGACCTATACGGTCACGGGCAGTGGCACCAACTACACCGTGACCGTGACCGATACAGTCTTCCCAGGGTTCACCGAATCTGATTTGCAGACGCTGGTCAATGGTGTTGTGTTGATCAACACCGATAGCACGCCCACTGAGGGCGTGCGTGGCGTGACCATAGGAACGCTGGAGCAGGGTGCAGCGCAGGTGTCTGCAGTGACATTGGGTGGCACTGCGCCTTCGGCTGCTGTAGTGACGCCCAATACACCGGTCAACGCGCTGACCGGTGACTCCGTGACGGTAGCCACCGGGTCTACTGTCGATAGCTTGACTTTCACAGTCACCGGGGTGGCAGATGGGAGCTCAGAGGTTTTGAAGTTTGGTGTGGCACCCAACATCACATCGGTACCTTTGGTCGCCGGTGCACCGATTACCTCGACCGATCCAGCGGGCAGTTATACGGTTACCGTCAGCGGCGGAACAGCCACAGTGGTTTTCACGCCAAGCACCAACTTGTCTGCAGCTGCAACCAATGCCTTGATTGCTGGTGCCACATACACCAACACGGATACGACTCCGACAGAAGGTGTGCGAACCCTGAGTCTGACCGGTATGGCCGTGGACAACGGCACAACTGTGACTCAGACATCGGTCAGTACGGTGAGTGGGCAGATCCCAGTTAAAGCCAGTACAACGCCTTTGTTTGACTCCACCGCTGTCTCGACTGCCATTCCGGCAGGGACGTCAGGCAATGACTTCAAGTCTGTCAGTTTTGATTTGACAGGCATCAAGGATGGTGCTTCGGAGGTGTTCCAGGTCAATGGCCAAAACATTCCTTTGGTGGCTGGTAGCGTGACCGTCGCTGGCGTGACATATACAGTGACTGGTACAGGTCCCGCATACACAGTCACAGTCACTGACACGATTCAGCCCGGATTCACAGAGGCCGCGTTGCAAACCTTGGTTAGCGGTGCCACGCTGACCAACACGGCCACATCGCCTTCTGAGGGCGCACGTGGTGTCACGCTCGGAACTGTGACGCAAGGCATCACCGGCACATCAACCGTTAATTTGAATTCTGCTGTCGATGCTTCGGTCCTTGCACCCGATACCCCTGTGCGGGCTATGCAGGGCGACACTGTCGTGGTGGACGATGCGACCACATCGGTCGATAGCCTTACCTTTACGGTCACGGGTGTGAAAGACGGTGCGGCCGAGGTCTTGAAGTTTGGAACTACAACGGTTCCTTTGGTCAGCGGCACAGTCAATTCGACTGATCCTGCGGGCAGCTTCCAAGTCACAGTCAATGAAGCAGGGAACGCGACGGTGGTGTTCCGACCCACTGTCAATTTGACAGATGCCCAAACAGACATGCTTATTGGCGCTGTTACATACACCAATACCTCTGCGACCCCCACAGGAGGCGTTCGTTCTCTGGACTTGATCAGTATGGACGTTCAGACCACCAGTGACAGTACCGTGACGGCAACTTCTGTGACCGGAGTTGGTGGCGTAATACCTGTCCAAGGAGTAATTGAGGGCGAGTCAGTGTTCAACAGCTCCGCTGTTGTGCCAAGTCTGACCAATGGGAAGACGGTTGACAGCTTGACATTTGGCGTGACCGGCGTGAAAGACGGTAGCAATGAGGTCTTGGTCATCAATGGCGTTACGGTGCCTTTGGTCAACACCTCTGCGCCAATCTCGGACGGTTCCGGTGGTAGTTACTCAGTTGTCGTCACCAATGGCAACGCCGTGGTGGTCTACACGCCCGCCACCAATCTGACCGAGGCGCAAGCCAACGCATTGCTTGGCGGCATCACTTATGACAACAAAGCCAGCAACGTCACCGATGGTGCACGTGGTTTCAGCGTCATCAGCATGGACACGGTGGATGCCAACAACGTCACGACCACGACAGCGACACCCGGTCTGGATTCTGTTGTCTCCTATGGCAACGTGACCAACACGGCCCCTGTGGTTTCTGTGAATGCCGGCGTGACAGTGGCTGAAAACCAAACGGTCACGCTGTCTTCCAGTCATTTGACCGTGACAGATTCGGAGCAGAACAACCTCGATTTGGTGTTCACACTGACTGACGCGGCTGATAAGGGGCAGTTGTTCCGTGACTTGAATGGCAACGGCTTGATCAATGCCGGTGAAGCCATAACGGCGGGCAGTACTTTCACTCAAGCCGAGTTGATTGGCGGAAGGATCAAGTACCGCCATGATGGATCAGAAACGAGCAGCGATACGTTCAAATTCACAGTCAGTGATGGCATAGACACAACGGCTGCCCAGCCTTTTGTGATCAACGTGACCTCTGTCAACGATATGCCAGCGGGCCGTCCAACGATCGATGGCGTGATTGCTCAAAATGCGGTGTTGACCGTTTCATTGGCTTCCATGTCGGATGGTGATGGCCTGCCAACGTCGGCTGGCAGTTTCCAATATGTCTGGAAAGCTGATGGGCAGACGATCGGCACCAATTCATCCACTTACACGCTCACAGCTGCAGAGATTGACAAAAAGATCACTGTGTCTGTGTCCTATACCGACTTGGCCGGCTTCAGCCACACAGTGACCAGTTTGGCCGCAGCGCCAGTGGTCAACGTCAACGATGCCCCGACCCTGACAGCCAGCACCTTGTCCGTGTTTGAGGGCGGCACAATCACGCTGACCACCAGCCAGATCGTGGCAGAAGACCAGGACGGTTTGACCTTGGACCATCAGTTCAAACTGATGACGGCTCCTACAAAAGGTCAGATTTATCTGGATGTCAATGGCAACGGCCTGCTCGACAGCGATGACGAGACCGTGGTCGCCGCAAATGGTACCTTTACACAAGACGACTTGTTCAGCGGTCGTGTGCGGTACCAGCATCTGGGCGCGGAAGAGGGTGACACTTTTGGCCTGCAGGTCATCGATGGTGGCGCTTTGTCCTCTGCGACGGCCACATTCACGGTGAACCGGACACCGGTGAACGATGCGCCCACTTTCCAAAACCTGGATGGTGATGTCATCGCGGTGCCTACAGCGGGTGTTCCCGTTTTGTTGGACCGCGTGGCGACCGGATTGCCGGCGGCAGTGGTTGCAGATGTGGACAGCGCCAATTTGGATGGCGGTCAGTTGCGTGTGGCGGTCAACTTCAACCGCAATCCCGCCAAGGATTCGCTGGCCATCAAGCAAATCGGTACCGGTACAGGACAAATATCGACTTCGGGTTCTGATGTGAAGTTCGGCACCATCACGATCGGTACATTTACCGGCGGATCAGGTGCCAACGACTTGGTGGTCACGTTCAATGCCAGCGCGACAAAAGAGGCCATTTCCGCTTTGGTCAGCGCCATCACCTTCCAGAACGACGAGTCCATTCCCGCCGAATCGGTGCGCACGGTGGCCTTCACCTTGACTGATGGTGACAGCGGCACATCAGATGCGGCGCGTGTGACCGTGAACCTGGAGGCCAATGGTGCGCCGATTTTCTTGAACGCCAACACCAGCGTGGCTGTTTTCGAAAACAACACGCAAGTGGGCGTTTTTGCGGCCACCGATCCACTGCGCTTGGTGACCACCTACAGCATCAGTAACCGTGACGACAGCGCCAACGCTGACCGTGCCAAGTTTGCGATCAATGCCACCACCGGGGTCTTGACTTTTGTCAGTGCACCTGACTTTGAGACACCTACTGATGCTGGCAGCGACAACCACTACAACGTGGTGGTGCGTGCGACCAATGCCAACGGCTACAGCGAAATGCCCGTCGAAGTGGCCATCATCGACCAGGTGACAGGCAGTGGCGAGGTGGCAGTTGACAGAACGCCGCCCACCTACGTTATGGGCACACTGAGTGGCAACACCGTGGTCTTGTACTTCTCTGAAGCCACAACCCTCAATGCCGTTAACAAGCCAGACCGATCTGCGTTCACAGTGACCGCCGGCAACACGGCTGTCGCCATTGCAGCCTTGGCGGTCAATACCACTGCCAAAACAGTCACCTTGACTTTAGCAACAGCACTGAGCTCGGTCACGGGTTTGACTGTGGCCTACACCGACCCGACAGCTGGCAACGACACAGCGGCTCTGCAAGACATCGCCGGTAACGATGCAGCCAGTTTCACCGTCTCCAACATCACTTTGATGACGGGGTCGGGTGGTAGCTCGGGCGGTGTACCGCACGTGACGCCAGCATTGGAAAGCCAAGTTTCCACCTTGGCTGGTGTCAGTAATGTGGCAGGTGACGGTAATGGTGATGGCATTGCCGACGTCAACCAGAGCGCTGTTGCATCTTTGCCTTTCATGATGACCCGAATGCCAGAAACGGTGCCTGACAACAGCGCAATGCGCTGGGTCACTGTGGTGGCCGGTGCCGTGAATGGCAAGGTAGGCATCAATGAACCGACGCGCATCACGCAAATCGCGCAAAAAGACGCGCCACAAACGGTCTCCGATCAGATCGAAATGCCGATGGGGGCGATTGACTTTGAATTGTCTATTGCCACGCCAGGTGCAGCGACCACCATGAGCACCTATGTGGATGCGGACATGAGCTTCAACGGTTATTGGATCAAGAACAGCAACGGTATCTGGACCAACCTGGCATCAGCGGCTTTTGGTGGTGCCATGGTCCAAGAAGCTGGAAAGATCCGAATCGACGTGAACATCCAGGACGGTGGAGAGTTCGATTCAGACGGTTTAGCCAACGGCGTTGTCTCTGAGACCGCATTTGTTGGCACCATCCCATTGACACTCATTGGCACTTATTCAGAGTTGCCTGACGGTCAAACATGGTTCGGCAACATCAGTTGAGAGCGGATTTAAATCAATTTAATTTGGGATCGAAAATGATTAAAAAAATCAAAAGAGTTGCACTGATCGGATTTTCAACGGCACTGACTGTTGGGGTTTTAGGTTGCGGCGGTGGCGGCGGTGGCGGTGGCAGTAATGATGCTGCTAACTCGGCGCTTACTTGGTCATCCCTCACCAAGCCTGCGGGGATGGAATCTTCCAGTTTGCAAGGCAGCCTGACGCAGATTGGAGGCGATCGGTCAAATGCTTTGTTGTTGCCGCCATTGTCGCCCGATGTCATCAATGCCAAATTGTGGGTTATCTCCTCTACCGGGGACACATTGACGATTTTGAAGACCAACGCGCTCAGCAGCAGTACGGTTTCTGCCAAGGGCCGTCAGTACGACCTTCGCTCCAACTTAGGTGCCACTTCAGTCCCGGTTGACTTACAGGGTTCGATCAACCCCAACACCAACCCTGCATCACTGAGTTTCAATAATTCAACGGTCTATTCATTCGCTGATAACCTCAACAGACCAGCCTTGCAATTGAACATGCGGGGATCTTGGCGCGGCGCTACGACAGGTACCGTGCCACACGAGATCAATTTGACTGTGGACGAGGCGGGCTACGTCACCACTGGCAACACAACTTTGGGTCATGTCCTGACGGGATCTTTAATCGCTAGAAGTGACATCGCTTCTTATCAAGTGAATTTACGCGGCACGCGTGAATCCCAAAAATTTTTAATTGATGGCATTGCATTGATTACTCAAAGCAATTCCGAATTGCAGCTGTTGTGGGAGTTGACCGATTTAGATACCGGCATCACAAGCGCAGCTTCTTATCGTTTAACACGTCAGTAATTTCACATTTTTCTGCCATGACCATAAATTCAAAATTCACCTTTTCCAAAGCCATGCGTCTGAGCTCGGTGGCGCTTTCGGTATCGGTCTTGGCGGGCTGTGCCACCGGCCCCATCCAAGGCATTTCAGCGCAGTCACTCAAGGACGCCAACACCTTGGATGCGACTGCATTGAGAAAAAATGTGGAGCCCATTGTCAAACCTTTAACCTTGGACGAAGCCTTGGCGCGTGCGCTCAAGTACAACCTGGATCGTCGAGCCAAGTTGATGGACGAGGCCTTGGCTTTGGGGCAGGTGGATATGTCCAAATACGACATGTTGCCCAAGGTGCTGGCCCAAGCTGGCTATTCCTGGCGCGACAGTGACCGCATTGCCAACAGCCGCGACATGGTGACTGGGCAACCTTCTACCAACCGATTCATTTCCCAGGACCGCAGCCATAACATGTCTGAGCTGGGCATGACTTGGAGTCTGCTCGATGTCGGTCTGGGCTTTCATGGGGTCAGTCAGCAACAGGCCCGCTATCTGATCGCGGGTGAGAAGCGACGCAAAGCCATGCATTTGCTGATGCAGGATGTGCGCACAGCCTACTGGCGTGCTGCCAGTGCGCAAGTGTTGCGCGACGACCTGAAGAAAACTTTGGCCATGGCGTCCGAAGCCTTGGCCGATGCTCGCAAATCAGAGCAAGAGCGCGTTCGCAACCCGCTGGAGTCGCTGCGCTACCAGCGTCAACTCCACGAGAACGTTCGCCTGCTTGAATCCATCGAGCAAGAGCTCTTGTCTGCCCAAGTGGACTTGGCCAACCTGATCAATGCGCCCGTGGGTGAGGTGATCCGCATTGAGCAAACAGAGCTGAAAAACTTGGCCGCTGATGCTGTGAACGTTCCGCTGCCCAGGTTGGAAGAGATCGCGTTGAGCCAAAACGCTGATCTGCGTGAACAGCATTACAACGCCCGCATTGCCCGCGATGAGGTCAAGCGGACCATGTTGCGCCTGTTCCCGAACGTCACCTTTAACTACGCCATCAAATACGACTCTGACAGCTACCTCGTCAATCAAAGCTGGAACGAAGCGGGCTTGCAGCTGTCCTTCAACTTGATGAACGTGGTGACAGGCGCCAAGCAGATGCAGCTGGCAGAGGCGGGCGTGGCCTTGGCCGACCAGCGCCGCATGGCGACGCACATGAGTGTGTTGACGCAGGTTCATTTGGCGCGTTTGCAACTGATTCATGCCCGCAATCAGTTTGATCGCGCCGACGTGATCTATGAAACAGACAACAAAATTGCCCAGTTGATGCGCAATCGGCAAGCCGTTCAAGCGCAAAGCAAGTTGGAACTCGTCAGCAACGAAACTGCCGCCATCTTGAGCTTACTGCGTCGCTACCAAGCCTTTAACCAGGTTCAAGCTGCAGAAAACAGGTTGATGGCCACTTTGGGGCTCGAGCCTCAAGTCGGCAGCACCAACGAGCTGAGTTTGCAACAGTTGACCAACCAAATCAGCGCTTCTGCATCCCCTTGGAAGTCGCTCACAGAGGCGGCTGCCCAAGTCAAACCTGCAACCCAAAAAGGGCAGTGGTGAAGTCTATTCTTTCTCTTCGGCGGGTGGCTTGTTTGTGCGCGGCCCTCTGCAGCGTTCATGCAGTCGCCCAGCCATCGGTGCCAGACCGGTTGAGTACACGTGCAGCCATCGATGGCAAGGATATTCGCGCGCAATTGATGCCAAGGCGTTACACAACTTTGGCATCAGAGGTGGGCGCCAAAATCAACCGCATGCCCGTTCAGGAGGGAGGCGCTTTCCGTGCGGGGCAGTTGCTGGTCAGTTTTGACTGCAGTCTGCAAACGGCGCAACTGCAAAAAGCACAGGCTGAACTGGATGCGGCTGAGCAAACGCTCAAGTCAAACGTTCGGTTGGAACAGCTGAACTCGGTTGGGCAACTGGAGCTGGACTTGTCGCGCGCTGCTGCCAGCCGAGCCAAAGCTGAATTGAGTGCGAACAAGGTTGTGCTGGAAAAGTGTGCGATTGCTGCTCCGTTTTCGGGTCGGGTGGCCGAACAAAAAGCGCGAGAGCAACAATTTGTTCAGCCAGGCCAAGCCTTGCTTGAGATCATCGATGACAGTGTTCTTGAGCTTGAATTTTTGGTGCCCTCGGCCTGGCTCAGTTGGTTAAAAATCGGTGGTGCCTTTGAGGTCGAAATCGACGAGACCCGGAAAAAATACCCAGCCAAGTTCATCCGCAAAGGGGCCCGTGTGGACCCCGTGAGCCAGTCTATCAAAGTGACCGGCGCCATTGATGGGCGATTTCCTGAATTGATGACCGGCATGAGTGGCCGTGTGCGCGTGGTGCAACCTGCGCAGTGACCTTGACAAGATTTTCAGCCTGATGACCGAGTGTCAGTGCTTTGGAGTGAATACATGAAAAAAACATCCCCCGCCAAAACCATCTTTGCCTCGGCACTCTCTAACACTGCGGCACCCAAGCTGCGTCGGCGATCAGGTCTCATGGCGCTGGAGCAGCGGTTCATGTTTGACGGGGCGGCAGCAGGAGCGTTGACCGACCTGCCAGAGCTCTTTGTGGAGCCTGCCAAGACATTGATCACCGAAGCGCCTGTTGAAACCGCAGTTGAGCAGCCAGCGACAGAAATCCATGGTCCTGTTCGATCACTGAGCGGCACAGAACTGCTGTCATCTGATGGCAACAAGCTTTTGCAAGACGCCTTTAAGGCCTTGCAAACCCAATTGACCGAACTTGCCGCTAGGTCTGACTTCCAGACTCTGATGCATGGTGTTTTTGATCAGGCGAACAGGACCGATGCTGACTATGCACAGCAAATTCAGGCCATTCAAAACGCCTTGCTGAATCAAACTTTCAGCATTGATGTTGCGCTTCTGACCGATGCCCAAATGCAAGGGGCCCAAGGTGCCTATGCGCAGGCTCATGAGGGCCAAGCTGAGCGCATTTTCATCAACGCCGATTGGATCAACCAAGGGGTTCGTGCCGACTGGCTGTGCAAAGTTTTGTTGGAGGAGGTTGGTCACGCGCTCGATGTTCGCCTCAATGGCGCGGTGGACTCGTTGGGTGATGAAGGGCAGCGTTTTGCGATTGCGGTGACAGCCAATCCAGATCAACTGGATGTGGCGTTGCTCAACAAGGGCGTGGACGATGACCACGGCCTGTTGAGCGGGGATGGGCATGATGTCGATGTCGAGTTTGCTGTTGCACCGGATGTTAGCCTGTTCTTCGCAGACGGCTACATGGGAACTCAAGGCACGAACACCAACCAGGCCGATGGCATCAAGACGCTGTCAACTTTGGGCATCACGAGGGCGGCATTTGTTCAGACCGATGTGAATGGCGACGGACTTTTTGGAGACGGCGGGGGCACACAGGGCAACGATTTGGCCGGTTCACTCCGTTTGTATCTGAGTAACGGCACAAGAGTCACCTTGACCGGTGCACTCAACTGGCGTGAAACGACGGGCAGTAAAGTTGAGGTTTTTGGTTTTATTTTTGATCCCGGCCAAAACGCCACAATCAACTACGGCAGCGGCCAGACATTCAACATCGTGGGTGGATCCACGGCTCGAACCAGTACCACCTTGGGTCTGAAAGCCTACAACTCGACATTCACATTTGTAAATGGGGAAGACCGTTCGGGCAATGCCGCAACGAGTGGTTTGTTATCTGCGCTCAATAATTATCTGATTGCCAGCCCACGGCCCAACACCATCAGCTTGACCTCACAAAGTGTTCAAGAGGGTCAGAACTTGGTGTACACAGTCAGCATGACCGCTGCGCCAACCGTGATGATGACGTACTCGTTCAGCATCACGGGCACTGCCACATCGTCTGTGGATTTCGGTACGAGCTACGTGTTCTCGAACGGTGTCATCAACAATGGGGATGGCACCATCGATGTGCCTGCCGGGGTGACCTCTTTCACCGTCACGATTCCTACCTTGGTGGACGCAATTGATGACCCCAATGAGACGGTTATTTTGACGGTCGGTCAGGCATCGGCTACCGGCATCATTGCCGATCCGCTGCGCGTGTCCAGTATGGTGGTCAACGAGGCATCGCCTTATGCGGTGTTCGAGATCACGGGCAGTTCTGGGCAAACGGCCAGTTTGGCTATGGCCAATGGCAGCACCAACCCCGCAACAGGCGGTGGCACCGACTACGGCAGTGGCGTTCAAATCTCCAGCGATGGCGGTATCACTTGGACGAACTACACCTCGGGCAACGCGACGCTCAACGCGTCTGGCAAATTGTTGGTGCGCACAGCCATCGTCAATGACAGTGTGGCCGACAACAACGAAACCTTCACCCTGACGGCCACTGGCTCCGGTGGTGGTACCACCACTGGCACAGCTACGATCAAAGACGATGGCACAGGCACGATTTTTAAGAATGACGGTACGGATGACACCACCGCAGTGCGCGACGATGACCGCGCACTGGCGGTCAACAGCATTAATGTGAACGAGGCTTCGCCTTATGCAGTGTTCGAAGTCACGGGTGCTGTGAACCAGTTGGCCAAGTTGAGCCTGGCACTGGGTGCTACGTCCCCAGCCACAGGCAGCGGTACCGACTACGGTGTCGCCAGTGGAACCGGGTTGGAATACCTGGTGGGCAGCACCTGGACCGCTTATACGGCCAACGCCAATGTGTCTTTGGGCGCGACCGGTAAACTGCTGGTGCGCACAGCCATCGTCAACGACAGTGTGGCTGACAACAACGAGACTTTCAAGCTCAATGCCACCAACACGGGCGGCACCAGCGCTTCGGGCGTGGCCACCATCAAGGACGACGGGACAGGCACCATTTTTAAAAACGATGGCACCGATGATTCGACCGCAGTGCGTGACGACGATCGTGCACTTTCCGTTAACAGCATCTCGGTCAACGAGGCTTCCCCTTATGCGGTATTTGAGGTCACTGGTGCTGTGAACCAGTTGGCCAGACTGGCGCTGGCCAATGGTGCCATCACCCCAGCCACTGGGGGTGGAACCGATTACAGCGCTGCCACTGGCACAGGCTTGCAATATTTGGTGGGCAGCACATGGACGGATTACACGGCTGGTGCCGATGTGTCATTGGGTGCCTCTGGCAAGTTGCTGGTGCGCACGGCCATAGTGAATGACGCGGTGGCTGACAACAATGAAACCTTCAGGCTCAGTGCCAGCAATTTGTCTGGCACAAGTGCTTTGGGTGTGGCCACCATCAAAGACGATGGTACCGGAACGATTTTCAAAAATGATGGGACAGACGACACCACGGTGGTTCGTGATGACGACCGAGCCCTCACGGTCAACAGCATCACGGTTAACGAAGCATCGCCCTATGCGGTGTTTGAGGTGACGGGAGGTGTCAACCAATTGGCCAAGCTAGCTTTGGCCAACGGATCATCACCCCTGGCCACTGGCGGCGGTGTGGACTATGCCAACAACACCGCCACGGTTTTGCAATATCTGGTTGGCTCGACCTGGACCAACTACACGGCCGACACCAATGTGTCTTTGGGCGTCAATGGCAAGCTGTTTGTGCGCACGGCCATCGTCAACGACACGTTTGCGGACAACAGTGAAACCTTCAAGCTCAATGCCACCAACACCGGAAGTCTGACCGCGTTTGGTGTCGCCACCATCAAAGACGATGGCACAGGCGATATCTTCAAGGACGACACCACCAAAGACTTGACGGCCATCAAAGACGATGACCGTGCATTGGCGGTCAACAACATCACGGTGAACGAAGCATCGCCTTATGCGGTCTTTGAGATCACGGGCGCTGCCAACCAGTTGACAAGTCTGGCTTTGGCCACTGGGGCCACAACCCCAGCGTCTGGTGCTGGTGTTGACTATGGCACTGCTTCAGGCACAGGTTTGGAGTACTGGACGGGCAGTGCCTGGAGTGCCTACACCACGGGTTATGTGGCCTTGAACGGCTCAGGCGTTTTGCTGGTTCGCACGCCGATCATCAACGATGCTCCCATTGATAACAACGAGACTTTCAAGCTCAATGCCACCAACACAGGAGGTGTGGTTGCTTCGGGCGTGGCCACCATCAAAGACGATGGCACAGGTAACGTCTATCGACCTGAT
>JACCDG011172886.1_pt1 | contig 18122 bp, 23 predicted proteins | sample 7442471 | NCBI WGS metagenome assembly JACCDG01 (sample SAMN15323444, study PRJNA562643) | freshwater metagenome | isolation source: river surface water | place: USA:Blue River Watershed | collected 2017-08-17 | reverse complement strand
GCCGTATAGGCTTATCTAACGCACTGCCTTTCAAAAATGGCGAAACAATTACGATTGAACAGGAGTGGAAGCTATGGATAGTAGTCTAACCGATCAAGAGATTGCAAACCACGTGAAAGCTGTGGTAGATAAGCACGGGGTTACACTTGCCCATTTGCTGAAAGCTGTGGATTTTCTTGGCCTATGTGCAAATTATGGTCATACAGTCGATGAAGTTCTGGCGGGAGGGGTTGGTGATTCAGATCATGCTCCTAAGCTACTTGGGGAACTGTACCAGCAATTCTATCCGCAGCTATCGGAATACAGCAAGTTAAAATGAAAATTCACTGCGTGGTGATCGCCTACGGTCTGTCAGATGATCTGCTCAGGCTGTACAGGTTGACGACCGGGTTTGACGTGACGTGGCATTTGTTCCTGCACAGCGGTATTCCGCAGGTGATTATGACCTGCATGGAACTGAACGAAAATGACAATGTGCGCTTCCACGATTACCGGGTTAATCGCGGGCTGGCACGGTCCTGGAACGATGGGCTGATTGACAGTTACGGCAGCGGGGCAGATGTGGTTATGCTGCTGAATGACGACATGATACCCGCGCCCGGTGATCTGGAGCGGGTGGCAGAAGCGGCATTGGAACACCCGGAATATGCCCTGACCAAAGCGCGGGGTTTTGACCTGCGGACGCTGAAGCACACAACTATGGAGTTTGGGTTCACAGCAGTTACCCGGCACGGATGGGAAACCATCGGCTGCTTCGATGAAAACATTAGCCCGGTATACTGGGAGGACATCGACTGGTGCAGACGGATGGATCTGGCAGGGCTGGAATGCCTGACGGTGGATTGCACCAGCGTGGTACATGCGGGTAGTAAGACGATGGTCACGGTGCCGGGGTTGAAAGAACAAAGCCAGCAGTGGTTCGACATGAACCGGGATTACTACAAACGCAAGTGGGGCAGAACCCACCAGGAAGGGGAGTTGTTTGAATACCCCTTTAATGACACCACACTTGGGCTAAAGATCGCACCGGAAGAGCGAACCAATCCGTATCCGGGGTATGGGGTGAAAGTACCCGTTCCTTAACCCACTTGCATTAACAGAACATTTGTACTACACTTTCAATTAACTCAAGATTTCCGCGGGGCGGATGCGTGGCTTTTTAGTCATTCATCCGCTCTTTTTCTTTTAGGTTGCTGATGACTGACCGAATTGTCATTGCAGAGACAACGTTACAACCGCTCAAGGGTACATTCCCTATTGTTTCAACTTATCCGCACGTGGACACCGATATGTTGTACCAGGGCGATAGTGACCCGTTTCATATCACGCTGCCCATTGCTGAAATCGGACGGGTGAGCAAAAACGGTCTGGAATATGACCGCGAATTAGTTGAGTCCATTGCCGAGCAGATGAGCAGGGGAGCGGGTGGCATTCGCGGACACATTCCCGAAAACGAGTTGTATACAGCCTACCCACTGGACGCGGTGCATTGGATTGGGCATCAGCTGGACGGCAATACACTGTGGGCAAAGGGCTATGTGCCACCGGGTGAAACCCGTGATGATACCCGTCGCAAAGTAGCACGCGGCGGCAACATTGCCACATCCATATTCGGGGATGCAGTTAGGGAATTTTCTTCACCAGCCGGGAAAGGGCAGCGCACATACAAAGCGCGTCAGTTCAAGCTGGAAAGTATTGATCTCGCACCTTCGAGCCGTGCCGCATTGGCGAACCGCCGAGGGTTTCAAATTACGAAAGAGATGGAGGAGGGCAATATGCCTGTACAGGAGATTCTAAGCGTTGCGGACGTTCCCCAGAATATCCGCGAAATGATCATTGCTGAGAGTGAGACTGCCCGGAAGGCCGAACGGGTGGCCGAACTGGAGCAGGTCAATAGTGACCTGACTTCGCAGGTTTCGGAACTGGCGACCTTCAAGCAGATCGTGGCCGAAATCCGCACCACACTCGGCAAGGAATCGGACACTATCGAGATGGTGGCGCAGTATCATGGCATGGCAACCAAGCTGGCCGAGATGCTGGGTGTTCCCTACACCAACATCGAAATCCGGGTGCAGGAGATGCACGAACAGGTGGCGGAGTTCCAGAAGAAAGCCTTTGATGGCGCAGTGGACAGCCGCGTAAGCGAACTGACCAAGTGGGATGTCAAGTCCCCGGAAGCCCAGAAAAAGGTTGACGCTTTCCGCAACACTTTCCGCCGGGCGGTAGTGGCTGAACTGGGCACAACCCGCGACGCCGAAAAGATTGCCGAAGTCTCACAGAAGCTGTGGGATGACGAGTATTCAGTTGTGGCCGAGACGGTGGTGGCAGCGCTGGCCGGGCCGGTGGCGCTGGTGGGTGGACGTGAGAAGCCAGCTGCGGACACGATTAAACGCGGCACTGACGAGGAAATCGGCGAACTGGCGGCACGTTACAACCCCAAAAAGAAGTAACCCGCCGCTTTTGATATTTTTTCAAAACAATCTGTGCTGAGCAAGCAGAGGAGTTAATCGTATGGCATCCATCTTGGGGCCGCGTGAAGCGGTCGATCTGGTATTTGCAGTAGGGGGCATGGACGCGGCGCGCATTCTGAATTTCCAGAACCGCAACGGCCTGTCCAGTGAAGACATTATCCGCCGCGCTGCCGCTGCTGTGGGTGGCGCGAACGAATCGGTCATGGCCCGCTGGGGTGGGGTGACCTACATCACCAATGACCTGTTTGCCCGCTACCGTGCAGGTGTGGGCGGAACAGCGCGTAAGACCCCTAAGAAGGTCGAAGGCGCAACCACTGACGCGGTCAAGGGCACACTGTCGGGGCACATGCTGCCGATTGAGAACCTGACCGACAAACTGGCATGGTCATGGGAATGGCTGCGCGATGCCTATGAAGCGCAGATCGACGCGGATTGTCAGGAAGTGGCTGACTCGTTCCGGTACGTTTGCGAAGTGCAGTTCCTGAACCGCATTTTCAGCAAGACCGAAAACCTGATCGGCTCCGGCTATGATGTTCCCTGGGCTATCGGCACAGGCACGAACGTCAACTTCATCCCTCCGCCGTGGCAGGATAACCAGTTCTCATCCAGCCACACGCACTTCATTGCTATTGCCGGGTCAACTGCGGCTGACCTGAAATCCAACCGCAACAACATGATCAAGGAACTGCGCCACCACGGTGTTGAAGGCACACTGGCACAGTTTGTCAGTGAAGCGGATATTGACAGCTGGGCAGCGGTAGAAGGCTTCGTGGAAGTCAACCCCGCGAATGTCCAGATCGTGACCGGTGGCAGCAGCGCCGTTCGTTTTGTGACCGGGCAGCTGGAAGGCGTGCCGGGTGAGCTGTTCGGGTTCTTCAAGACCAATCGCGGTGTTGTGGAACTGCGGTATCTGCCGCTTATCCCCACCGGGTTTAGCTGGATGACCAAGAGCTACGGTGTCAACGCGGTTGAAAACGGTCTGGCCGTTCGCGTCCACCCCAGCACCCCATTCGGTCTGATCCCGGATGTGATGCTGACCAAGTCGGTCACGCCCAAGCTGGAAGCCATTGACCTGAAGGCAACACACGGTATCGGCATTAACCGCCGTATCAACGGTGTGGTGTCCCAGTTCGGCAACGGCACCTATACCTGGACTGCTCTGTAAGTCTAGTCTAGCCAAGCAGGACAGTCATTTTCAGATTTGTTTTTAGTCTGACGAAGGAGCAATCTACATGGCTTTAACAGTCAACAAAACCCGCGTACTGCCACTGGACGGCGCTATTGTCCGTCCCGGCACGGCGGGAGAAGCGGTGAGCGCCGGACAGTCGGTGACACCGGATGCCAGCGGTAACTGGGTCAAAGCAGACGCCGATGCCAGCGGTAAGTACGGTGGCAGTGGCATCGTCATGGCGGGCAATTCCGGCAATGGCAACACCAGCGGCGACTTCGCCAGCGGTGAGGCTATCGGTGTGTGCGTGTTTGGCCCCATTGCAGGTATTGACGGCATGGACACCCAGACTCGCGTCTGGACAAGCACCACGGCGGGCGGTCTGACCCAGACCAAACCCAGCGGTGGCGGTGTGTTCGCAGCGCCGATGGGATTCCCATTGGCCTCGGATGTCCTGATGGTTCTGCCACAGCCGTTTGACAGCACCTACTAGGTAGGATGTTGATGAAGATCAATTGGGTTGGCTACAAATTCATTTCGCAGGATGGCTACGGGCGCTATGGCGTGAACATGGTGCGGGCGCTGGCCAGACGCGGGGTGAAAGTCAACCCAATGCTGGCACAAACGCTGTACGACCTGCCGGACGATCTGCTGCGGATGGCACAGGTGGATGTCAGTGACCTGTCGATTTTCCTGCTGCCTCCGATTGCGGTTAAGGATTACGTTCCGCCGCGTGCCTGGATTTACACTATGCACGAAGACAGCAAACTCCCGGCCAGCTGGGTAGCAACGATCAACCGCTTTGAGCGCTGCATCGTCCCATGCGAGCACAATAAGCAGGTATTTACGGAGAGTGGGGTAACCATCCCCATCAACATTGTTCACGGCGGCACGAACCCGGATGAGTTCCCGGTTGTGCCGACGCTGTACCCGGAGCGGCCTTACACCTTTATGGCACTGGCTGACCGGGGTATCCGCAAGGGCTGGGACATCGTCTGGGAAGCGTGGCTCAAATACTTCAAGGACGTGCCGGACGTGCGGCTGATTATCAAAGCCAGACCGGGCATGACTCCGAGCTGGTTCACACAGGAAGCGTTCAAGGACGAACGCATTACGCTGTGGGTCGAAGATACAGTGGACATGCGGCAGGTGTTTGAGAGAGCCGACTGTATAGTGTACCCGGCGCGCTGTGACGGGTGGGGCATGTGGTGGCGGGAAGCGGCCATGATGGGCATTCCGGCACTGGTGACCAACTACAGCGGCAACGCGGTAGGGGTGCATGAGGCGGCTGTTGCGCTGGAGAAGTACCGGATGATCGTCAGTGCGCTGGATTACAGCGAGGGCGAGTGGGCGCAGCCGGACATGGACGAAGTGGGCGAGAAAATGCGCTGGGCGTATGAGAACAAAGGCGCAGCGCGGGCAAAGGGACGCATAGCTGCCGAGTGGCTGCGTGAGAACCAGACGTGGGATCACAGCGCCAGACAGTTAATCCAGTTGATTGAGGCGTATGCATGACGACCATCACCACCGAAGAACTGACGACACTGCGGCGTAAGATCAATGATAAGAGCAGCAGAGCCTTCAGCGATTCGGAGCTGGACTCGATCTGGGTAGAGGCCAATGAAGTTCTGAGCACGGCAATTTTTCTGTGCATCGAAGAACTGACCATCTCGGCTTCACGGTTCAACGACTACACCCAGAACGAAACGACCGAAAAGCGGTCACAGGTGTTCGACCATCTGATGAACAAGCTGCTGCCCTACTGGAAAGCCAAGTCTGAAGAGGAAACCGCACCAAGCCGAGCGGTGAGCCGGATTGTGGGGCTGAAAGTGCAGCCGCCGCGCCGGATGGAACTGCCAGAGGACTGGAACAATGGCTGATGCGACCGGGTGGATAGGAGCGGGCACGGATACCATTGCCGCTGACCGAGCCGCAGATGCCTTACGGCGGATTGAGGAAAAGCCTGCCAGCATCATCATCGTGCGGGGCAAGCCCAAAGCCTCCTTAGCTGCCCAGACAGTGCGGGTCGAGTATGACGACAGCACATCCGCAAATGAGGCGGAAGGGGCAGCCGGGGTATCCAGTGTGCAGCGGGCGACGGTGTTTGGAATACGCGGGCATGACAGTGAAGCGGACACCGATATCGCCAAAGATGACCAGTTCGTGTATGACGGCCTGAAGTTTCGGGTGGTGTCCATCATCCGGCAGACGGGTGAGATACAGGCCAAATGTGAGGTCATGGGCTAATGGCACAGGCAACTATCCGCTGGACAGGCGTGGCACAGATGCAGACCAACTGCACGGTTTACGCCGACAAAGTGAATGACGCCATTCACGCGGTGGCGAATTACTTCAAGCCCGTGCTGGAAACCGATGCCAAACAGAACGCGCCGTGGACAGACCGCACCGGGAACGCGCGCCAAGCGCTGTACAGCGACGTTATGGATCTGGCGCAGGATGTGGTGATGCTGTTCCTGGCACACGGCATGAATTACGGGTTGTTTTTAGAGGTGAGATGGTCAGCGAAATACGCTGTCATCTGGCCCACCATTCGCGCCAATCTGAATGACATTGCGGCGATGCTGCAAGGGATGTTCCAGTAATGGCGACACTGCGGAATATCATCCGAACCACGCTGGAAAGTGACGCCACCCTGACCGCGTTACTGACAGGCGGGGTGTTTGACGCTACCGAACTGGATTACACCGGAGAGGGCGCAAGTCAGGCACCGGTGCAAACGGACGGGATACAGATCAAGGCGCATGCCATTATCCGCTGGAATGAGAGCCTGCCAACAGGTTCACAGTACCGGATAGGCGCGGAAGATGAAGAGTTTGAGTGTCATATCTATCAGGACGCGGGATACGACGTGATTGAAAGCGCAGTCAACAGGATTAACGCCCTGCTGCACGATAAGTATTTTAACACTGATGACCGGGCTTTGGCTCATGTCACCCGTACGTATGTTAGTCGAGAAGTGCCAGCTGAAGAACTTGGCTATGTGCCACGCAAATTCATGCGCTTCAGCACAATCCATATTCGTAGATAAGGAAGGTCTGAAATGCCACAATTCAGTGAAGTGCTGTACAACCCGTATGATATTATCGTGGCGAAACTGAACTCCGATAATACCTTTGGGACACCTCAGCGTATTGATTATTTCGACAAAATCGGGTTTTCAGTCTCAGCCGATCAAGACCAGATCATGACCGGCGGTATGATCGTCGAGAAGCTGTCCATCGCCACTGAGGTAGATGGCACGTTCTCAATGGGCGCAATGAACTTTGCAGCCGCCAGCATCCTGCACTCCGACGCAGCGGGTACGGTCTACCAGACCACCCCTAACCAGTACCAGTATCTGGACATCACCACGGGCGGATCGGGTAACCCGTACTTCGCCATGATCGCCAAGTTTGCATCGACACTGGGCGGCGCGGTGCTGGTGGGTTTCCCCAAAGCCATGCTGAAACAAAAGCCGAGCTTTACGATGGATCAGAACAAGTTCCGTGTCGGTGAGGCCGGGTTCAACGCGGTTGCGCCATCACAGGTTATCCGTCGCGCCTGCCGGGTTATCAAGTACGAAACCGATCCCGGAACACTGAACGTCGTCACAGGTCTGTTCACCGGCTTCTTCAACGGGATGTTCTAAGCGATGGCGACACGTCCGAACGAGTGGAAACAACCTGCTGTCGTCACCCTGACCCTGCCGTCGGGTAATCAGGTGGATGTACGTCCGCCTGACATCATGTCACTGGTGCTGAGTGACCAGTACACGGAAATCCCCAACGGCATGCTGGAACAGGTTAGCCGTCAGTTCAGCGGCAACAGTGCTGACCGCGAGATCACCTGCCACAGCGGTCTACGCCTGCCAGACGTGGGTGAACCCGTGCAGCAGGGCAGTGGAGCCAGTATGGTGCGCGGGCGAGTCGTGAGCGTGCGCGGGGAAGCAGATTTTTTTGTAGCGACCGTCAGCCTGCTCATGGGCAGTCAGTTCAAATATGACCCTGAGAACGCCATGACGAGCGCGATACGGTTTGGCGGGAACAACCAGGCGGTGCTGGTACGGGACGCTGAAGCCCGCTGGAAACCCACAGCGCAGGAGTTCCCACAGATGGGGCGGTTTACCCGTCTGATCGTCTGTTCGGCGGTGGTTGAACCGAAGATCGTGGAAACAGTGGCCTACCCTGAAAAAGAGTTGGCCTACAGTTCGCTGTCGTCGGAAGATCGTCAATTCATATTTGAATGGGCCATGCCGACTGAGGAGGTTCGGCCCGCCGAGAAATTTTCTCAAGAACCGTCAACAAACCTACCTGCTGCACCTGACGTGCAAGGAATATGGCCTGATACCAGCGGATGAGTTCGGGCTAACGGACAGGTGGGTTAGATGGCAGTTCAATCAGGCGGTGTCCGCGCTGGGCAGGCTGGTTGAAAACAAACTGGGCGAGCGCGACTCGAAGAACAACCCTAAACATACCATAGAGGAAGTGTTGGGGCTGCCGCTGGAAAACAAGTTGACGCTGTTAGGATGAGGGCTGGAAAGCCCTCTTTTTGTTTTCCGGCTACTTACCCGTTACTATCCAGCCTTTGGCAGGTATTCGCCCATGAGCGAATATCGTAAAGGGGCATATATGTTCGGGAAAGCCAGGAAGCGAACGCCAAAAGTAAAGGTTGTGCGGGTCGGTTATGGACTGCTGGGCAGAAGCAACACGCGCGGGGTTGAAAAGGCTATCCAGAAGTGGTTAAGCAAGGGGTATGCGTTATCCAAGCAGGATGACCACGCTGCTCATGGGTGTTTTGACACAGGCTACACAATCCTCACATTCATTGAGCGCCTTGATTAGACCGTAAGCGCTGTAGCCGGGGCATGACGTGCCCTGTGTTTATTTTGGTTGAACTAGTCGAACAATTGTGCTAGACTAAAGACAGAATTCAAGATTTTCCGCGGGGCGGATGTACTGGCAAGAGTGTGCCATGCATCCGCCTTTTTTGTTTGCAGGTAGGGTATGGCACAAGCGCGAGATGCGGCAACAGGGCGTTTTGTAGCCTCCGGTGGTGGTGGAGGCGGCTTCAACTTAGGCACAGCTTACGGCGCAGTGGTCATTGATGCGTCGGGGGTGAGCCGTGCCATGAGTGAGGCCAGTAACGCGATTGGGCGCGGCATATCCGGCATTGGGGAACGGATCTCTGGCATCGGTGAGTCCTTCTCGCGGATAGGCGGGGCGTTGACCACCTTCAGCGCGCCGATTGCGGCCATTGGCGGGGTAGGGTTGAAATCAGCAGCGGACTTTGACGAGCTGCTGAAGCAGATTGAAATCTTCGGCAATGTTGCCCCTGACCAGCTCAAGACCGTCAGTGATTTTGCCTTGCAGATGGGCGCAGACACCAAGTTCTCATCCGGGGACGCGGCGGCGGCGCTGCTGGATTTGCTCAAGAGCGGGCAATCGCTGGAACAGGCGATGGCGACCTTGCCGGATGTGCTCAATCTGGCGGCGGTGGGCAATATGGGGCTGGCGGAAGCGGCGGGCATTGTGTCCTCCGGTCTGTCCATTTACCAGCTTAAAGCCACTGACGCGGCACGGGTATCCAACGCACTGGCACGGGCGGCCAATGCCTCACGCGCGGATGTGCGCGATCTGGGGCAGGCCATGACGGCGGTCGGTGGTGTTTCGGCGCAGTACGGACTGAGTATTGAGGACACAGCGGCGGCACTGGCGATCTTCTCCCAAAACGGTGTTATGGGCAGCGAGGCAGGCACGGCGCTGAAATCGGTGCTGCTGAACATGCACCGCCCAACACAGGATGTTAAGGACGCGCTGGGGGCGCTGGGCTTGAACCTGTATGACGCGCAGGGGAACGCCCGCAACTTCAACGACATTCTGAAAGACCTTGATGGGGCGCTGGACAAGCTCCCGGTCGAGAAGCAAAACGAACTGATGCAGACGCTGGGCGGCAGCTACGGTATTGTGGGCTTAAGCGCACTAAGGGCAGCCAGCGGACTGGACAACATGAAGCAGCAAATGCAGGCCGCTCCTGCTGCGGTTGATGTAGCCAGTTCATTCATGGAAACACTCAAGGGAAAGATTGAGAGCGCAACCGGATCAATTGAAACCCTGATGGTTTCTGCTTTGACGCCGTTTATGGATGATGTTCTGGCTCCACTGGTTGATCGCTTCATTGAAGTGGTTAATGGTATTACGGCATGGGTACAGGCTAACCCGGAGCTGACCAAACAGATTGTATCGGTGCTTGGCGTAGTAGCGGTTTTAGGCCCGGCGCTACTCATTGCCGGGGCAGCATTTAATGCTGTTGGTGACATTGTCAATACGATAGGGGCAGCAATTGGCTTTTTGACATCGCCTATTGGGTTGGTCATTGCGGCAGTAGCGGCTTTAGCTGTAGCCTATTTTACCAATTTTGGCGGTATACGAGACTTTATTGACACGCAGGTCAGACCTGTCATTGACCAATTTATTGCCACATTGGGCGCAATTTGGGCAATGGTACAACCGGGATTGCAATCGCTGTACGACTGGTTTGTAAACACGGCGCTGCCCGCTGTGGTGCTTTTTATTGAGGATACAGTCATTCCCGGCGTTAATTCATTCGTAGACCTACTTAAAGGCATCTGGGAGACAGTAAGCCCCTTCCTTTCGCAACTAGCCGACTGGTTTCTCAACACTGCCCTGCCGTCCATCGTGTTGTTTATTCAAAATACGGTTATGCCTGGTATTCAGGCTTTCGTCGACATCCTCGAAGGTATCTGGCGAGTTATTGAACCGGGACTTACATCCCTGAACCAGTGGTTTACCGAAACGGCTTTGCCCGCCATTTCCACTGCTGTAACCGACTTCCAGACCAACATCATCACGCCGCTGTCTACACTCCTCAGCGGCTTATGGAACGCGGTCAAACCCGGACTGGAAGGCATTTACAACTGGTTCCGTGACTCCTTCCAGTGGATAGGGACAAACTTTGTTCAGCCCGTTATCAACACCATCAATGACATCATCACCAAAGCAGGGCAGGCGCTGGACTGGTTACGTCAGTTAGGCGGCGGCGCTCCTGCCCAGAGCAGTGCGGATATTGTCAACAGAGGGCTACCCCCTAACTTGCGGGGCGGTATTCCTTTCCGTGATGTTGGGGGTATGGGCGCAGCTGGACAGGCGTACCGCATTGGCAGCGGGCAGATGCAAAACGAGGTGTATATCCCCGGCGCGGATGGGCAGTTTGTGGCCGGGTTTGTTGACCTGATGAAATCGGTAGCGGCCAGACAAAACGCGGGCATTGGGGCAATCAACGTGCAGATGCCATCTGAGGCGCTGGCTTCTCCGGCAGTGGCCGAAGCCCGTGGACGGGATTTTGGCGCGGCGCTGGCACAGGAATTGTACGCACGGGGCATCGTGGGAGGGATTAACTAATGGCCTCCTTCCGCTTTAAGTCTCGTTACGGGACATACACCCTGCCTGCCACCATCCAGACGTATAACGACAACTTCAAGGATGTGCTGGCGCGGTCAGACCGTTTGCCGGGGGCAGATGGTGGCGTTGACCTGTACGGGGCAGGGCGGGCAGTAGGGCCAGTCGGCAGCATCCGCATTACCTTCTATCTGGTGAGCCGTGACCCGAACGGCATGCAGGTGCTGATTGACGCGGCGGCGGCCACCAAAGACTGGGGCAAAGGGGTGCTGTACTACCAGCCTACGGACAGCGGGTTAGCCGAACGCTGGTGTCACTGCCGGGTCAACAATGTCAGTGTGTCACGGGAATACCGTCAGGGCGAAATATTCCAGACCATAGAGATAATTTTTCAGGCCAGCGATCCGTTCTGGTACGGCAAGGGCAATGCCACCGGCAGCATCATCGGCATAGACTTCACGCTGGGCAGTTCACGGATTGGGGGCGGGTCTACCGTCACGGCATGCAGCGGCCTGTCCACTTCCATTACCTCCTTAGCGCCCAGCGGGAACGCGTTTACCTTCGCACAGATCTGTGTCATGCCCAAAGCCTCAGGCCCGGCGCAGACCTGCACTGATCCGATTATCCGCCGGATTGTGAACGGGGCAGTGATCGACGAAATACGGTATGTCGGAACGCTGGCGGCGGGGGACAAACTGTTTCTTGACCCACGACGGCACAAGGCACTGTTAAACGGCGTAAGCGTAGCCGATGACATCAGCTTTGAGACGGCGGATTGGATGCGCCTGCTGCCGGGGAGTAACACGCTGAAAGTTCTTTTTGCACATTCAACCGACGCGGCGGATGTCAACATTCGTTATCTGGATAGGTGGGTATAAAACATGGCTGGACCAAGCCCGGATTTAAGCGGAATTGTAGATACGCAAATTGGCGATGCTACCGACTGGACTACGCCATTCAACGATATGGTGACGTGGATCACCGATTGGAATGAAGGCGTCAACGGCACTGACCGCGTGAAACTGACCGAAGAGTCGCTAACCATTGCCAGTGGTGTCATATCGCCTACCAAGAGCAATGTCGTACTGGATACCGAAGGCGCAGCGGCAAGTGACGATCTGGTGACCATCAACAACGGCGCAGCAGGGCGCATGATTACGCTCACGATTGCCAACGCGGCGCGGACGGTGGTGCTAAAACACGCGACGGGTAATCTCCGCATTCCGGGCGGGGCTGACCTGACCATCAGCAGTACCGACACCAAATTGCAGGCTATTCATAACGGCACCAATTGGATTGTGCTGACAGCGGTCAATACCCGGCCTGCGACACCGGGCGTGTTTCAGGGACGGCTGACGCTGACCAGCGGCACGGCTATTACCACGACCGATGTGACAGCGGCCACGAATGTCTACGTCACACCGTTCCGAGGCAACCGCATAAGCCTGTATAACACCAGCAGTTTGCAGTGGGCGGAATACAGCTTTAGCGAAATTACGCTGTCACTGTCTGGCAAGACAGCCGACACCAACTATGACGTATTTGTGTATGTCAGTGGCGGTGTCGTAACAGCGGAACTGGTGGCATGGACAAACGCCACGACACGGGCAACGGCGCTGACCACACAGGATGGCGTGTTGGTGAAGAACGGCGCGACGGACAGGATGTACGTGGGTACCATCCGCACAACCGTCACCACCGGGCAGTGCGAGGACAGCAAAACCAAGCGCTACGTGTGGAATTATTTCAACCGCGTCCGCAAGAATTTTTATTTCATTGAGGCAACTAATTCGTGGACGTATGCCACCAACACATGGCGCAGTCTGAACAACACCACCGCCAACCGGGTCGAGTTTGTCATTGGCGTTGCGGAAGAGCTGGTTAACATGAGCCTGCGTATTTCGGCCAGCGCTTCGGGTTCAGTCAACGGCGTGGTGGGTTGGGGACTGGACAGCACCAGTTCACCGAGCGGGTTGTTCCCCTCCATGACCACCACGACATTGTCGGTGCTATCTGCGGAATACAAAGAGGTGGTGGCGGTGGGTTACCACTACTTGCAGGCGTTGGAAAACGCACAAGGGGCAACGATTACCTTTTATGGCGACGCAGGCACGGCCTATATTCAGAGCGGCGCTTATGGGGACATAGCAGCTTAAGCTGAGGCATCTATGCGTATCTGGGCGGATGTTTACGACACGAGCGGCAATAAGGTGACTGGTGGTTCGCTGATGGCTATCAAAAGTGTAACCGTCAGTGACCAGTTAGACGCGGCTGCACCGTGGTCGGCAACAATCGCACTGGATGAACGGGCGCTGGAAACACTGGACTATGACCAGGAATTACGCTTTTACGTGCAGACTGACGACCAGCACCCGGCCAGAGAGCTGGTACGGGGTATCCTGCGTGAAATTTCCAAAGCGGAGCAGGAGAGCGGCCCGGAATACAATATCAGCGGATCGAACAGTCTGGATGCGCTGACCGAAGTGACGGTGGGACTGGGACGCACTTACGAACAGGAAACCATCCAGACGGTTGTTACTGCGCTGACAGGATTAAAGAGCGGGTGGGCGGCCAGCGTAGACAGTGCTATTGCGACTGACCTGATGACTGCCCGCTTCGACGGTGTCCATGTTTTCAAAGCCCTCAAGCGAGTGGCAGAAGAAAAAGGGGTTCATTTCCGTTCTGGTCTGACCCCCAAGACAGTAGAGTTTGGGGCTTTTGGCGAACGGGTGACCACGGCCAACGGACTGACGATACGTGCTGAGCAGTTACCGTCGACGGTAGGGGATGAACTGCTGACGGTGGATGAGGTCATTGGGGTATCGTCCATTTCACAGAAGGGCAAGAGCCGGGATGTTATCAACTGGGCGATACCGATGGGGGCAGGTGAGGGCATTGCCGCCACGACGCTGCGCGATACCACCTACACCATTCTGAATGAGGACGGCACCACTTACCGGGTAGGGGCGCGGGGTACACCACAATACCCAATTTACAGGCGGGTGAACGGGGCGGGACTGGCTGAATATTACATTGACGCCAGCGCGGGCGGAAACGTCCGGCAGAAGGTGGTGTCATTTAAGGACATCGGCCCGGTGGCCAACAGCGACCTTGCCAAGCAGTTAGCCAGTGATGCGCTGGCCGACGCCTGCATTGCCTGGTTAGAGCGGATGCGAACGGTGCTGGAAAGTTACCGCTTCAGCGCCAAAAAAGTGCATGTCTCGCTGCGCCCGGGTGACAAAATCCGGCTGCGTTACAAAGGGTTTGTTGAAGCAGGCGGTGAAGACTACGGACATCAGCCACACCTGACCTACATCAATGTGGATCAGGATATGTGGATTATGAAGGTCAGCACCAGCTACCGGGACAGCGGGGACATCAGCCATGATTTTGAAGTCAACACCATTGACCGCCATGTGCTGGACGAAACCCGCATTCTGGTAGACGCGCTGGAGATGATGCAGGCGCAGAACGTCAGCATCAAAACCACCGTGTGGCGTTTTCAGGACAGCGATTTTGACACCATTCAGGGCGTACCGGGGAGCAGTGGCAACAGCTACAAAGAAGCTGCTTTCGAGTTTGTCCCGGATAACACGGTCACGGACTTGGCGGCGGTGTTCCTGCACTTCAAAACCAAACCGCTGTGGGCCCTGACCCAGCCTGTTGCCGGGTATTTAATCAACTCGTACTACTACGATGTTTACACGGGCTACAACTACCCATCGTATGTGTCGCTGTGGATCAATGGGGTGGATGTGTCAGCGCAGTTTGGCGGGCCGTGGAATAACAGCGGTGAAAACACGCCGCTGGACGTGACCTGCGATATTTCCGAACTGATTACCGAGGCTGTGGGGGGCATTTACCAGACGCACACCATTGTCTTAAAAGCCGGGGGACGTACCGGGGAAGTGCGGATAAACACCTCCTTTGTCTCGCAAAGTGGGAATGCTTCACAGGGCATTGTGAAAGCACGCATACGCGCGCAGGGTACAGCCCGCGCCTTATTGGGATGAGGATAGAAGATGGTACACACAAAAATCACCAGACAGGGGCAGCCGGTGGACACCATTCTGCTGCTGAACAACTGCAAAAAGAACACCATCCCGGTCAAGAGTATTGGCACACCGCCGGATAACAGCGGGTATGACCTGTGGAGCGACCGGGAATTGAGCAGCGAAGAACTTGCACAGATCAATACGTGGCTGGATAACCCGGCTTCGATGCTACAGGAATAGAAAGGTCATGAACATGAAACGGTTAGCGGTTATATCACTGGTTATCTTTGCACTGCTTTCACTGAGCAGTGTTGCGGCGCAGCAGTGCCCACAGTTTACACGGGATTACCAGCAGGGCATGCTGCCCATTGGAACGGTGGTGGACATCACCAACTATGAATATATCGCGCCTAATTCGTCCGGCGCAGTGACACGCACGGGGACAGTAGATGAATATTTCCTGACGGTCAACTGCCCACAGTCCCGGCCATTCAACATGGACGCACAGGCGTATGTAATCCGCTACGGCGCGGCGGACGGCTCACGGCGGATTGTCAGCTTTCGTGAATTAACGGTTCGATAAGGAGTTTTGAGAATGGCAGCATTCATTGTCAAGCAAGGGTTCAGGGTCACCGAGGAGATGTCTCCAAAGGCACTGGCGGTAGGATCATTCTACCGTGAGGGTGACCGGATTAGCGGGCTGACCGCGCCGGAAGCAGTCGAACTGCTGAAGCTGGCACCGGAAGGCACTTTTGAGGCGACCGACGAAGAAGCGGTCAACCTCGCCACCTACGTCGTCAATTTACACGGCAAGCTGGGAACAAGCGGTGACTCCAGCGCCAAGATCATAAAGGGGGAATAACCTCATGCAAGGCATTGTTAAAAGCAGCGTCGTTTCACGTTCCAACGTTCCTCAGCAGGCTAGTCTGATGTGGAAGCTCCGCAACACACTGCGCTGGGGATTTATCAAGGGGCTTATCGCCTTTTTCTTCGTGCGTCCATTCGCCGCCCGCTGGGGACTGGCAACACTCATTGGCGAGCTGACAGCCAAGCAGCGCGTTTGGCTGGATGATGTTGACCGCGAACGGTTTGTCAGCATGCGCCGGCGCGAACGCGAGGTGTTCAACGCCCAGCGTACCCAACTGGAAATGGATCTGGGGCGGAAGCTGACCGGGCAGGAACTGGAAGTGTTGTATCACGCTGCTTACCGGCAGTCGGAAGCCTTTGCCGAAGGGCGCACCCAATGGATTGATTACGGGGTGCTGACCTACCGGGTGGTGACGGATGCAGGCGTAACCTATCTGCGTGATGACTTCAACAACAACGCGCAGGACGTGACCAACTTCAATTATCACGGCTGCGGCACCGGCAACACGGCAGAAGCGGCAGGGGATACAGCACTGGTAACGGAAAGCACCAGCGCCCTGAACCCGGATAATACCCGCGCCACCGGAACACGCTCAACGCCTGCCAGCAACCAGTTCCGCAGTGTCGGCACACTGACATTCGATGCATCGGCAGCAGTGGTCGAGCATGGCATTTTCAGTCAGGCAGCTACGGGTGGTGGCACGTTGTGGGATCGCAGTGTGTTTAGTGCCATAAACGCCGCCTCTGGTGATAGCGTGCAATTCACGTATACACTCACCTTGACTGCGGGTGGATAAAGACATTCACTGTATACATTAACTGTTGTATAATTCTTCTAACCTAAACTAAGGGAGGAAGAAATGGAAAACAGTTGTGAATTTTGCGGTAAGGTGTTTTCGTATAGAGGTAAGCGTGTTCGGAAATTTTGCTCTCATGAGTGTTACGCAAATGGCAGAAAGGGGAAAAAGTTTACTTACCGTAACTCTTTCCCCACTGTCAAGATTTGCCCCACCTGCGGGAAGACGTTTGAAACCGGTGGCAGAAATCGCCCACGACGCGCACAAGTATTTTGCTCGGCAGCGTGTCAAGGGAAGCGGCAATTCAAAAGAGCATACGAATGCAAAATACTTACCGAAGCTCAAGCCTCTTACATTGCAGGCTTCATTGATGGGGAAGGTTCAATTATGGTGATTGGTCGCAAATATGGAGCAGCTATACGCCTGACCGCATCCAATACTAAGTTGTTAGTTTTGGAGTGGTTATGTGAAGTTACTGGCGTTGGACAAGTTATCAATACACGCATTCAAAAGGATAATCATCGTGCGGCCCACAATTGGGTTGTCAACGCGCAAGCTGCCGAAGCGGTAATACGCCAAATTGAACCTTATCTAATTTTAAAACGGGAGCAGGCATTGCTGGCGCTGGATGTGCAGAATCACATGCACCAAAAGGATATTCCAGTTGATAAGCAATGGCTGCTCGAAGCAAAAGCAAGAATGCAGTTTTTGAATAGGCGGGGAGGTTTCGAAAACTCTCCGCCAGCAGGTGGTTAATCAGACGGGGTGTTTTATGACAAAGCTGGTTTGCAGCATAAGGTGGTTTCTCAGTCGTAAATGGTACGTGCTACGGGCGATCTGGCGCAATCCAGACACCGACCCGTACGCACGTATGAACGATGTGAACCCAGACGAAGGGGACAGGTGACAAATGGCAGCACTCAGCACAAATGACCGGCTCAGTATCAAACGCGGACTGATGCGCTACACCTCCCGCGAACGGGAGACATGGAGCGAGTTGACCAAAGATGATATTGAGGCGGCGGTCAATGCGACGGACGATTGGGCAGACAGCAACGCGGCTTCCTTCAATTCGGCACTGCCTGCGACTTTTCGTAACAACGCCACCAACGGGCAGAAATCCCTGTTGCTGGCGGTTGTCATTTTGATGCGATACAACCCGACACTGCTGCGGGCTTTAGTAGGGGAGTTGGACTGATGGCAAGTGGAGCGAGTGTCGTACACGTCAAGAAAGTCATGTTTCCGAATGCCAACGCGCCACAGCCCACCATGCGAACAGGTGGGTCTACACCTGCCGAGCGAATACCCGTGCTGGCCTTCGATGCGTCCACAATTGAATATATCGACTACCTGTGCGTCCTGCAAAACTATGACGGGGGAGGATTGACGTTCACGCTCCCCTGGTCGGC
>JACCDG010638052.1_pt1 | contig 18123 bp, 23 predicted proteins | sample 7442471 | NCBI WGS metagenome assembly JACCDG01 (sample SAMN15323444, study PRJNA562643) | freshwater metagenome | isolation source: river surface water | place: USA:Blue River Watershed | collected 2017-08-17 | reverse complement strand
TGTCAGCCGTTTCGCCTATCTTTACATTATCCTTCCATAATTGACAGGTGGTAGAATTAGGCCGTAAAGCAGACCACACTCCAACCGTGTCGGTAATACCAGCGACAGATACATCAGTTCCAAATCCATTAACACGGGCATAAGAAGTAGAGCCAGTGATAAGGTAGTTTTGAGAAGTTGTGTTATCTCCGCATCCAGTAACGTTAGTACCGCTTAATGTATTATTGAATTGAAAAGTACCGATACAGGCCGAATTACGGGTATATTTCACCCCGTGTGAAAGCGGTTTAAAGCCCATGTCAATATACTGACTCGTGCCGTTTCCGTAATATCCTTTGATATTAAAAACCTCATCCCCATGAGTAGTTATTGTCGAAGTACCGCGAGTGTAAATAGGAGTCTCCGCCTGCTCAACCGTTTCCATCAAAGCACTCATTTGCACTAAATCAAACTCGGTAGAGGCCCAATCAGTAGCACCTCCTGTCATTTGACTTGTAACGCTATTTAGTAAGGAAACAAGCCAATTACTTGGTTTATTTCCCACCAAAGCATTATACCACGGCAATACTAAATCGTTTGGCTGAACGATAGGAGAAACATTATCACCGTAATAATAATCTAACCTACGCCTTAGCATTAATCAATATCTAATTTAACCGTAATAACCTCACCGCTTACTGGAGTATAAGCACCAGCAGCAACTAACACAACGTAAACGCCTGCATCTGGAACTGTTTGTGTCGGGATGGCAATAGGCGCATCTGGTTTGGCATCCGAATGTTTATTGGCCGCAAACGCTGACCAACTTGCATGAGAAACCTTACCCAAATAATAATCTTTCATTTGAGAGTCGGTAGGGGCAAATGCTGCGTTATCGGCTGCAATAGTAAAAGACGAACTAAAAAAATAAACGTCAATAGCTGGAGTGCCAGCCTCATTGCTACTCACTAAATGTGAGTAAAGTAAGAAAGGAAACCGAGTAGTACCCTCATACGTTAAAAGTATTGGAGTGGTAGAGCCATCAGCGTTAATCACATCACCTGTTGAATAAGCCGTTGTATTTGCTGGCCTTGTTATAGAAGTTCTTGCTATCATTTTTATTAATTATTAATTGGTATTGAACATAAATCCCATTCAAAAATGGTGTTAAAAGTTACATTAAATCTCCATCCGCTTACCTCATCGTTTCCATCCTCTGTCACTACTTCAAAACTTGTTTCCTGTACTACATCCAAATAACCAATGTCATCAAAATTGGTTTGTTTAAAGTAACTCAGTAAGTCAAGGCCCATTTGTTCGGTATCACTCAGGCAGTCAATTTGGTTCTTTAATCCTTTCTCTACCCTGTCAAGAATCCAAAACTGAATAACCGTTCCCCTCTTTACAGTACTTATTGGTGAGGGTTGAATTAACCCAGCCAACAACGGATATTCTATATTACTAAAACTACCGTAGTTTTCTAATCTCCAACTTTTTATTTGCTTGTGTTTCGTCACAAACTCCTGAATTAGCTGGTTCAATTTGTTTAAGGTAAACATTAATCTTTTCCCTGTTTTGGTTTAAATACTTCTTTAACTTCTCTTTATTTCTTTCTTCAACCTTCATTTGGATTTCGTCTTTGTGGGAAACTTTCTCCCATGTAAAGTGGTACATCAAAAGCATCGGTAGCTGGCAATATCTTAAACTGCCCAGTACTTATGCTTGAATATTCTGGATAAGTGGATGAGTAGAAACGTAAGTACTTTATAAGTTGGTTAACGTATAACTCAGCGTTATTCTCCCATTTATCAATCAATCTTTGCAGAGCCATGTTATCTACCGATGTAGACTCTGAGCCTGTTTTTTCTAAAATACCTTTATTAGCATAACGATATTTAAAAGTGTCTGAAGCCTCAGCCAGTATGTAATAAGTCAAAGCCTTTAAAATATACTGGTCAATAATGGTCTGGAATCTTGCAGGGATAGTTGTATTACTATCAATATACGCCTGTAAAGCCGTGTCGATAGCGTTGTACAAATCAGTTCCAAGAATAGGCAGCATATACTTATCCTGCACCAGTTCAATTACTGGAGTGATTTTAGTATAATCAACGTTGCTGTCAATTACCGACTTATTGATTAAATAATCCTGTCCTATCCAAAGTGTTGCCATTATACCTTAACTCTTTTAATTCTTGTTTCACCAACCCAAACGTGTCTACACCACGGAGTTGTATTGTTAGTGCCTTTCTTAGTGTAAAACCCACCTCTAAAGTCCCATGCGTTCTCGCCAAACTCATTAGTAAATGAATCAATAGCCTCAAATGTCAATCTTTTTTTACCGCTTGTTAAAGCGACCATCTCACGGCAAAAATCACGGGTAGTAGGCTTAACTAAAGGTGTTCCCTTTTGGTCATCCCTCAATCCGTAACGGTAAACAGTGTAAACTTCCTCCTTGTATTCGTCCTTGTTCTGTTTTGACTTAGGAGTAAAGAAATCTAAAACCCTATCAATAAAGCCCTTGTTTTTCTCGTCCTTTGCCAGCATCACATTCTCAAACATTTGAACATCTGTGCTACTTCCAAAACTAACCACATCGGCTCTTATCAAATCATCCTCCTCATCAATCTCCACCACCTTATCCTTAACCCAGTCCAAAAATAAACGCTCCTTGTCTTCCGAACTCATTTGTATTGAATCAGCAGGAACGCCAAGCCATGTATTAGCCTCCTCATCACTTAACCCAAATCCAGACTTAATCAATAATACAGCCTGCTCTTTAGAGTAAGTGCCATTCTTGTATTTATTAACAATACTAATAAGGTTTTGCTTTTGACGGCCTGACAAGTTCTTAATATGTTCGTTAACAGAAGTTGAGTTATTAGCCGCTAAAGTAGCACTACCCTCTGGCACAGTCAATCCGTAATGTTTAACAATGTAATCAGTTATAATATTTGGATTCAATGCGTTTAACGAGTTTACAACATTTTGATTTGTAAGGTCTAATAGCTTGTTTAAAGGCTTGAATTGTTCGACGTAGAACTTAGTATCAATCCCTGTTTTAATCTTACAGAAACGTTTTACAAGTTCGTTAAAATCGTATTGGTTCGGCTCTACATACTCATTCAAGAATAATTCATAAGCCAAATCAATCTCGTTTCTTTCCCCTAACTGCCCCTCTGTTTTTATCTTAAACAACACCGATGGCACGTTATGGCCTGAAATAATATTTTGTTGGTTGCGCTTGTTTAGTTCCTGATACTGTTTGTCTAAGTTGTTAGAATCAACGTTTACAATCTCAGCACCCTTGCCATCCTTGTTAGCAAACATCAAAGCTACCCTGCGACCATCTGGACCTTGATACTCCTTTTGGAAACGCTCAACAATATCCTTTTTAACCTCTGGCTTTAACTCACCGCTAAAGAAAGTAATAATGTGACCAGCACTAAATCCGTTCTTAACAAGGGAGTTGAAAAATTTGCTAATTTCAATATCCGTTGATATGTCCAGAATAACACTTGAATACTCTGGTTTAGGATAACTGTCCTCAATCTTACTTATCGAGGTGTTGTGTTCCTTGAAAAGTATAATTGAATCACCTAAACACCCTTCATGGTAGAATGGGTAAAATTTCTTTCTTACATTAAAGTTAACACGTTTTTTAGCATCCCAGTCATCACTATACCACATACCAGCATAAGACTCATCCATGCGCATCTTGCCCATATCCAAGTGATGCCACGATAACGGCTGCCCAGCAATGTTAGTCTTTACTAAAATAATGTAGCCACCGTATTGAACACGGTCTGACTTTACTTTTTTACTCAATTCAAACCAAGTTTCTTTATCGTTGGCTCTTTTTAAAAATTGCTGTACTATTGGTAATTCACTTTCTGCCTTTAAATCAAGGCCAACTAAGTAGCGGGTTTTACCACGAACGATAGCTCCATGAATAGGATGATTATCACTTAAGGATAAAAGTTCAGTAGGAAAATTGTTATTTTTCCCCCATTCGACAATCCCTAAAGGCTTGTTTATCTTGTAAGTTGGAAGGTTGGTAGTTTCCATCTTGATAAACTGAATATCGTCTTTCTCTATCGGTTTTGCGCCTTTAGCCATTGTAAACTTTATTTGTTACAGTCTTGTTATAGACTTTATTTTCAATCTCACTCGGTACTGAATAAACGGTACATATTCCATTCTCAACAATTCCAGTACTATTTGCAGGGTCTATATTGGTAGAACTTGCTTGCTCGTAAATAGTGTAATCATAATCCCCATCGACTAAAGTCACCTTACCTGTTAACGGGTCAGCACCAGAACTTACCTCCTCAATCTCAAATTCATTAAATCTCACTTGCTGGTCAGCACTTGCTAAGTCATCAGCCGAATTAATCAAAACGTATTTAGGCACGTTTGAAGCATCGACAAACTTAAAGAGGTAGTAAGGATTAGTCAAAGTGGTTAACTCGCTAACAGTAACGGTAACTTGATTAACCTGACCTCGCCTAATACGCATATCCTAATAATACTAAAACTTAGCCCTTTTTTAAACAAAAAAGCCCCGTATTACCGAGGCTTTTTACACATGGAGAAACAAAGAAAATTAAGAAGCAGGAGCAGTAAGGGTAGTAATCAAGGAAGATGTTACCTTGTAAATCGGGCCAATCTCTTTGCCTTTAAACGACATTTTAGAGCCGTTAAAGTCAGTAATTGCAGTCCCAGACTCATTAGACCAAGTCATTAAGTCCATCCCTCTACCGTTCATCTCGGTAGCAGAATCGCCACAACCAAAAGCCCAGTAATCATCATTCACGTCCTGCACAATCATCATCAAAGTATTTTGAGCGATTTTGTGCATTTCCTGAATCGTTGTCGAGGTTAATTTCTTAACTGTAAAGTCTATCTGTGGCTCATAAGAAACAGTCCCAGAGTTTGGAGTGTAAGTACCAGCATCGGTAAAAAAGCCCATCTCTTTATCGAGTAAATATTTCTTAAACTCTTTACCAGTAGTAAGCGTCCAAGTAGTAACAACACCAGCAGTTACAGCAAAAGTTGCATTATTAGCAATCTCTGTCATGTAAACGGCCTTGATACCACCAGCGCCACCTTTACAGCCTAAGTATGTATAATCAGAAGTTAAAGCGCAACTCATTGTTTTTTAATTTTAATGGGGGCTTTTACACCCCCGATTTTTTAACCTAAATAAAGTACGTTATATGACTGTTTAGCTACGTGAGCGTAAATAGTGAAAACGTGTTTGATGAACTGAGTGTCTGCGTTTAAGTATGCAGGGCCAGTCTTAATCATGTTAACGTCATCAAAAGAATCAGTCAACCAGTTGATATACTCAGGCTTAGCTGCAATAGCACAATTCTCAGGCAGCGGAACAGTTTCGATTCTCAACCCGTTAAAGGTTACAGTTTCAGTCTTAGTTCCCAATCCAGTTACAACAAACACATCTTTGTAGTTAGTTGCTACGTTGTTGTATTGGTTAATAAATTGCATCCAAGAATAAGGAACATAAATAATCGGCTTGCTTGAATCTTGGTTCAACACAATGGCTGGGATAGCAGCATAAATCTTATCCATCTCAGTCTTAATGTTTGAGGCCGTAACAGTAGTACCAGCTACTTTAATACGAGTACCCAAAGCACCTTGATTGTAAATCATGTAAGATACAACACCATCAAACTGACCAGCAGTAAGAGCAGCAGCGTATGTTTGCTCAGCAGCACCAACAGAACCTTGTCCCGCGCCCGGAGTCAAACCAGCAATAGCTGTTTGAGTAGCGGATGAAATATTGTTCCAGAATTTAGCCTCAGCGGTGTAAGCCACTTTCTTGTTGTAAGAGTTTACAACGGTTTGCAAAAACTCTGAACTTTCAATATTCCAAGCACCTTTCTTCATGGTGGTGTTGAAACGTGAACTACGAATACTGTTAGGGTCATACTCTTGGTAGAACATTACCTTTACTGGAGTAAGGATAACATCGGTAAATCCTAAAGTACCAGAACTTGTAGGAACACCAGAGGTGTAAGCCTGCATAGTTGCAACGGTAGTAGACTCAGTAAAGATTGCATTCGCTTTGAAGCCATCGTCCAAGCTTACCAACTTCTTGTCTAAAGTCTTGGTAGTGAATAATAATTCTTCGTAAACCTCTGGGAATACCTCGCCACGAATGTCTACAATAGTTGCTGAAATTGCCATTTTCTATTTTGTTTTTTTAATTGTTAATCTTTATCCTTCTTGCCTTTTTTCTCAAAGCAATGGGCGTAAATTGGGTTACCTTCGCCATCTGTTTTTTCGAGTAAATAATCAACGATTGGGTCGGTAAGTTTATCTTCTGTCAAAAGCCCTGCTTGTGGGCCGTGAACGAATAAACCTTTTTGAAACTCTGTTCCTGTTTGGAAATTTGGTTTTTCTTTGTCTTTGCTATAAACTGGCATCAAATGTGATGGCACTTTATCTGTAAATTTGTAACTGCAATTAGCCATGTGTGTGTTTTTATTTAATGTTTAAGTATTTGCGTTTCCATTCACGCTCCTCAGATGCGGTCATTGTACTAAAATCAGGCATTTCAACATCTTCGCTTTGTCCGCTTAATTGAATTGGAGCGTTTAAAATCTTTTCAAGTTGTGAGGCCATGAATTGAGATTGTTTATTCAATTCGTCAATTCGTTTGCTTAATTCAGCCTTTAAAGTGTCATTTTCAGCCTTAATAGCGGTCATCTGAACGCTCATTTGTGCTAACTGTGGTACAGCAGCCTCAGCCATTTGACGGGCTTTCATTTGTTCTTCTGTTTCTTGTGGAGCATCCACAATCTCAGCGATTTTACCAGCAGCCACCTTAATAACTTTACCACCTTCGAGTTCATAAGAACCATCAGCGCAAGATACTGGAGTGCCAGTTGTGATATCCATGACCTCTGAACCTACTGCTGGCATTTCACCAACAATGCTTAGTTTTTTACCATCAACGGTTAACACTTCAGCCATTTTAGTTTCAATCGGTTTAGCGTATTCGGCTAATTTGGCTTGTTCCTCTACTGAGAAATTAACCAAAATCAATTCTTTTAGTTTTTTCTTTAATTCCATAACTAAATAATACTTAAAAAGTTTAACTCTATAAAATCTGTGCGATAACTGCCTTTAAATCATCTTCTGATATACTCATTTCTACTGGTTCAGACCCAAAAAGCCCGTCAATAGAAACACCTGTTACCAATCCGTCTTTAATTGGCTTCCAAGCCTCTGGACTGTCTGCCTTACCTACTACAAACCATGTCCCCTCTGGTAACATATCAAAGCCTTTAACTGAATTAACAGTATCTCTATTTAAGATAAACGTTTCAACAAAAGTTACCCCATCAATTAATTTTCTGGAGTGTTCAATATCCACACTTGATGAAAGATTCTTTTTTTGCCAGTTATAGGCTATTCTTTCAATCGTATCAGCATCAAAAGTTAAGTTAAACATCTCGCCATCTTTACCCTTTCTTGGTATTAATTGATTTGGGATAAGTACTGGAGTTAAGAACTTCATTTGTTCCTCACTCTGGATGGCTAACTTGATTTCCTGTTCTTCGCTGAACTTTACCCACTCAACTTGAATAGCAGGATTAGCCACAAGGGATATAAACCTTAACCCTAAGTCTGGTTGGCTTTCATCAAATACGGCCTTTTTAATTGGTAAATCCATAGCTATATAATACTTAAATGTTTACTTGTTTTAATTACGCTATTTTTTCAACTATCATGGTTAGTCCTGCCTTTGCTGTTGTAACGGCTGTTGTTTCACTTCTATACATTAATTGAGCCGTTCCTGCATTTGCTCCAGTTATAATAAGGCCACTTCCTATAACAGGCACGTTTACGTTTAATGTAGGCACTCCACTTGACACTCCTAAACTAGCATTGTCAGCAGTAGATGAACCACCACTTAAAGTGCCTGAGTTTGCTAATTGGTGATGAAAAGAAACGTAAATAGAAGTGACTGCGCTACTAACATCAAACTGAAAACCGCATCCAGTAGTTGCCGCAGCAGAAGACACAGCCCCTATAAACCTTATTAAGTATTTAGAGTTCGCAGCATAACTAAAAGACATCCCTGTTAATGTAACAGGGGTTGTGTTTGCAGCAGTTGGTGTATCGCTTGCCAATGTAGTTACGGCATGGTATGAAGAAGAAACGACCAAGTTTCCAGAGCCTAAAAGACTGTTTCCGTTAACAGTCTTTATGTTATCACCGCTAACTAAAGGGTCTTGTTTACCAGCCGCTATCGAGTCGGTATGAGCCTTTGACTCATCCAGTAAACTTGTTTGTTCTGCTGGAGTAGTGAACGCTTTTTGTCCTACCTCTGGCAGCGTTGCTGTTGTTAATCTTTTTGGCCTTTTACTCATATCTTAAAAAATTCTACTAAAGTTGAGCGTCTTTCTGTTGAATCGTAATCCTCAATAATGTTTACCACATACTTAGTGCCATCAATAATAACTGGCTCTCTAAAATCAAAAGTCTTTATATCAATCTCATCAAAATAAACCTTCATTCTTACTATCTTGCTATTTGGGCTTGAAATAAGAGTTAAGAAATCTTCCCAATACTCAGTAAATAAATTTGATGTAGGCCATGTGTAACTTGTAATCCCAGTAATATAAACCTCTTTAGGTACACCAAAGTTCAAATCAAATGTAGGGCTGTACGGGTCATCAATACTACCAACATAAGGATATTGGGAGCTAAAATTATCACCGCTTGAATCTTTTAAGTTCCAAAGGCCAAAGGACATATTTTTTAGACCGCCCCAATACATCAATCGAGTCTTGCTGTTCTGTGGTGTAATTACCCCTCCCTCACTTTTGTAAATGGCTGGGATTATAAGCCCATTAACAAAGTTGTTTACCATTGGAGTCGGAGCAAATGACAACTCGGTTACATTCTCATTTACTAAGAATTGATTATCAACAACGTACTGTTTATATCCATACACCCTGTCCCAGTTATCGGCATAAATCTTATTAAAGTAGTCGGTGTCTTCTGCGAACTTAAACGTATACCTTTTGGCATCAAGTTCACCCATGATTAACGATTCTTCGTGCCCATCGGCATCTACTCTGTTTGTCCAATCTCTTACTGTACCGCTATAAAAAGTATTACGAGGCTCTATAAAGTAATTGCCTTCCACGTCCTTATCCTCATAAATGTAAAGGTTAAAGGCTTGTATGATTGACTTTAAAAATTCCTTTTGTTTAAAGTTCTGTGGCAAACATTGGTTAACCTCTACCGTTTCTCCTTCGTTAATATGATTGTCGGTTGGAATTACGCTAAGAATTGGAAGTATATTAAACCCTCCAGATGTTTGTCTGAAAAAAGTGTAATTATACGAAGTAGTACCATCCGAAATAATAGCTCCTCCGCCATTCTTTAAAGTCAAATTATCAACCTTAGTGTCAACAGTTATTTGTATCTGGTCACCAGCAACAAACAATCCAGTATAAGATGCTCCAAAACTTTCATCTGTATAAATAGTTCCTACGCCTGCTGTTACAGTTCCAGAGTAAGTTTGGCTTGCTGTTAAGTTAACCCATGCTGCGCCAGTCCACTTTTGAATATGTAACGTAAACTCATAATCATAAGTACAATTACTATTATCCACAGGGCCATTAGATGCGCCTACGTTTGTTATAGTTAGTTCTGCAAATGGATTCTTTACTATAATCTCATACTCATCATCGGCTGGTATTTTAATAATATGAGAAGTGAGATTATACATATTCCCAGCATCGTTAAAAGGGGCTGGAGTTTTTATAACGTATTGTAACTGTTGGTCGTAAACAAAGGCTGAACCCCAATCTGTTCCAGACCAAGTCATAGCATTAACACCACCAGATGAACCAGTACCATTAGTGATAGTCATTAACAACTTTCTGTTATTGAACGTGGCATCTGGTATTGTTATTGGTTGGTTACAGCTAATTACCAATCCCTTAAAGAAGTTACTGTCTAAAAAAGTACTTGTCCAAGTCTTACCAGAGGCGGTAAATATTGCTTCTAAAATCTCTCTGACAAACAACTGCGCCCGTAAATGCTGAACGTAAAAGATAGTATCATTTCCTCCGTTTATACCACTATTCTCGAAGCCATAATCAATCAATCCATAAACATACCCTGCTCCAGCCGTTGTCGAGGTTGACCAACTGGCCTGAACATTCGTAACGTTTAATGTATGGTCGTATGTGCTAAAGTCCAAGTCATCGGCTGGGTCATCGTTGCCTATCAAGTACTTTTCGCCAATCGTATTAAATAAATCGGCCTTTTCACCAATAAAGTCACAAATATACTTTACGCTTCCCGTGTTCCTGTTTCTTATACTTTTGTTTAATTTAAGGCTCCCTCTGAATGTCTGAGTAGAGCCAGCGACTATCCGTACTGGAGTCTTTATGTTTGGATTGAATGATGTTAAGTCGACATTCGTATCAAAGGCAAACTCAAACACACTTTCCAATTCTTTAGTGCTTGCCAGTTCGATAGTTTCGGCATAACTGCTACTCGTTTTATCTGGAGTTCTTATATCTTCAATAGAGTAAGTGACTGGTAGCGAAACGTCACTAAGTAAAGGTATTTCAATATCATCAATATACAGCCTTACATTAGCCACGCTGCCTCCTTTCTGTAAACCCTTCGTTTAATGTTATTTCAAGTATTTGCTGCTTTTCGCCAATGTTCTTAAATCTGTAATTCAAATCCTGAGAAGTTACCCTTAAGTACAACTTTTCATCAGTCTGTATAATAATATCAGGGCTTGTGACCAAGTCTTGTAAAGCCTCTATTTCAAAGTCTGACAAGTACTGAGAACGCAATGCACGGATAGTTTCATAGCTAATCTCCAAAGTCTTTTTATTTGGTGCTATTGGGCTATTTGGATAAATAGTGCCAGTTCCAACCAAATCATAACTGCCCTCGAAGCGTTCTGTAATTCCTGAAAAAACACTCTTATTTATGTTTAGGCTCTTTTGGTGATTGCCGTAAAAGTTGTAAAAATCATAAGCTCCTTTCCTGTTTAAATAATGTACGGTCACTTTCTCGAACTTTGGAGCGCATCTATCAATATCAACGTACCTGTAAAAGTAGTTATACCCAGTACCGTTATCAATCCTAAAGGCTATCATGTAGCTGGCAACAGAACTGGTAATAATTGGATAAGTACCTGTAACATCACCAGAAGCTATGTTATCCAGTCCAGATGGGCCTAAGTTAATACACAGGTGTTTGGTTGCTGTTGAGGATGGCGGGTCAAATGAGTTGGAAATAACAGAAGTTCCAAGCAGGGTATTTGAACTGTCATAAGTAGTTATAGTAACCAACTCAACAGACCTCGCTCCTGTTTCAAGAAAGTAAAATACAAAGTCTTGGTTTATCTTACACGAAGTCCGCCCATTTGTGGCTGAACCATTGTAAAGATTATTAAGCCAATCGTTGTTTTTAGTACCCGTAACCTCGTATAAAGATGGCTGGTACAGTCTGCGTTCCTCTTTAGTTAACGAAGCGTTATAGGCTAATATTGTTTCATCAGAGCCAGCGTGAACCGTTCCACTGTAATACTCACCTATGTTTACTGTAAATTCTTGAATAGCATCGGTTGCCGTTTGCCATCCGTAATCCTGAAACGGGTAATAATTGCTTACATACTTTCTGGTAATCTCAATTAGGTTAAAGTAAAGCCTATCGTTGTTTACTGGGGCTATCTTGAAGTTTAATGTGATTGAATAGCTAACTACCGTTACTGTTACATAAAAAGCAAAATCAGGCTGCGTGTACTGAGTAGAGGTAGCTTGCCATTCAATATCGTTATGTGCTGGAACAACACTAAGCGGTTGTTTTACTATCATTACTGCCATTAGAATTTACTTTGTTCTTTAATCCTTTTGTTGTTCTTTTGTTTGTTAGTCAATTCCTTTGCCACCACATAAGCCTTTATAACTTCTCTATCTCTTTCCACCTGTGATATTTGTTGGCCCTCCTCGTTTAATAAAGTTCCGCTTTGTGGCCTTGTGGCAATGTTTGGCACTTGTCCACCGTTGCCAGTTGCAATACTTGGCACTGCGCTTGGCGAGGATTGGGTAGTACTTGCCCCACCGTTATACTGTGTACTTGCAATTAAAGCAACTTGTGAGGCTGCAAATGCAGCAGCAACGCCAGCAGCAACACCTTTAAGAAGTGGGCCGCCTGGGGTTGATGCATAAGCACTAAGCACAGCCCTGTATCCGTCCATTGTGGCCTTAGCAATATTAAAGGCTTTGTCAATATCAAACGCTTTCTTTTTGATGGCGTCCTGAGCAGCAGCATCACCTTTGGCCTTGCTTAGCTCGTAGTTAAAATAGGCTTGTGATAAGTTTTGAGCAGCCAATAACCCTTGCTTTCTTGCGTTATATTCAGCGTTGGCTATTTGTTCGGCAAGTCGTTTTTCTTTGGCAAGTTTCTCAGCGTTCAGCCTGTCATCAATAGCGGCCTGATTGATTCGGCCCATAAAAATGGCAGCGTTTAACTCATCTTCAATTCTCTTTTGTTCTTTGGCCCTATCCTCGGTGGCTTTAGTCTTTGCCTGTTCAGAGTCATAAAAAGCCTGTTCATTTTCTAAATCAGAGGCGGCAAGTTCTTTACTTTGTTTAGCTAAAGCATCGTTAATCCTTTTTTGTTCATCTTCATAAGCCTTCAATCTTGCCAACCTATCTTTTCCGTCCTTTATTTCTAAGGCTGTTTTTTCTTGTAGATACTTATCTGTTAATCTTTTTATAGAGGCTTCACCTTCAATTATTAAGTTATTAAGTTCGGTTATAGCAGCCTTTCTTTCTACTTGTGCCCCAGCGTTTCTTTTAAATGCGGTATCCGTTAATCCTAAAAACAACAAGGTTTGATTTATCACACCTTGCATTATTTGACTATTGGTTACATTTGTTTGAGCCTCTTTAAGTTTTAATTTATTTACCTCTATTGATTGCTCAATTTCCCTTACCTGTAAATCTAAATACTCTTTTTTCTTTTTAATTATATCAGAAGTAGAAGCCCCTTGCAATCCCATCATTGCTATCTCCCCCTCAATCGTTGCCTTTAATAGTTCTGTTTGCCCTTTCTGTTCTTCTATTTGTTGAGTGAGCCTTTTAATCGCTACCTCATTTTCGTTTACATATCCAGTTAATGAACGGGCAAACTTAACTACCTCATCAAAGTTATCGACAAGCAATTTAAGCCCCTCAATCAGTAAAAATATAGGTATGGCACTCATAGCCTGACCTATTCCAGTCAGGGCCAGTTTACCCTTATCCAAGTCGCCAGATGTAAAAGCCTCACCAAGTAATCCGAATGAAGCACTTAAACGCTCTACGCCTGTTCCTTGAATCTTTGCAGAATCGCCTAAGTCTTTTACCTTATCGGTTAGTTCGGATATGTTCTTTTGAGCCTTAGCAAAGCCCTCAGTGCCTACGTCATACTTAAGCAACTCATTACGGCTATCCTTTATCGCTTGCTTTAATTCCTTAAGGCTTGCAATGTTTTTAGGAACACCGTTTATCTCTAATACTAAGGCAACCTTTTCAGCCATTACAATAATTGTATTTTAATTTCTTTTTTTAAGTACTCAGCCAGTTTCAATTCCAAATCCTTTATTCTCCCATCGTTAACCACCTTATCAAAAAAGTCTGCACCGTTATAGTTGAACCTTTTGATAGTTCCTTTCTTGCCTATGTTCTTGCTAATTGCAAAAGCCATGCTCCTTAATGCTTTCTCCCGTGTGACTTTCTTTAGGGTGTTTCTTTGTTGCCTATCCTTTATCGTTTTAATCAGGCTGGCCTTTCTTTGTCTATTGGCTATCTGTCTAAATGATAAGTCCTTTTTAAACGGGTCAACTCCTTTTCTTTTCAGATAAGCAACAATAGGATTAATCGGTGGCGGTGTTTTGTTTGGGCCTCTACCTTTATCTACCGCCTCGTAATAATCATTCATCGAAAGGTAAAATACTGGTGAGCCATCCTTTTCACCGTAATAGAACTTAATCGAGTTCCCCAGTCTGGAGTTTTGCCCTGCATTGGTTTCAACACCCTTTCTTAGCAACTCAGCCTGTAAGTCCTCCTTTAGCTCAGCTCCAAATTCATCCAATATCTTTCTTAAGTCGTTCACCTTTTTACGCTTCTTTCAAATTCTTCTGCCTCGTTCTTATGTTTAACGTACTGCAATCGGTTTAAGAATCGTATTACGTTCCATTCCATTAATTCATCTTCGAGAAAAGGATTTCCGCCTGTTGTGCAGTCAATGACGTAATACCATCCATATTCACGCCTGAATCCGCCAAAACCTTGTGTATCACCTTCATGTGTTCCGCTATCATCATCTCCGCCTCTTTCGTACAGAGTTGGGAATCGTTCTTTAATTTCTCTAATTTTCTGCGACAAAAAAAAAGCGCACCGAATACCTGACCTACTTTGGCTTCCATCAAAAGTTCTACATTCTCTGTAAAACCATCGCTTGTGAATTTGGCCTTTTTAAGTAACGGTGAACGCAAGTAAATAACAGAGGCCAACTTATTGTAATTTCTTATTGGGTCATCGTTAAACGTTTCCCATGTTACAAACTGATTAGCGTTTAAATGCTTTTCAGACTTAACCAACCTGGACCGTTTGCCTTTTACCCAGATAACTTTTTTAACCTTCATCGAAGGCTTAGAGGCCCGTAACACGGCTAATTTCTTATAAAGATAGTCCAATGTGCTTAAATCTAAATTCTCGATATAATCAAGGCTTTTGCTAGTTACTATTGAAAGCAACTTGTTTGCCTTATCCAAAGCATCCATCCGTGAACGCTCAGCATCCAAAAACCTTATGTAGTCCTTAACTTTTAATTTGTCGATTTTACTTGGAATCCGCATACCTGTATAATACTTAATTTTTTCGATTTTGAATCTAATAGATTTCTATTTGAGCCTGACCGACACGGTCTGAAACAACGTAACGAGTAGGGTCGATAATGTGGTTATTTGTATCTACTGGCTTACCTGTTGACTTACCATTAACGTCCGTTTCCCATTTATAAGAGCTAAATTCTTTACGAGCGTTTTTACTTGATTCGGTTATCCAAATCTTATATTCCTGCATTTTTGATATACCGTAATTGATTGAGTCTGGCCCTTTCCTTGCCCCGTAAATGTTTGTATATCCTAAGTCGGATAAATCCTGTATACTTTTAGGGTCGGAGCTATCAGCGATTATATCCGTATATTCATCTACTTTTAGCTCCTTCATTCGCTCAACTAACTTACTGTTAGTCAAATTAGTATCGTAGATTAACTCATGTATAATTAAATCCTTGTTCCATTTGTAAACGGCTACCAATGCTGTCGGGTCGGTTGAGAATCCCCAGTCTAATCCATAGGCTATCAATTCGGCCTCTTTTGGTATTTCTGGTATAGTTTCCCAGTTCTCAAATACCATTCCTTGCAAGTTGCCAATGTTCCCCAGTCCGTAAACTTGCCACAAGTTGGCCCAGTATTTATTCTTTATCGTTCCGTCTTGGTTATACCCGTTCTCCTTGTATCTCAGAATTTCACCTCGTTCTGCCCCGCTTAACAATTCATTGTCCATAAACGTTAACTGTAAGAAGTCACAGTCATCCCTCGGTATCACGTCATCATCAATAAAAAAATGGGTGTCTGGGTTGTAATCAGTATAAACATACTCAGCCCGTGAGGCCACTTGCCTGTAACTTTCTTTATCAATCTTGTTTACCTCGTTAAAATAGGCAACGTGTGACCGCAAGCCCTTACCTACATCTTCCTTGTCCAGTCCGATAAATTTTATAAAAGAGCCATTCGGGAAACGGTATAGAGTGCCAGCGATAAAGGACTCATCCTTGTAAATGCCTATCAACTTCATCACCTTGACAAAGTCTTTAATTACTGTTAACCTCATCTTGGTTAACTCAGCCGATAAAATTAGTATTTCCCTATCAGGCTTCGATGAAGCGTGGTTAATAAGGATTATAAGAATGGATATGGTTTTACCAGCCCCTTGTGAGCCTCTTATAACCTTGATTCGCTTTTTAAGGCTGCAAATCTTTCTTAACGCTGTTGTCTGCTGAATCATCCAATGGGTCGACGTTTAATATTCTTACATTGGCGGTGGTTGTTGTTTCGGTGGTTTCTTTTAAGCCATTTAATCTTGCAACTAAATTAGCAGCCTTGTACTTGCCTGTTATAGTTCCTGACACTTGGTCTTCCTCCCATTCATTCCTTATACACGTTACGACATCCGAAAATTCCTCGTATCTATTTGATAGATAGACTTTTATGCTAAATTTGTATTTTCTGAAAACGAAACTTTCAAACCCTGATTTTAGATATGGTTTCTTTATTTTCTTTTCGACAATATCCCCCTTTATCGTTACCACCTCCTCCTTATCCAAATGTGTGTCGATGTATTTCTTATACTCATCCCACATTGCCAAAAGTTCCATTGGGTTATTCATGTTTCGTGGCCTCCCTACTTTCATTCATGGTTACTTATCTAAAAACACAACACGGTACACCTCGCTAAAGGTTACGGTGTCGGATTTGGTTAATTGGGTTGAGTCTGAATTTATTTTGTAGGTGTAACGGTAATTACCATAAGGATAAACAAATGTTATTCCACCTTGTGGCTTGGTTGATGTTTGGGTATATCCGTTTATTTCCACCTCGATATTTGTTATTGCTTTGTTATTCCATTTGAAGTTAACATATCCGTTTATTGGTTTTGGTTCTTCTATTGGTTTTACTTCTGCTTTTTTGCAGGATATAGCCAAAATGAATATAAACGGTATTAATTTCACTTCCAAAAGTTTTGGTATTCGTATTCGTCCTGCATGGTTAAGCGTCCAGTATAATCTTTTGCTCTACTGGCTGAGGAATGGTTAACAAAGGCTCGGTTAATTTTTTACGCTGAACTTCCATAATCTGACATAGCCAGTTAAATTCTGTCGGGGTCATATCGTTTGGTAACAATATCGGTCTTGCCTGTCTTTGTTTGAAAAGGTCGGTGTAATACTTTACTTGGGCGGTTAAACTTTTATTCTCCGCTTCCAGTTCTGCTGCTGTTCTTTTTTTTGCCATTTGTTTCTGTTTTAATTCCATTTAAAGCCCAAAGTAACATATCGTGGATGCAGGACTTACAGTTTCCTGTTAAGTTAACCTCTGGGAAACGCTTGGTAAATTCTGGGATTAAAGGTTGAATTTGCCCTTGTCCGATATTTACCGCTTCGCCAATGTCGAGCCATGTTTTAAATATGGCTTCATTCTCACGGATATGTTGTTTTAATTCTTCTGTCATTGTAACTGTTTTTTAATGCGCTCTATCGCTGTTTTGTTTGCCTTTGATACCGAGTAATAGTTAACCCCTGTTCGACGGGATATTGAACTTATTGATTCAATCTGGGCCATCACGAATACTTCTGTTTCAAAGTCTTTGTTTAGCAATCCATCGTACACTATTGAGTTAATCTTATCTATCAGTTCCTCGGTGTCTTTTTTACATTCTTGGTTGTGTTCAAAGATATCGAAGTTAAACTCTTTAGCGTTATTTGAGGTTTCAAAAAGAACGGAGTCAGAGCCATCAACGTGTTTCTTGTGGTAGTTCCTTTTTTGCAGTATTGAACTTATTACTTTCTTACCTATGTGTTTTAGGTAGGCTGTATCTGGTGAGTACTTAACCACCTCTGGCCTAACCTTTAACATTCCTAAGTATGCCTCCTGTAATAAATCCTCCCACAAGTAGCGGTCTTTATACCAATTACGGCAAATAGTTTTGTAATATTCGATATTATCGCTAAAATGCTTATCTATTATTACTTTAACCTCGGTGTCCACCGCTTACAAATATAAGCACTAATTTGTAAAAAGTCAAGTTTATTTCCGATTATTTCAACTTTTGATTGTTAATTCGTTTCCCAATCCTGATTTCGTTTTCTTTTAATGTTTCCATGTTGTTTTATTTAGTGGTTATTTTTAATTGGCTTCCAGTATACGAACTCTAAATAGCACCCTCCATCATCATCTAACCCAGTATCTACCATTGGCATGTTAATTACTGGGTTCATGCCTAAAAAAACACCAGTAGATTCGCC
>JACCDG010433029.1_pt1 | contig 18123 bp, 17 predicted proteins | sample 7442471 | NCBI WGS metagenome assembly JACCDG01 (sample SAMN15323444, study PRJNA562643) | freshwater metagenome | isolation source: river surface water | place: USA:Blue River Watershed | collected 2017-08-17 | reverse complement strand
GTCGGCTTCGATGTCCTCGACGTTGACGCCGTAGTTGCCGATGTGCGGGTACGTCAGGGTGACGATCTGCTGGCAGTAGCTGGGGTCGGTGAGGATTTCCTGGTAACCGACGATGGAGGTGTTGAACACCACCTCACCGACGGTGGAACCTGTGGCTCCGATGGAATTGCCGATAAAGACCGTGCCGTCTGCAAGCGCCAGAATGGCGGGCGGGAAGGTTCCCTGAAGAGACAAAAGCACTGGGTTCTCCGGTATGGTTCGGGTACGCCTCAGCGCTCAGCACACAAAAGTGGTGTGTTTGGCTGCTTGTTCGAGGGGAATGGACCTGGCTGGGCTGGTGCGTACGGGTTGATGCGGGAAAGCCTCTCATTATAGCCCGTCAGCCTGTGTTGGCCGGCTGGTGGCAAGGCAAAAACCGGCCCGTAGACCGGAAAAATCCTTACAGTCCGGCGGTAGCGCTGGCGTGCAGGCAGATGGCCGCTGCCGTGGCCACATTCAGGGATTCTTCACCACCCGGCTGGGCAATGCGCACCTGCAGGCTCGAGCGCGCCATCAGGCTGTCGCGCACGCCCTGCCCTTCGTGGCCCATCACCCAGGCGCAGCGCCCGGGCAGGCGGGTGTCGCGCAGCAACTCGTGCAAAAAAGGACCGCTGTGCGAGCTGGTGGTGACCAGCGGCACGCTCAAGGCGTCCAGATCGCTCTCCTGCAGGCCTTCGGCCAGCTGCAAACCAAAGTGTGCGCCCATGCCGGCACGCAGCACCTTATGCGACCACAAGGCCGCCGTGCCCTGCAAGGCCAGCACCTGCCGAAAACCGAAGGCGCTGGCGCAGCGCAGGATGGCACCCACGTTGCCGGCGTCCTGCAGACGGTCCAGAACCACCGTCGGCACATCGGGCTGGATGACGGGTGCGGCCGCGTGGTCCACCACAAAACCCATGCGGGCGGCCGACTCCAGACCACTCAGGCTTTCAAACAGGGCGTCGGGCATGGCCGTGACCGGCACATCGAGTGCCAGCCATTCCTCGGCCTGCGCGGTGCCCGCCAGCGATTCGGCCAGCACCACCCGCGCAGGCCGAACCCCGCGCTGCACAGCCGCGCGGCACAAATGGTCGCCCTCCAGCCAGAACTGGCCGAGCTTGCGGTAGGCGTTCGACTCCTGCGCCAGGCGGCGCAGGGTCTTGACCAGCGGGTTATCCCGCGAGGTGATCAGGTTCATCGCAGACTCCTGGCCACTGGCGCAAAGCTGATGCGGTGGCAAGGGGTGGGGCCGTGGTCGGCCAGGGCCTGCAGGTGCTCGGCCGTGCCGTAGCCTTTGTGGCGGTCAAAACCGTATTGCGGGTACTGCTCGTGCAGACGCACGCACAGCCGGTCGCGGTGCACCTTGGCCAGAATGGAGGCCGCTGAAATGGCCGGGACCAGGGCATCACCCTGGACGATGGCCTCGGCCCGCACATCGAGCACCGGCAGCCGGTTGCCGTCGACCAGCACCTTGACGGGCTTCAGGCGCAGGCCATCGACCGCGCGGCGCATGGCCAGCAGCGTGGCCTGCAGGATATTGAGCGAATCCACCTCCTGCACCGAAGCCTCTGCGATCGAGCAGCACAAGGCCTTGGCCAGGATTTCATCGTAGAGTTTTTCGCGGCGCTTTTCGGTGAGCTTCTTGGAATCGTTGAGTCCCGCGATGGGTTGGAGGTCGTCCAGGATGACGGCTGCGGCCACCACCGGTCCGGCCAGCGGCCCGCGCCCGGCTTCGTCCACGCCGGCCACCAGGCCGACCGTGTCCCAGTCCAGCGAGCACTGCTCAGGCGCCAAGGATTTTCTGGATCGCATGGGTCGAGAGGGTGGGCATGTCCTGCCGCAATTCGTGGTGCAGGGCCGTGAAGCGCTGCTCCAGCCGCTGCACGGCCGAAGGGTCGTCCAGCCAGGCCAGCACCGCTTTGGCCAGGGCCTCGGGCTGAACCTGCTCCTGCAAAAATTCGGGCACCAGCGACTCGTTGCACAGGATGTTGGGCAAGCCCACCCAAGGCAAGAGGCGCTTGCCATTGGTCATGCGCCAGGACAGCCATTGCATCTTGTAGGCGATGACCATCGGTCGCTTGAACAGCGCGGTCTCCAGGGTGGCGGTGCCGCTGGCCACCAGCGCCACGTCGCAGGCCGCCTGCACCGTGTGGGATTGGCCCATGACCACCTTGACCTGGCCATCCATGCCTGACGCTTTCAGTGCCTGCTCAATCGACGGACGCAGCAGATCGTGCGTGGGCAAGACAAACTGCAGCTGCGGTCGCTGCTGGTGCAGATGGCGCGCCGCCTGCACGAAAGGCTGGACCAGGTAGCGGATTTCCGAGGCGCGGCTGCCCGGCAGCAAGGCCACCACCTGCGCCGCCGGGTCCAGCCCCAAGGCACGGCGGGCCGATTCGCGGTCCGGCACGAGCGGGATCACGTCCGCCACCGGATGCCCGACAAAGGTGCCCTCGATGCCGTGCTGCGCCAGCAGCGCGGGCTCGAACGGGTACAGGCACAGGATGTGACGCACACTTTCGCGGATCTTGGTCACGCGCTCCGGCCGCCAGGCCCAGATGGAAGGGCACACGAGCTGCACCGCAGGAATGCCATGGCGGCCCAGCTCGCGCTCGACAGTGAGGTTGAAGTCCGAGGCGTCCACGCCCACAAACAGGTCGGGGGGCTGGGCGATCAGGCTGTCGATGAGTTGCTGGCGTATGCCGGTGATGCGGCGGTAGCGCATCAGCGCCTCCACGAGTCCGCGCACGGAGAGTTCGTCGCAGGACCAGCGGGAGGCAAACCCCAGGGCCTCCATCTGCGGACCACCGATGCCGTCGGCCTGCAAGTCGGGCCAGGCCTGGCGCATGCCACCCAGCAGCAAAGCCGCGAGCTGGTCGCCCGAGCGCTCGGCCACGACCATGGAAACTCGCATGCCGCTCAAACGCCCTCCCCGATCAAGCCTGCAAGACCTGACGGATCACGCCACAGATTTCGTCGATGGCAGCATCCGTGAGCTCGGGATAGATCGGAAGCGAGAGGCAGCGTGCGGCCACCGATTCGGTGACCGGAAAGCTCTGGCCCGCCGCGATCTCGGCAAACACCTTCTGCTGGTGCAGCGGCACGGGGTAGTACACCGCGCTGGCAATCTGCTGGTCTGACAGCGCTTTCTGGATGGCTTCGCGGCGGTCGGTCAGCATGGTGTACTGGTGGTACACATGCAGACCGATGCCGTCTTCATGCGGCGTCTGGATACCCAACCCGGCCAGTCCAGCACTGTAGCGGTGCGCCACGCGGCGGCGCTGCTGGTTGTAGTGGTCGATGTGCGGCAACTTGGCGCGCAGCACCACCGCCTGCAGCTCATCCAGACGGCTGTTGTAGCCGATGATGTCGTGGTAGTAACGCACCTTGCTGCCGTGGTTGCGCAGCATGCGCAGCTTCTCGGCCATGGCATCCGACTGGGTGGTGACCATGCCGCCGTCACCGTAGCAGCCCAGGTTCTTGCTCGGGAAGAAACTGAAGGCACCAACATCGCCCATCGAGCCGGTCTGGCGCCCGCTCACGCTGGCGCCGAAGGACTGCGCGCAATCCTCGATCAGGCGCAGGCCGTGCTGCTTGGCCATGTCCAGCAAGGGCTGGATGTCGGCAGGCTGGCCAAACAGGTGCACCGGCAGCAGAGCTTTGGTTTTCGGCGTGATGGCTTTGGCCACCTGGGCCACGTCGATGTTGTAGGTCTTCGGGTCAATGTCCACAAACACCGCCTTGGCGCCCACATAGGCGATCGCCTCGGCGGTGGCGATGAAGGTGAACGGCGTAGTGATCACCTCGTCGCCCGGTCCGATGTCGGCCGCCAGCAGCGCCAGGTGCAGCGCGTCGGTGCCGTTGGCGCAGGTGATGGCGTGCTTGACGCCGAGGTACTTCGCCGCTTCGGCTTCGAAGGCCTGCACGTTCGGCCCGAGGATGTACTGGGCCGCATCCAGCGTGGCCGCCATGGCCGGCTCCAGCTGGGCCTTGAGGTCGCGGTACTGGCCCGCCAGGTCAACCATGGGAATGCGCATGGCAATTCTTTCTCGAAGGGTTTCAGGAAATCAGCCGCGTGGCTTCGGTGATGCGTTGCACGGCCTCAAGGGCACGGCGGCCCGCACGGCCGCTCACCTTGGGTGGACGGTTCTGGCGGATGCTGTCCACGAAGTCGACGATCTCGCTGTAGAGCGGATCGGCTTCGCCGAAGGACTGTTCGTGACGCTCAATGGCCTGTTCGGGGGCGGCCATCGGATCGGCTGCGCCACGGTAGGTGGTCAGGGTGCGGGCCTGGAAGTCGAGTGAATGGCAGGCCTGGCTCTGGAACACCCGCATCTTGCGCTCGCTCTTGCTGCTCACGCGGCTGGCGGTGATGTTGGCCACGCAGCCGTTCGCAAACCGGATGCGCGCGTTGGCGATGTCAATGTCATTCGTCAGCACGCGAGCGCCCGAGCAATCCACGCTTTCCACCTCGCTGTCCACCAGCGAGAGGATCAGGTCCACGTCGTGGATCATCAGGTCCAGCAGCACGCTCACGTCGGTCGCACGGGGCTTGAAAGGCGCCAGGCGGGAGGAATCGATGAATCGCGGATCGGCCAAAAGTGGCTCCAGCGCGAGTGCGGCCGGATTGAAACGCTCCAGATGGCCCACAGCCAGGACCAGGCCTTTCTGATCGGCCAGTGCAATCAGCTCGTCGGCTTGTTCGAGTGTGGTGGTCATGGGTTTTTCGACCAGGACATGCACCCCGGCATTCAGAAAATCCATGCACACCGCGTAATGGCCTTGCGTAGGTACAACGATGCTGACCGCATCGACCTGCCCCAACAGCTCACGGTAGTCGGTCACTGCGCGGCAGCCCAGCGGCTGCGCCACGGCCTCGGCCACCTCGAGGCGGCTGTCAACCACGGCCACCAGCTCGCAACCGGGGATCTTGGCGTACTTCTGGGCGTGGAATTTGCCCAGATAACCGACGCCGATGACGGCACAACGCAGGGATTTCATGCTTCGCTCCTCAAGCAGCCGACCGGGCGCGACGGCGAACGATGCCAGGCTTGCCGACACCGGCCAGGAAATCCAGCATCATCTGCACATCGGGCTGCGCTTCGGGCGTTTGCTGGGTAATATGAGCAATGCGGGCTTTGGCCGCATCGAGGGTGAGGTTCTCGCGGTACAGCGCCTTGTGCATGGCCTTGACTGCAGCGATGCGTTCGGGCGAGAAGCCACGGCGGCGCAGGCCCTCGGCATTGACGGTGCGGGCGTCTGCGGGTTGCCCCTCGCAGGTGACAAAGGGCGGCAGATCGGCAAACAGGAGGGAACACATGGCGGTGAAGCTGTGCGCGCCCAGGCGCAAAAACTGGCGCACCACAGTGAATCCGCCCAGGATCACCCAGTCGCCCACATGCACATGGCCCGCCAGCTGAGAGTTGTTGGCAAAAATGGTGTGGCTGCCAATCTGGCAGTCGTGCGCCAGATGCACATAGGCCATGAACAGGTTGTCGCTGCCGATGCGGGTGATGCCGCCACCCGAGACCGTGCCCGCATTGAAAGTGCAGAACTCGCGGATGGTGTTGCCGTCGCCAATGACCAGCTGCGTGGGCTCACCCGCGTACTTCTTGTCCTGCGGGGCGGCGCCCAGCGCTGCGTAGTTGTGGATGGTGTTGTTGCGGCCAATGGTGGTGTGGCCTTCGATCACGCAATGCGAGCCGACGCTGGAACCGGCGCCGATGCGCACATGCGGGCCGATGATGCTGTAAGGGCCGACCGTGACCGAGGGGTCCAGCTGCGCGCCCGGCTCGATGATGGCGGTGGGATGGATGCTGGCCATGCTCACCTCAGGCGATCTTGCGCATGGTGCACATCAGCTCGGCTTCGACGGCCACCTCTTCGCCGACCAGTGCGCGGGCCTTGAACTTGAAAATGCCGGCCTTCATGCGGTCGATAGCCACATCCAGGATCAGCTGGTCCCCGGGCTCCACAGGTCGTTTGAAGCGGGCGCCATCGATGCCGGCAAAGTAATACACCGTGTTGTCATCGGGCGCAGAGCCGAGCGCGTCAAACGACAGCAGCGCTGCCGCCTGCGCCAGCGCTTCGAGCATCAGCACGCCGGGCATGACCGGGCGGTGCGGGAAATGCCCCATGAAAAACGGCTCGTTGATCGAGACGTTCTTGATCGCCTTGATGCGGACACCCTTTTCGATTTCCAGCACACGGTCCACCAGCAGGATCGGATAGCGGTGCGGAAGTTGTTTCAGGATCTGGTGGATGTCCATCGTCATGGTTGTTCTTTCTGCAATGTCTGAATCTGTTGCTCCAGTGCCCTCACGCGCTCGCGCATGCGCGAGAGCTGTTTGAGGCTGGCGGCATTCTTTTCCCACTGGCTGTTCTCGTCGAGCGGGAACATGCCGGTGTAATGACCGGGTTTGGACACGGAGCGTGTGACGACCGAGGCCGCGGAGATGTGCACCCCGTCGGCCAGCGTCAAATGCCCCAACACGACCGCGCCTCCGCCAATGGTGCAATGGGCGCCGATTTTCGCACTGCCCGCCACGCCTACGCAGCCGGCCATGGCCGTGTGGGCCCCCACATGCACGTTGTGGCCGATCTGGATCAGGTTGTCGAGCTTGACGCCGTCTTCAATCACCGTGTCTTCCAAAGCGCCGCGGTCGATGCAGGTATTTGCTCCGATCTCCACATCGTCACCAATGCGCACGGCGCCCAGCTGTTCGATCTTCTCCCAGCGGCCTTCGTGCGGCGCGAAGCCAAAACCATCGGCCCCGATGACCACACCGGCATGCACGATACAACGCGCACCGATGCGGCAACCATGCCCCACGGTCACGCGCGAATGCAGCACCGTGGCTTGCCCCACCACAGCACCGGACTCCACCACGCACAAGGGCCCGATCACGGCATCGGCTGCCACCTGCGCCGAAGGGTCCACCACGGCAGAGGGGTGGATGCGCGGCACTGCAGGCAAAGGGTGCTGCGCACGCCACAAGCGGGTCAAGCGCGAGAAATAGAGGTAGGGGTCGGAAGTGAGGATGCAGGCCGCACGCCCTGCCACGGCCTCCTGCATGGCCGGCACCAGGATGACAGCCCCCGCCTGGCTGGTGGCCAGTTGTGCACGGTAGCGTGCATTGCTGAGGAAGCTGATGTCATCGGGACCGGCCGATTGCAACGGTGCCAGCCGATGCACCTCTTGCGTGGCCGAGCCGATCAGCTCACCACCCAGGGTTTTGACAATGAATCCCAGGCTCAGCGCCACAACAGTCGGCTTCCTCCGGGATCACTTGGCCGCATTGAGGGCCTTGATGACCTTGTCGGTGATGTCGTGCTTGGGGTTGACGTAAACCGCTTCCTGGAAAACCACATCGTATTTTTCGGACTCGGCCACCTGCTTGACCGCACGGTTGGCCCGCTCGACCACGACCTGCTGCTCTTCGTTCTTGCGGGCGTTGAGGTCTTCCTGGAATTCACGGCGCTTGCGCTGGAAGTCGCGGTCCTGCTCGACCAGCTGCTTCTGGCGGGCGTTGCGCTGGCTCTCGGACAGGGTCGGCGCCTCGCGCTCGAGTTTCTCGGAGGCTGCCTTCAAGGCGTTGCCGGCATCCACCAGTTCTTTTTCGCGCTTGGCGAACTCCTGCTCAAGCTTGGCCTGAGCCTGCTTGGCCGAAGCCGCTTCGCGGAAGATGCGCTCGGTGTTGACAAAGCCCATTTTGAAATCCTGAGCCTGCGCAACGGAGGCGGCGCAGGACATGGTGCCAGCCATCAGCGCCAGCAGGACCTGTGAAAGACGGATGTTCATTAGAAGGAGGTTCCAATCTGGAATTGAAGTTTCTGGATTTTATCGCCTGGGCGCTGCTGAATGGGAATGCCGTAAGAGAAGCGCAGCGGTCCCATGGGCGAAATCCAGCTCAGACCCACGCCATAGGACGAGCGCAGCAGGCCAAGGTCGATGTTCTGGTTGTCGGCAAAGGCGTAGCCAGCATCCACGAATCCGAACATGCGAAGGGTCTTGTCGTTACCGGCGCCCGGGAAAGGACCGATGAACTCGGCATTGAAGACAACCCTTTTGGCACCGCCGCGGTAGAACACATTGTTGGTTGCCCGATCGGTGTAGGTGGCACCCAAGGTGGACTGCTGGTAGCCGCGAACACTGCCCAGACCACCCACGTAATAGTTCTTGAACCACGGGTAATCTTGCCCATTCAATCCTTTGCCCAAGCCGAGGTCGGCATTGAAGGCAAAAGTGAATTTTTTGGTCAAGGGTACGTATTGCTGGAACTGGTAGTTGGCCCTGACATAGCGGGTGTCCCCGGCCACACTCCAGTCGGAAAAAACACGCTGCAAGTTTCCAGCCGTTGGAACCAAAGCGCTGTCACGTCTGTCCCTAGACCAGCCCAAAGTCAGAGGCAAGGAGTTCCAAGTCCCCGCAGGAATGTCTGCAGGAAGGAATGTACCTGGCTTAACCTGGGTCTGTTCGGCATTGGCACCCACGAAAATCGTATCGAACTCGGTCACGGGCACGCCAAAGCGCATCCCCAACCCGGAGTTGACAATGGTGTAGGAATTGAGGTCACCAAAATAAGGGCGGGTGGTGCGGTGGAACACATCGATTGTCCTGGAGATCCCCCCCTCGGTGAAATAAGGATCGGTCGTGCTCAGGACGATGTTGCGGTTGTATTTGCTGGTGTTCACCTGAACAGCCAGGTAATTGCCGGAGCCGAACGCGTTCTCCTGGGTGATGCCAAAGGTCAGCGCCACCTTCTCATACGAAGAAAAGCCAGCACCCAGGGTGATGCTGCCCGTAGGCTTTTCGACCACGGTGAACAGCAGGTCCACCTGCTCAGGGGTACCGGGAACCTCTGTGGTTTCGATGTTCACGTCGGTAAAGAAGCCCAGGCGGTTGACACGGTCGCGTGACAGCTTGATCTTGTCGCCGTCGTACCAAGAGGCCTCGAGCTGGCGCAGTTCACGGCGGATCACTTCATCGCGGGTGCGGTTGTTGCCTGCCACCTGAATGCGGCGCACATAGGCCCGGCGCGAGGGCTCGGCCTGCAACACCAGGACCACGCGGTTCTGGGCTCGATCAATTTCGGGGCGGGCCTCGACCCGTGCAAATGCAAAGCCGAACTTGCCGAAGTAATCGGTGAAAGCTTTGGTCGTTTCCGCGACGGTTTCAGCGTTGTAGGGTTGGCCAGCCTGGATTTTCACCAGCGTCTTGAACTCGTCTTCCTTTTCGAGGTAGTTGCCTTCCAGACGCACCGCCGAAACCACAAAGCGCTCCCCCTCGGTGATGTTGATGGTGATCGACATCTCCTGCTTGTCAGGGGACATCGACACCTGGGTGGAGTCGATGCGGAACTCCAGAAAACCGCGAGAGAGGTAGTAGGAACGCAAGCTCTCCAGATCGCCGTTGAGCTTGGTGCGCGAATAGCGGTCGGACTTGGTGTACCAGCTCATCCAGCCGCCGGTGTCCAGATTGAACTGGTCACGCAGGGTGCTCTCGGAAAACGCCTTGTTGCCAACAATCTGGATTTGCTTGATCTTGGCTGGTGAGCCCTCGGTGATACTGAAGGAGAGGTTCACACGGTTGCGCTCGACCGGGGTGGCGGTGGTGACCACCTCGGCTGCGTAGAGGCTGCGGCCGATGTACTGGCGCTTGAGTTCCTGCTCGGCCTTGTCGGCGAGTGCCTTGTCGTAGGGGCGCCCCTCGCTCAGACCGACTTCCCTCAGCGCCTTGATGAGCACATCCTTGTCGAATTCCTTGAGGCCGATGAACTCGAGGCCGGCCACGGTGGGGCGCTCTTCAACCACCACCAGCAGCACATCGCCCTGTGTTTCCAGGCGCACATCCTTGAACAGGCCGAGCGCAAAAAGCGAACGGATTGCAGCGGCGCCCTTTTCGTCGGTATAGGTTTCTCCCACCCGCACCGGGATGGATGCGAAAACGGTGCCCGGCTCCACCCGCTGAAGACCTTCAACGCGGATGTCTCGCACGGTGAAGGGATCGACCGCCCAAGCGGGTAACACCAGCGCCAGGGAACTGAGCAAGCCCACGGCCAGCGGTCGCAGCAAAACAGAAGGAATCAGGGTCATGGTGATATCAAAAAATCGCTGTGGCAGCGTATCCCGGCCATAGGTCCGACATGCGCATGACCACCATCAAGTCAAAGGGAATAATACCTTAGGCACATTGGCGTACCGCCTCGCGTGCACGCGCTCGGGACTCGCGGTCAATGTCCAGCAAATCCTCCAGCGCGGACGGCACGGCCGGCGTGAACGCCTGCAGCGTGGCGGTGTTGACCGCATGGATCTGGTCGAAACGGATTTCGCGGTCAAGAAAGGCCTGCACAGCCACTTCGTTGGCGGCATTGAGCACGGCACAGACCCCGGGCGCGGCCTTGAGGGCGTCAAAGCCGAGCTTAAGTCCCGGAAAGCGCCGGGGGTGGTCATGCGCATGGATGGACTCGAAGGTCATGGCCTTCATCTGGCCAAAATCCAGGCAGGAGGCCCCGGAATCGATGCGCGCAGGCCAACTCAGCCCATAGGCGATCGGCACCCGCATGTCGGGCGTGCCCAGCTGGGCCACCACAGAAGCGTCCTTGTACTGCACCATAGAATGGATGATGCTCTGCGGATGGATCACGACATCGAGCCGATCCACATCCACACCAAAAAGGTACCGGGCCTCGATCACCTCCAGGACCTTGTTCATCATGGTGGCAGAGTCGACCGAAATCTTGCGGCCCATGGACCAGTTCGGGTGCGCACAGGCCTGCTCGGGCGTGACCTCACGAAGGGTCTCAGGCGCGCGCTCCCTGAAAGGACCGCCCGAAGCGGTCAGGATGATCTTGTCGATGCGCTCGTGCCAGGTGGCCGGGTCTTCCGGCAGGGACTGGAAAATGGCCGAGTGCTCGCTGTCGATCGGCAGCAACGTGGCCCCGCCCTGCCGCACCGCCGACAGGAACACCTCCCCACCAACGACCAGCGCCTCCTTGTTGGCCAGCAGCAGGCGCTTGCCGGCACGGGCCGCCGCCAGGCAAGGCGAGAGGCCCGCCGCGCCCACAATGGCCGCCATCACAGCATCCACCTCCGCTGCGCTGGACACCTCATCCAGCGGCGCATAGCCGGACAGCACCCGCGTGGCGCTGCCATGGGCGCGCAGCCGTTCTTCAAGCAGCTTGGCCGATTCGGGCTGCACCATCACCGCAAAACGGGGTGCAAAGCGCATGCACTGCTCAAACAGCAGATCGACCTGCCGCGATGCGGTCAGGGCAAACACCTCGAAACGCTCAGGGTGCCGGGCGACCACGTCCAGGGTGCTGGTGCCGATCGAGCCGGTGGAGCCCAACACAGTCAGGCGCATCTTGCTTTGTCCGTCGTTCATGACTGCATCTCCAGCCAGCTCACCAGCATCATGGCCAAAGGCAATGTGGGCAGCAGCGCATCCACCCTGTCCAGCACACCGCCATGACCCGGCAGCAAACCCGAGCTGTCCTTGACGCCGGCGCTGCGCTTGACCAGAGACTCCACCAGATCACCCACCACACTCATGGCGGTCAGAAAGGCCCAGGCAGGCAGCGCCAGCCATGCCCCGTGTTGCCACAGACGGGTGTACAGGCTCGCCTCCAGCCCCGGATGCTGGCGGTCCCAAAACAGCCAGAGCGCAGCCACCAGCAGCACACCGACGAAACCACCGAGCGCGCCCTCCCAGGTCTTGCCCGGGCTGATGGCTGGGGCCAGCTTGACCGCAAAGAAGCGCCCGCCCAGCGCACGGCCTGCAAAATAAGCCACCACATCGGCAACCCACACCAGCGCCAGCACAGACAACAGCAAATTCACGCCGCCAGCGTGTGCCTGAACCAAGGCCAACCAGGAGATGTGCAGCAGCACCAGACCAGCCACCCAGCGCAGCAACGCCGGCACCCGGCCCCAGCCAACCACCCCCAGGCGGATCATCCAGACCCCAAGCAGGACCCAGGCCGCGCCGCTGACCAGCCACAGGGCCACCGGCGCATGCAGGCCCCAGCCCTGGTCGACCGCGATGGCACCAGCCAGCAGGCACAGCATGCTGCCCAGCAAGGCCATCGCATCCGAACGTTCATTGAGCCGCCCCCACTCCCAGGCACCAGCGCTGATCATCAGCAGGCTCAGCCCCATGAAAAACTGCTTGTTCGGACTGAACAGCGCCGGCAAAAGCACGGCCAGGAGCAGCACCGCCGTGATCACGCGTTGTTTGAGCATGCTGCCTCCAGCAAAAAAGGCCGCGCAATGCGGCCTTGTCCTGTATGTTGACTCATCGGGCTCATCCGGCTCAGACGGCCATGATGTCCTGTTCCTTGGCGGCAATCAGCTGGTCGATTTCGGCGATGCGCTTGTCGGTCATCTTCTGGATGTCGGCCTCGGTGCGCTTTTGATCGTCTTCGGTCGCTTCCTTGTCCTTGACCAGCTTCTTGACCGCTTCGTTGGCGTCGCGGCGCAGGTTGCGCACGGCCACCTTGGCGTGCTCACCCTCGGACTTGACCAGCTTGGTCATCTCCTTGCGGCGCTCTTCGCTCATGGGCGGCATCGGTACGCGGATCAGGTCGCCCATGGACGCCGGGTTCAGGCCCAGATCGCTTTCGCGGATGGCTTTTTCGATCTTGGCACCCATGCCCTTTTCCCAGGGCTGCACACTGATGGTGCGCGAATCGAGCAGAGCCACATTGGCCACCTGCGACAGCGGCACCATCGAGCCGTAGTACTCCACCTGAACGGCATCGAGCAGGGCCGGATTGGCGCGGCCGGTGCGGATCTTGGAGAGGTTGTTCTTGAACGCCGCGATGGACTGCTCCATCTTGGTTTCGGTGTTCTTCTTGATGTCAGCGATCGTCATGCTTTTCTCCGGTCTCGGGTCGACTCAAACATGCACCAGGGTGCCTTCGTCCTCGCCCATCACCACCCGCTTGAGTGCCCCGTTCTTGAAGATCGAGAACACCTTGATCGGCAGTTTCTGGTCACGGCACAGGGCAAACGCGGTGGCATCCATGATCCCGAGGTTGCGGGTCATGGCTTCATCAAAACTCAGCTGGCTGTAGCGCGTGGCGCTGGGGTCTTTCTTGGGGTCGGCGGTGTAGACGCCGTCCACCTTGGTGGCCTTGAGCACCATCTCGGCACCGATCTCCGCGCCGCGCAGGGCTGCAGCAGTGTCGGTCGTGAAGAAGGGGTTGCCAGTACCGGCCGCAAAGACCACCACCTTGCCCTCTTCGAGATACTGCAGGGCCTTGGGGCGCACATAGGGCTCGACCACCTGGTCGATGCCGATCGCCGACATCACCCGGGCCGTCAGGCCAACCTTGTTCATGGCATCGGCCAGAGCCAGCGAGTTCATCACCGTGGCCAGCATGCCCATGTAGTCGGCTGTGGCCCGGTCCATGCCGGCGGCGCCACCGGCGACGCCACGGAAAATGTTGCCGCCACCGATCACCACCGCCACCTCGACACCCAGACGGGTGACTTCGGCAATTTCCGAGACCATGCGTTCGATGGTCGCCCGGTTGATGCCGAACTGATCGTCACCCATGAGGGCCTCACCGGACAACTTGAGCAATATGCGCTTGTGGGCCGGCTGGGCTGGGGTCATGGGCAACTCTCCTGATTGGGGTTTCGTGGGGATCAGTTTAATGCGTCTTGATGGTGATGGATCAGGCAGCGCCTTTGGCAGCAGCCACCTGGGCAGCCACTTCGGCCGCAAAGTCGTCGACCTTCTTCTCGATGCCTTCGCCAACCACGTACAGGGTGAAAGCTTTCACGCTGGTGTTGGCGGCCTTGAGCATCTGCTCGACGGTCTGCTTGTCGTTCTTCACGAAGGGCTGGTTGAACAGCGAGACTTCCTTGAGGTACTTCTGCACCGAACCTTCGATCATCTTGGCGGCAATGTCGGCGGGCTTGCCAGACTCGGCAGCCTTGGCGGTGGCCACGGCACGCTCTTTCTCGATCAGCTCGGCCGGCACATCGGCACTGGTCAGGGCCACGGGCTTCATGGCAGCCACGTGCATGGCAACGTCCTTGGCAGCCTGCTCTTCACCGTCGAACTCGACCAGCACGCCAATGCGGGTGCCGTGCAGATAGGAAGCGGTTTTGCCGCCGGTCACGCGCTTGAACCGGCGGAAGCTCATGTTCTCGCCGATCTTGCCGATCAGGCCCTTGCGTACTTCTTCCAGCGTCGGGCCAAAGCCGTCCTGGCTGTAGGCCAGGGCACCCAGGGCCTCGATGTCGGCCGGGTTGTGCTTGGCCACCAGTTCGGCAGCAGCCTTGGCCAAGGCCAGGAAGCTGTCGTTCTTGGTGACAAAGTCGGTTTCGCAGTTGACTTCGATCATGGCACCGGTGGTGCCTTCCACGAAGCTGGCGACCACGCCTTCTGCGGTCACGCGGGAAGCGGCCTTGCCGGCCTTGGTGCCCAGCTTGACGCGCAGGATTTCTTCGGCCTTGGCCATGTCGCCATCGGCCTCGGTCAGGGCCTTCTTGCACTCCATCATGGGGGCATCGGTCTTGCCACGCAATTCGGCGACCATGCTTGCGGTGATTGCTGCCATTGGGAATTCTCCGTCTACAAATTCAAGAATCAGATTGAAAAAAAGGGGCCAAAAAAGCCCCTTTCATGGAGTCGGCGGGACTCAGGCCGAGACTTCGACGAATTCGTCTTCGCCTTCGGCAGCCACAGCCTTGGCCACGTCGGCCACGGCATTGGCACGGCCTTCGAGGATCGCGTCAGCGATGCCACGGGCGTACAGGGCCACGGCCTTGGCCGAGTCGTCGTTGCCGGGGATCACGTAGTCGATGCCTTCGGGCGAGTGGTTGGAGTCCACCACACCGATCAGGGGGATGCCCAGCTTCTTGGCTTCGGCAATGGCGATCTTGTGGTAGCCCACGTCGATGACGAAGATGGCGTCCGGCAGGGTGTTCATGTCCTGGATGCCGCCGATGTCCTTTTCGAGCTTCTCGATCTCGCGGGTGAACATCAGCTGTTCTTTCTTGCTCAGGCTGTCCAGACCGGCTTCCTGCTGGGCCTTCATGTCCTTGAGGCGCTTGATGGAAGTCTTGACGGTCTTGAAGTTGGTCAGCATGCCACCCAGCCAGCGCTGGTCAACGTAGGGCATGCCGGCGCGCTGGGCTTCGGCGGACAGCAGCTCGCGGGCCTGGCGCTTGGTGCCGACCATCAGGATGGTGCCGCGGTTGGCAGCCAGCTGCTTGACGAACTTGGTCGCCTCCTGGAACATCGGCAGCGATTTTTCCAGGTTGATGATGTGGATCTTGTTGCGATGGCCGAAAATGAAGGGGGCCATCTTGGGGTTCCAGAAGCGGGTCTGGTGGCCAAAGTGGACACCGGCTTCCAGCATTTCACGCATGGTGACGGACATGGTATTGCTCCAAAGGTTAGATCTGAAATCCTGTCCAACAATCACGGCCGCCCTGCAATGAACGGATGTGACACCTTGTGGGGACAGGTTTGCGAATACTCTGTACAGCGCAACCGGGGGCAGCAATGTACAAAGCCTTAGGATTATAGCACCCGGGATATCCCTCACCCACCCTTGCCGCACCATGACCTCCTCCGACCTGCACGCGACACGACAAGCCATCCTCAGCGGCCAGACCAGCCCGCAAGAACAGGCCGAGCGCAGCCTCGCCATCGCCCGCAGTACGGCCTGTGCACAGGTGTTCAGGCAGCTGACGCCCGACAGCCTGTTGCAGACCGCCAGCACCGAAGGCATCGCACACCAGCCGCTCGCAGGCCTGAGCGTGTCCATCAAGGACCTTTACGACGTGGCGGGCCAGGTCACCGCTTCGGGCTCGGTGGTGCTGGCCGAGGCTCCTGCCGCCACCCGTGACTGCCCTGCCGTGGCCCGGCTGCGCGCTGCAGGCGCCGGCCTGATCGGCCGCACCCATATGGTCGAATTCGCCTTCTCGGGGGTAGGCAACAACCCGCATTTCGGCACACCCGCCGCCTGGGACGGTCGCCATGGCCAGCCCGTAGGCCAGGTCAGCCATGTGCCGGGCGGCTCCAGCTCCGGCGCGGCGGTGTCGGTGGCCACCGGAGCGGCCTTCATCGGGCTGGGCTCGGACACCGGCGGCTCCATCCGGGTTCCGGCCGCCCTCAACGGCATCGTGGGCTTCAAGAACACGGCACGCACCACCCCGACGCAGGGCGTGCTGCCCCTGTCCACCACCCTGGACACCGTCAGCGCCATGACCCGCAGCGTGCGCGACGCCATCCTGGCGCACGAAATCCTCTCCGGCACCCGGGTACCCCAAGGCCGCAGGCCGCTGAGCGACTACCGTCTGGGGGTATGCAAGCGCTACTTTCTGGAAAGCATGGACACCACCGTGGCGCGCGCCTTCGAGCGGACCTTGCAAGCCCTGTCGGCAGCGGGCGCCCGGATCGTGGACATCGATCTGCCGGCCATGGACGAGCTGACCAGCCTGAACGCCACGGGCGGTTTCAGCCCGGCCGAGAGCTACGCCTGGCACCGCGAGCTGCTGGCACGCGATGGGGCACGCTACGACCCCCGTGTGGCCGCCCGCATCCAGCGTGGCGCCAACATGAAGGCTTGCGAATACATGGACCTGGTGCGCGGTCGCGCCGACTGGATCGCCCGGATGGGCCGGGCCTTGAACGGGCTGGACGCCGTGCTCTCGCCCACCGTGCCGATCACCGCCCCGACCCAGGCCAGCGTGGCGCCAGGTGCCGAGTGTGATGAGGAATTTTTCCGTATCAATGGGCTTTTGCTGCGCAACCCCAGTGCCATCAACTTCCTGGACGGCTGCGCCCTCTCCCTGCCCTGCCACCAGCCCGATGAAATGCCGGTCGGCCTGATGCTCTGGCAAGGCGCCATGCACGACCACACCTTGCTGCAGCTGGCACTGCAGGTGGAAGCCGCCCTCAGCGGCCAGAAAGCCTGAGCATGCCCGGGCGCCTTCTGCCCGCCGCCAGCGCCCTGCCCGTCTGGCGGCGCACTGGCATCCGCGCGCTCGAAGCCCAGATGCAGGCGGCATCGTCCACGCCCTTGATGGACCTGGCCGGCCTGGCCACCGCCCGCCTCGCGCTGGCCGTGGCGCCGCACGCGCGCCGCATCTGGGTGGCCGCCGGTCCGGGCAACAACGGCGGGGACGGCATGGAAGCGGCCTTGCACCTGCACCGCTGGGGCCTGGGCGTACAGGTCAGTCTGCTGGGAGATCAGCAGCAGCTTCCGGCCGACGCGCGACGCGCGCTCGAGCGTGCCCGACAGGCCGGGGTGCCCATCCATCAGGAACTGCCAGCTTCGCCGCCCGACCTGGGTCCACAAGACCTGTGCATCGATGCGCTGCTGGGCATCGGCGCCAGCCGTGCGCCGCAAGGGCCACTCCTCCAAGGCATCGACCTCATCAACGCCAGCACTGCCCCAGTGCTGGCCATCGACATCCCGAGCGGGCTGGACGCCGACAGTGGTCAGGCCCTTGGTGCGATGGTGCAAGCCGACCACACCCTGACGCTGCTGGGGGCGAAGCCGGGGCTGCTGATGGGCCAGGGCCGAGATGCCTGCGGCACCCTCTGGCTGGACGCCCTAGGCATGCCCGCCGACGCCACCGCCTGGCAGACCCCAGACGCCCAGTTGAATCCGCTAGCGCAGACGACCCCTCGCCGCCATGCCAGCCATAAAGGCAGTCACGGCGACGTGGCCATCGTAGGCGGCGAGTCGCTGGGGTCGCGCAGCGGCATGACCGGAGCGGCTATGCTGGCCGCGCAAGCGGCGCTGCACGGTGGCGCCGGGCGGGTGATGGTCAGCCTGCTCGGCCAGGACACCCACACGACCGTCCCGCCCGACCTGATGCGACGCGACCTGGACGCGCTGGAACTGCCCCGGCTGACGGTGGTGGCCGGCTGCGGCGGAGGGCGGGGCATCGGTCCGGTGCTGGGTCGCTTGCTGCAGCGCAGCTCGCGGCTCGTGCTGGACGCCGACGCCCTCAACCGGCTGGCCGAAGACCCCTGGCTGCAGGATCTGCTGAGACAGCGCAGCCAGCGTCAGCAGCCCACGGTACTGACGCCTCACCCGCTCGAGGCCGCACGGCTGTTGGGCACAGACACGC
>JACCDG010926353.1_pt1 | contig 18129 bp, 5 predicted proteins | sample 7442471 | NCBI WGS metagenome assembly JACCDG01 (sample SAMN15323444, study PRJNA562643) | freshwater metagenome | isolation source: river surface water | place: USA:Blue River Watershed | collected 2017-08-17 | reverse complement strand
ATCTCAGTGAGAAAAGATTTGAGTACTGTGACCAAAGTTCTTTAACCCTGTCTTGGTGATCTTGATCAACAGAAGTTTTAGATTGATCCAAAGCATCCATTTCATTCTGAACGCTTTCTAGAATCTTCTCTCTTTCATATCTAGCCTCTGCACCTAGTTCTCCAGCATCGTCATAGATTTTATTCTTCTCGTAGAACTCATTGACATACTCTCTGTGCATGTAATTAGTTTCCCACTGCTGAAGTTCTTTCTTTTTATTACGAGCTTCTTTGTTCTTACCTTCTCTGATAAGTTGCTCATATTCAAAGTTTAAGCGAATTCTATCTGCTTCGTAGTTCTTAAACTGATTTAGAAGTTTAACAACTTGATACTCTTCAAGCTCTCCTTTGTCGTTAACTCTTGTCTTATTGTCTATGAAAGTTAAAACCTTCATAAGCTCAGCAGGATTACTAGCATCATAACCGGCTTTGTCTAACTTAGACATAAGTTCGGTTGACATCTGATTTACTCTGCTTTGAACTTTTACCTGTACATCAATAAGATTATCCTTAAGATATTTAGCAAAACCACCAACCACAATATCTGGGTTATTAATGTAGCTTTCAAGAAATGCAGAGAACGCATTAGTATCTCCAAGACTTCCTCTTAAGGTAGCTTTAATCTTAGCTCTATCAAAACTAAACTTTTCTAAATCAGCTCTAAGCTTTTTAATTTTTGCTGCTGGAGCATTTGCTTTAATAGCTTTCTCTAGTTCAGCCTTTATATTAGACTGAATGTTTTCTGATACGGTCTGAAGAGTATCCCAAAGCAAATCAGCACTTGCTTCAGTGTAAACGTTTACAATGTTTTTCTGAGATCTCTCAACGATACCCTTAATATTATCAATCAGATTAGCAATCTGTCCTGTGCTACTTAAACCACCTTCACTCAATACATCATTAGCATGTTCAAGTAACTTGTTCCAGTTACTGGTAAGATTATCTAAGTAGTAAATCTTTTGGAAAGCTTCTTGAGTATCAAGTTGAGTAAGCTCGTTAATCTCAGCATCAATGAGTTTCATCATTGCTTCAATCTTTCTCAAAGCAATAACAAACTGAGTAGCTCTTCTAGAAGTAATCTCTGCATCAGCTGCAGCATCATCAATTACAGATTCTAAGCCGGATACTGTCTTCAAGGTATCTCTAACACCCTGGAGTAATCCTCTACCGCTATCTTCAGCAAGTAGTTCCTTAATAAACTTTTGCTTTCCACTTCTTTGAATAGATCTAATCTGAGAAGTTACTAGCTGAAAAGTATCCTCAACTGTCTGCACAAGTGCATCATTCTGCACTTTTTCAAGTTCTGCTTTAAGCTTTAGATCATTAGCACGGAGATACGCAACGTACTCTTCTTCACTAATAGCATCAGTATTGATCTCAAAGTTCTCACTCTTCAGCATCTCTGCTAAATCAGCAATCTTAGTATCAAGGGTAAGTCTCTCAACTTTTACCTTTCTACCAAAGATGTTTCTAAACAACTGCTTGATGGCATAAAGAACTTTCTGAATAAATCCATTAGCCTGGAAGTCTTCTGCAGATACGTTCTTTTGTACAGCACGTACAATTGCTTCTTCAAACTTTAAATCTTGCTCTTCTTCACCATAGAGCTCTTCAACAATAGCATTAATCTGTGTATCAGCAATAGCTTCAGCTGCCAACCTGTCGAACAATGCTCTATTTTCATTCTTAATAGCTCTAACTAATGGGTGAATAAACTCGTGAATTGCATCCTCTGCACCAAACGCTCCATCAAGAAGATATACTTTGCCACCAACAAAGAATGCTTTTTCTCCTGACCAAGGATTCTTACTATTCTTAGTAAGCTCAATTGCTTGATCACCGCTAATAATCTGGTAGTCAACCCCAAGTTTTTCTTGAAGGACATCCAAAATTCTAGCAGTAGTACCAGCCACAATAGCCTTACCACTAGTACCGATATTTAAATCAGGTATAGCTTGAATCGTTTCAAATCTTACAGTACCATCTGAAGACAAAAACTTTACAGTATCTCCTGGAACATGTGCACGACCTAATTCTTCTGTAGTAAGCAGGTCTCCTTTTCTAGCGTAAGCACGGTAAGCTTCAAACTCACCAAGCTTATCTACCATATTAACCCACTCTTTGGAACTCTTGTTTGGACAAGCAATCATGATTTACAATTCTTAATTAGGTCAAGTACGTCTTGATCAGTTATATCTTGTGTTGTTTGAACAGCCTCTCTATATGTAGCACTAGGTGCATTGTTTGTTGGAGGTACACCAAAAGTATTAGTAAACTCCTCAATAAACACAGTGTAGTATTCGGGTTTACCCTCAAATACTTCTGAGTATAAAGAAGAATCCATAACAGGTGTCAGACCCTCACTATTAAGATACTGCAATTTCTGGAATGCTTCTCTAACACTCTCACGGAATTCCTCAAGGGATACCGCAGACGGTAATTTAAATGATGCAGCATTCTTAACGTTTCTGCCAGCAGCTTCTAAAGTCTTAGCTAACGGAATAGCATATGCAAACTTAGGATTCTTAACCGCAGTTTCTAACGGATTCTTAGCAGTATAGTTAGTACCACTAAGAAGTATGTTTGTTCCTTCAATATAGTTTTGTTGAGTAGCACTGTACTCAGACAAATAGTTATTTACAGAACTTCTATAAACATATTCTTGGGCACCGCTTTCATCAACCTTTACAAGCTTTGCAGTCAGACCCTTTAAGTATTCGGATATAGATTCACCCTTACTAGCAACAAATTGCTGCATTAAAGATGAGTAATTATTATCTGGCGCAATCTTACCAAGATTATACTCACCCGAAGTAAATCCGTTCTGAAGGAATGCTACAGTTGTAAACTGAGAGAAGAAGTCAGATATCTTTTTATTCTCTTTAGGGTCAGATACTTTTTGTGCAGCAGGATCGGCAAGTGTTACAAGATTATCATGATAAGAATCTAGAACTTCAGCTTCGTTAATTCTAGTAGATAACTTAAGTCTGTCAATACCGTTTGTTCTATTAAACACTAAATCATCTAGTACCGGGTACTGACTGATCAACTCTGGATGCTTTTCTACAATGCTAGTAAAAGTGCTAGCATAGCTTCTTGCTTCATCTGAAGAAGAGAACATGTACCAAAGATTGTTTGAGTTTCTCAATGCAGCATCTCTAAGCTTAGCTTCATATTGTTCTTGAGTCTCAGCTTCCAGCTTTGGTGTAACAGATCTTAAGTACTCTCTTTCAAGAGTAAAGTTATAGTACTGATCAAAGCTATTCTTACCTCCAATTGTTTTAAAGTTGAAAGCAGAAGGATTAACTCTTGCTCTATCAAACTTAGCAAGACTAGTATTTATATTCTGAAGATCTCTTCTAAGTTGTGCAGGATCCACATAAAGAATACCATTTTTAACAGCAGCGCCAGCCTCTAGAGATACTTTCTGAATCGGTAAACCTTTGTATTCTTTAGCGGAGAGATCTGCTCCAAGAAGTGCTTCTTGATAAACCGCAGTAAATATTTGGGACAAAGCATTTGAAATACCTGACTCTTTGTTTTCTGCAAAAGCAAATGTCTTAGTAATAAAGTCTACTACTGCAGGGTTGTTTCTTATTGCAAAGAAGTCCCAAGCTTTCTTTTGAGAGTATGAAGCTTTTGCAAAACTTTTTAAAATTTTATTACCGTAGTATTTAGAAGCAGTTTCCTCTGGAACAATATTATATCTACCGCCAGCAAGTGCTTTTTGAACATTACCCTCTCTAAGATTTAGAGCAAACGAATTGTTAAAAGTGCTTGTATCAAAGTTTGAAGAAAGCTTTAGACCAGTAAGATCATCACTAACTGCTTCAAGTTGTAAGAAATGAGCAAAGGCTTCTAATTGTAATTGGTCTGAAGCCGCACCGGTAGACAGTTCTGTAAGTTCACTTTCTGAGAACGACTTGTTCTTTCTTTCTTTTTTCAAGAAATCAAGAGCACTATTCAACTAATTAATTTTTCCAGAGCTAGCATTGGCAGCGGCAGCAGCTCTTCTTCTAGTCTTAGCAGGAGCCCCAGCAGTATTAAATGGAGAAGTCTCCAATTTAAATTGTTCTACATATGATTTTACAAGTGGATTAGAAACAAAGTTGATAGCTTGTCCTAAAGGAACTCCAGCTTGAAGCATAAACAACATAACCGGACCAACGACATCATTACCTTGAATTTCAAAAACCCAAGCATCTTTTTCTACGTCTACCCAACCATTCATGAGCTGAGCAATAACATCACCAATACTTTCTCCAGCAGTGGTATTAAGTCTATCCATAACAATAGCACCACCATCTGAATTATGAGAAAGTAGAATAGTATTATCAAATTCAAATTTCTTTCCTCCCAACGTATATTCCATTTTTGAAGAAAGCTTGAATCCTGTTCTATTCATTATAGTATTGTTAGTATTATCTACTGCACCAATACCAAGTGTTCTCTTACCTACTGCATTACTTTCATGCTTATATAGGTTGTAACCAGTTTCAAGAATTTTAGCTGGTGAATTGCTCCATTTGAACTTCTTGTTATAACCTTTTGCAGCAAACTCATCAGCAATGGGTTTAACCATATCTGTTGCGTTAGGTCTGATAAGGTTTACAAAGTTTTCCGGAGATTCAAGAATCTCAACTACACTCTGAATAATATTATTCTCTACACCCTCAATAGTATCTTCTGATAAATCTAGAGCAAGCTGTCCGTTCTTAACCTTAATGTTAGGCATCATAACGGTAAGCTTATCAATATCAAAGTCACCGCCAGACTTAGTTGTGATCTCATAGGGGAGCACAATGCTGATACCACTTTCTTCCGGCAAGAACTCTGCAACCTGCATAAACTCCATAGAGTTATGTCCTTGTACAGGAATACGTACAGCAATCATCTGAAGCATCTCTTTGTAAAGAGCATTGAACGAAGGCTTTTTAATCATCTCATTCAATCTCTCAAGAGTACCAATCTCTTTACCATCATTGTGGTTAAGCTTCAAGAGCTCCTTAAATCTACCCTGCAAAGCAATCTTAACTTCCATAGGTTCTGTAATGTCACCAGCTTTACGGTAGAACTTGAGTTTAGACTCACCCTCAGTACCAATCTTTTCAAAGCCTACACCAGATACCTGTACCAATGATTCACCATTTACTTTGGTACGAATAACCTCATTGGCCACAATAGAGTAAAGAGCTTTCTCAATTTCATTTGCAGCCAGAGAAAAGTCAAGAGCTGATTTCAAATTACCATTACCAGCTTGCTCTACATAATCTACAATGTGCTGAGGAAGCTGACGTTGCTCCAGCTTTTGCTTTAAGTAAGTAAGAAGCTTACTTGTATCTGTAACAGTGTAGCTACCATCTTCTTTTGCAATACCAATATCTGTGTAGAGTTTCTCAAGCTTGAGGGCAACTTGCTTTTCAATAAGCGCCTCATACTGATCTACAAGTCTTTCAGCATTCTTAGATACCGGCTTACCTCCATCATACAAGTACTGAAGAATAAGCTTTCTCAACTGAGTAGAGAATCTAACTTCTTCTTTAAATGAATCAGAGATGTTTACCTGATCTTTTAGGAACGGCAAGTGAACTTGATATGTATTAAGCGGACCCTCTACAAACTTGCCATCAGCATCCACAAACTTTGTTGCAGGCTTACCATCAGCAAGTTTACTACCAGATTTAAATGTCACATAGTGCACATTCTGTCTAACCATCTGATTATGCAATTGCTCAAGGTTAGTACCTTTTACAACAGACGGAACCAGCGGGAATAGTGAAAACTTATGAAAAGCGTATACAGCAAGATTAGAAGTTTGGATAGGTCCAAAGTACTGATACTTTAACGGAGGGAATGTTTTAAGAATCTTGTTAGGATCTACAGCCTCACCGTTAGCAATCTTCTTATACAGATCTTCTTGCTGAGGTGACCACTTACCAAGAAGTTGTCTTGAAGCTTTATAGAAGTCAAAGCTAATATAACCTTGACCATCGCCAGCGTTTGTTTCCTTGTATCCATCAAGGTACTTGGTATCAAGACCCGCAGCTTCAAATGCTTTTGTGTATTCAGCAAACAGCTCAGGATTTGATTCTTCCATATTCTGAATCAGATCTTCAAGTACTGCAACGTTTAATACACCGTCAAAAGGACTGACTGTAAAGCCTTCTTGTGCTGCTAATGCCTTTGCATATTGAAATCCTGTTCTTGTTACATGATCAAATGCTTTCTTGTTCATTGTATGAACATCACCAGTAGAAGCTACACCAGCATTACGCTTGTGGAAGTCATCTTTTGCGTGATTGTACAATGCGGCATCACCGTAAAGAATAGGTAATACTTCAAGATTATGAATAAGAGCATTGGCAGTATAGGCAGCTACTGCTACATCATTACTAACACCACCAAGATTTCTAAGACTCTCAGACTTAAACGGAAGACGAGCAAAGATTTCTTTGTTGTTATTTATCTGACCAGCAACATACTTTGCCAAAGCTTGATTAATCTTTTCAGATAATTCTGTATTAGCATTAATCTGAGAAAGAACATCTCTAGTGTAGTCAAGACTCATCAACTCATTTTTAGAGTCTTTAAGAATATCACCAAACAACGTAAGCTCTTTTGCTCTATCTGTGTAACCAGGAATATCTACACCCTGATTAATAACTGTAAGAGCTCGTGTTACTTCATTAGCAACGTGCTGCTTCATTAAGTCAACAGTAGCCTTGATACCACGATCATCAGCAAATCTGTTTATATCTACATAAAGATGTGGGTTATTAGTATTGTACTTAGTACTCAGTCTAGCACCCTTAACAGCATATGCACTGGACTTAGAAGCATGACGCATAAGCTCCATATCACCGGAGCTTAGCATTGCATTCATATCATAAATAAACTTACTGTAAGGATCAAGAGCTGTTGTAGATATACCGGTAGATCTATCACCATCAATAAGCTTTACACCATTAAAATTAGAAAGCTCAAGCTTTCCTCCAGGAATTCTTTCACCAAATTTAACTCTTACTGTTTCACCAGTAGCAGGATCTCTGTATGATGCAAACTCCTTAGTAATGTCAAGATTAAATACAGATCCTAAGATATGGTTACCCTTAAGCATGGGATTCTTTGTAATATCCCAGCTTGCCATATGTGGCATCTTAACGATATCTTGGTAAGTGAACTCAGGATTGTTAATCATAGAAACAATCTGAGTAACAGTATTATTCAGAGAGTATTCATTCTGAGGCTTATTCTCAGCATTAAGAACCTGGCCCATCAAAGCCTTATCGGAAGAGAGTCTTCTGTAATCTAACAGATCATTAATAAGCTTAGCATTACTCTCAAGCTCAAGATCTTTTCTAGCTTGCTTTAGAGTTGCTACAGGATTAGCAATACCAGTAAACTCTGGTGACTTAGAATCTTTACCATAGATCTTATTTAGCGCAGGACGCAGGTAAGTATTTACTCTATTGGTAAACTTCTTAAGATCCTCTCTAACAATAGCAGTGTCGTCAAAGTAGATACCGATTGCTTGAAGGTAATCGAATAAGTTTGCGTGTGTTACAGTCTTAAAGTCTTGATTGAGTTTTGTTACATTCAAAACAGTACCAGCACTAGTCTTAGTTGCATAAGGATTTACTTCTCCGCTAACGGTTTGACCAAGAGTAAATAATCTATGCCACTCTCTTTCTACCTTTTTATTATCACCAATAGCACGACCAAAAGTCTCAAAAGTTTTACCCTCAGCTTTAGTAACGGTCATTTCCTTAATAGGAATCTCATACTTGTTAAATGTCTGGTAGAACTTTGTCCACATAGACAAGCCAGCATCACTAACAATAACTGAAGGATCTCCAAGCTTATCTGCAACCTGGTTAAGAACAGAGTTTTTAGAAGACTTGAGAATCTCATACATCTTCTGCTCACTGTAACCTTTACCAGATACGGCTTTAGCTACTCTTTTAAATACTTCTTCTCCGCTATAAAGCTTAGGTAAACCAAAGTAGTTCTTAGTATCAGCTTTGATACTGCGAAGAGTGTACATGATTACCGGATCTGCATAGTCAGCTAGTGTACCCTCAGTTCCAGATCTATCCTGAAGCTGAGTGTAATCCATTGTATCATTCTCATCAATATCAAGAATATCAGCAACAGACTTTGCAGTAATCTTAAAGTCAAGATACTTGCTAAGCTTCTTGTGGTATGCAATAGTACCAGTAGCACCACGCTTAGACGCAGAAACTACATCACCGTAGTTATTAATGGCAAAGTCAAGAGCGTCCAGTTTTTCAATCAGCTGCTCTCTTTCAATAGGATCAATTGTAGATTCTACCCCTGCGGCTACTGCACTACGTACAGCTTTCAAACCTGACAGAGCCACATCGTACACAGACTTAAGAGTCTCTTCTGTAGAGAAGAGTACGCTTACGGGTAAATTGTTTTTGTCAAGAGCTTCAGAGATGAAGTAATCAATTGCCTCAACCACAGCCAAAGACTGAGTAGAAGTCAAAGATGTTTGCTTGTCTTCAATTCCGGTCAAACCTTTATTAAGAAGGCCAAACTGTACATTGTCAACAGAAGGCTTAAGATTTAAAGCATAACCCTTGTACAAGTTATCATACATCTCCTGTACACTAGCAAGGGCAAGCTGCTTACTAAGAGCTTCTCTTGCAGATACCCCACCAAACAATTGCTTTAAGAATCTAAGAAGCTTTCTGAAGATTGTATTTCTTTCTGGACGCTCACCAAGTACAAGCTTGCCATCAGATAAAACATACTTTCTAAAATCTTCTGCAAGAGTCTCTTCTACTTGAAAATCAGTAAGCTTAGAACCAAGAACCTTTCTTGCTTCATTATAAAGAGCTTGCTTCTGACCTTTAGTAAGATATAGCTGGCTAAATCCGTGAAAAGCTTCGTGATAGATATCAGTGTAGTTAGCACCATGAAATAGTGTGATACCATACTGAGTCCACTGTGCAAACGCATTACTGTTTACTACATTGAATGCTTCCTGCAAACCAATGTTCTTACTCAGAGGGCTTTTATCCCACCATTCTTTAGCAGCTTTTACTTGATCTAAGGTAGCTTGGTTATCATTACCCTTAAGTTTAAAGAGATACCAGTCATCATAAGTAATACCAGAACGCTCTGCATCCTGACGCTGTACATTTCTAGCATCTTCACGCTCTTCATACTTTCTAAAAACACGATCTACAAATGCCGGATCAGGTTTAATATCAATATACTTCTGACCATCATCCTCAAATGCAATCTTTGCAGCCTTACCACCAAACAATTCGTTGATTTGATTTACCGCCTTAGCTACAGCATTGCTCTTTTGTCCTGCCTGATTAATGCCAATACGTGTAATAGAATCAGTAGCCTCCAGATATTCTCTAGCGCTTTCCTTGATTCTTTTTACAAATTCAATCTGGATACTCTCCTCAATATCAAGCGAACATAGTCTCATTACTTACAAGAGTTTTGTTTTCCTTTATTAATGTTTTCGGCAATCTTGGAATCAACAGACTCCTGTATATTAAAGGTAGCACCTAATCCTTGATTAACAATGCTTTCCTTAAGTTGATTAGCAACAGCTTCACCTATAGATGCTAAGTTTAATTGAAAAGATGGAGACTTAGCAACATCTGATTTTTGTTTTACTTTAACCTCTGAAACTGGTTCAGTTTTTACCTCTACCGCTTTTTGAGTTTCTAGCTGTAAAGCTGAATTAAATGAAAGATTAAAGTAAGGTTTAGTAGTCTCTTCCAACCTTGCCGTAGTATTGAAATACTTAAGCATATAATCAGTAGTAGATAGAGTATTGTACTTCAAAGAATTTTGATCGTAGTACGGAATATCTATAGAGCCATTTGAACTAATAGGCACATTAGCCCTATAAGTTGATGTTACAACACCAGATGCGGATTCTGTAACAGACTTCAAAACTTGAGCAAGTGCTTCTTCTGTAATAGATTGTCCTTTATAAAAAATGGCAGTTTCTCTTACCCTAATGTCTTTTGTAAATAAAAGAGACTCAAAGATTTCTTTCTTTGTTTGATAGGGTACAGAAGTATCAAAAAGATATTTTGCCAAAGTCTCAGCGGGTATAACATCTGTAATTCCAGGTCTATCAATTCTAATTAATTTATTAGAAAAAGAAACAGTGAAGTATGCTCTTCCTGTTGCAGGATCTACCTCATAAATAAACTCTTCTCCAAAAGACTTAAAATCAATTTCAGAAAGCTTTATAGGATTACCAGAATCAAAGGTTACAGAAGCTCCAGCACTAGTACTAATATCTAGATAAATCTTTTGATCAGGATTAACCAGCAAAGCTTCTCTAATATTATAAAGAGTACGATATTCTTTTTGTCTTGCCTCTTGAGCTGTTTCAGCATTTACACCTGCCGCAGATGCAACTTCTGATATAGGTGCTTCTCCCTTTACAGTAAATATACCATTAGCCAAAGAAGGCTTATTTATGACATACTGTGGAACTATACCTTCTTCAGCAATATTACCCGCAGCGTCTACTTTAATAGCATTACCTTCAGCATTAACAATAATAGCTTTTACTCCAGCGTATTCAGGATTAGCTTCAAGAAAATCTCTTTCTACTGCAGGTATTTCACCCTCAAAAGATCTTGAATCAATTATCTGAATACGTAAACCATTATAGGTAGGATCATTTGTCTTTTGACCTTGATGGTATTTAGTAATAAACTGTTGAGATGCCTGTATAATCGGGTCAACATTTTCTTTTGGCACAACATTAAATGCTGTCAAAGCGCTTTTACCAGCAGCTTTAAACGGAGCAGAAATAGCAGACTTGTTTGTAGGTACTGCTGTACCCAATACAACTTCTGGAGATGCTCCTAATGTTTCATCTTCTTGTACGTCTAGACTAGCTTCATTGTTAGCAATGATCTCTTCTCTCTTCTGCTGTGCTGCCTCATTACCAATACCCAAGTAAGTACCTACAGCATCAAAGTCTTCAAACGTATCTCTAAGCATATCAAACTCTGCAAAAGCAGGTCTGAGATGCTTAACAGCTTCTTTGTTTACAGAATAGATTGCTACTAGATTATTCGGAATAAATGATGCAAACGTCTGTGCCTTTGCTCTATCACCAGTCTTCTCAAAGATTTGTTTGTACGTATCCTTGATGTAGTTCTCTAAAGAAAAGGGTTGACCTGAACGTGCAGACGCTAGTACGTCTCCCACCATCTTGGCAAGAAACTTCTCTTTCAGCTTATCAGAAACAGCACAAATCATTTTAACACTCGTTTATATTGTCAAAGAAGTCTTCATCAAGATCTTCTTTAGGTTTAGAAGCAGCATCGTCAATAATTCTATTCTGCTTGTTCATCATATCCTCACTAGTAGGGATAGATTCTTCAGCAAGAGTCTTCTCTTCTTCAGTAACAGCAGGAATAGTTTCTCCAACATCTGACCCAAGTTCAGCTTTTCTTTCAGCAATTCTAGTCATAACAACGTTTGCGGTTGCATCATCAAGATCCCCATCAAGGGATACTTCTGATTCAATTCTCTTAAGATCAGCAATAGATGTGGCTGATTCTACTCTACCAGAGTATTTGTTTGTAGTTGGTGTCTCAGCAAATGCTTCTTCTGCAGTTGCAGGAACAATTCCTGCTTCTTCTACTTGAGGATTAGCAGCAAAATACTCTCTGATTCTAGCTTGCGGAGTTGGGAACGTAGCATACTGAACCACACTTCTAATAAGATTCTCATCATTGGCTCTACGCTTAGCATTCTCACGCTCAAACATATTATCAATAATGTCCTTAAGTTCTTGTGGTAAATCAGAATACTGGTATTTCTGAGTTGGTTCTCCAGGTTCTTCAGTAGTAACTCTTACAGGTTCTGCAAACTCAGTTGCAACAGTGGGGACTTCTTCAGTAGGAGTAACCAGTGTTTCTGAAGCAACCTCTTCAGTCTGTACTTCTTCTTGTGGTTTAGCTCCAAACTCAGGTGCAAACAAACCAAGAAGATTTCTTACAGATGCGGCTTGCTCAGAGTTAATGTCTACTTCTTTTCTACCTCTAACAGTATAAAGTTTAGTAGGCATCTTACCCTCATCAAAGTATGCTTTTAATTCATCATAACCAATAAAGTATCCACTCTTGTAGATTTGGTTAATGATCTCATTCTTTTGAGCATTCTTTTTAAAGAGATCTAAAGACTTGCCAAGATATACTCTCTTGTTTACAATGACATCTTCAATAGCAGCAGCATTTCTTCTTGCATATTCGGTTAGTCTTTCTGGACTGTTCAATGCATTAATAGCATCAATCAAACCAAACTGATCTCTACCCAGAGCAATTGAATCCACAATAGACGTAATATCACTATCAATGTTTTGTGCATTTACCCTAGCACCTTTAGCTGTAAGACCAACATAAGCAGCATAAGCTTCTCTAAGACCTTCTATTGCTTTTGCTCTTTTCTCTTGAGCTGCTTCTGATATGTCGGATGCGTTTTTACCAGTAATGAGTTTTTCGTATCTCTGACGTGCAATCCTGTATTTATCAAGAGCCTTTCTTTTAGCTTTCTTTTCCGCAAGCAATTGCTTTTGTTCAGGAGTAGTTGCTTCAGCAAGAACCTCTCTACTTAAAAGATCTAGTTCATTAGTTAATGCGGGCAGACTGGTAACCACATCAATGTCCGATGATGTAGTATTACCAGAAGTATTACGTCTAGAGATATCAGACTTTAGTGACTCAAATCTTTCCTTAGTCTTTTCTTGAGTCTCTTGCAAGAATATCAGATCTCTTTTAGCTTGCTCGTATGCAAAGTGATTGAGTCTTACTCTATTGTAAGCATCGCTACCAGCAGCATATTGAGAAGCATCAAAAGGATTACCATACTGCTTTTCTACTTCTTTAAATTTCTTCTGAAGATTATCAGCATATACTACAGTCTCAGTAATTCTTTGTCTAGCTTCAGCAGCATCATCCAAACCAGTTGCTTCCATAACACCTTGATCATCAAGCTGTTGTAGAGAAGCAAGCTTCTGTTTAAAGTTATCTACCTGACCAGTTTGAAGGACAGTCATCAAGTGACCAAAACGAAGTTCTTCAAGAATATCTTTTGCTTTCTTTTCGTCACCTTGTTGTTTAGCTTGTTGCCACTCAGCAAGAGCTCTACTCTGATCAATGTAGTTCTTAATTCTAGGATTGAAAAGAGAGTAAACATCTTTAGCTCCGCTATTAAGAATATCAACAAGCTCTTGAGTTCTTTCAGCTTGTTGTGCGTCAAGTGTTCTAATCTCTTCTCTACCTTTAGCAGTAGCAGACTTCATAAGCCTAGATAGCTTATTACCACCAACTCCAGTTAGTCCACCAATAAACGCACCTGACATAAAGGTTTCAAGACCTTGTGCTGAGAACTGATCGGCAAGTGCTTCACTACTATATCTTCTAAGAGCAGGATCTGCTGCAAGATTTAATATTTCCCCAACACCATCAAAGGTGCCTCTCATATCCTGGAAAGGAATATTCAAAGGATCTGATAATACACTGCTGTAGTAATCTTTGTAAGACTGTGATACAATCTCCTGGAAGTTTTCTTGAAGACCTTCCGATACTGCGGGTAAGAATACGTTTCTACCAAATCTAGAAATAGATCCAGGAGTAAATGCATTTCTTAATCCATTTTTAAACCCTTTACCAACTGTCTCATATAGACCATCTGCAGTCTGACGAATACCGTACTTAGAAAGATCAGATGTCATATCACCAGCCTTACCAAATACTCTTGAAGCAGTTTTACCCATTCCAAGAAGCGGCTTCATTACAATAGCATCAGTAAGATAGATAACTGGAAGGTTGGCCATTACAGCTCTATCGCCAGCTTCTTTGGCAGCTTTAGAAATATTCTCAAGCTCTTCAGTTGATGGCATTGCACCAAATTGATCATAGTAATTATTAAGAGCCTCTCGGTAAAGTTCATTCTGAACAAAGCCACCTTCTAATTGAGCTTCAGTAGCTGCAGCTTTTACCAGTTGTACTTCTTTAAACAGAGCTCCGGCACCACGAGCAGCAGAAGGTAGGTCTTCTCCAATAGCAGCAGCCTTAAAAGCATCACTAACATATTCAGTCATGTTAGGCATTACTACTTTACCAATACCACCAACTCCAGATTTAATCCAGTTTGGTGTGCTACCTGAAATTGCATTTAATGCTGAAGCAGCTTTAGAAGGAGTAGTAATATCATCTAATGCGCTAACAGCTCTTCCAGCTTTAATAGCATCATCAACTTTTGATATACCTCTAGCACCTTGAAATATTTTTGAACCAAGTACACCAACACCTGCTTCGGGTCCAAGAAGAGCAGATGCAACAATACCTTCACCAAGACCTTCTACAACCATACCGGCCATAAAACCAAGGTTGATAGCATTGTTTGCAACAAAGCCCTGTACACCACCTTCTGTAGAACCGTAAAGTCTGTTTATTTCTTCAAATCTTGCAGCAGCTGCAGGATCTGCTTCAAACATGGTATCCCAGTTTCCAGTAATAAGATCATATGTACCCTCTGCCATATCAGCAGCAGTAGTTGCTGTATTAAGCAACATGCCCTGAAGACCTCTGCCAATTTCTCCCCAAGCACTTGAGTGAGCATTGTAAAGAGATTCATTATCAGCATAAGGAGTAAATCCTAACTCATCAAAGTTTGATCTACGAGCATAACGATAGTAGTTTGTCTCATGCAAACCAAAAGGTTCTGGAGCTTTTAATTCTACTAAAGGTTTAACATCTGCAGAAAAAGAAGGTGTCCAACTAGCAGAACTAGCATCATTTTCTTTAAAAAGTTTCTGCAATAATGGATCTGTAGATCCAGGTGTCTTCCTAGGATCCGGTACAATATCAGCGTTTATACCTTGTAGTGAATTTAAATCCATAGCTTAGAAGCCTTGGTAGATATTTTCTGCTTGTAGAATAACTTCAGCAAGGGGATCAATAGCTTCTCCGCGATTTCTTCTTGCTTCCAATACTTTTAATTGTTGATTCAGGTATGATTCAACATCTTCACCAACGGGTACAGTTTTACCACCATTGACTCTAAAACCAATTACTTCTAGTTGGTTAACACCAGGATTATATGTTATAGTCATTTGACCACCGTCTCCTGTTGCATTTCCACCAAAGCTTATCTTATTATTTAATAGAAATCTTTGTTGTGCTGCTGTAAGCTTCTTAGTTCCAATAACATTAGGAGGAAATGATCCAGCAGGAAACTTTAAGGTAATACCACTACTCATCATTTCATTGATAGTAGCGGCATCTGTCATACTTGTCTTAGCCTTATCAGAAGTCTCAGTAATAAGCTTTGCGGTATTCTCATCAGGAATGATATGAACATACTGCGGTTTATCAGGAGCTTCTTGGTATACATTTACACCAATACCTCTAAGTGTTCCAGTATTTTCTTTTTGTTTTTGAAGAATAGCATCAGTCATTATGCGTACAGCGTTTGCTAATCCACCTTCAACTTTCTTATAGTCCTTCTGATCTGCTTTAATGTTGGTAGTAAATTCCCCAGTAGCATATTCAGCATTACCCGCAACAAGTTGATTAGCTGCTGTAGACAAAACAATATCAGCACTTGTATTTGCAATATTAGTTGCACGTCCAAGACTCTTTGCATAAGGAACAATACCACCAACACCAATCTTAGAACCTAAACTATTTGTTTGCTTACCAAGCTCAACAAACTTTTCAGCAACAGCAGAACCAATTAGTTTATCAAATTCCTGACCAGCGTCTTCTTCATAACTATCAAATAAACCCAGTCTAGTGCCAGCTAAAGAAACAGCTGAGGATAAACTTCTCATCATGGTTCCTGCCACATCACGACCTTCCAATTGAACACCTCTAGCTTTTGCATAAGCAGCTTTTAATTCTTCAAGAGAATCTGCTCCAGTGGTATCAATAAGATTCAATAAAGTTCTTCTAGCAGCTTCATCTTGTACTCCAGCAACAATAGCAGCTTTAAGATTTCCTCTGTATTGACTTGATAGCGAACCATAAACTGAAGTATAGTTATCAAGTTCTGAAAGTTTTGCAGACAATTGTTTATGAGCATCTCCAGAAAGTGATGCAGCATCTCTAAGACCTCTTGCTTTTTTAATAATAAGATTTCTTTCTTGTGTGCTTAACTCATCAATAGTCTTACCTTTTAAATCTTGAGGATATCTATTAGCATAAAACTTAATAAGACCATTCTCAGCAGCTTTTACATTGGAAGCAGAAGCATTAAGCTCACTTTCTTTTAGATTGTAAATGGTTGCGGGATTATCCTCACTAAATTGAGTTTGTGCGGGCAATGGAATATCTACTTCTTGTGAAGTAGCAGTAGTTGCTGCAGCCATAGCGTCAAGCTGAGCTTTAAGAAGTAATTCTTCTTTTTTATTTCTCAGCTCTAGATTCTTTTTAAACTGTTCCATCGCATAAGGATTCTCTTCCATTGTTTGAGAGAATCTAGACATTGCAAGTCTATTAGCAATAGCACCCACTCTATTTTGAAATGCTAAAGAATCAAGCTGTTCTGGAGTATAAGTCTTACCGTTAATCCTTAAAGTGTAAGGAGCGGTAGCTTTAGACTTTGTAGTTGTTGTGGCAATAACACTATTTGTTTCTTGCTTAATACCCTGCTGAAGCTTTTTCAACTGCTCTGCAGTTTTTTGCAAGCGTTCTCTTACGCTTAGAGCGTCATCTGTAAGGGGTACATTATCAGTGTTTTCACCCTTTGCCAATTCTCTTGTAACAGTTTCGGCAACTTCTACCTCTTCATTAATCTGATCAATTACTCTTTTGCTCTCAGCTTCAAGGAAATTAATTTCTCCAGAATACTTCTGCTGGTAAAATGCAGCTTCTGCGGCAATTTTATCACCATTATAGTTCATCAGATTAGCTTCAACAAAGTCTCTCTTTTGCATCTGATTTTCAAGAGCAATGTTTTGTCTAACTAAAGGATCACCATAAAATTCAGAAAGCAGACCAGCTCTAAGATTTCCCTCTACAAGCTTACCGCCTTTTGTCTTTACAATCCATTGACCAGTATTCTGTTCAATTTCTACATCATAGTTCTGACGATTGAAAAAATCAAGAGCCATCTTCTCAAGATTAATACCTGGAAGATAGCTAGGTGCTTGCATGTTTACTGCTTCACTAGGACTAGCAGCTCTAAAATCTTGCAAGAAGTAATTAAGTTGCTTTAAAGAGTTCTCATTGTAAAGATCTCTTTCTGTAGGATTCAAAGATGTTGCCTGCTGTTGTGCTTTCATCTGAGCATCTCTCACAGCACGGGTATTCAAGATGTCACGGATGTACATCTTATTCTCCACTAAAGGATTAAATACAGCTTCAGCAGCCTTTACATTTCTTGGATCTGTTAGATCAGCACCGGCAACCTGCTTAACAAACTCATCAGCATTCTTTTTGTATTGATCTCTAAGAGCAACATTGTCCTCTCTGGTTAGATCACCATCAATAATAGAATTGTAACGCTGAGCAAAATCTGCAAAGTTTTTCTTCTGAGTAGCAGATAGTTGTGCCTGCCCCTGAGATAGAAAGTTCCAGTCAGGAGTAAATGCTTGCACATCTTGTATGCGAGCATTCTGAAAAATATTATCAATGTATGATGCCATGTACGTGTAGATCTACATTAAAAGATACGGAAAAATCTTGTAAGTTTTTAAACCTGAGAGGTTTATTGATTTGATCCGTACTGTTGTGGGAACATCTGACTGAACATTGCTAAGTAATCAGCCATAGGATTTGAAGTAGCAGATGCAGAACCTTTCATGATAGGAGCAAGCAAAGCTGCTCTTTGTTGTGCGTACATGTCTTTACCCTCTTTGTCATAGGTTACAGGGAACAAAGTAAACACTTCATTAATTGATTCTTGACGAGCTTTTTTCTGAGCATCACTCATACCCTTAAATTTCTCAGGATCTTGCATTGCTCTAAGAACTTCAGGATTAGCTGTAATCTCACCATACATTCCAGGCATAGTATTAATCTGGAAGTCAGGGTAAAGCTGGTTGAGCAACTGTGCTTTGGCT